>PDWI01000088.1_pt1 | contig 120574 bp, 103 predicted proteins | sample 1430891 | NCBI WGS metagenome assembly PDWI01 (sample SAMN01162508, study PRJNA174530) | Oral metagenome, whole genome shotgun sequencing project. | biome: Marine environment; feature: Marine mammal; material: Swab sample of the gingival sulcus; isolation source: swab sample of gingival sulcus...
AAAAGAGTTAGAGCAAAAAAATGCCGAACTCAGTTCACAGCTTGTCGAAGCACACGCTCAAGTCGCACAACTCCAGTCGCAGATTTCTCAAAGCAGCAACACAGCCGAGACACGGGGTCTGGAACTGTCCAGACTGCAAGAACGCCTGGGGACTTTGCAGGCCCAGCTCCGGAAGGCTGTGCAGGAACGCACAGCCCTGCAGGACACAATCAGCCATCTCGAACAGCGGGTCCAGGTTCAACAGGGGGTGCCTGAAGAAGCAAAACAGCGCATTCAGGACTTGACAGACGCCTTGCAAAAGCATCGGATGCAGCTTCAGCAGCAACAGACGGCAGTACGGGAATACCCGCAATTGCAGCAGCAAGGCCCGGGCAGAAGAGTTACAGCGTGCTTTTGATGAGCTCCAGCGGGAAAATAGCACGTTGATGGAGAAATATCTTGCTTTGCGGAAAGAGTTGTCCAATAAGTCACAGACCTTTCAGACCCAGGGACAGCAATTTAAGGATGTCTCTCAACGGAATCGGGAATTAGAAGATCGTTATCAACACGGCCTCCAGGAACTGGCGTTAAAAGAAAAATTGTTGCAGCAGGCTCTGTTGGAAAAATCCGTTTTAGAAAAAACACTCGAGGACGGAGGAGGGCCACAACATTCGCGGCTTGTGACCGAACTTCAGGAAAGATTGCAACAAAGCGAAACCCGGAAGGCCAGGCTGGAGGAAGACATCCGAAGGCTTCAACAGAGTGCTTTACAAGTGCCAGCAGTCTCTTCAGATCCGAAAAATTCTGGACGATCCGCTGCTCTGGAGCATCAAGTGGCTCAACTTCATGCAGAACTGAAAGATTCTCGTGAATACGTCCAGGAGCTGCAGCAAGAGCTTGCAAAAGCCAATATAACGGATCCACTGTCTTCCTCTGCAAGAGGCTCTGTCCTCAAGCATGTATTTCCAGCAAGCCTGGATGCTGCCGGAACCTTGAAAGTGCTTGGGACATCACCGGATAACAAGAAGATCGCCTATCTTGAAAGCAGCAGACAGCAGCAACGACTGTTCATTTTCAATAACGTCACTGGGCAGACAGTACGGATCGGTGAATGGGCCGATAGTTCTGTTCAATACGCGCGTCTTGCCTGGGCATTTGACAGCGAACACTTTTTGTTTGCTGCCGGCAGCCCGCAGAACTATACGCTCTATCTCGGCAACAGCAGGTCTATGCTGGGACAAGCGATTGTATTGCCCGAAGCCTATATCGCTTTTGCCTGGTCCCCGACCCAGCTCCGATATGCCTATCTTTCAGGGGCGAATCTGATCGTCAAAAATCTGCAGCAACAAACGCTGTCGATTCGGATCGGCCATCAGCCCGGACTTCAGGAGAATTCACTTGCCTGGTCGCCTGATGGCCAGCAGATTGCTTTTTGTGGGAAACGCGGTGCAAGCTTTGATATCTTTCTCCTGAACGTTGCTGATAACGCTCCGAGCCCGGAGCCACTGGTCGCGTCAAGCTCAGATGATTTGCAACCGTCCTGGTCTCCGGACGGTCGTTATGTGGCTTTTTACGTACGTACAGGCCGCTATGATACAAAAGTGGCAGTCAGCCCGAGTGATAAAAGCCGCACGCCTTACATTGTCGGGCATAACGCCTCGCTGCCTCCCGAGCGAGGGCCGCTCTGGCTGTCAGGAGCAGAAGTGGCGTATGTTGGAGAAGAGCATCTTTTAGCCGCCCAGAACTCTGTATACGTTGTGAATGTCGGCACCGGGCAGCGGAGTTCGGCTCCGTTAAGTATGTTATTGGGCCGTTAAGGGATGAGATTGTTGAAGATAGCGGCATTGTGTTGATCCTTGCGTAGCATTTTTGGACGAATTTTCCTTGACTGAAGAGAGCTTGTCTGAAGAGAATTGGATCGACCGCAAAACGATTTTCTCCTGCAGGCCAGCATGACGATACGGATATGAGATGGACAACAGCTCTTCAATGATTCAGTTTCATAATGTCACAAAAGTCTACGGTGGTGATATTCCTGCATTACAAGGTGTCAGTATGCAGGTTGAGAAAGGGGAATTCGTATTTATCACCGGAAAAAGCGGGGCAGGGAAAAGTACCTTGCTTCGCCTGATTTTTCGGGCTGAACTGCCGACAAAAGGCGCTGTGCTGGTGAATAATTTCAACATCGCCCGCCTGCAGCGGCCCAGCATCCCCTTTTTACGACGCAATATCGGGGTGGTGTTTCAGGATTTTAAACTGCTTCCCCGGAAAACTGTCTTTGAAAATATTGCGTTTGCGCTCGAAGTCCTGGGAACTCCAAAACACGAAATCGGACCGCGAGTCATGCGGGTCTTGCAGCATATTCATCTGAAAGAGAAACGTGACGAGTTTCCTCGGCGTCTTTCAGGCGGTGAGCAGCAGCGTATCGCGGTTGCCAGAGCGATCGTCAACCGTCCTCCAATCTTACTGGCCGATGAGCCGACCGGCAACCTCGATCCTGAAATTTCTCTGGAAATGATGCAGCTTTTTCAAGAGATCAATCAACGTGGGACAACTATTCTGGTTGCCACCCATGATGTCGATCTGATTAAGCACATGAAGAAAAAGGTCTTTTGCCTGGATCGAGGTAAACTTATTGATGTCATTTCAAGCGACGAAGTTGCAAGTTCCTAAATGTCAAAGATCGCTAAGCCTCTAAAAGGAAAGACGGACCGTTATATCTTATGCGTTGATGATGCCTCGGCAGTGCTGAATGTGTTGCTGGCGCAGCTCTCAGAGCGTTTCGGCGAGTCGCACGAGATTGAAATCGCCGATTCTGGTGAAGAGGCGTTGTGGATTTTCGAGAGAATCTGCCAAGGTGGGGGCCATCTTGAACTGGTCATTTGTGATGAAGTTATGCCTGGGATGCTAGGGCATCATGTGCTGGAGCGAATCCATCAGCTTTCTCCACAGACCATGAAGATTTTGCTCACTGGACAGGCCGGACTTGATGCTGTCAGCTATGCAATTAACAATGCCGGTCTGCATAAATATATTGAAAAGCCCTGGAAAAGAGAAGGGCTGCTGCTGACGGTGAGCAATCTTCTCGAGCAGTACAGTCTTACCAAAGAGATCGAAATTTCAAAAACCCGCTATGAGATGATTTTGCAGAGCATGAAAAGCGGCCTCATCAGTCTTGATTTCAACGGGCGGATCATTTCCTTCAATCAGGCCGCAAGCGAGATGCTTGGACTTGAGACTGATGATGTGCTTGGTAAAACCTATTTTGAAGTGTTTTTCGGAGTACCGGGCAACGATGCCATGAATGAGCTTATCGTCCAGGCGATTAACGATGAGCTGACCGGCAAATATCAAGAGCTCGACTTCCTGCGGGACGACCAGCGCAGCATCCCCTTGGGGATGATGACGTCTCTGCTCAAAGATTCAAAGGAAAACGATGTCGGTGTGTTGATCGTCTTTCACGATTTGAGCCAGATCCGACGCTATTCCAGCTTAAAAGAGACGTTTTCCCGTTATGTCTCGAAACAGGTGGTTGAAAAAATCAGCATGTCAGACGAGCACCCCACGCTGTATGGAGAAAAACGTGATGTCACGATACTTTTCTCAGATATCAGGGGCTTTACAACAATGACGGAACAACTCGAACCCACAGAAGTGGTTTCGATGCTGAATGAATATTTTTCTTGCATGATCGATGTGATTTATCACTATGAAGGGACCCTGGATAAATTTCTGGGGGATGGAATGATGTGTTTGTTCGGTGCTCCGGTCGAGCAGGCGGATCATCCGGGCCTGGCCGTGCGGACGGCTCTTGCCATGCAAGAGGCCCTGACCGTATTTAACCAGCAACAACAACAACGTGGACGTTACTGTTTGAAAGTCGGTATCGGTATCAATTCAGGGGATGCGGTGGTAGGAAACGTCGGCTCTGAAAAACGTCTGGAGTATACAGCTATCGGGGACAATGTAAACCTGGCGTCCCGCTTACAATCGATCGCCAGGGGAGGACAGATTTTGATCAGCGAAAGCACCTATCAAGCCGTCAGATCGCGCGCGCGCGTCAAAAAACTCCCTTCAGTCAACGTTAAGGGAAAAACTCAACCCGTACAAATCTACGAGCTTGTGGGCATGGAAGAGATTGAATAAAGCCAGACCACTCGCAAACTCAAAGCTGTATCAATCATTTAGAACATCATCTAGAACATCATCGGACGCAACTCATAGCCGCTCATTTTTTTTCGCGCAGCTTCAAGTGAAAGGGCTCCGCCTGTTGAGTCTGGCCAGAAGAGGCTGCATGCTGCCAGTGTTGACCCGAGCTGCAGAGCTTCCTGCAAATCCCATCTTTGTTCCAAGCCATACAGGACTCCCGAACAGAATGCGTCACCTGCGCCGACGGCACCTTGAATCACTTCAGGCGGCAGCGCGAACGAAGGAACTTTAATTTCTTCACCTTCGCGTGTCAGGGCATAACCGCCTTCAGGCATGTGGATGACCACAAGCCGGGAATGTCCTGCATCCAGTAAACGTTCGGCAGTCTCACGCAGCCTTGACGCCTCGAGCGTCCCGTCATCACGCCGTAATGTGATTCCAACCGTATAGCCCGCTTCAAGTTCGTTGAGAATAAGATAATCAACATAGCAGAGCGCTGGGGTTACCAGGCGGGTAAAACGGTCAGACGCTTCACTGACGACATCGACAGCGGTTTTCAGGCCCAGTTTTTGAAATTCTGCAAACACGCGGGCCAGGACGGTGCCATACTCCGGGTCTTCGCGATCCATTGCATCAAGCAATAAGATATAACCGATCTGGACAATGCTGTACCCGGCATACGCTGCAAAAGGGATGTCTGTGAAACTCCATGCTCCATTGGCAGCCTGGGCGTGAAAAAAGGTACGCTGCCCGCTGTTCTTCACGGAAATAACATCTGTGTATGAGGTCGGCAGCAGGGGAGAGATTCCGATACCACTTATGTCAATTCGGCGATTTTCAAGTGTGTCGAGAATATAACGCCCGTTCTCGTCGTTGCCGACGCTTCCAGTCACGGCGACCGGCAGATGCGGATCGAGCGTTTTCAGATTGATTGAATTATTTGCAGCAGATCCCCCGATGCTTCGTTCTGAATGAAGTATATTGGCCAGGGTGCCCTCCCCTGGATAACAATCTACGGTTTTGATCCAGTCAACAATTAAGGTTCCCCCCAAGACAATTCCATGCTGTTCTTTCATGCAGATCTCCTGTGGTCACAAGCCCGAACCGCGCCTTCGCGACAGGCAATGACCGTGCCCAAACCGCAAAGCGTTATGCGAGCGGATTGGATCTTTGTGCAGCGCTTTATCAGCAGAGTTGCTTAAAGACGCAGAGCTATTCTTCTTTCCAATCTTCGAGATCTAACTCGGAGATACGCTGGAACTCTTTGCTATTATGGGAAGCCAAAATACAGTCGTGTGACACCGCTCAAACTCTTCGGCAATATGAAGTTCTGTGCCGTTATATTGAACCCAGATTTTCCCATCTTTAGTATCTAGATGGAACGCACATCCATAGACACGGCGCTTGTTGTGCCAACCAACATGAACAAGCTGATAGTGATCATGCTCTGTATCGCTTATTACTTCTGTCTCAATTCCATCCTGGGAGACAGCATAGTTTTGATATTGCTGAAGAATCTGCTGAATACACTTACGGTAGGGGCGGAGTGGATCGTCGGTGATACGCCAGCCATCTTGAATGAATGCGTGTTTCACCATCTCATGAAAAATGTCACGAGCTGCCATAACCCCCTCTTTCTGTCAGGTTCTTTCACTGTGTGTATCCAGATGTATAATTCTTTAGTCTCATATATAATAACTTATTAGAGTAGCCCATGAAAATTGTCAATATCTTTCTGGTAAGAGTTCAAGCAGACAAGTCCCTATCGAAACGACCTGAAAAAATGGCAAGCACTGTCTAGTGTGTTATGGATCAGACGTTGTGGTATTCACTAGAACGCTAACGCCTCCATTCACGTGGCGAAACCGCTGCCTGATGGCGGGCAACGGATCTTCATAAAGAAACAAACCGTTATGCGAGAGGCAGATGTGAAAATTGGCGACAGCGGCTTCGCCCACGTGCAATGGTTTGTTCGCATTCCCATATTTCGCTCTCTAAAGGAAATTTCATTGACAAAGCTGTCAGACACTGAGATAATGGGGCCGCTGGTGTCGGCATGAGTCATCCATGAAGGTGCAAGACCGCATGGTCTGAAAATACTTGGGAGACACGCGATGTTTCCGGATTCGGAAAGGAGAGGACAGTATGGACATTCAATGTGTCACGATTGAAAAACCGGAAGAACTCAATTTTATTCTGGGGCAGTCTCATTTTATTAAAACAGTTGAAGATGTCTATGAAGCCATGATCAATGCCGTGCCCGGTGTCAAATTCGGCATGGCTTTTTGTGAAGCCTCAGGCCAGTGCCTCGTTCGCTACACCGGAACGGATCAGGAACTCATCGAACTGGCGAAAATGAATGCTCTGCGTCTTTCCGCCGGGCATTGTTTCATCCTGTTTATGAAGGACATCTTCCCGATTAATGTGCTGAATGCGGTTCAGAACGTGCCGGAGGTCTGCCGGATTTTTTGCGCAACAGCAAATCCGACTCAGGTGCTTATTGCAGAAAGCGCTCAAGGCCGGGGAATCCTCGGAGTTATAGATGGTTTTCGCGCAAAGGGCCTCGAAACAGACCAAGATATCGCCGAGCGTAAAGAATTACTACGTCACTTTGGATATAAGCAGGGCTAGTGTGAACTCAGCCTATCATGAAGGTAACAGTTGGAAGTTAAAGTGTTCTTTCAGCGCTGAGCGCTGTTGACTCTCAATTGGCATCACTTCTCTTTTCGTTATGTTACAAGCTGTAATTATGGCGGCGGGTAAATCGACACGAACGTATCCCCTGACGCTCACACAACCCAAGCCGTTACTCCATGTTGCGAACAAACCTGTTCTCGCGCACCAGTTAGATCGAATGCTGGGACTGGTTGACGAGGCCATCGTGATCGTGGGCTATAAGCATGAGATGATTCGGGAATATTTCGGCAGTTCTTACAAGGGAATTTCGTTACGCTATGTTGAACAACAGGAGCAGTTTGGTACCGGACATGCCGCCATGCAGGCAGAACCCCATATCCGGGGTCGCTTTCTGTTGATGAACGGTGACGATCTGTATGCGCGGGAAGACATTGAAGGCTGCTTGCAGTATCAGTATTCTCTACTGTCGATGGAAGTGGAAGACCCGCGTCAATTCAGCGTCCTGACGGTCGAAGACAATCTGGTCAAAGACCTGATCGAAAAGCCGGAGCATCCGCAGGGCAAGCTGACAAGCATCGGGGTCTATGTGTTTGATCGAAGAATTTTCCCCTTGCTTGAGAACATCCCCCGTAGTCCGCGCGGGGAATATGAAATCACCGACGCAGTCCGTGCGCTGGCGCAACGCGAGGAGATGCATTACCATGTCAGCACAGCGTATTGGATCCCGGTGGGATTCCCCTGGAGTCTTCTGACAGCCAACGATTTTCTGCTGGAGCAGGATTGCAGCGAAGGTGTAGAAGGGCTGATCGAAGCGGGAGTCACGATTGAAGGGATCGTGTCTCTTGGAAAAGGTTCAACAATCAAGCAGGGCAGCCTGATCCAGGGGAATCTCTGTGTCGGCGAAAATTGTACGATCGGCGGCGGTTGTCACATCAGTGGCAACACGAGCATCGGAAACAATAGTGTTATTGAGATGGCCTGCCGCATCGACAACTCTGTGGTCGAGCGCGATGTGACCATCAAGCCCTTTTGCCATATTGCCCATTCGGTGATCGGCGACGGCAGCATTTTGCATTCCGGTACTGTGACGATGAGCGCTCCTTTCAAAGGCCGGACGGTGCACGCTGTTGTCAAAGGGAAAGACTTTGACACCGGACGTGAACGATTGGGAGCGATCGTGGCGTCAGGCGTTACGGTCCTGCCTCATGTCGCGATCTATCCCGGGGTGAAAATCGATCCAAACATCGTTGTTGATGCCGGATATGTTGTCAAGGAGGATATGAAGTCATTGCCCGAGTCGTAATATATCGGGAGGACGCATAGTACACTATGATATGAGGACAGTGCAGAACAGACAGGGCATGAACACGTCTTTTTGGGTGTTGATTTTCATTTTTTTTATGCTGCCGATTTCAACGAATCTTTTGCCGTCGGATTTTCTTCTGGCAAAATATTTACTGACCTTTCTTCTGTCTTACGGGCTTGCCTCATGGGTGACGCCGCTTGCGCGTAATGCGGCCTTGCGCTATAACATCGTCGATACACCGGACGGGCGTCTGAAAGATCATAGCCTTCCGACGCCGTATCTCGGAGGAGTCGTGGTCTATATTTCGTTTTTATTGACGCTCTCTTTTACCTTTGGCTTTAACGAGAAGATTTTAGGGATCACCCTGGCCGGTTCTGTCCTGGTGATTGTTGGACTCTTCGACGATATGCAGGCAGTGACGCCGTCAATTAAATTCCTCGGCCAAATGGTCGCAATTCTCGTACTGATTAAAGCCGGTATACGCATCGAATTGATCGCGCTGCCGGAATGGTTGAATATTCCCTTAACCGTGCTCTGGATCGCCGGAGTGATCAATGCGGTGAATATTATCGATATTATGGATGGTTTGGCGATCGGAGTGGCATTTTTTGCCTCGCTAGTGTTGTTCATGGTTGCCGTTATGAACCATCATCCCACTATCGCGGTGCTGACGCTGGCACTGGCAGGAAGCCTTCTTGGATTGTTAAAATTCAATGTCGATCCGGCACAAATTTATCTGGGGGATACCGGCAGCATGTTTATCGGTCTCATGCTCGGATCGCTTTCGATGATCGGAAGTTACACAAAAGATAATGCTCTGGGCTTTATCGCTCCAGTGCTTATTCTGGGTGTTCCGATTTTCGATATGGTGTTTGTGATGTTTTTGCGGAGGCAGAAAGGGATTTCGATGTTTCTGGGCAGTAAAGATCACTTTGCCTTACGCTGTCTGCAAATCGGATACACCGTGAAACAAATCTGTATCATGAGCTATGCGGCGACACTGCTGCTCGGAGGGCTGGCACTGCTGATCATGCAAGTCAGTCCAGCTCAGACGATCTGGATTCTGCTGTTTACTCTGTGCGGGACCCTTTGGCTCGCTTACAAATTGAGCAGAGTGAACGTCCCAAGTAACCGGGAAATCTTTTTCAGCTAAGCGTGTCAATGAAACGAATTGCCATACTGGGCGCCGGTTTGAGCGGCTTGAGCGCGGCTTACCATCTCAGGAACGGCTACGATCTCTTTGAGCAGGGAAGCAAGGTCGGCGGTTTATGCCGCACAATGGAGCGCAAAGGCTTTCTGTTCGACTATACCGGTCATTTGCTGCACCTTCGGCAGGATACAAGCCAGGAACTCATCAATCGCCTGCTGCCCGGTTCTTTTCGGGAGCATAGCCGCAAGGCGAAGATTTATGTCCGGCAGCGCTGGATCGAGTATCCGTTTCAGGCTCATATTCATGCCTTGCCTGCCGAGCTCGTTAAAGAGTGTATTCTCGGTTTTATCACAAGCATGCCGAGTCAGTCCGGCACAGGAACATCGCTTCCTCAATCTTTCGAACACTGGGTGTTGCAGAACTTTGGCGCAGGAGTGGCAAAATATTTCATGTTCCCCTACAATCGAAAACTCTGGCAGCGTCCTCTTTCCGATTTGAGTGCCGACTGGGTCTCATGGTCGATTCCTCGTCCCAGTCTGGAAGAATTTTTGAACGGCGCTTTGGGGATACGCAATCGTGAGTTTGGCTATAACGCGAATTTTTTCTACCCTGAACGCGGCGGGATTCAGCAGCTCCCCGATGCATTTGCCGCTGCGCTGCCTCAGCATCGCGTCCACCTCGAACATAAGGCCGTCTCTCTCGACCTTAAACAACGGCGTCTAATTTTTGAGGGCAACGAAAGCTGCCGGTTTGACGCGCTGATTTCCAGTCTGCCGCTGCCCTGTTTGCTGGATCTGATACAAGATCTTCCGGTCGCTGTTTCACAAGCCAGAAAGCAGCTGCGCTACATCAGCGTCTATGATATCAACATTGGTGTCAAGCGCCCTGGGGTGAACGATGCGCATTGGATCTATTTTCCGGAAGACGTGTTTCCTTTTTACCGCGTCGGCTTTCCGGTGAATTTTTCGCAGCATGTAGCTCCAGATGGATGCAGCTCAATGTACGTTGAGGTCTCGACCTTGCCGGAGAAGCATCTCCAGGAGCAAACATTGCTGGATGACGTTTTTCAGGGACTGCAGCGATGCGGCATTCTCAGAGAGGATGATGATATTCTTGTGACCGATGTCCAGCGAATCGAATGTGCCTATGTGATTCATGATCATCAACGCTCTTCTGCTCTGGAAGTGATTCTGCCCTTCTTGAGTGAGCAGAATATTCATTCTATCGGACGCTACGGAGCCTGGGAGTATAATTCGATGGAAGGAGCGATTTTGGCGGGAAAGCACACAGCAGAGCAGATAGATGGGATTCTTTCATGACCGATCTCACGCTAAACGCCGTGTCGAAGCTGATGAAATTAAAAAAAATATAAAAAATGCAATTCCTCTCTTGACAATTTTTCCAGGCTCGATGTAAAGAAGTACGTTTTTGCGAAACGGCTTCAAAAAAAAGGCCACGACGTATGTTAAGTGTCGAAATGCAGGACAACAGCATTCCGGTGCCGAAAACACGTCGTGGTTCTTTATTTTTGGAGAGAGACAATCTTGCAGGATAAGGTGGAACGTGCTATGGAGACGAATTACATGACGCGAAAGGCCTGGGACGCTTTGAATCAAAGACTCCAGGAAAGTGTTGACGCGATCAAACCGGGTGGGAAAATTGCGCAGGAAATCGGGAAAGCTGCCAGTTACGGCGATTTAAGTGAAAACGCTGAATGGGAGGCTGCTATACAGAAAAAGGACATGCTTGGGAACGAAGTCAAAAATCTGCGCCAACGCCTGTCGAACGTGACTATTATCGACGATCTGAACATTCAGACGGATCGTGTGTCACTTGGAACAAAAGTCAGCCTCTACGATCTTGATTCCGATGAAGAGGTATTTTACCAGATTCTCAGCGGTGATGATGCTGCATTTTACGAGAATGCGATTTCCACAAAATCTCCGATTGCCCGAGGCCTGATCGGAAAAGAAGAAGGAGATGAAGTCAACATTCGTGTGCCGGCCGGCTTGAAAAATTATGAAATCATGAAAATCGAGTTATTTTCCTAATCTCTCCTCGACACTGCTTCTCACTGCGGAATCCTGCTGGACGGAGCCAGGAGTCTGTGAAGGTCTGTCTCTTGCTATGGGAATCCGCAGTGTTTGCTTTCCGAACGGAAAGAAATTCTGAATATACACTTTTTTCTCTTGCAAAAAATGCGTTGTTTACATCCCTTATGAATAAGGTGCCATGCCGGTGTACGACATCGCAGATGTTCCTGTGATACATTAATTTTGATTCATAAAGGAGACGACTCTACCATGTCTGAACGTAATATCCAAGGACTTATCGGCATATTTGTCATTATTTTTATCGCAATTGTCATTCTTGTGACGTTATTTGCCGGGTTTATCATCGATTTCCTCTGGTTCAACTCGTTGCAGTACTCTGGAATTTTTTGGAAAATTCTTTCTGCGAAATTTTTTATCGTGTTTCTGTTCTCTCTTTTCGGGGGACTCCTGCTGGGAGCAAGCTTTTGGTTTGCATATCGGTTTGCAAAGAAAGAAGGGGTGCCTTTATGGTCTGAAAATTCCGCTGTCAATTTTGATTTCGGTGAGTACAGCGCACCGTTGAAGCAGTTGACCGCCGGCAGCGCGAAACGGCTCCACTGGCTGCTTATTCTGGCGCCCGTGATTCTCGGACTGCTGAACGGGCTGGCAATGCTGCCTCATTGGGAGAGTTTTCTGAAGTTCTTTGATCAGACTGCGTTTGGCAAGACGGATCCAGTCTTTGGAAAAGATGTTGCCTTTTATGTCTTCTCGATTCCGGTCTACCGGCTGTTTAAAAGCTGGCTGATGTCAATGATCGTATTGAGTTTCCTCGGTTCAGCGGTCATTTACTGGTTAAATGGCATGTTTACCGTTCAGGGACGCTCAATTCTCTTTTCTCGTACCGTGAAGCTTCATCTCTATAGTCTCGTGATTCTCGGACTGCTGATGAAGGTCTGGGATTATCGCCTCCAAATGTACGAGCTGCTCTATTCCTCGCAGGGCCTTGTCTTTGGTGCAGGGTTTACGGATTATTACGTTCACCGCTTTGCTTTGTGGGGACTTTTGTGGTATATGCTGGCCCTCATTGCGTTGACTGTCTTTGGTCTGGTATCATCACACGAACGGCCACTATGGTTGATCCTGGGATTAGTCCTCATCATTCCGATTTCGATTGTCATTCAGGGTGTGGTTCCTGGTCTTGTTCAGCAGGCGATTGTGAAGCCCAATGAACTCATAAAAGAAATTCCTTTTATTGAGCATAACATCGACATGACTAATGAGGCATATGATCTGTCGAATATCCGAGTAAAATCATTTGCCGCTGAGAGTTCTTTGAGTATGGAAGAACTCGGCAAAAATGGGGAAACCCTTGATAATATCAGACTTTGGGATTCTCGCCCTTTGCTCAGCACTTACCAGCAGATTCAATCGATTAGAACCTATTACACCTTTTACGACGTTGATGTCGATCGCTATGAAATTGAAGGCAAAATGCGTCAGGTGATGCTGGCGCCCAGGGAATTAGAACGTGAAAGATTATCGGAACGTGCTCAAACCTGGGTGAACACGCGCCTGACCTTTACGCATGGTTACGGGTTAGTGATGAATCCGGTCAACAGCGTCACTGACGAGGGGCTCCCGGAACTTCTTATTAAAGATATTCCTCCTGCCTCTCCGGTTGATATTCCCCTTGAGAATACTGCCATTTATTATGGAGAACAACGGGTGCTCAGGTCGCAGCCAGCCTCTTCCAATGCGCCTGCGATGCGTTCGAAGGTCAGCGATAAAGATGATTATGTAATTGTAAACACAGAGAATCCGGAGTTTGATTATCCGGCTGGTGATCACAATGAGTACGTCAGCTACGAAGGGAGAGGCGGTATCAGAATCGGATCATTATTCCGAAGAATGCTCTTTGCCTGGGGCTTCAGGGACATGAATATTCTGCTCACTGGTTCAACAACAAAAGAGAGCCGTGTCATCTTTCGCCGGAACATTCAGGAACGCATTAAGCATCTGGCACCTTTTCTTGCGCTCGACAGTGATCCGTATATCGTGCTGTATGAAGGGCGCTTGTATTGGATTCAGGACGCTTACACGATGACCGATCGTTATCCGTATGCTGAGCCGGTTCGTGTCAGGGGAGGACAGCTGAATTATATTCGGAATTCTTTCAAAGTTGTGGTTGATGCCTATCATGGGAATGTCGATTTTTATCTGATGGATGCTCAGGAACCGTTAGGGAAGACCTATCAGAAGATCTTTCCCTCGATGTTCAAGGATTTTGAGCAGATGCCAGCAGGACTTAAAGCTCATATCCGTTATCCGAAAGATCTCTTCAAAATTCAGGTCCAGATGTATAATACATACCACATGCGCGACCCGAAAGTCTTCTATAACAAGGAAGATCTCTGGACGGTTCCGAACGAAAAATATGGCGGGGAAACTCTTCAGGTTGAGCCCTATTACATTCAGATGCGGCTTCCTGGAGAGGATACTCTTGAATTTATCCTGATGAGTCCTTTCACGCCCAAGAAGAAGGACAATATGATCGCGTGGCTTGCAGCCCGCTGTGATGGAGAAAACTATGGTGAATTGCTGGTCTACACCTTCCCAAAAGAAAAGCTCGTTTACGGCCCTTCGCAAGTTGAGGCGCGTATCGATCAGAATACCACAATTTCTCAGCAGCTTTCTCTTTGGGATCAACGTGGTTCCAGCGTGATCAGGGGGAATCTCATTGTCATCCCGATTGAAGATTCGATTCTGTACGTCGAGCCGGTCTATCTGAAGGCCGAACATCGTGACTTGCCTGAATTGAAGCGTGTTATTGCCTCGTACGGGGGCGAAGTGGCAATGGGCTTAGGATTGGAGCAAGCGCTTGAGGCTGTTTTCGGCACAAGCTTACGTCCGGAAGAGCAGCGTGTGCTGGAACGAGTCCCTGCTCTTGACGTAGAGCAGAGTGAGCTCAGCCCTATCATCGGGGAGCTGGCCGAGCATTTCACACGCGCACGTGAATATTTAGCCGGTGGAGATTGGGTGAAATACGGTGAAGAGATGGATCAAGCCGAGCGGATCATCCACATGATCCGACAAGAGTATGTGCCGGAGCAGTAAAGAGCCGTCGGCGCCCGATGATCAGGACATCGAGCACAATACTGCTGTGGACTGAGATCTATGGCAATTCTTTTGAAGAGTTGTTGCATAACAGAGTTGAACATCGTGAGCGGCATCAATAAGTTCATCTGGACCACCCAAAAGGTGAATGCTGTGTGCGACGTATCCTTGATGGAGAAACTTCTTCGGAGCAAAGGCTAGGGAACAATGGAAAAATATTATGCGATTTGTGTGGATGACGACCAGGCTGTGCTTAATCAGCTTTCAGCACAACTGGAAGACCACTTCCGCAATCTCTGCGAATTTGAATATGCTGAAAGCGCCGAAGAGGGGCTGGAGTTATACCGGAAACTCAGCGAAGCGGGGCATCGGGTCTGGTTGATCATCAGCGACCAGATTATGCCGGGCTTGTCCGGCGATGCGTTTCTGTCCGCGATTCATGAGCTGGACCGCCAGATCATGAAAGTCTTGTTGACAGGACAGGCTGGTATTGAAGATACCGTGCGGGCAATCAATCATTCCGGCTTAAACTATTATATCGAAAAGCCTTGGGAACAAGACGATTTGATTATGATTCTGGAGCGTCTGCGAACGCAGTATGAGATCGGTGTGGCCCAACGCATTATGGCGACCGAGCGCGAGAAGTGGCTGAAAGAACTGTCGATTCTGTATGAAATGAACTTATTGTTTGCCTCGTCGTTCGATCTCAGCGACACACTGAAGACCGTGTTCTATAATATTCTGAAAGTTATTCAGGCTGAAGCCGGCTCGATCTTTCTGGTAGAATCTCAGATAAACACCCTGGTGTGTAAAATTTGTCAGGGGCCTCAGGATATTACAGGGCTTCATGTGCCCTTTGGCAAGGGAATCGTGGGTAATGTCGCTGAGACCCGGCAAGTCGATGTGACGAATGATGTTCAGTGTGATGCCCGTCATATGGGGGAAATCGATCAACAAAGTGGATTCCATACAAAGTCAATGGTGTCCGTGCCTCTTATCTGTCAGGATGAACTTCTTGGAGTTATTCAGGTGATAAATAAGCAAGGGGAGAGTGAATTTTCTCAGGATGATATTAACCTGTTGAAGTCTCTCAGCAGCGGGGCGGCCATTTCTATTCAAAATGCACGCTACGCCCAGCAAAGTCTCCATGAAGAGCGTATTCGCAGCGAACTCCTTATCGCCCATCAGATTCAGCAAGGGATTTTGCCAGCGCCTTTTAAAGGACACCCGCAGATTCATTTTGAAGCAGCGAACAAACCTGCAAAAGATGTCGGCGGCGACTTTTACGATTATTTCATGCTGAATGATGACCATTTTGGATTTATGATTGGCGATGTCTGCGGGAAAGGGGTCCCGGCGGCAATTTTTATGGCCAGCGCCCGCAGCATTCTCAAATCACAGTCCCTGGCGAATCCGGAACCTGTTCAGGTGATGACTCTCGCAAATCGGCTTATTACGGAAGACGCCCAACGTGGCATGTTCGTGACAGTATTTTATGGAGTGTATGCCCCTGAAAGCCGGATACTGAGGTTCAGCAACGCAGGGCACACACTGCCGTTCCTGTATCGTTCTGCGACAAGCTCATGTGCGTCGTTATTCAACACAAATTTTCCACTGGGTGTCTTTGATCCGTTTAATTTTCAGGAATCATCGATTCAGCTTGAAGCAGGCGATAAGCTGATCCTGTATACTGATGGTGTCAATGAAACGTTTAATCCGCAGCGCGAACAATTCGGACAGGAACGGCTGACGGGCCTGATCCTGGAGCATGGGAAGCAACCTGCAAAAGAACTGTTACATACCATCCTGAACGCTGTGGCGGACTTCCAGGGTGATGCGGCGCAACATGACGATCTCACCATCATGATTGTGGCCTTATGAAGCAAAGCGCTGTCCGCATCGTGCAGATTCTCCGAGAACATGGATTTACGGCCTTTTGGGCTGGAGGCTGTGTCCGTGATATGCTGATGCACGTTCAGCCGGAGGATTATGATATTGTCACGAATGCAGATCGCGGACAGGTCAGAAACATTTTCCGAAGAACCATTCCGGTGGGCGAGCAATTCGGAATTTGCATTGTCGTGTTTGAGGGCCAGCAATACGAAATCGCTGAATTCAGGCATTCTCCACCAGACAGCGCTCTTGACGAGATGATTCGTGAAGACAGTCTGCATCGTGATTTCAGTATCAACAGCATGATCTACGATCCCATTGAAGATCGCATCTATGATTACGCAGGCGGGCGTGACGATCTCAGAGCCGGACTGATACGCGGAACGGAAAATCCCCGTGAACGTTTTCTGGAAGATCGGCTGCGTCTGGCACGGGCTGTACGTTTTGCGGCCTCCCTGAATTATACGATCGAGGAGACCACTTTTTCAGCCATGCAGGACCTTGCACCGGATATTGTGCTGGTTAGTGCCGAGCGCATTCGTGAAGAACTGTTAAAAATCCTTTTAAGTCCCTTGCCGTTATATGGGATCGATCTTTTGGACCAGAGCGGGCTGCTCAGATATATTTTACCCGAAGTTTTTGCCATGAAAGGGGTTCAGCAGGATCCCGAATTTCATCCCGAAGGCGATGTTTTCGAGCATACGCGGCGGATGCTGCAGTTGATGAAGAACGTGTCCCCCGAACTGGCTATGGCGGTTCTGCTTCATGATATCGGTAAAGCCCCGACCTGTACAAAAACAGATCGCATTCGTTTTCACGGCCATGCCTCCCGTGGAGCGGAAATAGCGGATGAGCTGTGCCTGCGCTTGAAATTTTCAACAAAATCGACGGAACGTATTGTCCGATTAGTCCGGGAACATCAGAAATTTCTGGATGTCATGCAGATGAAGACGAGCAGTCTTAAACGCTTCCTTCGTCAAGAGTATTTTCCGGAGCTGCTTGAGTTGCACCGTCTGGATTGTCTGAGCAGTCAACGCTCCCTGGTGCATTATCACTTCTGTCAAAACATGCTCAAGGACTTTCAGCAGGAGGCGATTTATCCGCCCCGTCTGCTGAGCGGGAAAGATCTTCTTCAACTCGGATTTACACCAGGCCCCCAGTTTACACTGATGCTCAATGCTGTTGAAGATGCGCAACTGGAAGGCACTGTTGCCAGCAAAGAGGACGCGCTCGAACTGCTGAAAGAGCTTGAGGGAACATTCTCGTGTCCTTGAAAGCCTATGAACGAAACTCGACAGTACGTCTTGCTCTCGTTGTTTGTTGCGCTGGCAATTGCATTACGCGGTCTGGAAGCGTTGATCCCCAATCCTGTGCCATGGATGCGCCTCGGACTGGCAAACATCATGACCCTGCTGGCCCTGCTCCTGTCTGGTCTGAAGGCCGGCTTGTCCCTGACACTGCTCCGAATCGTGATTGCGTCATTCATGTTCGGTACGTTCCTGTCCCCACCTTTTTTTATCAGCCTCGCTGCCGGATTAAGCAGTACACTGGTGATGGGAGCAGCTTGTTCTCGACTCCGGCCCTGGTTGAGCCCTGTGGGCATCAGTGTGCTTGGTGGCTTTACTCATAATTTGACTCAGCTCTGGGCAGCCTATGTGCTTGTTGTGAGGCATTGGGGCATCTTTTACCTCTTTCCTTTTCTGGCGTTCATCGGCATGCTTGCCGGATTTTGTAACGGCTGGGCTGCCTGTTATCTTTACGAATATCTCATCGCGCGCCGCGAAACGAATTTCGCCGGATATCAAAGTCGTGTGTAAAAAACTTGCCTGAATAATTCAGCCCGAATACGTTGTCTGATGCATGGGGTGAAACGTGTGACACGGAGAACAGTTATGAGAAAAGGGGAAAAGCACATGACTTCAGATCGAAAGCAACGCATGCTTCAGAGCTTTGCAAAAGAGTTTGGAATGCCGGTGCAGACGCTGGTGAGCGCTCCGGGCAGAGTGAACCTGATCGGAGAGCATACCGACTATAATGACGGATGTGTATTACCGATGGCGATTAACAAGAGAATTACAATCGGTGGAGCTTTGCGTAATGATGACAGGGGATGCGTGTACTCCGTGAATTTCGGGCGCAGGGAAGAGTTCTCTCTCAGTTCGCTACAGAAGCAGGACGGATGGATTGATTATATCAAAGGAGTTGTTGACGAACTGCAGAAAGCCGGGTATACGCTGAGGGGCTTTAATGCGGTTTTGTATGGAGATATTCCTCAGGGGGCCGGCCTGAGCAGTTCGGCCGCGCTTGAAGTGGCCACAGCCTTTTTTCTGGCGCAGCTACACGAAATCGACATGCCGGGGGAAGAGATGGCAAAGCTCTGTCAGCGGGCGGAAAACAACTTTGTCAGCATGAACTGCGGTATTATGGATCAGTTCATATCACGCTTGGGGAAGAAAAATCATGCATTGTACATCGATTGTCGGGATCTTTCCTCTCAGCAGGTGTCATGTGATCTGGGAGAATATATCGTCGTGATCTGTAATTCAAACGTTGAGCATAAATTGGTGGATTCCGCGTATAACGAACGCCGGAGTCAGTGCGAAGAAGGAGTTCGTCTGCTCAAGAAGGCCCTGCCGGATATTCGCACCTTGAGAGATGTCTCCCCTGCGAAGCTGGCAGAGCACAGTGCATTGCTTCCCTCCCTGCTGTATCAGCGCTGTAAACATGTCGTGTCGGAGAACGAGCGTGTTGCTAACGCAATCGATGCCTTAAAGAAGAACGACATCGAATCTTTCGGACGTTTCCTGAACCAGTCACATGCCAGTTTGCGTGATGACTATGACGTGAGCTGTCAAGAAGTTGATTTCCTGGTCGATATTGCTCAGAATTTTGAAGGAGTGGCAGGGGCCAGAATAACAGGTGGCGGTTTTGGCGGATGCACTGTAAATATTGTAAAAGAATCCGTGTCAGAGGAATTTCAGGAAACACTTCTGCATGACTATGCTGAAAAGACCAATATTGTTGCAGAAATTTACACGTCTAAGGCTGAAGGCGGAGCTTGCCTTGAGGACTTGTAAGAGACGGCAAGGAATAGATGATGGACGTGGCCTCAACCTGGAACGCTGCTCTTGTGAGAGGAAGATATGGCACAGCAGAACGAGTTGGAACTTCTTCGAATGCTTGAAGAGGTGATAAGCGCTGAAAAAAAAGATGCTGCGCGTATTCTCGAGCATTTTCATGAATGCCGGAGTCTGGGGATCGAGATCATGCCCCTGGACATTAATCAGAGTGAGATGGCCTGCGTTTTTGAACGCGAACAGGTTTTGCGGCTTGGCTTTTCGGCGTTTGGCAGCGGAAACGGGCAGTTTTTTGAAGACCTGTTGAACGAACGTCGCGAGAATGGACCGTACCAGAGTTTTCAGGATATGTGCGAGCGTGTTGAGATCGATCGGCTGCCGGAGACGTTTTTTCCGAACAGTATTAAGGCCGGTGTATACGATCGTTTTGGGGACTCACGGGCCAAACTGCTTGAAGGATTCAGCCGTATTGTCCAGGCTGTTCAAAAAGAACAGGCTGATACACACGCCAATCAAATCAGCTTGTTTGAGCTGCTGCCTGCCGCATCCCGAGAACTCATCCAGCTTCCCGATGCCGATGCGTGGACCCATGAGGTATGTATCGAGTATGAAAAAGAAGTCCTTGGCTTTTCGTTTACAGAATATGTCTTAGAATTCGAAGATGGGGCTCAAGAAAATGCTGAGGACGTTGAATGCAATGCTGAGAAGGCGCGTTCTGTAGAAGACAAACTCTGCATTCGGCTTTGTTTGCCGATCGAGACGACGACAAAGCTGCGCTTATTGGCCTTGAGGGATCTCTGTCAACAGTATGGAGGGCCTCACTCCTTATTTCTGGAATTCATTGATGCGAACGGAAAGACAGTGAGAATACAAACGCATCACAAATATGCTGTCCGGGATGCTGATGAATTTCGCCAGGAGATTCAGGCATTATTTGAGAACGCCACTGTACTTCTCGAATCTCTCCCCGATGAATATGAGAGCAGCACTCCTGAGCTTCTCAGGGGAGAAGCGTAAATTCTTTTTCCGCCAGAACTGTTTGTCCGTCATCCGTCGTGACAACAAGTTTCCATCTTCCCTGTGAGTCAGGACCTTGAAAACTTTTCTGACTCCAGGTTCGCATTGAAGGATATTTAATCTTCAGCGAGACGCTCGCCGCCAATTTCCCTTCGCGGTAATAGTGATGTTTCAAACGCATCGGCGGGGTCGCTCCTGAGACCAACATCCAAGCATACACTTTTTTGACTGCGCGAAAAGAAAATTGTTTTGCGGCTCCAGCAGGGCTACGGTTCGAAATAGCAGAACAGATCTCCAGTTGAGTGACTTTGACAGATGATGAAATCTTTTTTCGTGTTTTCCTGGCCTGCCTGGGAGTCGCAGCTTTTTTCTTTTTTTCCGTATCTTGTGTGCGTTGTACTTCCTGAACAGGAGCTTTTCGAGTGCTTGTGGGAGCCAAAGACGGTGTCGGCTGTGGGCTGAGTTTTTCTGGAGATTCCGATGCGGGACTTGGCGCTGGAAGAGAGGACGGATCCGGTTTGGGATCCGGCGTGATAACGGCCGGGGGAGAGTTTGCTTGTTCTGACGACACGGCTGCTTCTTCTGAAACCTCGGGACCGTGTGTTGCCTCAGCCATGAGGCGAAGCCTGGTCTCAGTCTCAAGTTCCAGGACGTCATTGCTCTCTTCTGGCGGCTCTGTTGCCCAAGGCGTGACAGATGCTTCAGGAGCAGGCGTTGCCTCGATCTCACGAGACGGCACGCTTACTGTCGGCGTTGTTGCCTCTGCCGGCGTCATAATCGCTGTCGGGGTAAGCTCGCCATCGATCCGCATCGGTAAGGCCGATACCGCTCCAGGTCCTGACAGACGTTCGCTGATTCCCCTGCTGTCATCTTTACCGCATGCGCCGAGACAACAGACAACGGCTAAAAAGAAACAATGAACGCGACGGGCGTGCCAGAGTATAATAGTGATGTGTTGCATAGCGTGTTAACGGCCGCCTGAATGCATGTATGCCACGCACTCAGCTACTAACGGCCATGTTGGAAAAGCGTGAAAAACGCTTGAACCGTGCTGTTCCAAACGGAAGTTTGTCACGCTGTGTCTTTAGAATACTTGCCCTTAAGATCCATTTTGCCCATCACAGCGAGCAGAACATACTAACACAATAACCTATATTCTGTCCGTAGAACGCTGTCAAGAAATAATTATACCTTGTTAACGTCTTTCTTCAAAGACGTCAACATATAATCTGCGAGAATTCCGCGCTGCTGAGAATCTCACTGTATGTATTTTCTTGACAGCCATCCGAAGTGTTGATTGAGTAAAAATCTCATTGAGAAAAAAGTCGGTGTGTGCGGACATCCTCCCGCATTCTGGGTAAACTGATGAAAAGCTGCTGGTTGAATCTCCTGCTGTTTTTGCTGCTTTTCCAGCACTGAAATGCTTAGTATGACGTATTGGTTCTGGCGAATAATGTACTCGTGGATTGCTGCTCCGCTGCTTGGCCTTGCCGCGCATATCGTGGCGATCGGGAACAAGAATTTGCGAGAAGGTCTTGCTGGGCGTCGGGGGCTTTGGCAACGACTCACTGCACAAGTAGCACGGCGTCGTCCTGACAGTCCGTTCATCTGGTTCCACGTGGCCAGTGCAGGCGAATTCCTGCAGGCGCAGCCTTTGCTTGAACGCTTTCTGCAACGGAATTATGACTGTGCGGTCACGTTCAGCTCGGTCAACGGCTATAAATGGGTGCAGCGCACACGACTTCCAGAAGGTATGGGGCCGCCGCTTGCGATCGATTATCTGCCCTTGGATACAGCGGCGAATATGCGCAGACTTCTGGCGATATTCCGGCCATCTGCCATTATTTACGTTCAATACGATCTCTGGCCGAATGTTATTTGGGAAGCTCATGCGGCAGGGGTTCCGCAATATCTGATCTCCGGGACCATTCGGGCAGCGTCAAAACGCTATAGTTCGGCATGGTCACGCTCTTTTTATCGCACGCTTTATGCCTGTCTGAACGGAATTTTTTGTGTGACTGAAGACGACCGGCAGCGTTTTTTGTCGACAAACCCGGACCATCCTAATATTCAGGTACTGGGTAATACGCGCTTTGACAGTGTGCTGGATCGCAGAAAGAGACTTCCGCCGCCGGAGATCGGAGCTGCTCTCGTCGGGAAATATGTTTTCATTGTCGGCAGCAGCTGGCCGGCTGATGAGCGCTGTATCTTTCCGGCGCTGAAAGAGGCCTTGCTGCGTTATGAAGACCTTGTGCTGATTCTTGCGCCTCATGAGCCGACAGAGGAACATCTCTCATACGGCGAACGTTTTTTTCAGGAATTTTCCCTGCGGCGACTCTCCCAGTTTCACTCCGGAGGGGAGCGTGTCCCAAGGGTGCTTGTTGTGGATACGATCGGCGTGCTTTCCCGCTTGTATTCAGCAGTGGATGCCGCCTATGTCGGCGGGGCTTTCAGCACCGGGGTGCATAATGTGATGGAACCGGCAGCAATGGGACTGCCAGTGGTCTTCGGGCCAAAACATGAGAACGCCTCAGAGGCCGTCGAGTTGCGCAGCAGAAAACTTGCTTTTGCCATTTCCTCTGCCGAAGATTTTCAGCAGCAGATTTTTGCGCTGCTGGAGAAGCGGGAACACTACCGCAAAATAGGGGCTCAGGCACGACAGTTCATCGAATCGCAGGCCGGCGTGGCAGAACGGTGTTTTAAGCATATTTCAGGCGACTTGTCATGACTGCTGCCCGATGGACACGGAGCTGTATCAATGCTGAAACGTTTGCCGCTTTCCTGCATGACAATTCGTCACAGACGGCCATATAGGGTGGCGGCGAGCACCCACTTCAGCCCCTAGACGATCCTCGTTCCGCTTTTGCCCTGCAAGGCGTCTCCGACCTTTTCAAGCGAGGTAATCAGGACTTCCTGCCCGCCCTGCTTGATAAAATCGATTGCAGCGCTGATTTTCGGGCCCATGCTGCCGGGAGGAAAATGCCCTTGCTCCAGATAGGCCTGTGCCTCATTGACTGACAGGCAGTCGAAAAAGCGTTCGTCCGGGGTGTTGAAGTTGATCGCAACTTGATCGACACCGGTAAGAATCAGAAGAAGATCAGCCTTAAGCTCTGTAGCCAGGATACTTGATGCCGCGTCTTTGTCCACGACTGCATCGACCCCTTCATACGCACCGTTTTCATGGCAGATGACAGGAATCCCGCCACCGCCGGCTGCAATGACGATGACCTCGTCTTCCAGAAGCATTTGAATGATCGCACTCTCGACAATCGCTGTCGGCTGAGGTGAAGGCACGACCAATCGATAGCCGCGTCCACTGTCTTCCACGATTTTCCATCCCCGTTCCTGCCGAATGTTTTCTCCCTCTTCTTTTGTGTAGAATGGGCCGATCGGTTTGGTGGGAGTTTTGAAGGACGGATCCTCCCGGTCGACTACTACCTGCGTGACGAGGCTTATCACCGGCAATGAATGACCTTCGCGAATCAGACGATTTTGCAGAGACTGTTGAATCATATACCCCATCTGCCCTTGCGTATCGGCAACGCACAGGCCCAGAGGCACTGAGGGAACAATATCGCGAGTGGCTTCGACCATCAGAAATAAATTTCCAACTTGCGGCCCGTTACCGTGCGTAATCACCAGCCGGTACCCGCGTTCGATCAGTTCCATGATTCCATCCAGCGTCTTACGGGTATTGGCGAACTGCTGGTGGATATTTCCTTCCTCACTTTTCTGCATGATCGCATTGCCACCTAAAGCAAGCACAGCGATTTTTTGTTGTTGTTTCATCTCTTTGACCACCATCGGCGGCAACGGCACAAAACACAGAAGGACGAGTGTCGCGGTCGACCCTTTGTAACGTTGCGGCAAACAGTGCGCGTGCTGGTGTTATTTTACTATTCTGGTGCCTGTGAGGCCCGCTAAGGCATCCGGCAGTTTTCCGGCAGCTGTGATCAAAACCTCCTCACCTCCGTCACGCAGAAAGTCGATAGCAGCTCTGATCTTCGGTCCCATGGAGGTACTGGGAAATTGCCCTTGCTCCAGGTAATCCATGGCCTCTTCGATATGGAGTTTTTCAAAGGTCTGTTCCTGTGGTGTGTTAAAATGGATGGCAACTTTCTCTACTTTCGTCAGAAACACGAGCAGTTCAGCCTTGATATCCCGGGCGAGCAGGCTTGCTGTCAAATCTTTTTCAATGACGACGTCAACGCCTTCATGACCACCGTCTTCGGTTTCGATCACAGGGATCCCGCCACCACCGCCGGCAATGACGACGATGCCGCGATCAAGTAATGAGCTGATTAACGGAGTCTCCACGACTCTGACCGGAACAGGAGACGGAACCACGAGGCGATAGCCCCGCTCGCTGTCACCGAATATCTTCCAGGGATAAAGCTCTTCAATTTCACGGGCTTTTTCTTCTGAATAAATCGGCCCGATCGGTTTTTTAGGAATTGTCAGCGAGGGATCGTTGTGGTCCACCACGACTTGACTGATCAGCGTGACAACCTGTCGGGGACGGCCTTGCTGAAGCAGGTGGTTCTGTAATGATTGCTGAATCATGTAGCCAATCTGCGATTGGGTATCTGCCACGCAGACGCCTAACGGCAGCTCCGGAATAAAATTGCGCGTGGATTCTACCATCAGAAAGAGGTTCCCGACCTGCGGGCCATTGCCATGAGTGAGGAGGAGCTGGTAATCTTCCTCGATGAGTTTCATGAGTCCGCTGACAGTGCTTTGAGTGTTCGTGAACTGCTGTGCAATATTTCCCACCTGTCCTTCACGGATGATACAGTTGCCGCCCAGAGCGACAACTGCGCTGCGCTGTTTCTGCCCCATAAGACCTCCTGTGTTGAGTTAAAACGTCATAACTGAGAGACAAAGATGTTGAGAGCCATTTTGTCAAGAAATCTTGACGCGGTTTTGGGAACGACGAGTTGCACTTATCTCTATGACAGATCCTGAGAAAAGATAATGTTTATGGACTTGAAACGATGCTGTCAAGAAAAAGAGGCCCCATCGATGGGACCTCTTCAAACGATCTTCAGGGTGATAAAAATCCGCGGCTTTAACTGTTGCGGTATTTTCTCTGCTGCTTCATTGCCTTTCTTCTACGAGCTTCACTGGGCTTTTCGTAAAAGCGATTCTTGGTGATCTCGTTCTTTAATCCTTCTTTATTAAACTTGTTCCGCAGGATGTAAAGGGCTTTGTTGATGTCGCCATCAACCGTCACAGATACCTGAACCTTTCGCATAACACACCTCACCTCCCCTTTCTTGTCGTACTGTGATTCTCAAGACTGTAGAACATCAAAATGTCATGTTCTGTGAGGCCGTAACTAGAGCACGGCTTCGTCGAGCACCAGCTCCCGGGCATCATAGTTTTGTTCTTCCGCATCCTTGAGATGACCTGGTGGGAGGTATCCCAATTCGCCGTCTTCACGAACGACAATCCGGATGGTATCGCAGTCTTGCAAGCACCCGTTTAAGAGTTCTTCCGCCAGCATATCCTCAATGGAGCTTTGAATAAGCCGTCGTAACGGTCTGGCCCCGTATATTTCATCGTAGCCGCGTTCTGCCAGCCAGCGTTTAGCATCGCCACTAAGCTGAATGTGCAGAGTGTTCAAGCCATTATCCTTAAGCTGGGCATTCACCTGATCGATCATCACATCGACAATGTCATGAATGTGATCAGGCTGCAAGGCATGAAAGGTAATGACTTCATCGATCCGATTAAGAAATTCCGGATTGAAGGCGCGTTTCAATTCGCTGCTCACGCGTTCTTTCATCTTCTGATGCTCGACTGTGCTGCCGCCCTGATGAAAGCCGAGATGTACACGTTTTTGCAGCATTTTCGCTCCAACGTTGGAGGTCATAATAATGACGGTGTTCCTGAAATCCACAACGCGGCCATAACTATCAGTTAGCTGACCATCTTCCATGATCTGTAACAGAATATTCAAGACGTCCGGATGAGCTTTTTCGATTTCGTCGAATAAGACGATCGAATACGGCGTTCGCCTGACTTTCTCGGTGAGCTGACCGCCTTCATCGTAACCGATGTATCCGGGGGGAGCACCAATCAACCGCGAGACAGTATGCCGTTCTATATACTCCGACATATCAACCCGGATCATCGCGGAGTCGCGTCCGAATAAATATTCTGACAAGGCGCGACTAAGCTCTGTCTTTCCGACGCCTGTCGGCCCGAGAAACATAAATATTCCTGAGGGGCGTTTTGCGTCTTTGATGCCGGTTCGGGAGCGTCGAATCGCGCGCGAGACCGCTTCAATGGCTTCATCCTGCCCGATGACTCGCCGATGAAGTTCATCCTCCATACGTAAGAGCTTCTCTGTTTCATTTTCCTCGATTTTCGTCAAGGGAATACCGGTCCATTTTGAGACAACCCGTGCAATATCGTCATCGCTGACCAAGGGAATACTCTTTATCTGCTGCTGCTCCCAGAGCTGTTTGACATCTGCCAGACGCTGACGAATTTCGCGTTCTCTGTCACGAAGTTCAGCAACTTTCCGGAAATTTCCTTCCCATACAGCAGTGTGTTTTTTCTCCATGATCTCCCGGAGCATGTTTTCGGTCCGCAAGACCTCTCCGGGATAATGATAGCGCTGTAGTTTTCTTAAAGAGCTTGCTTCGTCGATGACATCAATTGCCTTGTCGGGAAAAAAACGATCAGTGATGTACTGCTCGGACAAGCGGACGGCAAGCTGAATGCTGCTGTCAGGAATGCACACCTTATGGTAGTCTTCATAGGTTTCCCGCAGGCCTTTGAGAATGTCGACCGTGTCCTCACGGTCGGGCTGCGTGATATGCACCGTTTGAAAGCGTCGTGCCAGTGCGCTGTCTTTTTCAATATGCTTGCGGTGTTCGTCGAGGGTTGTCGCTCCGATACACTGAATATCGCCACGGGACAGCGCAGGTTTCAGCATACTGGACGCATCGAGGGATCCCTGGGCAGAACCTGCTCCCATAAGTGTGTGGATTTCATCGATGAAAACAATGATACGGCGTTCTGAGGCGATCAGCTCTTTCATAATCCCCTTGAGCCGCTCCTCGAATTGTCCGCGATACATTGTCCCGGCAACAACGCCAGCAAGATCAAGGCTCATCAGCGTCTTGTCATGCAGCACTTCAGGAGCATCGCCATCGACGATCCGCTGGGCCAGACCTTCTACAATAGCCGTTTTTCCCACACCCGGCTCGCCAAGAAGAATTGGATTATTCTTAGTCCGGCGGCTGAGAATCCGGACAATTCGGGTGATTTCTTCGTCTCGTCCAATGACCGGATCGAGCGCTCCCTGTTCAGCAAGTTCGGTCAGATCCGTTCCAAACTGTGTCAGCAGTTTCTGGCCAGAGTTCTTGTTTCTGCCGTGTTTGCGGCTTTCCCCGAGAAGACCGAGGATGTGTCCTGTCAGCTGCTCTTCTGCAACGCCATGATCCTGCAGCGTCATGGCAGCGATATTTTCGCCTTCCCGCAGGATCCCCAGCAGAAGATGTTCTGTGCCGACATAATAATGCCCCAATTCCCGAGAGAGCTCAATGGCCAGTCTCAGGACTTCTTTTGCTGCGGGAGTAAAGGGAATATCGCCTTTTTGCGCCTTCAGACCCCTGTTTCCAAGACGATGGTAAATGTCAGCGCGTAGATCGTCAAGCTTGACGCCTGATTTCTGCAGGGCATGAATCCCAACGCTGCTCTCATCATGCAGAATTCCCAGCAGGAGGTGCTCGCAGTCTAAGGCGGGATGCCATAGGCGTAAGGCTTCCTCTTTGGCGACAATGATGGTTTTTCTGGCTCTTTCGGTAAAACGATCAAACATAGACGACAAGTTGCTGATTCCGGATGTGCCGGAAAACTCGCTTTATATCTGTGCTTGTGGAATGCGGGCCTCTGCTTCACGAAACTCCGACAGCGACCCCTTCGTGTCAGCTATACAGAGACGACTTTCGTGACCTCCGGAATCTCTTCCTGCAGAATGCGCTGTACGCCGAATTGCAAGGTCATCATCGCGCCCGGGCAGCCTGAACATGCTCCCTGGAGCTGTACCTCAACCACGCCGTCTTCACTAACGTTCTTTAATTCGATATTCCCGCCATCCCGCTGGAGCGCCGGACGGATTTTTTCGTCGATTACTTTTAAGACATGTTCAGTCGATAGCATATTGTAATGTAAATCCTTAGTAATGTACTGCTCGGTCTATGTATTCCTGTCTTACAAACGTGACAACGCGTAAAGCCCTGTTTGCGGCTGTGCGTTGACGTTTTTCACATATACAGAATCTCCAGTCACTGTCTTGCAAGAATTTTTTTTGTCAAGAAAAACTTCTCTTTTCAGTCTCCGCTTTCCTGCTGAGCCGGTCATTGTCTGAGAATGAGAGAGGATGAAAACAGGGCGAGTTCCCCGCTGAACAGCGTGTCCGATCTGAGCGTTGTTTTGTGTCTGGGACGCGCAAAATGTCGCGAGATGCCTGTCTCTCTATCGAAACCATAAAGAGCGTATTTGGAGAATTATACGGAATCTTATGCCGAGATCACGACAGGAGAAGAAGAGGAATAGGCTGCTGAGTCTCTGAACTCGAAAACGAACGAGCGTGTTGACTGTCTTGAGGAACTCACGCTCGTTCGTTATTTGAGTTATAAACTCAAAAATTACATGCAATGTGGTTCGTTCATTCATGTCCTGTTGCACCGAAATGCCCTTGCTTATGGCCCCACGTGTTAAATATGTGCCGTTCGTTATCTCGTGCAGGTACGTCTCAGAAACAGTGTAACAATCCGATCGTACTCGGTGGTGCAAGGGGGCTTGCCGCAGCAGTGCCGAATTTGCACTCTCAAACCTCGCCTGTGTTGGCGCAGGGTGGATCGTTATTGCAGGATATACAGACTAAGCATTGCATGTCATGTTTGGTATGATAACTCTCACCACCTCCTGTATGATTTTCTCGTCAGGATTTTTTTCGTTGTTATGATTCAATCAAAATGTATGTTAACTCATTGCTCTTAATCATCGTATGACTGCATAATAATTAACAAACGTTACTTTGTCAAGAAATAATATTATAAAAAATAAAAAAAATTTTAGAAAGCTAGTTATTTTTAAGCGACTTGTGGACTAACAAATGTTAAGATATTTTTGAATTGAACATTTTCCCTTAAGCAAGAGCTCGGAAAATCTTGACATTTTCCAGGGAAAATTATCAGCTATGACAGGGTTTTTCTGAGTGAAGTGCTTTGGGAGATAGAGTATGAAAGCGTGTTGATTCTCAGTTCAGTGAGGAGGTAATTTTGAGATTTTGTACTTTGCTATGTGTTGCTGCGATGCTTCTCAGGCTTTCCGGTCCTGGAAGCGTGATCGCAGCTGATGATGACGCAATTTATATCGCCATTTCTGCGCCGCTGACCGGAAATCTTGCTGAATATGGCTTGAATTTTAAGCGAGCAGCGACTCTGGCTCTGGATCGAATAAACAAGAATGGTGGCATTCACGGGCGGAAGGTGGAGATCATCCTCGGTGACAGTAAAGGAACCCCAAAGGAATCTGCAACGCTGGCGCAGAAATTTGTCTCAGATAAGCGTATTGTGGCGCAATTAGGCGATTTTACCAGCACGTGCAGCCTGGCGGCCCAACCGATCTATCAGCGCGCTGGTATGGTACAGCTCACGCCGACCTCCACGCATCAGGATTTTGCGCCGGGAAGCCCTTACAGTTTTAGTATTGCCGGCAAACAAACTGAAGAAGGCCCATTTATGGCGCGGTTTGCCATTGAGGAACTGCGCAGGAAAAAGATTGCCTTTCTGTATGTCAAAAATGATTGGGGCATTGCTATGCGCGAACATTTTCTGCGGGAGGCTGAAAAATTGGGAGCGACAATCGTAGCGGATGAAGCCTACTTTGATGGAACGACTGAATTTACAGCGATTTTGACGAAGTTTCGCGCCAGAAGGCCGGATCTGCTCTACCTGGCGTCGATGTATAACGAAGGGGCTTTGATTAGTCAACAGCGGCAAAAATTGGGCTGGAACGATGTCACGGTGATGGGGGCCGGTTCGCTCTATTCTCCAAAATTTTTAGAGTTGGGACAGGAAGCTGTGGAGAATGTTTTCACAAGCTGCATCTTCTTCCCGGACGATCCGCGTCCGGAAGTTCAGGATTTTGTTAAAGATTTTGAGGATCGCTACAAACAGACGCCGAATGTATTTGCGGCTGTTGCTTATGATGCGATGAATTTATTGCTGTATGCCGTGAAGCAAGCCGGCTCAGACCGTGAGGCCGTCCGGCAGGCGCTGATGGAGGTAAAGGATTTTCCAGGGGTGAGCGGCACAATCACGTTTTCCAAAGACGGTGACGTGGTCAAAGACTATCGTAAAATGTATGTCAGGAATGGGAAATTTCAGATCTATCATTAAAGTAGTTTATGGAAGCATCGATCTGCTGCCGTTCGGAAAAGCGATCACAGAGCGATGTTTAAGAATATTATGGAAAATGTCATCATTATCGGATCTGGACCAGCGGGGCTGACCTCCGCAATCTATACTGCGCGTGCAAATTTAGACCCGCTGGTATTTGAAGGCTACCTATATGGCGGACAGTTGATGAATACAACCGACATTGAAAATTTTCCGGGCTTTGAGGAAGGAATCAGCGGTCCGGATCTCATGACGGAAATGCGGGAGCAGGCACAGCGTTTTCATGCCAGACTGGTGCAGAAAGACGTCGAGGCAGTAGATTTGTCGCAGCGTCCCTTTAAGGTCACAGTTGAAGGTGAGGTCTACGAGAGCAAAAGCATCATTTTTGCAACCGGTGCGAATGCGCGTATGCTGGGTCTTGATGCAGAAAAGCGTCTGCTTGGACGTGGAGTGTCGACCTGTGCGACTTGCGACGGTTTCTTTTATAACGGAAAAAAGGTCGTCCTGATTGGAGGGGGCGATTCAGCTATGGAAGAAGCGATTTTTCTGACGCGTTTTGCCGGGAAAGTGACGGTCGTTCATCGTCGTGACGAGCTGCGGGCATCGAAGATTATGCAGGAACGGGCCTTGAACAATGAAAAAATCGAATTTGCCTGGAACAGTGTCGTAGAAGATATCCTGGGCGGCGAGAAGGTTGAAGGCGTTCGTCTGAAGAATGTCAAGACCGGTGAATACAGCGACCTGCCCTGTGAAGGCTTCTTCCTGGCGATTGGTCATCTCCCGAACACAGCCTTGATCAAGGGACAGGTCGATCTGGATGAACACGGCTATGTTGTGACTGACAGCAAAAGCACGGCAACAAGCGTAAAAGGTCTGTTCGCTGCCGGTGATGTACAGGACAGGAAGTATCGCCAGGCGATTACGGCTGCCGGAAGCGGATGTATGGCGGCACTGGAAGTCGAAAAGTTCCTGGAGGCAGAAGGAGCCTGAAATGAAAGTGGCTGCTGTATCAGCTTGAAGGCTGCTATTCTCGAAGATGATGCGAAAACATCCGCCCTGGATTAAGGTAAAGATCTCGGCCAACGATGAATTTGTCAGAATGCGGCGCTTGGTCGCCTCACAGGCGCTGCATACGGTGTGTGAGAGCGCTGCGTGCCCGAATATTGGTGAATGTTGGGGACGCGGCACAGCGACATTTATGATTTTAGGGGGGAACTGCTCCCGAAATTGCCGCTTCTGCGATGTCCGTGCTGCTCACCCGGAGCCGGTGGACCCGCAGGAACCAGAACGAGTGGCAAAGGCCATTCGGACGCTTGCGTTGAAACATGCCGTGATTACGTCGGTCACGCGCGACGATTTGCCGGATGGCGGATCGCAGTTTTGGGCAGACACCATAGGGCGGATCCGCGAGCTGAATCCCACATGCCGGATCGAGGTATTGATCCCAGACTTCCAGGGAGATCGCAGAGCATTGGAGCGCATCGTGAATGCGGGGCCCGACATCCTTGGACATAATCTTGAAACGGTCTGGCGGCTTTATCCTCAGGCACGCCCGCAGGCAGATTACCAGCAGTCACTTCAGCTGCTGAAGCGGGCGAAAGAGGCGGGCTGCATCACAAAGTCCGGCGTGATGCTGGGTATGGGTGAACGCGAATGTGAGGTGCGGGAAGTGCTCCAGGACATGCGACAGGCCGGATGCGACATTCTCACATTCGGACAATACCTGCAACCCACCAGGCAACACCTGCCGGTGGTTCGCTACTGGACGCCTGAGGAATTCCAATGTCTCAAGGAAGAAGGCAACGCTCTCGGTTTTCTGCATATAGAATCCGGCCCGTTAGTCAGAAGCTCCTATCACGCCGATCGCGTAAATCTTGCCAAACGCCTTTCATGAAATACGAGCCTTACGCACTCCCGGCTGCCTGTCAGCGGAACTGCCTTCCTGATGTCTCAGGGTGGAAAGGTCACATTTTTGGAGTTCGAGTGAATGGAACACAGTGAAGAACATACGTCTACAACAATAGATTATAAGGCGATTGTCTATGACTGGGGGAAGACGATCGTCCTGGCGATTGGCATTGCGCTGGTGCTGCGGTTGACAATTGTAGGAGCCTATTATGTCCCGACCGGTTCGATGAAACCGACAATCCGAATCGGGGATCGACTGCTGGGCGCGAAATTTTCTTACTGGTTTTCAGCACCGAGTGCCGGTGATATTATCGTCTTTGAACCGCCTGAAGATGCACACAGCGATGTGCCACGCTTTGTGAAACGTGTCGTTGCCGTGGGCGGCGAGACGGTTGAGGTGAAAAATGGCGCCTTATATGTCAACGGCGTTCGCCGCCAGGAGCCGTATCTTGCATCGCCGCCGTATTACGAGCTGATGCCGGTGACGGTGCCGAAAGGACATTTATTTGTCCTTGGGGATAACCGGAATAACAGTCGTGACGGACATGTCTGGGGCTTTTTACCCGAACGGAATGTCGAGGCGAAAATTCTTTTTCGCTTCTGGCCATTATTTCGAATTGGAGCGCTAAAATAATGCGCGTGGCTGAATTTGATTATCAGCTCCCAGCGGAGCTGATCGCCCAATTTCCTGCCAAGTCCCGTGAAGAATCCCGTTTGATGCTGGTGCAGCGCAGGGAGAAACGCGTGGGCCACTATCGTTTTGCCGAGATTGCGGACGTTTTTGAGGCCGGGGATCTTTTGCTGATCAATGATACGAAAGTCATTCCCGCCCGGCTGTATGGGCGCAAAAAAGGCAGTGGCGGCCGGGTTGAAGTCTTTTTACTGCAGGAACTCAACGCTGCGGAATGGGAAGTGATGCTGGGAGGCAAGGTCAAGGTCGGCGCTGTTCTTGAATTTGCCGATGGGCGGATTTCATGTGAAATACTCGAAAAAAACGAGCTCGGGCGGGGTCTTGTGAGGTTTGAGGCCGTCGGCAACCTGAAAGAGCGCCTGTTCGAAATCGGGACGGTCCCTCTGCCCCCGTACATCAAGCGTGCCGGAGGCATTCTGCCGGAAGATCAGGCGCGCTATCAGACAGTCTATGCCCGGCATGAGGGGGCAGTGGCTGCACCGACGGCAGGACTGCATTTTTCCGAAGGCTTGCTGGAACGGCTCTGGAAAAAAGGGGTTGCTATCGTTCCGCTGACACTGCATGTCGGGATCGGGACCTTTCAGCCGGTCAAAGTCGAAGATCTGCGCCAGCATCGCATGATGCCTGAGCGTTATGCGCTTTCGGAGAAATCTGCGGAGACCATCCGTCAGGCATTGCAACACGGACAGCGCGTATTTGCAGTAGGAACAACCAGTACACGCCTGATCGAGTCGGTGTACGCGAAGTATGCCGGTATTCAGGCGGGGTGTGGCTGGGCCGATATTTTTATTTATCCAGGTTTCAGATTTCAGGTCATCCAGGGCTTGATTACAAATTTTCATCTTCCCAGGTCATCCCTGTTGATGCTTGTTACAGCCTTTGGCGGCATGGAATTAATTCGAAAAGCCTATCAGGAAGCGATCGAACGGCAGTATCGTTTTTACAGCTACGGCGATGCCATGCTGATTATCTAGCTGCCTCATCATCTTCGTCTGAATGAGTCACATCGCAGAGGCACAATATATGCAATCACAGGGCTCTGCGATGAATCATTCGGCCTCAAACAGGACAGTCTATGAATATTCTTGGAGTTTCAGCCTTTTACCATGACAGCGCAGCCTGCCTGGTCCAGGACGGGAAGATTCTCGCGGCAGCGCAAGAAGAGCGCTTTAGCCGTATCAAACACGATCATTCCTTTCCGAAACACGCGATTAAATATTGTTTGAAAGAAGTCGGACTCTCGTCAAGAGATTTGGACTATGTTGCCTTTTACGATAAACCTTTTGTGAAATTCGAGCGTATTTTAGAGACCTATTTAGCGTATGCGCCAAAGGGAATCAGCTCGTTTATGAAGGCAATACCACTTTGGATCAAGCAGAAACTCTGGATTAAATCGTTACTCAATGATGAAATCAGTTTTGACGGAAAACTCCTGTTTCCCGAACATCACCAATCTCATGCCGCGTCCGCGTTTTTTCCATCGCCCTATCAGGAGGCAGCCTTTCTGACCCTCGACGGCGTGGGGGAATGGACGACTGCGAGCTATGGAGTCGGACAGGGAAATGCGCTGAATATTCATGCTGAAATCAAGTTTCCTCATTCGCTGGGGCTGCTGTATACCGCTTTTACCTATTATACCGGCTTTAAGGTGAATTCCGGCGAGTACAAGGTGATGGGACTGGCCCCCTACGGGGAGCCAAAATATGTCGATCTCATCCTGGAACATCTCATGGACCTCAAGGAAGACGGGTCGTTCAAGATGAACATGGACTATTTCGATTATTGTGCGGGCCTGACCATGACAAACAAACACTTTGATGCGTTGTTTGGCGGGCCGCCCCGTAAACCTGAGTCAGCGCTCACGCAGCGGGAAATGGATCTGGCGCGCTCGGTACAGGACGTCACTGAAGAGGTTATGATGCGAATGGCGCGGCATATTCATACGCAGACCGGCCAAAAATACCTCTGTCTGGCAGGCGGTGTGGCGTTGAACTGCGTCGGTAATGGGAAGATCTTACGGGAAGGCCCCTTTGAAGACATCTGGATTCAGCCCGCAGCCGGCGATGCCGGAGGTGCACTGGGGGCCGCGTTAATGGTGTGGTATTCGTATCTGGATCAGGCTCGACAAGCCGACAATGTCACAGATTTTCAGAGTGGTTCATATCTTGGTCCGGCGTTTACAGACGACATGATCGAAGCCTTTCTCAAAGAAGGGGATATTCCCTATGTGAAACTCAGCACAGATGAGCTGCCGGAGAGAATTGCCGATTTGATTGCGAACGAAAATGTGGTCGGCTGGTTTCAGGGACGCATGGAGTTTGGCCCGCGCGCGTTGGGTGCTCGAAGTATTATTGGGGATGCCCGTTCGCCAAAAATGCAGGAAACCATGAACGTGAAGATCAAATTTCGGGAGAGCTTCCGGCCTTTTGCGCCCTCAGTGCTGGAGGAAGAAGTGTCGAACTATTTTGAGCTGGATCGCCCCAGTCCGTATATGCTGCTGGTGGCGCCGGTGAAAGATGCGCTGTGCAAGGAAATGACCGCAGAGCAGCAACGACTCTTCGGCCTGGACAAGCTGAATGTCGTGCGTTCGACGATCCCGGCTGTGACACATGTCGATTATTCCGCGCGGGTGCAGACCGTGCATAAGGATACAAATCCATTATATCACGCGACTATTAGCAAATTCAATGAAAAATACGGATGCGGCGTGATAATCAATACCTCCTTTAATGTGCGCGGCGAGCCGATTGTCTGTACGCCGAAAGATGCGTACAGGTGCTTCATGCGAACGGATATGGATTATCTTATTATGGGGAACTGTCTGCTGGAGAAAGCCGTGCAAAAACCGTTGCAGAACGATACGGACTGGCAAAAAGAATTCGAATTGGATTAAGGAAAGAGAGCTATGCGGGAAGAAATACTATCGGATATTCAAAAATTGACGTTCAGTAAGGCGGAACTGAAAAAGTTCGCCATGACAATGGCAGTCGTCTTGGGGGGCCTGGCTACGATCGCCTGGTGGCGTTCAAGTGCAGCCTTCCCCTATCTACTGGGTATTGCTCTGCTGTTCCTGGCTGTGGGCTTTACTGTGCCAACGGCCCTCAAGCAGATTTATAAGGGCTGGATGACGCTTGCGATCGTCATGGGCTTTTTCATGACCAAAGTCATCTTATCGCTTTTATTTTTCAGTGTCTTTACGGGCATCGGCATATTTCAACGTGCCTCAGGCAAAGACCTCTTAGACGAAAAGCTTCCGCCTCAAAGCCCTGATCCTGAAAGTTACTGGAAACCTTACGAACGGCCGAAAGACGCGAAACGCCACCTTGAACGGCAGTTTTAAGAATGAATTGATCTGGTTTCTCTAGCTGAGATAGTATTATGTTAATTGATTCACATGCGCATCTTGCATTGTTCGATAAAGCCGAGCGCGGGCAGATTGTAGAAAATGCCATGCAGGCCGGCGTTTCAAAAATTTTGACAATCGGCACCAACCTGGCCGACAGCCGCGAAAGCTGCGAAATTGCCGGAAGTTTTTCGCAGGTCTCAGCAGCAGTAGGTGTCCATCCTCACGATGTTGAAGACACGAGTGCGAAAGATTTTCTCGATGAGCTGCGAATGATGGCCGACCAGGAAACGGTTGTCGCGATTGGAGAAATCGGTCTTGATTTTTATCGTATGATTTCGCCGCCGGACCTGCAGAAAGATTTTTTCCGCCGGCAGCTTGAACTGGCCCAGGAACTGCACCTTCCGGTTATCATTCATGACCGCGCCGCCGATCAGGAATGTCTGGAGATCCTGCGGGATTTTGATTTTTCCGAGACTGGCGGTATCTTTCACTGCTTTTCAGGTGATCTCGCCATGGCCGAAGACGTCTGGAAAATGGGGTTTCTCGTGTCGATAGCCGGCCCGGTCACTTTTAAAAAACCGGGCTTTCTCCCGGATGTGGCCAAAGGCTTGCCGCTGGAAGCCTTACTGGTGGAAAGCGATTGTCCCTACCTTGCCCCGGTTCCTTTTCGCGGAAAACGAAACGAACCGGCTTACGTGAAATACACTGCAGAAAAAGTGGCGGAGCTGAGAGGAATTTCTGTTGAAGAGCTTGCCGGACAGACATCACGGAATTTCGCCGCGCTTTTCAAACGCATGGGGTAAGAAGACGAAAAAAAATCAGGCGGAAAGAACTGTCGACATTCGCGAAAGTGCTTGGCCTGTCGCTGCTGCTGCATATCGGTCTGCTTGCGTTTATGCCGGGCTTTGGGATCTTCCTGCCTCTGGGTGATACGCCTTTTATCGAAATTGAGACCATCAGCTTAGAGCCTGAAGCTGGGGGTGAAGCGGAAATCAAGATGGGAGAGCTGACTCTTGAACCGACGCTGAATGTCTCAGCACCCGGAACCTTCGAGAGCCTCGATCTGCGCGATGAATGGGACCGTGCAGCGCGTGAACGGGAACCTGACACACTGGAATTCCTCCAGGCCGACGAATTGCGCGAACGCCCTGTGATGCTGCCGGATTCGAGAAGCGTGAGCCTGCAGACCGAATGGCAGCAGGAGATTCAGCATACGATTCCTGAAGACCCCATGAACTTTCAGCGTCCGGCGGAGCCTGCGCCTGCAGAAGAGCCGCCAGAACGCGCTGAACAGCCCTTCGAAGTCGCAGCCATACGGGAAGAAGCGCCCCTGGCAGAGCATGGACACGCATTTATCAGAAGCAGAAGACCTGAGCTGCCTGAAAATTCTCTCATTCGCCGCGCGCTTCGGCCGGAAAACGTATCAAAAATTCCTCCATCTTCTTCTCCACCGATGCCTGCAAGAACGTTTCAGACGGCAGTAAACGCACTGAGCCGGGACCCGGAGCTGCAATTGCCGCAGCGCCGGGACCTGTCGGAAGCAGACGAGGATATTTTAGCGCTGCTCCCCGAAACACCTCCTCTCCGTGCCCAAAACGAGGCCAAAGCGATTTCCGGGACAGTGCTCGATTTTCATTTGCGGCCTCTTCCGGGACCTCCTGCAAGCGGGACACCGGTATTTTTGTCTCAGGAGAGCGTTACAAAGCTGCGTCCGGAGGCTACAGAGGAACGTATGCCTCAACAGCGACATTTCCGACAGAAAGAATTGAATAAAGAAGTCGTTGTCGCGCAGTTTCCCCGCGTCGAACGCCCTCTCCTGCATAGCGACGAAGGCATTGTTGAGCCCGTGATCCCGAATGTAACGCAGCAGTCCCGCAACTCCGGCACTCAGGAAAGAGTTAAAGCTGACGATGCTGTGCTCCCTTTCTCTGCTGCAAGACAATGTGTCAAAGAAAGTTTTCAGGCTGAACAGCAGCGCCCAGCACTTTTTGTCGAAATGAGGCGGCGGCAGCCTGAACTCAGCCAACGGGCGAGGAGAAACGCAGGCGTGGGATTTCCTGCTGTTCCTCCAGCTCCTCCTGCAGACCTGTTTATGGCTCAGGCTTCTGTATCCGATGTTCCGGACCCTCCTGAAGAACGTTTTGAGAAATTTATTGAGGAAAGACAGCCGAGGAAAGCGCAGGCTGTAATGCCAGCGCCTGCCGACGCTCCAGGCTCAAGTCCGGTTTTCAGCGTGAAACGTGCAACGCTTTTAGATCGCAAAGATGCCTCTGGAGCTACAAGGCCTTTCGCTCGTTTCGTCGCTGAACGACAACTCAATGTGCAGCGTCAGAGCTTTTCCGCAGCGTTGTCTGCGCCTACAGCACGCTCTTTTGGGACGCAGCGAGCCGGACTGCTGCCTGTGGGTCAAGAGGAGCTCCTGTCGCAATTCGGGGAAGAGAAGGCTGAGCGTGAAGCTAAGTATGACCGGCTGGAAGAAGCTGTGTCAAGGGACTCATCTGGACGCGGCGGTGAATGTACAATCGAAGGGCCGGCATCGGACCGAAAGGTGATTTATAAACCGGCCCGGCTGCCGGAGGTGACGATTGAGATGGAAGTTGTCATTCGCCTGAAGTTTTGGGTCATGCCTGATGGCAGCGTCGGAGATGTGGTCCCGTTGCAACGCGGTGATATTCGTCTGGAGCGCGCTGCGATCCAATATCTGAAAAGCTGGAGATTTAACTCTGTCGCAGGGGAGCATGACGTCTGGGGAATTGTGCCGATCCGCTATAAAATACGCTAGACTGTCCTGAACGCATCAGGCAGCAGAGTGGTCTACGATTCTTTGCTACCGCAACTTGCGCAGCCGCCGTGCCTTAACTCAATATCTGATAGCTGAAATACAGAACTGCAAGGCTGTTGTCGGCGTTGGCACACTCCACATCATACTGTCCGATCGCGTGTGTAAGAAAGCGGAGCTTCTCCTTGCTTTCATGAATTTCATGGAGCGCAAGCTGCTCGTGACACCAGCGCCATATTTGTCGGTACTCCTGTCGCTGATAGTACTGTTGCAGCCTGCTGGTATCGTCAAAGAAGGGCTTGAGTGGTTTCGCTTCCTCCAGCAGAATATCTAAGCCGGCTCCTTTTTGAAGGTTTTCTTCCTGGTAGAGATCTGCTAATGCTGGCTGCATGTCGAGCATTTTCGCGGCTAAGGACAACATCGTCTGCTCCTGAGTGCCGGCATGAGTTTTTCCTGTGATGTCGAAGATGCCTTCCAGATAGCATCCTTTATGATCCATAATACTGAGAGCGATCAGGTAATTCATGCGATCCGTCAAGCCCAGGCTGGCGTCAGCCGCAAGCCGGTTGACTTGGGGCAGCGTGCTGATGTTTCCCACCCGCGCGAGCGATTTGGCGGCATTCGAGCGCACAGCAGGCACAGGATGCTGTAAAAGCGGGACCAGAACCTCTTCAACCCTTTTGCCTGGGTAGGCTCCTAAAGCAAAAATGGCAGTCTCCCGGTGATAGGAATATTCGTCCGCAGCCTCGCGGAGAAGGTCGGGGAGTAATCTGGATTTGGGGTAGGCAAAGAGAAATTTGAGAATTTCACCTTTTTCTACTGAGAGAGGATTTCTGAGAATCTTTCGCATTTCATCCACTGCAACACCGGCATCGGCCTTGCTGATTGACAATAAGATTGATTTGCGTTTGTTGATGTCGCTGGTAAGGTGCAATTGATGTACATTCAGAAAGGCTTTGAGGTTGCGGGCTGAAAAAAGAATCTGGGCAGTGTCTCGAACCGATAAGCTGCCAGCATCCTCCAGGAAAAAACTGAGAATTCCGATGTGGATCGAGAGCATGACCGCAATAAAAAAGGTCAGTCCAAACGGGTTTAACCCGGACAGGGGGATACTTTCGCCGAGATCGGCCAGATAACCGGCGAACAGTCCAATTCCCAGCGATACGATCGCAGAGAAAAAATTGAGCATCGAGGCGTAGCCGACTTTATCGCTCTCCGGAATCGAGCGCAGTTCCAGCCGCGAGGAAAGCAGATACAACGTCCCCTGGAGAAAGATTGTCGGAAACCCCAGCAGGAAGAAATACCATTGTGGACTGTCTGGTGGAATGACACACCAGATCAGGGAAAGCGCGGCTAAAAGAAATGAAGCCACGATCAAGACCGGGCGGCTGCCGATGCGGTCTGTGAAGGGTCGCAGCGCGTGTCCGGCAAGAATGATGGCGAGGGCGCCGGTCAGCGTAAAGAGAAAAATGAGATTTGGAGGAAAATTGCCGAGTTTGCGAAGAAAGGGGATGATAAATGAGAGACCGATCATCAAACTCAGGCTCTGCCAGCGCACAATCAAGGTCAACGCCCGCTCCCGGTTGCAGAGGCTTTGATACAGGATCCGAAAAATATTTTGTCCTTTCCGGTATTCGACTGTCTCGCGGCAGGGAATTTTCTTGAGACAAAAAGCCGCAATCGTGTTCGTGCTGATCCCCATCAGCATGAGGGACAAGTATCCGCCGATTCCGGCTGTCATCGATTTAAAGGAGAGCAGCACAAAGCTCAATAATTGCGAGAGGAAACGGCTGCTTTGAAAACGATTCGAAAACACAACCACCGTTTCTCCCATTGTTGAGGACGTGGAGAGCATCTGTTGAATCGGTGAGATGACAGACATTCCGACAGTACGGATGGCACAGAATAAGGTGTAAAGCACCAGGATGATACGGACCGCAGTCTGCCCGCTGAACCAGAACAGCATAGCGTATAGCAGGCAAATCAGTCCCCTGAACAGCCAGGAATAAAAAATGACCTGTACCAGCTTTTGCCCGGCGATCAGCCTCGGAACGATCAGGAGCATGATGCCGCTGACCTGAATGGCGGAAGAAATGTAGCCCAATTGCAGGTTGCTTGCACCGAAATGGATTGCCATGAGATAGATAATGGTGTCGCCGAGAAAACTGAAGCCTAGTCCGTTAAATGTCGCCCAGCGGAAAAAATATTTCAGGCCCAGTTCCCGTTCGTCTTGCGAGAGATATTTGGTTTTCATACTGCTGATAGCCGGGCAGGCGCGCAATCCAGCGACTGTTTCGCGACAATGCTGCGACAGTAGTGACAGAGGCTCGCCCTGTTGTACAAGTTATTGTGTATGCTTGCTTCTGAACATGTTTAGATAACTGGAGGCAGCCAACGCACAGAACTCTGTGCGTTGCGCTTGTGCTCTGTCTGGCCTTAGTCCTTCTCCTATGGGGAACTGCATATATCCTCGTCCGGCCTTGTCAAGGAAGAAAGTCACGAAGATTGAAGAAAGAGGGAACACTCAATTGTCAGCTTGTCGCAGCAAAGCATGGATATGTTGAACGGTCACTGCCTACTGAATATGAAGTTCGATCCATTCGATTGCTTTTGCCATGTCACGGTTTCGTATAGCGGCCAGAAGTTCTTTATGTTCGTAATAGCTTCTCATAGTATCCTCATAGCGGTCGTCAGAGAAGATCATCCAGGTGAATGTGGAATGCCAGATATTATACAGGCGTCTCTCTCCATACAGTTCCAGGAAGGTGCTGTGGAAACGGCGCTCGTGATTCTGGAGCATCTGGATGTCTTTTTGCTCACAGGCAGCGTATAACGCTTTCAGAATGTCTTCGAACTGTGTAATACGCTTTTCGTCAAGAGTGTCAAAGACTTTTTCCAGGACAAAGCATTCGATGCTGCGCCTGATTTGGCTGATAACAGGACGTAGCTCAGCATGTGGAGGAGGAGCGACGCGGACGCCGATATTAGGTACGGCAATGGCCAGGCCCTCTCTGGCAAGCTCCTGAAGCGCTGCGCGTATGGGACCACGGCTGACTCCGAAGCGTTCAGAGAGGTCTTGCTCTCGAAGCGGCTCGTCCTCTTTGAGGATGCCGGCAAGAATGTCGCGTCTGAGTTCGTGTACAATTTGCTCTGCTATGGTCTGAATGCTTCGTGGAGTTATCATAGTATGTCGGTCATCGAGACAATACACCCAGACGCCTCTCTTCACTGGAGTATTACAATAAAAGCTATATGAATAAATCATGCTAAGCGGCTACGCTCTATGTCATTTGTCAACAATTTTTTATAAACAATAAATTTTACGTTGCTGATATACACAGAAACGATCGAAATATATATTGTTTACAATGTACAATATTTAAAATATTTTCCTTGACAGGCTGACATGAGAAATGTATTCTGAGAGATATTGTCAAAGCAGTATACAGTTATATAGCAGGCAGAGTTTGTCCATACGAACGGGTTATGATTGCTGCTCCATGGAAGTCATTGTATGAGCTGTTCCGTAGAGTTCAGCATGGCTCGGATCTGTAATTTAAGGAGGACATGATGACGAAAAAGGGACTCATTATCATCTCAATTCTATTGTGTCTGGTATCATTCAATACATTTGCGGCAGACAAGATTGTAGGATTTTCACAGATAGACAACCAGAATCCGTGGCGCCTGGCTGAGACAGAGTCGATTAAATCTGAAGCCGCTTTACGAGGTTACGAACTGAAGTATGCTGATGCTCAAGCGGATCAGGCAAATCAGGTCAAGGCGATTCGATCATTTATCGCCCAGGGGGTTGATGGGATCATTCTGGCACCGAAAACAAGTAGCGGATGGGATCCTGTCCTGCTTGAGGCCGAAGAGGCTGGCATTCCCGTGGTATTGGTCGATAGAAATGTTGATTCCGATCCTGATCTGGTCGTTACCTTTATTGGTTCGGATTTTGTACTCGAAGGCGAGATGATTGCCGATCAGATGATTCATGATTTAGGCGAAGGTCCTCTGAAAATTGCTGAATTACAAGGACAGCCTGGGGCTGATCCGACTGTTGACCGTGCCAAAGGATTCCGAAATATTATTGATCAGTACGCAAATATCGAAATTCTTCTCTCACAAACGGGTGAATTCAACCGTGTTCAGGGAAAACAGGTCATGGAGGCATTCTTGAAAGCTGAAGGCGGGAAGATCGATGCGGTCTATGCGCATAATGACGATATGGCGATCGGCGCGATTCAAGCTATCGAAGAATATGGCCTTGTTCCTGGGAAAGACATCTGGATCGGCTCGATCGACGGCGTTCGTGATGCTTTTGTCGCTCTGGCAGATAAGAAGCTGAATGTCAGTGTGGAATGTACGCCTTTGATGGGACCATCGGCCTTTGACGCGTTGGAAGCTGCGTGGAATGGCGAAGAACTGCAGGATTGGATCGTCAATGAAGACGGTGTCTTCCCTATGGATGCAGTGACACAAGAAGTCCTGGATAGTCGCAAGTACTAGGAACCTTGACGCAGGCAGACGAATCTCTCCCCTGCAAGGTAAACACGTACCTTGCAGGCTTGTAACATCTCTTCCAGACAGTCAAAATTTCTCTATTGTAAGAAAGAATTCGCGCAGGAGACATCTTCGATAAGCTCTATGACTCTCAGGGGAATATGATGGGTACTGACAAGACGACACTACTCGATATCCGAGGATTGACAAAAATTTTCCCTGGCGTTCAGGCGCTTGTCAATGTTGATTTTTCGTTGAAGCAAGGAGAAATTCATGCACTGATGGGAGAGAACGGCGCTGGAAAATCGACATTGATTAAGACGCTGACCGGAGTTCACCAGCGCGACAGTGGCACGATTATTTATGACGGGAAAGAGATCGAATGTCGTTCTCCACTTCAGGCTCAGGAGATTGGAATCAGTACCGTTTACCAGGAAGTTAACATGGCGCCCAATCTTTCGATTGCTGAGAATATCTTTCTGGGACACGAACCGATCAAAAGAGGCTGTATCGCCTGGAAACAGATGAAAAATGACGCTCAAAAGCTGCTCCAGCGTTTTAATCTCCCGATCGATGTTGAAAGAACGCTCGGGGACGTTCCTGTGGCAATCCAGCAGATGGTCGCCATTGCACGCGCACTTGAGCTGAAGGCCCGGCTTCTGATTCTCGATGAACCCACTTCGAGCCTGGATCTCGGGGAAACCGAAGAACTTTTTCTTCAGATGAATCGTCTGAAGCAGGAGGGATACTCCATCATTTTTATTACGCATTTCCTGGACCAGGCATTCCGGATCTCCGACAGAATCACCGTCTTGCGTAATGGAAAGTACATCGGAACGTATCACACAGAGAGACTGTCGAAAGTCGATCTTATTTCAAAACTCCTGGGACGGGAGATGGACGCCTTGACTGAGATGAAGGCCGATCGGGCTCAGGAGGAGAGGAGTCAGGCACGTGAGAATGTTGCGACGGTTCTTTTAGAGGCAAAAGATCTTGGCAGACAAGAGGGAATTAAACCCCTGAACCTGCGCATCCTGAAGGGGGAAATTGTCGGCTGCGCAGGATTGCTCGGCTCGGGAAGAACTGAATTAGCGAATCTGTTTTTTGGGATCGAGCCAGCTGAACGTGGTTCTCTCCAAATCGAGGGAACGGATGTCACGATAAAAAATCCTCGTACAGCCCTCCGTCTGGGAATCGGTATGAGCCCTGAGGATCGGAAAGCCCAGGGGATTATTGAAGATTTGAGTGTCCGGGAGAATATCATCCTGGCTCTGCAAGCCAGGAAAGGCTGGTTCAGTGTGCTTAGGCGGCGGGAACAAGAGAACATCGCCGATCGGTATATCAACATGCTGGGAATCAAAACTCCGACTGCCGAACAATTGATCAAAAATCTGAGCGGCGGAAATCAGCAAAAGGTGATTATTGCCCGCTGGTTAGCGGCAAACCCGAAGTTTTTGATTCTTGACGAACCAACGCGCGGGATTGACGTGGGGGCTAAAACAGACATTCAAAAACTGATGATCCAACTCAGTCATCAGGGGATGGCATTGATGTTTATCTCCTCGGAGATCGAAGAACTCGATCGCTGCTCGAGTAACGTGGTGATTATGCACGACTTTGAAGTGGTTCAGACCCTGCAGCGCGACGAGATCGATGAGCAGACAATTATGACTGCGATCGCAGAACGGCATCTTGACGAGAAATAAGCTATGAAAAAACCTGGATTCATTACAGGACGTCAAAGAAGCGGGCCAAAATTTTTAGAGGGTCCAGGATCAGGGGTTCAATCAGTAAAATGGCCTCTCCTCGCTTTAAGCGCGATCCTGCTATATGCATTTATTTTCACTCCGGGATTCTTCAAGATCTCTATTACAAACGGGCATTTGGCAGGAAGCCTGATCGATATTCTCAAGCGGGCGTCACCCAGGTTGATTGTAGCCCTGGGAATGACCATGGTTATCGCGACATCGGGAATCGATGTGTCTGTCGGCTCGGTCGCTGCAATTGCAGGTTCTTTGGCAGTTCTGGTGATCCGAGGCGGAGATATTACCTATCTGGCGACCCAGGGGAAATCTTCGGTATCGCTGATCCTGATTGTTGGCGCAGCACTCATGGCCTCAGCAGTCTGTGGGCTGTTTAACGGTGTGCTCGTTTCTGCCGTGGGAATACAGCCGATTATTGCCACACTTATTTTAATGGTCACAGGACGTGGTGTGGCAAGTCTGATCACCGGGGGATATGTCCTCACCTTCGAGCATCCGGCCTATCAAGCACTAGGATCTGGCTACTGTTTTGGAGTGCCGATTCCTGTTATCATCTCCATGATGATGTTTGCGCTGCTCTTGCTGCTTAGCAGAATGACCCCTCTGGGACTGTTTATTCAGAGTACTGGCGGCAATGCCACAGCCGCTCGTTATACAGGTATTAATGCGCAGATGGTCAGGATTACCGTTTATAGTATATCAGGTATTTGTGCTGGGATTGCCGGGATGATCTACACTGCCGATGTTCAAAGCGCCGATCCTGCCCAGCTTGGTCTGTTTATAGAATTAGAGGCGATTCTGGTTGTCGTGATGGGGGGAACCCGGTTATCAGGCGGTCGTTTTACGCTGCTTGGTACTGTAATTGCTTCCCTGATCCTCCAATCTATTATCACAACCCTCCTCACTCAGGCAGTCCCGGTAGAATATACTCTGATCTTCGAGGCTCTGGTGGTCGTAGTCGTTCTGATTGTTCAATCAGAACGACTCAAAACGCTCTCATTACGACGAAAGCACAAAGCTAAAGCTCTCCCATAGCAGCGCAGAAAATTCAGGATTGAGAGAAAAAAATATGCAGAACTCGACCTTGAGAATGCAGACAAATCATCAGACAGGATTCAAAAAGGCATCGTTCCTGAGAAAAAATTTAACGATTGTTGCGCCGTTGCTGGTATTTGCAGTTTTTTTTCTCATCGGCGGTGTGATGTTTAAGCGCTTCTTTACTTTGCGTGTCCTGTTTAACCTGTTCACTGATAATGCCTTTGTCGGCCTTGTAGCAGTGGGCATGACAGTGGTGATTATTTCAGGAGGAATCGATCTGTCGGTAGGCTCAATTGTGTCGACGACCGCAATGATGATCGCCGTCATGGATAGGGCCGGTATCAGCCCTCTTCTCGTCATTCCGCTTGCTCTGAGCTTTGGAACAATACTTGGCTTTCTGCAAGGCGTTATGATTCAGCATTTTGACGTTGAACCGTTTATCGTGACCTTAACAGGAATGTTTCTGGCGCGGGGTTTAGGCTTTGTCCTCAGTCTTTCCTCAATTCCGATCGACGGTACGTTTTATAGACGATTATCAAGAACTTCTCTACGATTTGGCAAGGGCGGAACAGGCATATTGGCGAGCTTCCCGACAGCCCGGTTGACAACGCCGGCTATTCTGTTTCTGCTTATGGTGCTGCTGACCTGGTTCTTGCTTCGTTATACCAGATTCGGCCGGAGAGTTTACGCATTAGGAGGAAGCGAACGTTCTGCCTTTCTCATGGGAGTGCCGGTGGCAAAAACCAAAATTTTGATTTACACATTCAGCGGTTTTTGCGCCGGTCTGGGAGGATTTGCTTATAGCTTGTACATGTTGGCTGGATATGGCAGAGCGGCTATCGGGCTTGAGCTTGAGGCGATCGCCTCGGTGGTGATCGGCGGGACCTTGCTGACCGGAGGGTCCGGCAGTGTGTTTGGAACTCTTATCGGTGTGTGTATTCGAGGCATGATTCAAACCTTTATTTCATTCCAGGGGAGATTGAATGTATACTGGACCCCGATATTTATAGGTAGCATGCTATTTCTCTTTATCGTAATGCAGAAACTCTTCCTTGCTGCCGGGGCAGGCAGGAAAAGATAACTGTTCTGGGCATCACTACAGTAAGGTTCTATCTTCAGGTTGATCGAAAGTCAGGGCACGGAGATGTCTGACGAAAAACACAGCACAAGGAGAACAGTAATGACAAAAGAAGCACTTAAAAAGATGGCTGTCCAGGCGATTGAGAAACACAGAGAAACGATTATCAAGACTGCAAAGTCGATTTGGGCGGAACCTGAGGAGGGGTATCGAGAATATAAAACAGCTCAAAAGGTCGAGGAGATTTTTGCTGACTGGGGCATCCCGTATGAAAAAGGATTGGCGGTAACAGGGATCAAAGGCCGTCTGAAGGGAGGACAGGACGGGCCAACGGTCTGTGTGATGGGAGAACTGGATGCGGTCTGTAATCCGGGACATCCTGATGCAGATCCGGAGAGCGGGATGGTGCATGCGTGTGGCCATGCTTCGCAAATCGCCTGGCTGCTCGGGGCTGGTTTCGGCTTGAAAGACCTGATCGCGTCTGTCAGCGGAAATGTCGTGCTCTTTGCGGTCCCTGCGGAAGAATACCTGAATCTTAGCTTCAGGCAGCAACTGAAGGATGAGGGGAAGATCAAGTACTTCGGGGGCAAACAGGAGCTTATTCGATTGGGGGCTTTCGATGATGTCGATCTTGCGCTCATGTGCCATGCATACTCAGAAGACTCCGGGAAGTCGATGTTCATCCCCACCAGCTCGAATGGATTTGTCGGAAAATCTGCGAAATTTCTCGGCAGAACCTCCCATGCAGGTTTTGCTCCTGAGAAGGGGATTAATGCTTTGAACGCCTTTAACGTGGCTCTTTCAGCAATTCATGCCCAGCGGGAAACCTTCAGGGATGAGGATAAGGTCAGAGTGCATCCGGTGCTGACCAAAGGCGGTGAAGGAGTGAATAACGTTCCGAGCGATGTGAGAACCGAAATGTATGTCAGGGCTGCAACAGTTGAGGCGATCCGGGATGCAAACAGGAAAGTCGACCGTGCCTTAAAAGCCGGAGCCATGGGCATTGGCACTCAGGTCGAAATTGTGAATACGCCAGGCTACCTGCCTCTGATTCAGGAGAATATATTGAGCGATTTATGGGTAAGCAATTCGAACGCTTTGTTAGGAGAAGAGCATGTTCATTTCATCGGTCACAGCGGCGCGTCAACGGATATGGGTGATGTTACGCATATCCTCCCGGGCATTCATCCTTTCAGCGGAGGCTTTCATGGTATGATGCATGGAAGCGATTTTCAGGTCGATGATGAGGAAATGGCGTATCTTATCCCTGCAAAGCTTTACGCGATGACCGTGATCGATCTTTTATACGATGATGCTCAGGCCGCCCGCCGGATTCTCCAAAATGTTACCCCGGCATTGAGCAAAGATGAGTATCTGGCCTTGCTGGACTCATTTGCTTATACACAGCGCTGGTCGGAGGATGAATAATCTCTTGGCTTGACGGGCCGCAGGCTGCAATCCTGCCGGAGCTTCACTCTCCCCGGCAGGATTGCTGGCGTCCTAGATGAGTCCTTGAAGTTTCAAGATGATCTGCGCAACAACAGCCGATCCGAAGAAGGTTCCCAGAAAGACACAAAAGGCTACAAGCACCAGCTTCCACCCGACACGTTTGATCTCCAGTACCTGTAAGCCGACAGAAATTCCGGCATAAGCCAAAATAGGAGTCGTTGTTCCCAGGAAATTCACTTCATTTGTATATTTGAGTATCGGAGCCGAAAGGGGATGCCAGGGAACGGTCAAGAGCAACGCAATAAGTGACGCGTATGCAAAAGCCGGAATTTTTAACGGGATCAAACGCTTTAAGGCCAGTGCCGCTATTCCGATCAGCAGGACGATGATCATCCCGGGAAGTGCTGTAAGCGGTGAGATTCCGAATCCGATTTTTTGACCAACCAGCGTGATTAGCCCGACAATAATAAGCATATTCAACTGACGTCCGAGTTTTTCCCAATCAAGTGCTGCCATACGTGTGTACCTCCTTGGTTATTGCTTTCTTCCGAGAACAGGCTCAAGTTTACGATAAAGGAAATTCACAAGGGGTAATCCAAAAATGAGGACCATATACATGCCGGTCACTCCTGTCAGAAGATTACTCGTAGCAGCATAGGCCAGGATCGTGTCTTTCATCTCTGGGACTGCTGTTGCCAATGATGAGGATGCGGCGGTCATCATGCTCGCACTCCCGATTCCACAGGCCATTGCCAGGGCCTGCGGATGAAGACCGGTAAGTGGTGCCAGTCCTCCTAAAATTCCGAAAAATATGGTGCCCAGCAGTGTTCCAGTCAAATACGTGCCCAGCACGCCGCGGCCTTCCGGAGAATCGATGCCGTAATATTCGCTTACAACTCCGAGTGTGGCTTCCCGGCAGATACTGACGGTTCCTCCGATGGCTTCGCGCTTTAATCCCAACAGCAGCGCGAGCGGTAACGCGATTGCAATCGTGCCCAGATTCCCGAATTCCTGCAAGATAAATGCTGGACCAGCTTTGAGGATTTTAGGCATATTGGGACCGACCAACGTGCCGTACTTCACTCCCAGAGGCAAGAGAGAAATGCCTAAAAGAGCAGTTGCCAGCTTGCATTCTTTTGCGGAAATGATCTTCTTCAATGCGTCGATTTTTTTCCCGAGGACATCCGGCGTTATCAGGATTCCGATGACCACAGCATATAACATCGGCAGTAACACGAGCGATCCCGGGCCGATCCTGAACTTGTGAATCCCGATCCACTCACAGAGGATGGCAATAACAAGCACTGTGAGGTGAAGTCTGAGGTGTACACTCCCCCGACCTTGAATTTTGATGAGTTGTTTTTCCTCATCAGCTTTCTGTGCAGTTTTGTTCACGATAATACCTCCCTGAGCCAAGCTTGCGCATTCAGAATTCATGGTTCTGAATGTACAGTTGATAATGAGACATACACGCACAACTCTCTGCCTTTCAAAGCAGGAGCTCATAACATGGGACAAATTCTGTTAAATTGTCAAGTAATTTGCACGGAAAATCACACGTGATCTTCCCCGGACTCTTGCTGGTCTTGGTGAGCTCCGCTCCCTGCATACACGTTCAGGAGGCCATAACTGAGCGGCGAAACTGTCACGCGCAGGTGTTCGCGCGCTGTTCACGGAGTGAGTTTGATGATGGTCCAATCTTGCAGACCTGCTTCTTGAGCTCCTTGGGTGTCGGTGAGTAAATATTTCTCATCAGCGTCGCTGAGCTCTGGATAGGCGCTGCGGTCACGCAGCTTGCTGAAATCCCTTGGAGCATACGGAACGACTTTCCCCAAACGCAGGTCGTTCATCCAGCCATGAATCATCGTTTTTTCCGTGATAAGACTGAATCTCGTATAGCGGCGCCGCGTGAATCTTTCCAGCTGCTCTGCGACCCTTGACCAGGTCGGTTGCATTGAGAAGGACGAATCCACCGCTACAAGCACTAAGTGCGGATGGGACGTTACATGGAGGTGATAAACCCCGCTCAGAGCTCCAAAGACAGCAACGGCAAGTGCAAACCAAATTCCAAATGATTTCATAGCCTCACGCGCAGGGTGCGGTCCTCTCTCAGACATTCCTCTGCCGCAAGAGGGGACGACAAGACCTCGCTGGATCAAAAATCTCGCTTGTCATGTGTATCGGCAAATAATTCAACATCGTTTTCTTCATGAGGGCTCCTTCCTGCGTTGCCCAACAGACATTTCTGGCGTTTTTACATCTGCGCGTTGAGCAACGCCCCGATGATATATTGGACCTGCTCTTCGTTGGCATTAATGCTCGCAGCTTCGACAAGGGAGGACAACTCCTGTAACACTGGCAAGTTAGCTTCGTAGCCGATCGTGTAAATCGGGATTCTCAGGGCTTGAATGACAGGACGAAGATCCCTGAAGCTCCAACCGTCAGTGCTTTCGCCGTCGGTCAAGACAAAAAGCGTCGTCTTCGTGTTTGGATTCTTCCGCCTTTCCGCCACGAGCAGGTCAAGCGCTACTGCGACGCCATTATACATCGCGGTACCGCCTTCAGCATAGATGTCTTCGACTGCGGCATGAAACGCGGCTTTTTGAGTTAACGTAAACTCGGCGACAGGCAGTACAACACTGACTTCATGGTTGAAAAGCAGCAAGCCAATAGAGTTTTGCGGAGCGATGAACTCGCTTCCTTTGAGCAGCGACTGGCGCAGGGCAGCAATGCGGGTCCCGGACATTGAGCCGCTGACATCGCAAAGGAAAATCGCCGAAATCGGCCGCCCAGCATCTTTTTTCTCCTTCCAAAGCTTTTGGGCCTGTACCAGGGTGTCGCCGGAGGGAATCGCAAAGGCGGACTGATACTCCAGGTCCGGATTAAAGCCGTACTGGCTTGCCAATTTTGCGCTGCTGGCCTGCTCGGCAAAAGCTGCGAACTGTTCCAGCGCTTCCAGGGTTTCGTGGTCAAGGTCCCCGACGCCGTAAAGCGGATTGTCGTGCCGAACTCCAAAGGGAATAAATGTATAGCCTGATTGTAAAACCGACGTTTTCAGAAAGGTCTGATATTCCAGCACAAATGCATCCAGCGATCCGCCCTTTTCTACTGATTCACGCATCTGCATAGTGGTTTGACTGACAAAGGGCACGCCTTGCTGAAAACGTTCAAAAGCGCTGATCACGCTTGCATCGAGCATCATGCTTTCGTCACCGTCGGCAAAGGTCGCCAAGACGGTAAAGAGAAAATTCAAACCAGTGCTGCTGGCAAAAGGATTGGTGTAGCCCATCGCAATTTTCCCCTGCACGACGGCATCGATCAGATGTTTGATGTCGAGCGTTCCGTAGGTAGATTGCAAGGTCCTGGCGACATCATTCTTCATGACGACGCCGGCAATATTGCCGGCCAGTTTCTCGCGTATCGGCGTCATTTTGACGCCATGCGCAGCAGCCATCCGTATCCATAACGGGGAGGAGGGCGAAAAAGCGTCTGGCAGATATTTCCCGGACGCAATGAATTCATAGCCAGTTCCAGAGGCAATCTTTCGAATACTGACTTTGATCTCCCGCCCGGTGCTGAGACGCTGCCCAGACGCATTGAAGTTCTTAGCAACTTCGACGAGCCAGCCGTCATCACCACTGCCGGATTTTTCGGTGGAAGCGAAAATTTCCAGCACGATTTCGTCTTGGCGGCCCTGGGGATGAGTCATCAGAGGGTATTCATCGATACTGGGCAGCATGAATTTCAGATCACGTTCTGGAGCCAGTTGAAGCTTGGCCCGGCGGCGCACAATGTTTTCCGACCAGGGGACGTGTTTGACCAGATAATCCAAACGGTCTACTGCCTGCTCGTAATTCATTTGAACCGGGAAAAAGTAATTTTTCACTCTTATAATGCCGTAGACGGCAGCTCCGAGAACCAGAAGAATGGCAAGCAACTTGAGACTTTTTGACAGTCGTTTTGCGCTCATCATAATACCTCTTGAATGACGTTTTGTAATTCCTGATTAATTGCCTTTAAATTGCTGCCCATCTTCGTGTGATCGTCGGGATGGGCATCGAGCAGCGTCAAGCTCCCGCTGAAAGAGCGTAACGCTTCTAGTGAATTCTTCACAGACTGTGCCTGTTGTTGTAAAATAAGCGCCATTTTTTTCTGCTGCGCTTCAGTGCCGAATTGATGAACCCTGCTGAAAAGCTGGACATGGTTACGACTAAGATCGCGAAGATTGGAAACCATGCTATCAAGTTCCTGCTGGAAAATCTGCGACTGAAACTCTTGACGGGTATTACTGAGTAAATCAAGCAAGTCCAATGCTGGCTTTTTAAAAGGGGCCGCAGCTGACTTGAGCAGCGTTTCCAGTTCTTTCCGCTCCAACTCGTACGGCAAGCTGCTGTAACGCTGCTGAAATGAGCCGAACTTAAAAAAAATTAACGCCCAGGCAGCGAAGACAATGATCCCTGTTGCCAAGACTCCGACCATGATCGAAAAAGGCGGCTGAAACCATGTGATAAATCCCCATTCGCAGACGAGAACGGTAAAAACAGCCAAGTACGTGAATGGATTCATCCAAAAAATTTTTACACTGTATTCTTTCTGATTCATAGCAATGATGACAGGGCTCCTTTCTTCAGTATGTAGTTTTGTTCACGCTCTCTGGACGCTGTCAGGCAGAGCCCCTCTGTTTTTTGCAAGCCTCTATGCTGTTAACGTATCTTTCAACGAGCCCCTCTCCTCCTGTGCTTTTTCTTCTTTGTACTGCGAGGCAGAGGGATTCGGATACGGAGTCCCGTGTCGTTCCATTCGCATATCGCCGAAATCCCGTTGTCTTTTGTTGGCGCTATCTCATAGTCGTCGACATGAGAACTGGGGATGATCGCCACATATTGGTTGTTATGACTCAGATCTTCAATGCGTGTGGTATGCGTTGTTTCTGACATCAGCAGGTTCCCGTGTAATTCCTGCTTCCGGGGCTGCCACTCGATAAAACGTTTTGTACTGATGTGCAGAGTGTCGACCGCCTGTTGAGGCACTGTCAGACAAAGTTTTGATTCGCGCAACACGAGCTTTTGATGTTTTTCTCGAACAAAGTCAGGCTCAGCTGCTGTGGTTGTGCGCACAACAGCCTGCGATCGTTGCCGCGTTTGTACTTTCGACGTGTTCTCACGTTTCCAGAACCTCGTTAATTTCATAGCTGCTCTCCTCAGTGAGGATATGGTTCATATCTTGATCACATGATGCGCGATGAGCCACTGTACTGATTCATAAATTGCCTGCAGCGACGTATAACGGGGCTGATAACCCAGCAGACGCCTGGCTTTTGCAAGACTGCAACTGGGGCTGTGCAGAAGATGTTCCCAGCTTGCGGCAATATCGTCCTTTGAGAGTCCTTCCTCCCAGAGATCTCCAGCCATGCATCGTATAGTCGCGTTGTTGCCGAACCAGGAAGCAACAGCTTCGGCATAACCGTACAAGGTCACGGCAGCCTCCGAAACAATATGAAAATCTTCGCCGATCGCTTCGTTCCAGCGGGTCAGCGCATTGACAAACGCTTGCGCTACGTCATCAGCGTGGACGTGGTGCAGGGTTTCCATACCCTGAGTCGGCAGACGGAATTCTTCTCCCCGCGCAAGTGTGCAGAAGACCTCCGGGTTAAAGTTTCCCTGAGGGTTGAGCGGCACCCAGCCCGGGCCGACAATATGGCCGGGATGCAGAACAGTAACCGGGAATTTATTCAGCCGCGCTTCCTGTAAAAGATAGGCAGTCATGCGTTCCTTCTGGATGCCGTAGTCTCCAAAGGGCTCCCGCTTCTGTGCTTCAACGGTCGGTACTACGATGCTGCGTCCATGAACCCAGATCGTGCCACAGACCAGCACATGCTGCACTTTCCCGCGAAGGGCGTTGACCAGATGCCTGGCGCTCTGAGGGCTGAAACAGATCATATCGATGACGACATCCGGCGCCAACGTTTGAATCTGTGGCCCGAAGGTCTCGTTACGTTCCGCCAGTTCCCGATCTACCGCAATCTGTTCGACTGCGTTCCAGGCCCGATGCTCCTGATACGGCTGCCGTTTTCCCCGGCTGATGGAAATTACTTGATGGCCGGCATTGACCAGGCGGGGAATCAGGAAGCTTCCCACATGTCCAGAGCCGCCAATGACGACAATGCGCATTACTCCTCCTTGCAGTATTCTATAATTGAGCCATCCAGTCAAGAATCGCGCGTTTGATGCCGGGATGCTTATAAAACATGGCGATCCCGCATGCCGCACTGTTATACTCGATCGTTCTCTTAGGGGCTTTTGTAAAGTTTGCCAGCGTCTGAGCCGCAAACATCGCCATCCCTTGTTGACTTTTTGACGCTGAACAAAATAAAATCCCCTGCGGCTCAACACCGGCAAATTTCCAATCGACGACAGCACTGTAGGAAGGACAAATCACAACAGCAGCCTTGATCTTTTTCTTAAAAAAACCGGAGCTGAGGTAGGTAATTTCCGAGCCAATGCCGATACCAGCCAGACCGATCCGTCCGGCATCGACATTCTTTTGAGATTTCAACCATTTCAGGCAGGCTTTAACATCAGAGACACCACTTTTCAACGCATATTCCATTGACTCGGATGACGCCGGTGCCGCCCCGACACTGCCTTGTTGTCCGTGCTCGCGCAAGTCAAGCGCCAACACCGCAAATTTTGCCTGAATGAGATCAGGAATCAGGACGTTCCAATCGCGGCGATTCATCCCGTAATCGTGCAGGAGAACGACAACTGGCCAACGCTGTTTCTGTGTGCTGCCCGGCGGCGGAACCGGAACAATCCACGAGCCAGAGACGTTTGCCCCGTCTGCAGAGGAAAAAGAGACTTCTTCCATCCTCATGTCGAGTTTTTCAGGAGAGCCTCCGACACGAGCTGACATGAGGAACACCGCACATAGCGCTATGAGAAACAAGGGGAGCTGTCTGTTAGATCGGAACATGGCCGTGCCTTTTTAAAAAAGACGTCTGTACTGCAACCAGAGAGAACATCGTATGAAGCCTCATACCTGAAAAATACAACTGAGATATTATTATGAACTAACTATGCGTTTTCCTGGAGACCGTGTCAAGAACTCTATTATGATATTTTAGAAAAAAGAGTGTTTTTTTCGCTGAGCGCCTCGCATGTTTTGTTCCGGTTTTTCTTGACGAATGTCGGGTCATGGTGTAAATGAGCTTTTCAGCAGAGCAGGGGAAATCGTCCGGGTCCATGGGAATCATGTTATGGCAAAGTTTTCATACCTTTCATCAATCGCGCAAAAAAAAGCCGCTTCCAGGGCAGCCCCCTGCGAACTGGCAGAGGGCGAACTGTACAATCTGTATCGCATCAACCGTTTTCCTGATGATGTGAAAAGGCGGCTGTATGCCTGTTTAATTCCAGACGGCATTTTTACACGTTTTCATCTGAATCGCGACACCTTATGCGATGATTCCGGGAGATCGATTTTTACGATTCACTGTCAACCGCGCAGCTCTATCGTACGGCTTGAAGTGCGCCATCAATACGCGTTTCCAGATCCTGTATTTTTACTCGAAATGCGTGATAACTCTTTTCATGATCTCGAAATTCTGTTTTTCAATCTGAATAATCCGTATGCCGAGCGCTTTAATATCGATCGCGATGCTGACGGCAATGATACGGCATATGGAATGATTTCACACAATATCTCAGAGGAAGTTCGGGCGATGCAGGCGGGACTGGCTCCCGGACAAATCCGACAGGGTTTACGGATGTTTCACGATTTTTTGAATCACGCCCGTGAATTCTGCCGGCAGCTCGGAATCGTTCGAGTCAAAATCGAGCCGATGGCCTATCATAATGCGATTCTGCATGAGTTCTACGGTTTTCGCTATATCAGAGGGCGTGAGATGATGCAGCGCATCGATCGTGAGTTTGCGCCGGGAGGTACGCTCTATCAACGGCTCGATGGCTCAACGCCTTTCCGGCAGCCGGGTTTCGAACGATCGATTAAAGGACGGAGCTGGGCGATTCACGATGGAATTCTGGGTGAGGTATGGACATGTCCGCGGATGTATTATACCATCGACCAGAATCCCGGCAGGGTGTATGATGAATTTACCTGCCATACCTTTCGGCACTGTAACAGCTTGTTGAACTTATAAATCCGATGTTCTGAATCGTGGAGTGAGCAGCTGAGAGCGTTGCGTCTGTGTTTTCTGTATGAAAATTGCTTGACAGCGAGACGCGCATGGCCGATTGTCCACTTTGTCTGGATTTCTCGCACACCAGTTCCTACACCAAAAATTATTGAGGTATAGAGCATGAAAAATTTTTTCAGAACCCTGTTGCTGCTTATCATCACATGCGTTATTTCACTCATTGTCGGCATGGTTTCTCCAGGCCAATGGCTTTCAACGCAGCAACGCGCACTCACGAAATTCTATCATCAGCAGCTGCGCTTTCGTGGGACAGCAGCCGCTGAAAATTTTTCCAGTACTCCGTATCATTTGCAGATTATATATCTTGAGAACACTGAAGGAAAGCTTGAAAGCTACTTGATGAACGCTGCGAAGAATGAAATGTTGCCGATACTTGAGGTGGAAGGTACGACGCAGGTCGGTGACCTCTCCCATCGCTTTAAGGGATTAGGAGAAGAGGGACGTGGAAAACTCACCTCCGTCCTGGAACAGATGAGAAGCGACGGAACGGACGCGCTGGACAAAGCGTTCGAATTCCTGGGAATGTGATGACTTCTTGAGTGGCGTCAAAGCTCGATCGAGAACATCTGCCCCCTTCTTATCGACCTGAGCTTTGGGCCTGGCAGTCTCAAGCACGTCGATTTCGCCTGGGCTGAAGCTTTGGGCCTGGCAGTCTCAAGCACGTCGATTTCGCCTGGGCTGATGCCTCCTGTCGCCAGCCTTGTCCAGAATCGCTCTGTTGCCTCCTGCTGAGCGTAATTCCTCTTATTAAGCCTCCTGAAACGACCGCTCGGGTGTTTTCTGCTGAGGGCTGTTGCAGAATCGCAGAAAGAACGGATCAGCAGTTTCACATTTGAGAGTTGTCGCAGGCGATCTTTACAGGGCAAATTCTCTTGACAAGATCGGGCTCTCTGCGTTCTCTGACGACACGGTCCCCTCTGAAAGACTTGTTAGATGTGATATGGCATGACTTAGATTGAAAGGACAGATGTGGTTTTCTTCTATTTTCAGGCGCATGTGTTTTCTCAGTCTAAGCTGATGTGTATTTTTCTTATGAAATATGATTTTGATAGCGTGATTGAACGCCGTGGGACGAGTTGTTACAAATGGGATTTTACCGAAAAGCTGGTGGGGGAGAAGGATGCGTTGCCAGTCTGGATCGCCGACATCGATTTCAAATCACCGGCTCCGGTCATCGAGGCGCTTAAACAGCGTGTTGAGCATGGGGTGTTCGGCTATACCTTAGCGCCGGACTCCTGTTATGAGGCAATTATCGCCTGGATGAGACGACGGCACGGCTGGGAGATCGAACAGGACTGGATCATCTTTACTCCTGGTGTGGTATCCGCTTTTTGCTGGGCTGTACAGGCATACACGCTCCCTGATGATGAGGTCGTGATTCAGCCTCCCGTGTACTATCCCTTTTTTAAGGCTGTCTTGAATAATGGCCGGCAACTTATCGAGAATAGATTAGTCTGCCGTGAGGGGCGCTATGAAATCGATTTCGAGGATCTGGAACGCAAGCTGGCCTCTCCCAGGGCCAGGCTCTTGATTTTTTGTAGTCCGCATAATCCGGTCGGACGGGTGTGGACTGCTGAGGAGCTTCGTAAGCTGGCAGAGCTGTGTCTCAAATACGAGGTCACGTTGTGCTCTGACGAAATTCATTCCGATCTCGTCTTCCAGGGAGCAACACATACACCGATCGCCAAACTTTCAGAAGACGTTGCCCGGAATACCGTGACTTGCATGGCAGGGAATAAAACGTTCGGTATCCCAGGGCTTTCAACAGGCTTCATGATTGTGTCCGATCCGATCCTGCGTCAAAAAGTCCTCCGCATTCGGGAGAACTCTGGAGTGACAATGCAAAATCTTTTCGGCCTCCTGGCCACGGAAGTCGCGTATCGTGAAGGCGAAGAATGGCTGGAAGAGTTATTGCGTTACCTCGAAGGTAACCTTGAATTTCTTATAGAGTTCTTTGACAAGAAGATCCCGGGCATCAAAGTGCTAAGGCCCGATGGCTGCTATCTGGCCTGGCTGGATTGTCGCGGATTGGGCAAAGATCATGCTGAATTGAAGAAATTTATGCTGGAAGAGGCAAAGGTCTGGATGAATGACGGATCGGTTTTTGGCGAAGGGGGAAACGGCTTTCAGCGTCTGAATTTCGCCTGCCCGCGAAAGACGCTTGAAACCGCGTTAACACGGATTGAGGAGGCCGTGAAGGCTCTCAGCTGATATTTTAATAACTGGAACGTTTACGGGCATCTTGGCAAAGGAGAATTATTTCTTTGCAATGCATCATCTCTGCCCTGCTTCCCGGATCAGAGAGAGTGTCTGCGTCGCGTCGCGACCATGATCCTGATAGCGGATATCAACTGTGATTTTGAGCAGTTTGGGACAAAGCGTCAGAGGACCTTCTTCAGTGGCGACATCGACACAGAAGGGCAGCTCGTCAACAGTGACGTGAGCGTTGGTTCTGACAGGAAATGCTGCCAGCGTGTGTTTCCAGCCCAGAACTTCAGTGAAAACCGGACTGTCTGAAGCTAATACCGTCTCACTTGTCAGGCCGTTATACACTCGTGCATCATGCGGACCGGCAAGCACACGTTCCAAAATCATTTGTGCAGCCCGTACCGCAATGCTCCGGTTGCGCGAGCGGAGTATTGCCATCGTGACATGTGTATAGACTCCGAACATCGTTAAGATGACTCCTGCCAGAATCACAACGCACACCAATACTTCAATGAAGGTGAACCCCGTATCTGTGGTGAACAGTTTACGCTGTGTTCGACTCGTCTTCTGGGCCTTGTGATACATTAGTCGAGCTTGAAACGCGCTACGCTGCTTTGCATCCCCTTGGACAGGCGTCTGAGTTCTTTGACTGAGACGCTGGACTTGCTGCAGCAATTTTTGACATTTTGCGCGATCTGAAGAAATTCATGCATTGTCTTCATCAAATTGCCGGTTGATGTTTGCTGGCATTCCGTAGCGTCCGCAATTTCCCGCGCGTGAGTTACCGTATCATGCAGCATGTGCAAGACGATGTCAAGATGTTCTTTGCTCTGGGTGACAGTTTGCAGGCCCTGCTCAACTTTGGCCCGTTCCCGACTCTCAATCTCTGCCGAGAGGCTGGTTGCCTCCTGCATGCCCTGAATAATCTCGCGGATGTCGGCAGTGGCTTCCGAGACCTGATCGGTAAGGCCCTGAATCTCACTGGCCACGACAGAAAACCCTTTGCCAGCTTCGCCGGCCCGAGCTGCTTCGATCGTGGCATTAAAGGCGATCAGTTTGGTGTTCGCTATCATCTCTTCGATAATCGTGACGATTTCCGTAATTTGCTGGGCTTTCTCAAGCAGATCAGTGATTTGCCGAACACCTTCCTGCGTAATCTGATCGACTTCATGCATTTCGGCAAGCAGCTTTTCAACGAGCCTGACGCCTTCTATCGTGCTTTCTAAGCTATGTTCGGCATTTGCCAGCACTGTTCCGGTTTTTTCTGCAATGCGATCGGCCTGCAGTTTGACGGATTCGACGCCAGTTCTTGATTCCTCAGCAGATGCGTTCAGGGCTTCTGCGGTCTCTTGCTGCGACCGCGCGACGATAACAATATTTTCCAGTGAGTTCGTGACCTGCAGTCCAGCACCCTGGACTTCTCGTATGACCCGCAGGAGATGCTCGACCATGCGATTAAACACTGTGCCCAATTCTCCGATTTCATCAGTACTACGGATGAACACACGCTGGGTTAAATCCTGTTCGCGGCTAATCGTGTCCATTTTGGTGATCACGGCTCGAATACGGGTAAAGAGCCTTGAGAGCAGTGAGAACGTCAGGACGTTGAGGATAATGACCCCAATCGCACACGCTAAGAGAGAGGAGATGATGGATTCACGGCGATAATTCTTGACGCTTGCAAAGTTTGAAGTCAGTTGTAAGGTTCCAAGGATCTTCTCGTTTTCCAGCCGAATTGGATAAAAGAGATTCAAGACCGTTTCGCCCTCGATGTCATCACGGCGGAATAATTCCTGGCCCTTCTTGTAGACCTGCCTGTAGACGGCGTCAGGCAATTCCGGACTGAGGACTTTTGCATATTCTGAGGAAAAGTGCAAATGCCCCATGTGATTGTACACAGCCAGGCCGTAGACGTCTTCGAACCGCAACAGGCGCCGTGAGACGTTATTGAAACGTTTGAGATCGTCGCTTTGAAGCTGCATGCCAGCCTCATAGCTCACGGCGGCGGCGATCTGCAGCATGCTGACCTGCTCGAGTCTTTGAAGCCGGGTGGTCTGAATTCCCCCAAAAATGATAAACGCAATCGCAGCGACCAATCCGATGAGTGCCGCAGAAACATAAATCACAATTTTTGTTTTTAATTTCATCGTAGTTCCGTTGTCAGTGAGAATACTGAAATTTTTCGAAAAAGAAGTTGATTTTTTTTACTGGATCTCCTATTAAGCCACAAAAGCTATATTTATAGACTATGGTAATCTGCACAAGTTAATTTTCCCATGTGATGAAATTTTAAAGGGTTGTGTATGCGACAATTATGCTCTCTCTGGAAATTATTTCTGATAAGTTCAGTATTTGTGCTGCTTTCTTGTGGAAACGCTCATGCGTTAAGCCGCAGGATCTCATTGTTGACATATGATGGAAAACAGTATCGTTCATTATGGAATCCCGGAGAAGATTTTCCCAACATGACTGAAAATTCTCAGAAAGCGTTTTCCGCCATTTCCGCGTTAGACCTTTCCTCAGGAGACGACCGATCGCATTTTGCGACACTTTCACGAAAATTCAAAATCCCGCTTTATCCCTCACTTGTCCTGAAACCCTTTATTCTGGTCGAAGAACTCAAGTGGGCCCTGGAGAGCTATCAGAGAAAAAGCCTGCGCATTCCTGACACATCGAATGCAAAATTAAAAACAACCCGAAAAAGAACTCTTCTCTTCAGTCCCTATTACAGGCGTCTTTACGGTTTGCATATCGAGTGGCAATGGTAATGACATGACGAGCAACGAGTGACGTTTCGTCTCTCCAGTCTCCAGGGGATAGGCCTTGCCTTGAAAATCACCGTTGCGTTTGACGTGTATCGACACGATGAAAAAAGACCCGATCACAGATTCAGACTTCCCATGGAAGATTGTTTGTACCGGCGGAGGAACGGGGGGACATGTTTACCCTGGAATCGCTGTGGCAAAAGAGTTAAAGCATCTTTATCCCCGTTCCTCGATATTATTTATCGGGACAGAAAAAGGGCTTGAGACGAAAATTGTACCGCATGAAGGCTTTACGGTCAAAACGGTTCGGATGCACGGCTTTAAAAATAAGGGGATCGTTAGCAGATTGCGTAGTCTCTGGCTGTTGCCGGGTGCGGTATGGCGGGCGAAAAGCTATCTTAAGGCTTTTCAAGCGCAGGTGGTCTTTGGAACAGGGGGATATGTGTCGGTTCCCGTTCTGTATGCCGCCTATCTCCTCCATCTTCCCACTCTCACGCTGGAGCCAAACCGTCAGGCCGGACTGGCGAACAGGCTATTGGCGAAGTCGGTCGACCGTATTGCTGTGTGTTTTCAGGAAAGCGCTCTGGATTTTCCGGAAAAAAAAGTGGTAGTTACGGGCAATCCGATCCGGAAAGAGTTTTATTTGATCGGCAAGACCCCGCCTCCCGACAGAGGGAATACATGGAATCTTCTCGTTCTTGGGGGCAGCCTCGGCTCCCAGAGCATCAATGCGGCCATGATTGATGCTCTGGGAGAGCTGAAAGCTCTACGCGATCAAGTCGTAATCAGCCATCAAAGCGGTGAGGCTGATTACCAGATTGTGAAAAGAGCCTATGAGGAACAGGGATTTCATGCGGATGTATGTGCCTACATCAGCGATGTTCCTAAAGTATATGCCAAATCGCATCTCGTGATCTGCCGCGCTGGCGCATCGACAGTCGCCGAGCTTCAGGCGAGCCGCCGTCCTGCGATTCTCATTCCCTATCCACATGGCGATCGGCATCAGGAACGCAATGCGCAAGCGCTTGTCGACAAAGGCTTATCCAAAATGATTCTGCAAGAGCATCTTTCTGGGCAATCTTTGGCAGAGGCGATTCAAGACTATATCAAGCAGCCGGAGGAGTTTGCGCAAGTCTGGTCGAATCACAACGAGACGCACAGCTTGACTGCGAGTGAAAAGCTTGTTGACCTTTGTCTGGAGCTCGCCGTGAAGCACATTCATCGTGTCGCGCCTGATATGTAAGCACTCCGGTCTGCCGCTGGCTGATGTGATGACACGATGATGCTTTCGTCTATGAGCGCTGCGATTTCCTGCGCCGACCTGTTGCACGTACGTTTTTCGTTTTTCTCCAGCACGCGACTCTTCGAATCCCGACCTAAGTGAGGCAGGAGAACTCGCCAATATACCAGAGCGTATAGCCGTCACCGTGTACTGAACGTGGCGACTCAAATTCGTCTTTATCGGCAAGAATAAAGCTGTTCATGGCTCCGATCCCCTGTGACTCAACAAAAGCGATAACGTGCTCGGCATAGGCGGTCTCATTCGAATGTCCTGCGAGCAATGCCCGCAAGTCGCCGCTATCGTTAAAGCTGCGTTCTACCCGGTCATCATCGTAAAATGTCTCGCCCTGCTCTTCGGAAAATTTGTTGATAGGCAGTTCATCGCCGGTATCAGCGTAGTCCTCGTTGATGCCGTGAGGGGTCTCTTCCTCATGCAGTTCAGCATCGGCAGCCTCTTCGTCGTCGCCGTCATCGTCATCGGAAGTCCGATACAAGCCGCGACCATAAGCATCATCGCTGCGTTCCTGAAAATAATTTTCGAATTCTTCCTCTGAAGGGAAGAACCCGATCCATAGATGACTGATTTCCATTGACATAGTCATTGCTCCTTATTAGCGCATACGGGTTGTTTTGTGCTTAAATTCTGCGGTTAAATGGCGAAGTGTCAGCCCGGCATCCTGAATCAGATTTTGATAGACAGCCTCCAGCTCTTCGGGATAGCGATAATCTTCGTAATAAACAACTTCGATAATACCGGCCTGCACCGACTCTTTGGCGCAGCCGAAACAGGGCCGCAGAGTCGTGTATAATACACACCCGTCAGAGGATGTGCCGTTACGGGCTGCCAGCACGATAGCATTTTGCTCGGCATGGACACAGATACAGGTGTCGTAGCTTTGGCCAGAAGGTACAGCGGAGGCGCAGCGCAGGCAACCGCCGTCAATGCAGTTTTTGACCCCTAATGGTGTTCCATTATAGCCTGTGCTTACGATACGCCGATCCCGCACCAATACTGCTCCGATCTGCCGGCGGCAGCAATTAGAGCGTCTGGCGGTTTCGTAGGCAATATTCATGAAATATTCGTCCCAGGATGGCCGTTTCATGGAATCTCCTTTTTTCGTGTCCTTGTTTCAACACGGTATGCATGATCGGAATAGTGTCTATACCAGAGCTACAGTTTATGACAGGCAGATCTTTTTCAAGAATTTTTTTATCGTTCGGTGAGGAATATGACAAAAATCATCAGACCGTTCCCGAACTTCCGATGGAGCTGGCTTCCGGGACTCAGGTGGATTCTTGCATTTTATTATTGACAGCAGAACAAGGTTTTGTTGTCTTTCAGCAAAGCAGTGTCGATAAGGATGATTCCATGGAGTCATCGATCGTTAGGAGGAGCGAACATATCCAGAAAAGGAAGGCGAATTATGAAAATTCTTGTACTCAATTGTGGAAGTTCTTCTTTGAAATACCAGTTGTTTGACATGGAAGATGAATCGGTTCTGGCTAAAGGCTTGGTTGAACGTATAGGACGGCATGACGCGATTCTCACTCACCGCCCGAGCGGTAAAAAGCAATTTCGGAAAGTTGAGGCAATGCTTGAGCATGGAGCGGCGATCCGAACCGTGATAAAAGCCTTAACGTCCCTGGAACATGGAGTCATTCGTGATGTTCGTGACATTGAAGCTGTCGGGCACCGGGTCGTTCATGGCGGCGAAAAGCTCAATCGGGCAACATTGATTACGGATGAAATTAAAAAAGAGATCGAGAAGTGTATTGAACTCGCTCCGTTACATAACCCAGCGCATATGATGGGAATTAATGCGGCGAAATCTGCGATGCCCGGTATTCCGCAGACAGCAGTGTTCGATACAGCCTTTCACGCGACACTTCCTCCGCATGTCTATCTCTACGCCCTGCCGTATGTCTTTTATCATCGCTATAAAGTCCGTCGCTACGGCTTTCATGGTACGTCGCACAAATTTGTTGCGCTTCGTGCGGCAGAGTTGATGCAAAAAGATATTGCCAGCTTAAAACTGATTAGCTGCCATATTGGGAACGGAGCGAGTGTAACGGCAGTTGATGGTGGGAAATCGGTCGAAACCAGCATGGGCTTTACTCCGCTCGAAGGGCTGGTCATGGGAACCCGTTCCGGAGATATCGATCCGGCGATCATTCCTTATGTGATGGGAAAAGAAGGAATCACGGCAGCAGAGGTCGATGCCATGCTGAACAAACACAGCGGTCTGCAAGGGGTGACAGGCTTGAGCAGTGATATGCGCGATATTCAGAATGCCGCAGCAGAAGGCAACGTTCGCGCCCAGCAAGCTCTGGACCTGTATAACCACCGTTTGTTGAAGTATATCGGCGCCTATGCCGCCGTGATGAACGGGGTTGATGCCATTGTGTTTACCGCCGGGGTCGGTGAACATAGTTATAGCTTACGAGAAGAGCTTTGTCAGCGGCTTTCTTATCTTGGAGTCGATTTTGATCCAGAACAAAATCGCGAGGGAGAAGATGAACGCGAAATTACTCGTCCGGGATCGCGAGTGAAAGTCTGGGTGATTCCAACAAATGAAGAGTTGATGATCGCCCGTGAAACAGTGGCGTGCTGTTCTGAGAGCCAAGCCGAATCTTCAGCATAAGCAGGATGGCACTGTCAAAGGCAGAAGCCTGGCACTGAATTGTTGAGAAGATGCTGGGAACATGTGGATGAAAAGCTGTCAGACAACTGTATTATGTTGTCTGACAGCAAATGCTATATCGCTACTTGCTTTGTTTTTTGGCAATTTTGGCCCAGGAATCACGCAAGGCGATGGTACGATTAAAGACAAGCGTCTCTGAGCGTGAATCTGGATCAACACAGAAATATCCCTGGCGTTCGAACTGATAGCGGCTTCCTGGGGCAGCATTTTTGACAAAAGGTTCCAGCTTGCAATGCGGAAGCACTGTCAAAGAATCAGGATTCAGGGCATCTCGAAAATCTTCTACGCTACTCGGATCGGCAACATGAAAAAGTCGGTCGTAGAGCCGGACTTCCACATCAAGCGCATGTTGGGCCGAAACCCAGTGCAGTGTGGCTTTGACTTTGCGTCCGTCCGGCGAGCTTCCCCCTCTGGTCTCCGGATCATAGGTACAGCGCAGCTCAGTAATTTCACCGTGTTCATCTTTGACCAGATCGACACAGCGAATGTAATACGCGTAACGCAGGCGCACTTCACGTCCCGGAGCCAGACGGAAGAATTTTTTCGGGGGGGCTTCCAGAAAATCGTCTCGTTCGATATACAGCACTTTCGAAAAAGGCACCCGGCGACTTCCCATGCTCGCGTCTTCTGGATTATTGATTGCCTCGATCTCCTCAACGCAGTCTTCCGGGTAATTCTCGATGACGACTTTCAAGGGATTCAGAACGCCCATTACGCGTTGTGCGCGCTTGTTCAGATCCTCCCGAATACAGAATTCCAGAGTGGCGACATCGACTGTACTGTTGCGTTTTGCCACCCCAATCATATCGCAGAAATTACGGATCGCTTCCGCTGTATAACCACGCCGGCGCAGTCCTGAGAGCGTTGGCATGCGCGGGTCGTCCCACCCGTCAACCAAGTGTTCCTGCACCAGCTGCAAGAGTTTACGCTTACTCATCATGGTATAGCTTAGGTTGAGGCGCGCGAATTCGAGCTGCTGCGGATGGCAGGGAACCGGAAGTTGATCCAGAACCCAGTCGTAGAGTTCACGGTTATTTTCAAACTCCAGGGTACAGATTGAATGCGTTATTCCTTCGATAGCGTCCGACAGACAGTGCGTGAAATCGTACATTGGATAGATGCACCACGAACTGCCAGTGCGATGATGCGAGGCCTTTTTGATGCGATAAAGCGCTGGATCGCGCATGACAATATTCGGCGAGGCCATGTCGATTTTAGCCCGCAGAACATGTGTACCTTCTTCAAACTCGCCGGCCTTCATGCGGGCGAACAGATCGAGGTTTTCCTCAATTGAACGATTCCGGGCAGGGCTTTCGCGTCCGGGTTCGGTGAGAGTGCCTCGATAGCGGCGAATCTCATCAGCGCTTAAATCATCGACATACGCTTTCCCGGCCTTGATGAGTTCCACTGCATACTCATACAACTGTTGAAAGTAATCCGAGGCATAATACAGGTGCTCGCCCCAGTCAAAGCCGAGCCAGCGCAGATCCTTCTGAATGGACTCCACATACTCAGCCTCCTCTTTAGCCGGGTTGGTATCATCGAAACGCAAATGGGTACGGCCGCCATACTGTTTACTGATTCCAAAGTCAAGGCAAATCGCCTTGGCGTGACCGATATGCAGATAACCGTTCGGTTCCGGTGGAAAGCGCGTCACAATTTCCGTATGTTTTCCACTCTGCAAATCGTTTTCTACGATCGTCCTGATAAAATCTAAGGATTCCGTTTTTTCTGCTGTCTTTTTTCCTGTTGTTTCGTTCATAATGTTATGTATAACGTCAAAGCCGCATCTCGCCTAAAATCACATGCCAAAACGAGCCCTGACCGGAAGTACAGGCATAATGAAAGCCCCCAAACGTTTAATAGCGGGCAATGATGCTAAAACTACGGCGCGCGGTTTTGGTCATGTGCATTTTTTTGTTAGGGATCCAAGCTGTTTCTCCACCGCTCTCCCTCTTGAACAAACAAATCGAGCGTCTGCATTGGTGAATGATAGCCCGCGTCAATCATGAGATTCAGCCAAACATTCCCTTCACGCAACGTCATCTGCTTCTGTGTGATAAGCAGCCCCAAGATGCCAAGTGTTCCTGTATGGGGAATATGGAGGCGAATGGCCCACGTTCGAGCATCTTTATCATCTGTTGCGATCTTCCATGTCCGATGTGTGCGACAGCAAGACAGGAGGCTTCGCCTTCATCAAGCTGCTGCCGGAGTTGTGTGCACTGTACAGCTTCCGATTGAGTCATTCGAATGCATTTCAGCCATGTCCACGAACATTCCGGCAATCTCCCAAGTTCAATGCCTGTGGTCAGTTCGTCAAACACCTGTTCTGTGGTGCCAATCGGACCACGGAACGCATGCCGGATCCACTCGGGGCGATGCACCACCGCAAAATTTGACAGTACCGTATTGTCCATGATGATCATTGGGGAACGCCATGCCTGTCTGCTACCGTATTCCACTGGTGGATTGCGGCCATCTCAGCCACGGCTTCTTCCATCGTGTCGACGCCAAGACGAAGGGGGATGCCTTGCTCTTGGAATTGTGCCTGTAATTCAAGACGATGCACACCGAGCATTTCAGCGGCTTTTCCTAAATTAATCTCTTCATCTAAATATGCGCCAACCACCACGAGCCATCGCAGTTCGGCTTGTCGATTTAAGAGTTCCTCAAGCATCTGATCGACCAATTCAGGACGATACTGACGAACTTTGACTAATTGATCATACGTCCATGCTTGTACCATAGTCTCCTCTTTTCTCACATCGTCTCCGTATTGTCAAAAAAGACGACATACACCTTGGCTCGATGGTAGCCAACGTTTCTTGTCGACTATCTTCCACAGCCCAGCAGATCATCATGTCAAAGTATGGACTCACTGTCAATGTTTTTCTGAATTGCCCGAAAAATTAAGGCTGTCATGGAGGAAGTCATCCCCCATTTTGGGCAATTCCAAAAGGGATATGGAGGCGAAACGAATGGTGGCGCGAAGCGCGCGACCACATCTTTTCAGACATGCTTGCCAACTCCTCAGAGGGCGCCGCATTACGTTGAGATCGCTGTCAACGATTTTTCCATTTTTTGTCAAAATGCTGTTCCCGTGCTTCACAAAAGATCGCTAACTCTTCATGACAAGAGACCTGAAGCTGCTCCAGCGGAGTCCCGCACGCAGGCAGCATAGCTATGAGACCTGGATACCTGCGCCTTCAGCAACGTCGCCGACTTCGGCATAAAAATGATCGGCTTCGATGAAGCGCGACCGCAGCGCATCGACTTGTTCCGGAGGCACGCAAAGCAGCAAGCCACCGGACGTTTCCGGCGTAAAAAGTAATAATTGTGTTTCCTTTGAAATGTCCCGGGCGAAATGCACGACAGATTTGTAACAGGTCTGATTTCTACAGGAGCCTCCCGGGAACAGCCGCTCTTGGGCATATTGGCGGACACCGCTTAAAATGGGAATTTGGTCTAGCTTCAATCGAAGCTGCACTCCGCTTTTTTCAGCGATTTCAGATGCATGTCCCAGGAGTGAAAATCCTGTAATATCGGTGCAGGCGTGAACATCAAGACCTTGTATAAGTTGAATCGCCCGCCGGTTTAACTGCTTCATACTCTCCACTGCCGGAGCGATATGCTCTGGTTTCGCGACATCGGCTTTCAGGGCAGTGGCGATTATGCCGACTCCAAGCGCTTTGGTCAGGATTAACCTGTCATTCGGCCTGGCGCCTGCTTTGCTGAGCAGGTTGTCAGGATGAATAAGCCCCATGACTGAGAGACCGTATTTCGGTTCTTTGTCATAGACCGTATGCCCCCCGACCATCGCTGCTCCGGCTTCAGCCACTTTTTCAGCACCCCCGCGCAGGATTTCGGCGACGATCGCCTGCGGAAGATCCGGTGGAAATCCGCATATGTTCATACACACTGTGACTTCACCGCCCATGGCGTAAATATCGCTCATGGCATTAGCAGCCGCAATTGCCCCGTAATCATAAGGGTCGTCGACGATCGGCGTAAAAAAATCAAGGGTCTGAATCACGGCAAGATCATCAGTGATTTTATAGACAGCAGCATCATCGCTCACTTCCAGCCCCAGCAGCAGATGTGGGTATCGATCGGTCGGAAAAAGATTTTTTAAAGGACGCAGCACCTGCGCCAGGACCATCGGGTCCATCTTTGCCGCTCAGCCGGCTGCCGTTGTCATTGCCGTTAAACGAATTTTTTGCTTTGTCATATAAATCGCTGTCTCGCAAAAACGCAGAGGTGCATGAGATCTACAGGAGAAGCGCTGCCAGGCAAAAGTTCCCCTTTCTGGAGAAAAATGTGTGTGCTCAAGAGCGAGAGACACCAGCGCGTTTCTGCTATACATGTTTCTGGATATTCGGATCGAAACATCTGATATAAGGGCCCTTCCAGACACTTGTGTCTCTGAGTGATTCAGGACCTTCTTCGTTAGTTAAGTATTTTTTCTACGTTCAAAGTACCAGTGCCATGAGGGCATTCTGCGCATGCATGCGATTCTCAGCCTGATCGTAGATCACCGAATGCGGGCTTCTTGCCACTTCGTCGGTCACTTCCTCACCGTAATGCGCTGGCAGGCAGTGCATAAACACAGCGTCTGCCTTCGCGTGTTTGAACAACTCCATATTCACCTGAAAGGGCTGGAATAAGGCTTTACGAGCTTCCGCCTCCGCTTCCTGCCCCATACTGGCCCATACGTCTGTATACACGATATCAGCATCCTGAACAGCTTCGAGCGGATCATGTGTCACATGCATTTGAGCTCCGGTTGCAAGGGCATCTTCACGGGCTTGCGCAAGGACATCATCTCGAAGCTCATAGCCCTCGGGCGACGCGACGCTCACATGCATGCCGACTTTTGCTCCCGCATACAGCAAGGAATTTGCGACATTGTTTCCATCGCCGATAAAGGCCAGTTTCAGCCCACGCATGCGCAGCTTTTTTTCCTGAATGGTGAGAAGGTCTCCCAGCGCCTGGCAGGGGTGCGTCAAGTCAGACAAGCCGTTGATCACCGGAACCGTCGCATATCGCGCTAAATCAGCGACAATATCATGACCGAACACACGGGCCATAATCAGATCGATATAGCGAGAGAGGACCTGGGCAATGTCTTCAACGCTTTCTCGTGTTCCCAGCGAAATATCATCCGGCCCAAGATAAATGGCATGACCGCCGAGTTGCGTGATGCCAGTCTCAAAAGAGACACGTGTACGCAGCGAGGGCTTTTGAAAAATCATAGCAACGGTTTTTCGTTCCAACAGCAGAGGCCGTTCTCCGATCTGCTGCCGGAGTTTGAGATCTTGAGCAGTTTTAAGAACCTGCAAGACTTCTTCATGGCAGAGATCGTGTAAACTTAAGAGGTTCTTCCCCTTCATGTCAATCATGGATTCCCTTTCTGTAAGGTGCGATGTTAAAGAAAAATAATTCGACACAGTTCTTTTTCAGTACAAAAGCGTCCATCTCTCTGGAAAGTCAAATAAATTTTTTAGAAACAAACAAACTTCTTCTTTTTCGCATCGTCTACCTCACAGACGATCGTGAAAGAGGTATTTTCGTTTTTTCGATCATAAGAGCATGAAAAAACTTTACAGTGTCGAAGCTGTGGTATAAGACATGGACGTAAAAAGAACATTTTATTCTATTGCTGTGAAAGATGGAGGTGTTGAAATGATGAAAAGGACGATGTTATTATGTAGTATTCTGATAAGTGCAGTCGTGTTGTTCGGATGTGCAGCCCCGCAAGCTCCGACCCCGGACCCCGCCCCGACGCCGGGACCGGAGACGTTTACGATCGAGGCGCGAGTCCAGAAGGAGCATTTTACGATTGGTGAGTCTGCGGTGGTTACAGTGCGCACATCCAAGACATCGTTTGTGCAATTGTTCAGTATAAGTTCCGATGGAGGACAGGTGGTTCGCATTTTCCCTAACAGTTTTGCCTCTAACAGCCTCCTGCAGGGCGGACAGATCTACCACATTCCTGCTGCAGGAGACGGTTTTGAGCTGCAGATCAATGGACCGGCTGGCACAGAGCATATTCGGGCTATCGCCACTTTGCGCAATATCGAAATTGTCGGCCCTCGTCAGCTTACTCATGAAGCCTTCCCCCGGTTCCGAGGCAGTTCCGGGGATTTTGAAGACGCTTTGGACCACCAGTTGTCCCAACTGTCTCCTGATGAATGGGCGGAGGCTGATATCACCTTCAGGGTGGAATAGCCCAAAAACAGCTTGCCTGAGCACAGCTCAAGCCCCCTGCTTCTCTCATTCTGCTGACGAGATGCGCAGATCCTCGACTTGCGCATCTCGTCGCTGTTGTACCTGGGCGAGATTTTTTTCATTGACAAAATGTTCTAAACTTTCTTACCCTTCCTCGGCAACTAGCATAGCCAGCTCTTATTGTCAGGCCTATCTCCGGCCTGCTGTCGATATTAACCTGATCACAGTGATCTCATAATTTCCGGGAATCTGACGTGTTAACGACGTTATTGATGCCGGACGACTTCAGCTGTGCGATCGATTTTCAGCACACTGCCGGCAACTTGCAGACCTTACCCCGGGCGGAGAGCATCATGACACTTCGATTATATGATACCTATTCTCGCAGCATTCGCGAGTTCGAACCCTTGAATCCTGTTGAAGTCGGTCTGTATACCTGCGGCCCTACCGTCTATAATTACGCCCATATCGGCAACCTGCGGACCTATCTTTTTGAAGATGGCTTGCGGCGCGTCCTTGAGTTTAATGGCTATAACGTAAAACACGTGACCAACATTACCGATGTCGGGCATTTGGTGTCTGATGCTGACGAGGGTGAGGACAAAATGGAAAAAGGTTCGCGGCGGGCCGGGAAAAGCGCCTGGGAAATTGCTGAAATTTATACCAGCGCGTTTAAAGCAGACCTGGTCCAGTTGAATATCCTGGAACCGACAGTCTGGTGCCGGGCCACAGATCATATTGATGAGCAGATTCGTGTGATTCAGATGATCGAGTACAACGGCTTCACCTATCGCAGCTCGGATGGCCTCTATTTTGATACCTCAAAACTCGAGAACTACGGATACCTGGCTCGTTTGGATATTGAGGGCTTACAGGCCGGATCACGCGTCGATATCGGCGAAAAGCGGAACCCCACGGATTTTGCGCTCTGGAAGTTCAGCCCGGAGGGGGCACAACGGCAGATGGAATGGGAAAGCCCGTGGGGGGTCGGTTTCCCCGGCTGGCATATCGAATGTTCTGCAATGTCCGCTAAATATTTAGGACAGTTTTTCGATATCCATTGCGGCGGCGAAGATCATATTTCGGTACACCACAACAACGAAATTGCTCAGACTCAAGCATGCTACGGGACGAATCTGGCAAATTTCTGGATGCACGGCTATTTTCTGCAGCTGAATAATGAAAAAATGGCGAAATCCAGCGACGAGTTTCTGCGCCTGCAAACGCTTCTCGACCGAGGCTACGATCCGTTGGCCTATCGGTATTTGAACCTGACCGCGCATTACCGCTCGCACCTGACTTTCAGCTGGGAAGCGATGGACGCAGCAAGCAGAGCTTTGGAGCGGCTGAGAGTCATAGCTTACGACTGGGGAGCACCCGGCGAACTTGACGAGGAGTGGCTTGAGACATTTACAACTTTTGTGAACAATGACCTGAACATTCCAAGGGCGTTGGCCGTATGCTGGGACTTAGCAAAGAGCGCGCTCTCTAATTCCGTCAAAAAAGCGACGCTGTGCAAATTCGATGAAGTGCTCGGTTTACGCTTAGCGGAGTGGGAACCGGCAGAGGAATCTATTCCGGAGCAGATTCTCGCCCTTGCGAAACAGCGTCAACACGCCCGATCTGAAAAGCGCTGGCAGGAAGCCGATGACTTGCGGGATCGAATTATTGCTGCTGGCTATGAGATTAAAGATACCCCGCACGGTCCGAAACTGCGGGTAAAAAGTCGTGAATGAACACACTCTGATCCATGCTGGTGTTGATGCCGTACTTGTCCACAAAGCTGTTAAAAATTCAGCGAACGCACAGGAGAGATTGCCATGCCGTCATTGTCTGCCTTTTGTCCCCGTGCGTTCCGTGCGTTGAAACGAGGATCGGAGTCTCAGGAATGCAGGGCCTCATATTCTGGCTGGGCTGCTGGTTTGAGTTGGGGATAGATCCCGGCGTCGGGATAGAGGCGCAGAATTTCGTCCTGGACCCGCAGGATCAGTTTGCGCAAGCCGGAACGCTGGAGTGCGCAGATCGACACGCCGTCGTAGCGGGCACAAACATTTTGTACAAGTCCTTTCTCTGCAAGATCATCTTTATTAAATACGAATAATTGCGGAATACGGTCGAGCTGTAAGTCCTCCAGTATCTGTTTGACTGTCGTGATATGCTCTTCAAAATCGGGGTTACTGAGATCCACGACGTGCAGCAGCAAATCCGCATCCTCCATCTCTTCCAATGTGGATCGAAAGGCCTCCACTAAATCTTTCGGCAGATTGCGCAGAAAGCCAACTGTATCAGTGATAATCACGTCAAGATCTCGTGGGAATCTCAGACGGCGGCTGGCAGGATCAAGAGTCGCAAACATCTGATTTTTGACCACCACATCGCTCTGGGTCAACGCATTCAGCAATGTCGATTTTCCGGCATTGGTATAACCGACAATTGAAATCACCGGAACCTGATGGCGTGTTCGTCTGGCGCGGCGTTGCTGGCGGCCTTTTTGCAGATGTTTCAACTCTTTTTCCAGGTTGCGGATGCGATCTCGTGCGCGGCGGCGATCAATTTCCAGACGGGTTTCCCCCGGTCCACGCGCACCGATGCCCCCGCTAATGCGAGAAAGCGCGTCATCACGCGCAGCGAGCCTCGGCAGACGATATTTGAGCTGGGCCAGCTCGACCTGCACTTTTCCTGCACGGCTGTGAGCGCGTTGAGCGAAAATGTCCAGGATCAACTGGCTGCGATCGATAATTTTGAGTTCGGTCATATCACCGATAAGCTTCGCTTGTGCCGGAGTCAGATCGTGGTCGAACACAATGACTTCGGCCCCAACCTGATAGCTGCGAATGATAAGCTCGTTCAGCTTGCCTTTGCCGATTAAAAATTTGGGGTCGATTCTGGGGCGCTGCTGTATGATCGAATCCATGACGTGCAGTCCTGCTGATTCAGCCAGGTCGTGAAGTTCGTTCAATGAGTCTTCGGCAAGCGAGCGCTTGCCGGTGGATACGCCGGCCAGCACAGTCCGTTCGCCCCTTCCCGGCACATCTAATGCGCCCTGACGACGTCGAAATTCTTCTTCCAGTGCACGGATAAAGGCGCCAAAATCGAGACCTAATTGCTGGGGAAGGATTGGCTCAAGGACTTCCCAGCGTTTTGTATCACGATGATCGGGAACAAGATGGGCGAGATAATATTTCTCCGGCAGGCCATCTTTGTTGACGCTAATCGCCGCGATCAGATCAAAACGTAACAGTGCCAGATCCACAAAATCGTCTCGGCTTAGAGGACTGTCGTCAAGGTGAGTGTGTATATATCGCAGGCCGCGTAAACGCCGATGACCGGCCCTGAAACGGCCGATTTCGGGGAGATCGATCTGTTTTTGACTCCCAACGATGACATAATCGATATGTCCCTTTCGATCTGCCAGTATACCGATCTGGCGTCCGGTCGCCAGGGAGAGTGCCGACAGATAATTGCTGAGTTCCTTTGTGATGACCTGATCTGTCGGAATCTTACGTCGATACACACGGTCGAGAGCTTTGAGCTGGTGGGGTTTTAATCCGGTAAGATTTCCGTAAATTTTTCGAATAAGTTCTTCCTCCTCTGAGCTGATACTCAAGGTTCATTCAGGACTCCTGGACACAGCTTCGCATCAGCATGTCATTCCGGTCCTCGCGATCTCATCTCTGCGATTTCCTGTGTCTGGCGTAATTTGACAAGAGAATTCGGGGCAATATAGCCAGAAACCGTTGCATTCGGATAGATCAGGCTGTTTTTCCCGACAAGTGTCCCAGGACTAAGTACCGAATTACAGCCGCTCTGGGCGTTATCTCCGAGAATCGCGCCGAATTTGCGTAAGCCGCTATCATAGACAGTCCCAGCGATTTTTATGCGAACAGTCCCTTCGACGATTTTTAAGTTTGAAAGTTTTGTGCCTGCTCCAAGGTTGACGTTTCGGCCTAAAATGCTGTCACCGACATAATTAAAATGCGGTGCCTGACTTCCATCCAGCATGACGGCATTTTTCAGTTCAGACGTGTGCCCCACGATACAGCGATCACCGAGAAGGACATTGCCGCGAATATAGGCCCCGGAACGAATCGTGCATGATTCTCCGATAATGCTTGGGCCTGCGATATACGCACCAGGCTCGACAATGCTGCCGGCTCCAATACTGATATCGTTTCCCACGATCCAGGCTCCAGCCATGATCGTGCCCTTAATGCCTGGATTAAGATGTGTTTCGATATATCCAGGCAGTTTTTTCAGGGCATCCCATACGTAGTCGATGCCCTGAAAAAACTGCGGATGATCAAATTCGCTCAGATCGAAAAAATCTTCACTTCTTAACATAGCGTCCGCCTCACTTGTTCGTCATATAGCTGATGCCGCCTTTGGGAGGTTTTTGCGAAAGCAAGTCCCTGGCGGAATCTCTTATCTGACTCAATGTCATTGTAAATTCAGCATGTTCCACTTTGACCACACCAAGAACCGGCACAGCGGCACTCAGCCAGATAGTGCTGTTTTTTGCTGAGCACTTTAATGCATCAAACTCAGCGAACTCTGTCGGGATTATCTCCCGGACGCCGGAGATCGCTTTCAGCGGCATAGGCAGGATCTCATCTTTCCCCATACGGTCGAGCGGCAGATCGATCACGCTTGGCGGTTGATCCATCTTTGCCGGACGGTGCATAATATATCTACGCGCCTGATGCGTATCCCGATCTAACAGTATTTGAACGATCGAAAGCGGTTTGGAATCTGCTGTTAGCGAAATCACCCGCTGCAGCCAGTATCCTTCTGCTTCATGCGCCGCGACACTGTAGTGAGCGTAGGAGATCAGCTCTCCTGCGCGTGTTGTGTGGATGACCTTGTACGTGACGGTAACCTGTTCTTCGCCTAAGGAGAAGCCAGCCGCAGGACAGACAAGCACCATCATCGCAGCAATGACTATCTGAAACTGATAGCTTTTCATACGATACTCCTTTTTTATATTGCGATTCATATATCATTCAATCGTCGTGATTGATCTGCTTCATCCATAAGGTCATGGCTTCTTCGGCGATTTCTTTGATCTGCTCCCCCTGTATGGCTTTTATAAGTGCCTGGCCGACAATATTCCGGATCTTCTGGACTTGCAGAACCGGTGGGTTCCAGAGCGGCTGACCCTGTTCAAAAGACTGTATTGAAGCTGCGCTCCAATCGGGAAAACGATCGCTTCTCTGATACTCTGCAGACTTCCAGGCAGAGGCGCGTGCTGTGGGAATACCCTGTAACAAGGCTGACAGACTGTACTTTTTGCCGGTCGCCCATTGGATGAACAGCCAGGTCGCTTTCTGACGCGCTTCAGGACTGATGCCGGAAATTGACAGACACCAGCTTGACACGTGCGGCTGCTGCCTGGCGGGCCCGCCGGGCAGCAGCGTGTATCCGATCTTCCCGGCGACTTTTGAGCGCTCCGGGTCTTCATACAGGCTTAAAAACATATTTGAATCGTAAATCATCGCCGCGCGACCTTCCAGAAAAAGTGCCGTACTTTCCACCCAGCCGATACGCACAGCATCAGGCGGTCCATATTTCCGCAAGAGATTGCCGTAAACACGAAGGGCGGCCATACTCTCCGGGGCCGATATTTTGGACTTCCCTCTGCCGTTTGTCCAGGATCCACCGAAGTTGTAAAGAAAATCGACCCACTGAGAGCTTGCTGAGGCTCCTGCGCCCCGCATTGTCAGACCGATCATCTCCATGCCGTTGAGGACCTGCCCGTGAAAAAAGCCTGCTGCAACTTCGAGGTCCGACATGCTTGTGGGAACCGGCATTTTGAACGTGGTGAAAAGGTCTTTACGATAAGCGAGCAATGAGGTCTCGATATTGATCGGAATGCCGATCTGCTGACCATTGATTGAGGCCCCCTGCATTGCAGGAAGAAAAAAATCCTCCATATCCCAGTCCGCGCTTGTCAGCAATGGGTTGTTGATAAAATCATTCAAGGGCATGAGCCATCCTAATTCCCAATAGGGCAATTTGCTGACTCCCGGCATGATGGTAAAGCCGTCGATGTCTTGACCCATATCGAGCTGCTGAAAGCGTGTGAGGCGAAACACGTCTTCCGGAAGGATTTCGATTCTTGCCTGGATGCCAGTTTTTTCCTCAAACTCATCAAGATGCCGGACAAGATCGCGACTGAAGGGATGTTCGATCGAGAAAATTCGAATGCGCGTTCCTTCACATTGCCGCCAGTTAATGTCGGCAAAAGCCGAATGCGCATGCATGAAAACACCGGCTGCGAACAGGCATGCCGTCAGAAAAGATCGTCTGATCTGCTTCATAACACGCTGCGGCACAGGCTTCTGGGAACTCGTGCAGACATCCAGGAAAGAACTGCCTGAACGACACGAGGGCTCATTGCATGCTGCGGAAATGCCAGAAACACGCTGCAGTCCGCCAAGATCTTAATTCTCCATGTAAGGCGCACAGGACTCGCGGATGATCAGTTGCGGTTCAAGGACAATTTGCTGCGATTCTTCCGTTCCCCATCCCTGAATCAACTGGATGACCATTTGAGCAGCTTCAGCGCCGATAGTGTTAGTAGGCTGGGCGACGACAGTCAGGGGCGGATCGATCAGGGTGCACCACTTTTCATCGTCAAAGCTGATAAAAGAGAGGTCCCGGGGCAGTGTCATCCCTCTGTCTTTCATCTCAAGCAAGGCGCCTACGGTCATGACACCGCCGCTGCAGAAGATCGCTGTCGGCGGTCTGGACAGGTCCAGAAGGATTTTTGTGGCCTCCTGTCCCTCTTCAACAGTGAAAAGCCCGTCAGCAACCAAGTCTTCATCAACAGAGACAGCGTATGTCTGCAAGGCATCGATGTATCCTGTCAGACGATCCTGGCCAGTGGAAACATTTCTGCGACCGTTGATTATGCCGATGCGACGATGACCGAGACTGAGGAGGTGCTCTGTGGCGACAAAAGCGCCCTTGACATTGTCCACAAGAACAGCATGCCTTTTACGTTGGGAGCTGATAAATCGATCGATAAACACGACAGGAATATTTTGGGCGATAAAATCCTCGACATTCGACTCCTGAACGTCGACAGGGGCAATAATCAGGCCGTCGATCCGCCTTCGGATCAAGACGTGTAAATATTCCTGTTCTTTTTTTAAATTCCGCTGTGTATTGCAGAGAATAATATTATATCCGTAACGGCTGGCAACGTCTTCGATCACCCCGGCAAGCGCAGTGAAAAAAGGATTCGTGATGTCGGTAAACACGAGTCCGATGGCAGGGGGAACCGTCAATGGGCTATTTGGGACGGCTTTGCTTGAGTGATACCCAAGCTCCTTTGCGATGTGCAGAATTTTATTTTGCGTGTCTTCGCTGATGCGGCTGTTGCTTCCCTGATTCAGGACCAGCGATACAGTGGTTGCAGAAACTCCTGCCCGCTTCGCGATATCTTTTAACGTGACAGCCATATTCAAATACAGTAATACATGACAAGCAGCGTAATAAATTTTACAAGGGTAGAGCCCGGATTTATTTTATGAGGTTATACTTTTTAGTTTAGTGTTTACGGGATATTTACCTGAATTATTTATCTCGCTAGTCAGGAACTTTTTTCTTGTCAAGTATTTTTTTAGGACTACTTTTCGGCAGGCTCTCTAAGTGCATCAGGCCATTTCCGGTACGGCTGTTCAGGTCCACAAGCCTGTTGCTTTTTTTCTTGACAAAAGAAATGCCCTTATATAAAGGTTTACGCTCATTAAAAAGCTTGGAAACACGCGTTGCCCTGATGGATGAGGAGTAGGTATATCATGAAAACAGAATTTGCAAAAAAAGAACGTATTGAACGGAGATGGTATGTCATTGACGCTCAGGGGCTTGTACTGGGCCGTCTGGCTGCCGAGATCGCCAAAAAACTGCGCGGCAAGGATAAGCCGACGTTTTCGCCGCACATGGATGTCGGTGATTTTATCGTGGTTGTGAATGCCGCGAAGATTCGCCTGACGGGAAATAAGTTGAAGAACAAGGTCTATTACCGCCATACCGGATATCCCGGGGGAATCCGTTCGATCAATGCCGGAGAATTGTTGAGCCGCCATCCAGAACGGCTCCTGGAAAAGGCTGTGAAAGGAATGCTGCCGAAGAATCGGCTTGGACGGCAGATGTATAAAAAATTGAAAGTGTACACAGGAGCTGATCATCCGCATGCCGCTCAACAACCCGAAGTATTAACTTTCGCACAACGTTATTAATGGAGGAATCACGTGTCGGAGAAAGACTATCTTGTTGAAGAGGAAGACATGATTGCAGAACAACCGTATGACGAAGAGGATCCTGCTTCCGAAGAGGAAGAGGCGTCGCGTTCTTTGCCTGAGAAGCCGGTGGGCGAAGTCGTCGAGCAGGTCTATGCCACGGGGAAAAGAAAGACGGCCATCGCCAGAGTGTGGCTGCGTCGGGGAAAAGGACGTTTCTCGATTAATAAAATGACGCTCGATGATTATTTTAATCGCGAAACGCAGCGGATGATCGTCAAGCAGCCGATGCGCCTGACTAAAAATCTGAATGATTTTGATGTCATTGCGACTGTCGAGGGCGGCGGGAAATCATCACAGGCTGATGCGGTCAAACATGGTATCGCCAAAGCCTTAGCGCTGTTTAATGTCGAAGAAAATCGTTCGGTGTTGAAAAAATCCGGTTTCTTAACTCGTGATTCCCGCATGAAAGAGCGTAAAAAGTACGGTCTGCGAGGCGCGCGTGCAAGATTCCAGTTCTCGAAGCGTTAAAAGTGATGCGTACATAAATGACATGTCCTCTGATCGAGCATGGTGGTGTCTGAACAGGTGATTCAGATTTCATGTGAGAGATGACGAGGGCACACGAATAACCATGAAGATGGAGGAAAATACGTGAGTACGATTAAAATGAAAGAATTGCTTGAAGCTGGTGTGCATTTTGGACATCAGACCAAGCGTTGGAACCCGAAGATGAAACCATACATCTTCGACGAACGTAATAATATTTACGTCATCAATCTGCAAAAAACCGTTAAAAAATTTAAAGAAGCCAGTCATTTCATTGCTGACATCATCGCGAATAAAGGCACGATTTTGTTTGTAGGGACAAAGAAGCAAGCCAAAGACGCTATCCGGGATGAAGCCCTCCGCTGCGAAATGTTTTACGTGAATCAGCGCTGGCTTGGTGGGACGTTGACCAACTTTACGACGATTCAGCAAAGTACCCGGCGTCTCAGACAGCTCGAAGAGATGAAAGAGAAAGGAGAATTCTCCGCAATCTCGAAAAAAGAAGCCCTGCAGCTGGAACGGGAAATTGATCGTAAAGAAAAATTTCTGGGAGGGATCAAAACAATGGAACGCCTTCCGGACGTGGTGTTTGTCGTTGACCCCAAAAAAGAAAAAATTGCTGTTCATGAAGCCAATAAACTCGGCATTCCGGTTGTTGCTATTGTTGATACCAACTGTGACCCCGACCCGATCGACTTTGTCGTCCCGGGAAACGATGACGCGATTCGTGCAATTAAACTTTTTGCATCGCGTATCGCGGACACTGTGATCGAAGGGCAACATCTGTATCAGGAAACGTTGGTGAGCCAGGAAAAGGATACGTCTGTGCCGGACGAGAAAAACGAGGAAACAACGCCGAAAGAGACAGAGGAATAAGACGTCACACGAGACATTCATAGTATAAAAAGGCAGGACACACGCGTGTTCCTGCCACAAACGCACAATAGCGCAACATTCATTCAGGGCAATCGGCTCCTTTCTCTGAAGTAAGCAGGAAAGGAGCTCTCTCATTACTACGTGTACATACATTTCACACAGAACTAACTTTTTCAGAGAATTGTGAAGCAGAGCTTCGTTGCTTTACACACTCTGCCAGACATAGAGCAGCTTGAGTCAGTTGCCGATCGAAGCCTGTGACTGTGGCAGTTTCGATTTGCATCTGGTAAGAGCGTGCGGAACGATTATGGCAATTTCAGCAAAACTGGTACAGGAATTGCGCGCGAAAACCGGCGCGGGTATTATGGATTGCAAGCGGGCCTTGACCGACACTGACGGCGATCTTGAAAAAGCTGTAGACGTGTTACGAAAGAAAGGGCTGGCTGCTGCTGCCAAGAAAGCCGGACGCACGACAAGCGAAGGTGCGGTCGTCTCGTACATTCATGGTGGCGGAAAACTTGGTGTATTGGTGGAGATCAACTGTGAAACCGATTTTGTGGCGAAAACCGAGCAGTTCCAGCAGCTTACAAAAGATATCGCCATGCATATTGCCGCCTCGAACCCGCAGTTTTTGAAACGTGAAGACGTTCCGGAACGTGTCTTGAACAAAGAACGCGAAATTTATGCCGCACAGTTTGTCAATTCCGGGAAGCCTGAACATGTCATCGAGAAAATTGTTGACGGTAAAATCGATAAATACCTGAGCGAAATTTGCCTGTTGGAACAAGCATTTGTAAAAGACACCGATAAAACGATTCAAGAGCTTGTAACGGAGATGATCGCTCAATTAGGCGAAAACCTGAATATCCGTCGTTTCACAAGATTTGCGCTGGGAGAAGGCATCGAAAAAGAAGAAAGCGATTTAGCCGCAGAAGTTGCCGCACAGCGGGATGCGATGAAAAAGTAAGCAGGCGTTCAAAAACCGGCAGAGAGATGACTCCCAGCCGGTTTTTGCGTTTGTCCTTGATGACGTTATGACTTCAATTGTATATCGCCGAGTCCTTCTTAAGCTCAGTGGTGAGGTCCTGGCTGGCGATCGTGGATACGGCATTGACGGAAAAATGCTCGAATACCTCGCCGGCGAGGTCGCGTCGTTACACGAGCTGGGCATTGAAGTGGCAATCGTGATCGGCGGCGGCAATATCTTTCGAGGTGTTCAGGGCCTTGGCCGGGGCATCGCCCGTACATCCGGGGATTATATGGGAATGCTGGCGACAGTGATGAACAGCATTGCTCTGCAGGAAGGGTTGAAGACGCTCGGAGTGCCTGCAAGGATTCAGGCCGCTATTGATATGGGACCCATTGCCGAACCGTTTGTCTTAGAACGCGCCCTGGCCTCTCTTGATGCTGGTCAACTCGTTATTTTTGCTGCTGGAACCGGCCACCCGTTTTTTACGACTGATACGGCAGCGTCTCTTCGGGCGATTGAAATCGGCGCTGATGCGATTTTAAAAGCGACAAAGGTTGACGGGGTCTATTCCGCCGATCCTGTGTCCGACCCGAATGCGCGCCGTTTTGATCGCATCTCATACCTTGAAGTCTTACAAAAACAACTGACAGTCATGGACCTCACAGCGATTTCCCTGTGCATGGAGCACAAGATGCCTCTTGTCGTGTTTGACCTCAAAACAGCCGGGAATGCCAGGCGAATTGTTTGTGGGGAGTCCATTGGAACATTGGTAGGAAATTGAGGAGGAACCGACTCATGCTTCAAGATGTCCACAAAGATACTGAACGACAGATGAAGAAAGTGATCGAATCATTAAAACGTGATTTCGCGGGCATTCGTACTGGGCGGGCGTCCGTCGGACTGCTTGACGGAATCACCGTCGATTACTACGGGACTCCGACCCCGTTGAATCAGATGGCGACGCTTTCTGTTCCAGAAAGTTCTTTGATCGTCATACAACCCTGGGATGTCAGCGTCATCAAACACGTTGAGAAAGCGTTACTGCGATCCGACCTCGGCATTACTCCTTCGAACGATGGGAAAGTGATTCGTCTGGCTGTCCCGGCCTTAACCGAGGAACGTCGTAAAGAATTAGCAAAATTGGTCAGGAAACGCGCGGAAGAAAAAAAGGTCGCTCTTCGTCAAGCCCGGCGCGAGGCAAATGATATGCTGAAGACCCTGGAAAAAGAGAAGGAAATTACCGAAGACGACTTACATCACGGGCACGATCAAGTGCAAAAACTTACAGATCACTACGTAAAAATGGTTGATGAGCTTTCCGAAAAGAAAGAGGCGGAAATTCTGGAAATTTAGGCGCTATGAACACAGCTCCACAACAGACGCGTGATGACTCTCGTGTGGCTCAGCTGCAACAAGACCTCGATCCGACGAAACTGCCCGCCCATGTTGCAATTATTATGGACGGAAACGGCCGATGGGCGAAAAAACAGGGAAAGCCCAGAATTGAAGGCCATCGGGCGGCAGTGCATTCCGTACGAGCTGCTGTCGAATCTGCGGTGGAGATCGGTCTGCAGGCATTGACGCTCTATGCATTTTCCTCGGAAAATTGGAAAAGACCGGCGATGGAGATCAAGGCGTTGATGACGCTTCTTGTCGAATTTTTACACCGGGAAGTCAGGGAAATGAATGCCAGCAATATTCGTCTGAGCACGATCGGCAGAACCGGCGAACTTTCGGAAAAGGTGCAGAAGGCTCTCCAGAAAGCGGTTGAGGCAACACGACACAATACTGGTCTGACCCTGAATCTTGCATTAAATTACGGTGGACGGAATGAAATTCTTGACGCGGTGAAAAGTATTATCTGTGATGTGCAGGAAAAACGCTTGCTGTCTGATGAATTGACGACCGACGTCTTTGCCCGCTACCTCTACACGGCGGATTTACCTGACTTAGATTTAATCGTGCGAACAAGTGGAGAAATGCGGGTCAGCAATTTTTTACTCTGGCAGCTTGCCTATGCTGAACTCTACGTGACCCCGACGCTCTGGCCTGATTTTCGTAAAGTGCATTTTTATCAGGCAGTGCTGGATTTTCAGCATCGAACAAGACGTTTTGGAGATGTTGAATAACAAGGGCAGGTTTCGAATATTACACTGAAAAGCAAGGAGGATGCTTCTTATGAAAATCGTACGAAAAAGTATGCTGAATGCACACGGGGGAGCCCGCTTGTCCGCCATGATCGCTATCGCAATTGTGGCGATCTGTATTTTCGTCGGAGCGCAATTGATTCCGATTTATTGGGGACATTACAGCCTTGAAGACGAACTGAAAACTCTCGCGCAATTTGCCTTTGTCAATTATTCCGGTCAAAAGATTCAGAATATCGTGTTTCAGGAAACGAAAAAAGGACTGGATGAATTGGGCGCGACGTATAAAGATAAAGACGTCAAGGTTCAGGTGAATAATGAGAAAAAGAAAATTATTATCGATGTGGTCTATACCATGAACCACAAGGTCCCGTTTTTTACGAATCCGTGGCCTCTTGAACTTCATGTCGAGAACAACTAAGCGTGCTCTCATCTTCGATGAAGCTGGGGATTGATGCGCGTTTATTCTGTAAGCACACAGGGATCGGGCGTTATACACGATCTCTGTGTGTTGAATATTATAAGGCACAGCGTTGTCGAGATCATCCGTTGATTCTGCTGACTGACCGGCCTTTTCCTCCTCCATCGCCCCAGGATATCAACCCTTCCAGCGGACAGACACTGAAGCCGTGGACCGCATGTGTCCGGCCGGTTATTGCAGACTGCCGGCGTCGCATGCTGTGGACGCATCGACATGTTCCCTCGTTACTGCGACAGCACGATCTTGATGTCTATCACGCGGTCTGCAACTTTGAGCTCCCTTGGCGAAAAGTCTGCCGTTATGTCGTGACGATTCACGATCTTGTCCCTCTCTTTTTTCCCAAAAGCGTTCCCAGAAAACACGTATTGTTTTTTCGGCTTTTCATGAAACACGCAGCCCATACCGCCGATCTGATTATTACCGATTCTGAGCATTCAAAACGTGATATCGTGCGGTATTTACACGTGTCTGAAAAAAAAATTCGCGTGATCTATTTGGGCTACGATCCTCCAAAGCAGCAGGTCTGCGATCCGCAGAAGGTCTCTGCCCTTTTGAAGGGCTATGGCATTTGTAAGCCCTATCTGCTTTTTGTCGGAGCGATTGAGCCGAAAAAAAATCTCGAACGGCTGGTCAAAGCGTTTCATATGTTCCGCGAGCATGATCGGGAAGGGACTGATCTGCAGCTTGTGTTAGCCGGCGGTGAAAGCTGGATGTCTGAAGGCTTGTATCGTACAGTCAGGGAACTGAACTTGGATCAGCACGTCATCTTTACGGGAGTTGTTCCTGATGCTGAGCTGCCGCTCTTTTATCACGAGGCCGAAGCCTTTGTGTTTCCGTCGATTTATGAGGGATTTGGTTTGCCTGTGCTCGAAGCCATGTCCCATCGAATTCCGGTCATCACATCAAATGTGTCCTCTTTGCCGGAAATCGTTGGAGCGGCCGGCTATCTGGTGGATCCGCAGCAGCCAGCCAGCATCTGTGACGGGATGCTGCACGTCCTGAGTGATCGCGCGAAACGTGAAGAGATGATACGGCGTGGCGTGGAGCAGGCTCAAAAATTTTCATGGAAAACATGTGCTGAGAAAACCTGGCAGGTCTATCTGGATGCTATGGCGCTGTCATAACTGTGATGAGAATTGCTTTTGATTTACGGTGGATCCGCAGTGAGAAGATCGACGGGATCAGTCGATACACCCTCAATCTTGTTTCCCATCTGCTCCGGCAAGACCGGCAGCATGACTATGTGTGCATCGGTGACAGCACATTGCTGGAAAGGCAGCTTCCTGCTCTGGATGTGACGCAGATTCAGATCGTGTCAATCCCGCAGCGGCTGTTGTCTGTAAAGGATTTTCTCCAGACACCACGTGCAATCGAGGCCCTGAATGTCGATCTTCTGCATGTGCCGAACTATCTGAGCTCACCCTTTCGTGGAAATTACAGCAAAATTTTGACTGTCTACGATCTTATTCCGTTTCTTTTCCCATCTGCCCTCTCACGATCGCGGCTGCTTTGGCGCTGTTTTTTTACAACACCCTATCCTGCCCGTTCCATGCTTCGTTCAGCCGATAGGATCGTAGCGACCTCTGAGCATACAAAGCGGGATGTGATGCAGTTGCTGAAAGTGCCGGAAGAACGGATTCGAGTTGTCTGGAGCGGGATTGAAGCGCGATTTCAGCCTCAGGACAGCATCCCTGAAGCGTTCTGGAAACGCTATGACTTGAGCCGCTTTTATCTGCTTTATGTCGGACGCCAGGATCCATACAAAGGACTGAATGTTCTGGCAGAAGCTGTTGCCCGGCTCCCCCATTCGCTTCGAAGCCGCTGTCAGGTTGTGATTGCCGGACAGCACGATCCGCGCTACATCGGAGCAGTGCATGCATTGCTCGATCGCTATCAGCTTCACGAGAGCTTCCGTTTTCTCGGCTATGTCCCTGAGGAGGATTTACCGCGTCTGTATTCTGCAGCAACGCTGCTGGTTCATCCTTCATTGTATGAGGGCTTTGGTCTGACACCTCTTGAAAGTATGGCCTGCGGCACGCCAGTCGTGTATGCAGATACGTCTTCATTGAGCGAACTGCTTGCTGAGGCTGGGTTGGCTGTGGCACCGGCCTCAGCCTCCGCTCTTGCCGACGGGATCGTGAGGATGCTTGAAAACCCCGATTTGCAGAAGGTATATCGAGAGCGCGGCTTTCAGCGCGTCCGTCGTTATTCATGGGACCATGCCGCAGCTGAAATCTTGCAACTCTATGCCAGTATTGAAAATCGGGGAAGGGATAATAAAGCAGCCTCACAGAGCAAGGAGCCCGTTCTGTGAGGCTGGCTGCACGGGCTATGGGTGGTTGATGCTGAACGTAAAGCGCCAATAGCCGGTGTTATCTACCAGTAAGCTGTTTTGTTCGTTAATGCTGAGGTACGCCTTGCCGCGTTCCGGGGCAACAACTGAAAATGAATTCGGAATTCCATCCCCGTCAGTGTCGGGTCCGGCGCTGAAATCGAACCAGTCACCATCATCTCCGATCTTCCCAATCACGGAGTAGCGCGCGGCATTTTTTGAAGGCAAGCCGTCAGCAGAACCGTATTGCGGCACTGAAACCTGAGTGAGCGTAGCAGCATCCAGACGACTGCCGTCCGGCGCATATCTGGTCTCATCCGGACGTGTGCCGTCAGTAGTGACGGGGCTTACCGTATCCCAGGTCAGCACAAGCGTATCGCCTTTATCGATATACCCGATATCGCTTAGCTCTCCTATCGGATTCACACGGACGCCGCCGACAACATCAACCGTTCCCTGTTGATTACCGCCGTAGGTTGTGATCTGAATGTGCTTTTGCGATGTTCCGCCGTTTCCGTCATCGCCCACAGCAGTGACTTCGTAGCTTCCGGCTGTCGAGGGGGCTGTCCATTTGATGCTCGGTCCGACAGCCTCAACAGGGCTAAACGTGCCGGCGTTTTTCGACCAGGTATAGCGGATTTCATCGCCATCCAAATCGATTGTCTCCGGAGTTAATGTAATCGTATCATCAACATATACTGCAGCATGAGGTGAAATCTGAATGCCTTGCACCGACGGAAAACTGTTTTGGTTCGCTGTCGGGCTGTTTTTACTGCCGTCACAGCCGACAACAACGAGGGCTGCTCCACAAAGAGCAGCGAGAAGAAATAATTTTTTCATGTAGGTTATCATACGCGTAAACCTCCCGGCCTCAATTCATTCATCTCTGCCTGTAACGTTTTCCACATGCACGATACAGACATGTGTACGAATGCTTATAAACGATAATACACTCGAGTTTTCGTGTTACATTCTTATGACGACGTGAAGCTGGGAAAGTTTAATACGTCAGCAGTGTTGTGGAAATTTTTGCAAAAAGTCAGCCTTCAGCTGGAAAAAGAACGAGGTGAAACCTTGTTGAAGGAGAGCGTCAGAAAAAGACGACAACGCGCTTCCGCCCTTTCCAACGCTCTTCTCTTCATCAGGCATCAGCTGCCGGCATAGGTCTCTCCCCGTCTTCTGACTCGGAATGGCTGTTATGGAGATGATAGGTCAGACATTGAAGCTCTGCAGCAAGATCAACAGTGCGGACTTTCACGTCAGGAGGCACAAGGAGTTGTACAGGTACAAAGTTGAGAATGGCCCGAATGCCCAGGGCGGTAACCCGGTCTGCAAGGTCTTGCGCATCGGCTTCGGAGACAGCCAGAATTGCAATATCGGTCGGCATCTTTTTCAACACATCCTCAAGCTTTTCCACCGGATACAGGGGAATCTCTTTGTCGAGCAGCTTTGCATCAGCTTGCCGGCGATAGTCGGATGAATCCGGCAAAAGGTCGAACGCAGCATGGATCTCAAAGCCATGGGCGAAGAATTGTTGAGACGTCAGAAGTGCACTTCCAAGTCTTCCAGCCCCGATCAGCACAGCAGTCCATTTTTGGGGACCGTTCGAATTTTTTGCAAATCCCAGAATCGTGGCGATCTGTTCTCTCAACGTGCTAATCGGATAGCCCATTCCGCGGATTCCAAATTCACCGAAACAGGCGAGGTCTTTGCGGACCTGTGCGGAGTTCAAGCCAAAACGATTGGCAAAGTCTTTAGAGGAAATCGTGGTAAGCTGTTCGCGTTCAAGCTGCTCCAGACAGCGTTTGTATACGGAAAGGCGATAAATCGTAAATTCTGAAATATGTCCAGTATGTTTCATAAGAAAGAGTAGATAGAGTAAGCTGCAGTGAACTAAAGTGTAAGATGACTCACGGTGATTCTCGCTTTAGTCACGTTAGCGACCTAAAGAATATAGCGGCTCAAATCCTGGTCTTCTGAAATATCGGATAATTGGCGTTTCACATATTCTGCATCGATCAAAACCGAGTGTTCTTCCAACTCCGGTGCATCAAAGGAAAGTTCGTCTATCAGACGTTCCATAATCGTGTGCAAACGTCTTGCCCCAATATTTTCGGTACGTTCATTGACAGAGGCTGCCATTGCCGCGATTTCCCGGATGGCATCGTCACTGAAATTCAATGCGACATCCTCGGTGCCGAGCAACGCTTTGTACTGTTTAATCAAGGCGTTTTTCGGCTCCTGAAGGATCCGGACAAATTCATCCTGTCCGAGAGACTCCAGTTCGACCCGAATCGGGAAGCGTCCCTGCAATTCCGGCACAAGATCTGAGGGTTTGCTGACATGAAAGGCCCCGGCGGCAATAAATAAAATATGATCGGTTCGCACCATACCGTATTTAGTGTTGACTGTAGAGCCCTCAACAATCGGCAGTAAATCCCGTTGAACCCCTTCGCGTGAGACATCAGGACCGCCTTTGGATTCACGGCCGGCGATTTTATCGATCTCATCCAGAAAGATGATACCCGACTGCTCGACCCGTTGAATGGCGAGTTTAATGACTTCATCCATATCGATTAACTTCTGAGCTTCTTCCTGCTCCAGAATTTTCCGGGCTTCTGAGATTTTCATCTTCCGTCTTTTCGTCTTTGATGGAAAAAGCCCGGGAGGCAGCATATCCTTGATGTTTATATTCTCTTCCATGCCACTGCTGGAGAAGACTTCAATGATCGGGTTGCTTCTGTCTGCAACTTCAAGCTCGACTTCCCGCTCTTCAAAACGTCCCTCATGCAGATATTTTCGCAATTTTTCACGCGTGCCCGACTGTGTATGCTCCTCATCTTTCTGCACACGCGAGGGAGGCAGCAGAAGGTCCAGCAGACGTTCTTCCGCCAGTCCTCTTGCCTTTTCATAGACCTCGGCCTTTTTTTCTTCCTTCAGCATATTAATGCCAAGCTCGGTCAGATCGCGGATCATCGATTCAACATCGCGTCCCACGTAACCAACCTCCGTGAATTTTGAGGCTTCGATTTTCAGAAAAGGCGATTGAGCCAGTTTTGCAAGCCGCCGGGCAATCTCGGTTTTTCCAACACCGGTCGGGCCGATCATGATGATGTTTTTTGGTGCAATTTCCTCTCGCAGCTCAGGGCTTAATTGTTGTCGACGCCAGCGATTCCGAAGAGCGATCGCCACAGAGCGTTTCGCATCCTTCTGGCCGATAATGTATTTGTCCAGTTCCGCTACGATTTGTTTCGGGGGTAAACTCAGGCCTTGAGCCGGGGCAAGTTGCTCCTGTTCAGCATGAGATTCTGAGCGGTGTTCTCCTGTTTTTACGATCATAATTCCTGATTCCTGAAAATACTGCCATCATGCCCACGACGAGAGCTCGTTCATCTTCCAGGCATGGTGGCAGTATTTTTTTAGAGTTCATCTACGACAATATTCTCATTCGTATAAATACAAATCGATGCAGCGATTTTCATCGCTTCCTGTGCAATTTCAGAAGCACTGAGGGCTGAGTGTCTCACGAGAGCCCGGGCAGCGGAAAGCGCATACGGGCCACCCGATCCGATCGCCAGCACACCGTCATCCGGCTCAATGACATCACCAGTGCCGGACAACAGAAACGAACGATCGTGATCGACGACGACCAGCATCGCCTCAAGGCGCCGCAGCATGCGATCGGTGCGCCAGTCTTTGGCGAGTTCAACGGACGAGCGCAGAAGATCGCCGTGAAATTCCTGCAATTTCGCTTCGAGCTTTTCAAAAAGTGTAAACGCATCGGCAGCAGCGCCTGCAAAGCCTGCGATGACTTTTCCATTGGACATACGGCGTACTTTTCGGGCCTTATGTTTCATCACGGTTTCACCGAAGGAGACCTGTCCGTCTCCTGCGATCGCCACCTTTCCGTTATGCCTGACGGCAATGACTGTTGTTGAACGTATCATGCTAATCTCCTCTGTCTTCATGAGCCCTGGGATGAGCCTGGTGGTACACGTCGAGCAAGCTATCGGTGTCGACTCGAGTGTAGCGCTGCGTCGTGGAGAGGCTGGCATGTCCCAGAAGCTCCTGAATAACTCGTAAATCCGCCCCTGCTTGCAGCAAGTGGCTGGCAAATGAATGTCGAAATGACTGTGGGCTTACACGTCTGTCAAGCCCGGCGGCTGTGACGTATTTTTTGACAATACGCCGTATACTGCGGCTGCTTAATGCGCCTCCACGCCGGTTAAGAAACAGATGACCGCTGTCTGCACTGTGCTGGACCAGCTCTGTCCGGCGCTCCATATATCGCCGTAACGCATTGGCAGCGGGAATGCCGAACAGCACGATGCGGTCTTTACGGCCTTTGCCACGTACTTTAATCCGACGGTCATCAAGCTGGATCTGCGCGATCAGCAGGCCGGCAAGTTCTTCGACCCGCATTCCGCTTGCATACAGTAATTCAAGTATGGCGAGATCCCGGAGACTCAAAATATCAATCCCGCTTATACCGTCAAGCAAAGCATGCATTGCTTCGGTCTCAAGCAGTGGCGGAAGATATTCCGGCAATGCCGGTAACGGAATATTCCGGGCCGGATCTGCGGGAAGATAGGATGTTTTCGCAAGAAAGCGGCAAAAAGATTTTAAGGTCGACAGTTTTCTGGCAATCGATGTTTTTGCCAGCTTGTGGCTGTACAAATGCCCCAGAAAGCTCTGGATCGCCACACGATCGATCTGATGAATATCGATCGAAGGGTCTTCTGCGTGCGCAGCCTGGAAGCTCTGTCCGAGTCCCAGCAAAAAATCACGGAACTGAAGCAGATCGCTGCGATAATTTTTGACGGTATGATCCGAAAAATTCCGTTCGTACTTGAGGTGGTTTATGAATTTATCAATAAAGACATCCATGGAAGCTTGTATAAAGGTACGCGAACGCCATGAAAAACATCTATGATGACAAAGCTGCGGGTTAAAAATTTAATCGTTTTCATCGTCGTCGACTCCAAAAATTTGCATCCATTCATCGATTTCACGTGGTGACAGTCTGACATTCTCCCGATCGATGCGGCGGGGACGCGTTTCAGTCTCCGGGGTGTATCGGGCATGTCGAGCATTCTGTAACTTCTTTTTTGGAGCTGTGGGAGCTTTTTTTCTGTCAGTTTGCGCCGTGTCTGCTGCTGGCTCAGCATCGAACAAAGCCAGCCATTCCTGAACTTCCTTGTCTGAGAGTTGAATGTTAACGCGATCGATCTCTTTGGGAGCAGTCAGCGTTTTATAAAGCGTCCTTTCAAAATCTTCCGACCGCATGGCCCCGGCTCCGTGTCCTTTAACATAGTCGAGAATCTCCACGTCGGATGTGACGACAAGCAGGGAGCTTCGTTTTCTGGGCTGCTGTGTGCGCACCATCTTTTTGATGGCATCATCCGCTGTGTAGATCGGGGAAGTATAGACCACTGTCACCCGTCCGTATCGGCGTTTCCGGTTCGCATCGTGCACGAAATGATTTCCGTCAAAAATGATCGTGACGTTTTTTTTCGCTCTGGCACAATACTGCCCCATGAGATAAATAACTTTATCCCGTGCGTTCGGATCGTCCAGGGAGAAGTCCTGTGAACGACCGATATAATTATATCCGTCAATAAAAATGGACATGATCGTGTCAACCGTGTTTACTCTTCAGTGTAATGGCAATCTTCATTCAAACAAGCGACATAGGTCCGTTCCTCTTCTTTCTTCCAGCGCTCCACAAGGAACGGCGCATTGCATAGCGGACAGGGGCGGGGAAGCGGTTTGGCCTTGACTGTATATTTACAGTCGGGATAATTGCTGCAACTGTAAAACGTCATGCGGTTTCTGCCGCGCCGCTGGACGAGTTCGCCGTCACAGCCCCTTTCCGGGCATGCAACGCCAGTGCTGTTCGGTTTGATGTATTTACATTTCGGATAGTTTGAACATGACGTGAACCTGCCGTAACGTCCTTCCCGTATGACAAGTTTTGACCCGCATTTTTTGCAGAGTTCATCGGTTTCCACGACCTGCTGTACGGTGGTCTTTCCATCTTTGCCCCTGGCAATTTTTTTAGTGCTTTTACATTCCGGGTAGCCTGTACACGCCAGAAAGCTGCCAAAGCGTCCACGTTTCAGCGTCATCGCTTTCCCACACTTGTCACAGCGTTCCTCAAGCTCTGTGTCTTCTCCGTTTTTCGCGTGTTCAGCAGAAGCTCCATGACCGCCATCTTCATCTTCCAGAGGCTGCGTATTGCGACATTTTGGAAAGCCGGAACACGCAAGAAACCGACCGAATCGGCCGTATTTAATCATCATTGCTTCGCCGCATTTCTCACATTTCTGATCGGTCATTTCTTCCTGTTCTTTTTTGATATTACGCATTTCCCTGGCGGCGCGCTCCAGTTCTTCCTGAAAAGGCTGATAAAATTGCTCTAAGGACTGCACCCAGTCCAGCAGACCTTCTTCGATTTTATCCAATTGCTCTTCAAGATGAGCCGTAAAATCAACATCCAGAATTTTAGGGAAGTTTTCCACCAGCAATTCCGTAATCAGCATCCCCAGTTCTGTCGGAGTCAGTTTACGCTGTGCTACATCAGCATACTGCCGCTCGACGATGGTACTCATGATGCTTGCATACGTACTTGGGCGACCGATGCCTTTTTTTTCAAGCTCTTTGACCAGCGACGCTTCGGTATAACGCGGCGGCGGCTGGGTAAAATGCTGTTTTGGCAACAGTTCCAGCAGCCTCAGAACCTCGCCTTCTTTCAGAGGCGGCAGCAGGATATCGGCCTCTTGTCTGCTGCTGTCCTTTTCCGGCTCGCGATCGTTCTCCGGGTCGCTCCCCTCAATATAGAGTGTCATAAATCCCGGGAATTTAACGATCGATCCGCTGGCTCGGAAAAGATAACTGCCGGCAGTAATATCGATTGAGGTGACGTCCATGACAGCCGGTTTCATCTGGCTGGCCAGCAAGCGTTTCCAGATCAATTCGTAGAGCCGGAATTCATCACGAGACAGGTAGCGTTTGATTGTGCGCGGCTCGCGAAAGGCTGAAGTCGTCCGGATCGCCTCGTGCGCTTCCTGTGCGGATTTCTGGGTTTTATAGACATTGGCTCCAGACGGCAGGAATTCTTTGCCAAAGTGCTCGTGGATAAACCTGCGCGTTTCTTCCAGCGCATCATTGGCAATTCTGGTGGAGTCAGTTCGCATATACGTGATCAGGCCGACGGGTCCGTCTTCGCCAACGTCCATGCCCTCGTACAATTTTTGTGCAAGCAGCATGGTTTTTTTGGCGGAGAATCTCAGCTTGCGAGCAGCTTCCTGCTGGAGTGTACTGGTCGTGAACGGGGGGGCGGGGCGGCGGCGGGTTTCTTTCTTCGTCACCTTTGCCACCCGGAATTCCTGCTGCGTTAACGCGTCAAGAATGTTTCTGGCCTGCATTTCATTGCCGACCTGAGCTTTTTTGCCGGAGATTTTCAGCAGTTTTGCCTCAAAAACCGGAGGTCGTTCGCCTTCAAGACGCGAGGTGATCGACCAATATTCTTCTGATTTAAACGCCAGGATTTCTTGTTCGCGTTCACAAATCAGACGCAGGGCTACAGACTGCACGCGGCCCGCACTCAGACCTTTTCGAACCTTTTTCCAGAGGAGAGGGCTGATTTTATATCCTACTAAGCGATCTAAAATGCGGCGGGTTTGTTGGGCATCGACACGATGAATGTCGATCTCGCCAGGGTGTTTAATCGCTTCTGAGACCGCTTTGGGGGTGATCTCATGAAACATGACGCGATGGATCTTGGCTGTAATGGCTTTGCTTTTTTTTAATTCTTCCGCAATATGCCAGCAAATGGCCTCACCTTCCCGATCCGGATCAGGGGCCAGATAAATATGTTCGACATTTTTGGCAGCATGTTTTAATTCCTGAATAACTTTTCCTTTTCCACGAATCGTCACATATTCAGGGAGAAAGTTCTTTTCAACGTCAACGCCCAGCTTTTTGGCGGGCAGATCTTTAATATGTCCGACCGACGCTTTGACGCTGAAACCCGGACCTAAATATTTATGAATGGTTTTCGCTTTTGCCGGTGACTCGACAATGACCAGGGATTTTGCCATGCGGTTCCTCTCTATCATGTTACAGGGTGAAAGCCTGTCATTTTTTACGTGATTTTTTCCTGTTCAGCCTGTGGTGGCATCATACACAGCTTCCAGAATATATTCGTGCTTCCGTCAAGGGATTTTCTGTGGCTCATTGCGATAACATACGTTTCAACGTGTTCATTGTGAAAATTCTGCTTTTGTCAAGAAAAAAGAAAAATTCACATGTGAAGAAGTCGCTAAGTATAAAGTAAATACGGTCTTCGGGTCGCGCTCCAGATCTGCTCATCCCGCTGTAAGCGTGTCTCGAGATCGCCTGGGCTTGCGCATGTGTCGTCAACCCAGTTTCTCAGGAAGTCTCCGCCGCTCAACAGATCGATCGCCAATCGTTCTGTCTCGTATTCATAAGGACGGCGATGCCAGATCTCATAATCCCGGGACTCCTGCCGAATAGCCTTGAGGATAAGTGCTGCAAGACGATATGGTCGAAACGATTCGTGTTCGTATGCCGCATGATCAGTATGAAACTGCAATCCTGAACACAATGCACCGACATGTTTTTGAAAGGTTGGCTCAAAATAACAGAGACGTATGCGGCAGCCTTTGAGCCATTGAGACTGAAGCGCATTTATGCGCTTGAGGATCACTGCAAAATCGATGTCTGGAGCGCCGATCATTTCAAGGGCTGTTGTTGTTCCGCGCCCTTCTGAAAGGGTCGTACCCTCAAAAAGAACGGTTCCCGGAAAGCAGCGGGCCATATTCAGACTGGAGGCGTTCGGACTCGGATTGATCCACGGGCGTTCGAAGAGCGGCCAGCCAAAGCCGGGACCAGCGTTCGGAGTATACCCTTCCATCGCGACAATCTGAAGGTCCAGATTCAGATGATTCAGATCGACATACCATCGAGCCAGCTCAGCAAAGGTCAGGCCGTGCCGCATGATCAGAGCAGGAATTCCAATGAAACTCTCCCAGCCCTCCTCAAGAATCGTGCCTTCAATCGGCCGCCCTGCCGGATTCGGACGATCGAGAATCCAGACGCTTTTGCCGTGCCTGGCGCAGGCTTCCAGCATATAGCTGAGCGTGGTGACATAGGTGTAGATGCGAGTGCCGATGTCTTGCAGATCAATCAGCAGCACATCAAAGCTTTCCAGCATGGCGTCGCAAGGATAGCGCAGCTTGCCGTAGAGGCTGAAGATCGGGATGCCGCGCCGGGGGTCGATATAATCATCGCTTTCAATCATGTTGTCCTGTTTATCGCCACGCATGCCGTGCTGCGGTCCAAAAGCAGCTGTCAGGCGAATATCGGGACATTCAGCCAGGGCATCAAGACTGTGATAACAGTCCTTTGTCACAGAGGCCGGATGTCCCAGGAGGGCAATCCGTCGGTGCCTGAGTTTCTTCTGGAGCGTTCGTTCGCGCAGTAAAACATCTATTCCGCAATTCATGTTTCCTTTTCCTTATACATCATACCGTGATGACGTGTGATATAGTCCCGCAAATATGTTCCTGTGCAGGACTGCTCTGCCCGGGCGATCTCCTCGGGCGTTCCGCAGGCGACAATTTCTCCCCCGTTGTCTCCGCCCTCCGGACCGAGATCGATGATGTAGTCAGCGCATTTGATCACATCGAGATTATGCTCAATCACAATCAGGGTGTGACCGCGCTCGACAAGCTGACGAAAACAAGCCAGCAGTGTTGCGATGTCGTCAACGTGTAAGCCGGTCGTTGGCTCGTCAAAGAGGTAAAGAATGTGTTTTTTACGTGTATTGGCCAGATGCGAGGCGAGTTTCAGGCGCTGGGCTTCGCCTCCGGACAACGTTGTCGCTGCTTGCCCAAGGCGGAGATAGCCCAGTCCGACATCGCACAAGACCTGCATTTTATGGACAAAGCGAGGTGCGTCATGGAAAAATCGGGCGGCTTCGCTGACCGTCAGGTTCAGGACATCGTGAATCGTCAAACGACGATACCTGACGTCCAGGACATCGCGTTTGTAGCGGGTTCCGTGACAAGTGTCGCAGGTCAGATACAGATCGGCAAGAAATTGCATTTCCACCTGAATCCGGCCGCTGCCTTTACAGGTTTCACAGCGCCCTCCGGCCATGTTGAAAGAAAAGCTGGCTGCCGTATATGCACGTTCACGTGCGAGGCGGACGGACGCAAAGAGCTTCCGAATCTCATCAAAAGCCTTCATATACGTCACCGGATTCGAACGCGGGGAACGCCCGACAGGAGATTGATCCACCATGACGACATCAGCGAGAGCTTCCTGACCGACAAGCTCACTGTAGCCGTTCCCAGGAAGACGCTCATGTTTGAGGGCTTTGTACAGGATGTTCTGGATCAGCGTACTTTTCCCTGATCCCGAGACTCCCGTAATGCAGATAAAGCGTTCAAGAGGAAAGTCAACGCTGATCGTTTTGAGATTATGTTCACAAGCATTTTTCAGAGATAAGAGCTTAGCTGCGGCAGCTCGCCGGGATTCTGGGAGAGGGATACGCTTTTCCGCTCGCAGGTATTGGCCTGTGAGAGATGCATTGTTCTGCGACGACAGCTTGAGCAATTCAGAGCTCCGTCCGGCAAAAACGATTTCACCACCATGTTCTCCGGCTTGCGGCCCCAGGTCGATCACATAGTTGCTTTCCCGAATCATGTCGGCATCATGCTCCACGACCAGCACGGTATTCCCCGTATCACGCAGCATTTTCAGGATGCCGATCAGACGTGAGTTGTCGCGCGGATGCAGCCCGATGCTCGGTTCATCCAGCACATAAAGCGAATTGACCAGCGAGCTGCCCAGAGAGCTTGCAAGATGAATACGCTGCATTTCACCGCCGCTGAGAGTGCGCGACAATCGGTTAAGCGTGAGATAACTCAATCCGACATCAAGCAGGTACTGTAAGCGCTTGTGAACTTGTTCAAGCGCCTTCTCTGCGATGCGCTGCTCAAAATCCGACAGGTCCAGCGTGTCAAAAAATTGTTTTGCGTCGGCAATCGTCATGCAGCTCAACTCATGGATGCTTTTGCCTCCAACTTTGACGAGACGTGCCGCTGCATTGAGACGGCTGCCTTTACACAGCGGGCAGGGCTGGTAGCCTCGGAACTTGCTCATAAACACCCGAATGTGCATCTTATATTTTTTTTCTTCCAGATAATCGAAAAAAGGTAGAATGCCGATAAAGTCAGCATCGCCTTTGAGCAAAACACTGAATTGCCGCTCGCTCAAATCCTGAATCGCTGTGTCGAGCGTAAAGCCGTGCTGCGGCGCAATACGTTCTAATTGCGTGATGATGCCGGCACTCCTGGGAGTGGTCCAGGGCGCAATCGCACCTTCGCGAATGCTTTTTGTGCGGTCCGGAATAATCAAATTCATATCCCAGTTCATCGTATCGCCAAAGCCTTTGCATTCCGGGCAGGCGCCATAAGGATTGTTAAAGGAGAAGAGCCGGGGTTCCGGAGCTGTAGAGGCGATTTCACATTGTGAGCACTCAAATTTTCGGCTGAAGCGTCGGACTTGCCGCGTATTTTCGGGAGAGCTTTCGGTATGCGTATCGCCGGATCGTCCGAATGTCATGATACTGAGCCGTCCGTGACCTTCCTGGTAGGCAATTTCCAGCGCATCAGTCAGACGTTCGCGAAGAGCAGGACGCATCATGAGCCGATCGACAACCACAAGCAGCTGCTTCTCATTGGAAAGATGAAAGCTTTCATCGTCCAGGGAGACAATTTCCCCATCAACGACGACACGCAGAAAGCCTTTCTGAAGAAGACACTGCCTGAAGCGGTCTCGCTGTTCAGTCGGATCGTCTGCAGGCCCTTTTTTCTGCTCGACAGCGTCTTGAACGGCAAAAGGGAAGCCGACAAGAAATTTCGTGCCTTCCGGCATGTCTGAGAGCTCATCGAGAATCGAGTCAATGGAATCTTGCTGGACAACAGCCCCGCATCGGCTGCAATAGTTCGTCCCGATGCGGGCAAAGAGCAGACGCAGGTAATCGTAAATTTCCGTTGTTGTTCCGATTGTCGAACGAGCGCTCCGCACCTGGTTTTTCTGCTCAATGGCGATCGCCGGACAAATCCCTTCGATACTCTCAATATCGGGCTTATCCATACGATCAAGAAATTGCCGGGCATACGTCGAGAGCGATTCGATGTAACGCCGCTGGCCTTCGGCATAAATCGTATCAAAGGCCAGACTGGACTTGCCGGATCCGCTGACTCCGGTAATGACCACAAGCTGATTGCGGGGGATCTCGACATCAATATTTTTGAGGTTATGAACCTTGATGCCGCGAAGACGAATAGTGTTCATATGCTGTGTTCCTGGTATGTAATCTATGCAGAGAGATGAATCTCTCGTGAGCCTTGTGTGAAATGTCAGTGCCATTTGTCAAATAGAAATAAATGAATTGACAAAAATTCTGCGGCAGCACATCGTATGCGGCAATGTGGCATGTAAGCTGCTCAATGGACGAAATGCCTTGCGTTCTGTTCACCTTTTGAGAAAATGAAAAGATCTATGGAAGAACGGCAGACCATTCTTGTTATTGATGATTCATCGTCCTTTTCAGAGCTCACGCTCCGCTCGCTGAAACAGGCCGGATATACTGCTCTTGGCGCAGCAACCGCTCTCGAAGGCTTGCAGCTTGCGAAAAAACACTGCCCTGAACTTATTCTGCTGAACGTGATCCTGCCGGATAGCAACGGATTCGAGCTCTGTCGGCAACTGAAGGCCATGCCTGCCTTAAAGAAAAGTTTCATCATGTTTTTATCTGCTGTGGAGGACGATTCCGACAAGCAGGCCGAGGGACTTGAAGCTGGGGCGGATGGATTTATCAGCAAGTCGATGTCCGATCGGGAACTTCTGGCGCGCGTAAATACCATGCTGCGCATCGAGGACACTGAGTTGCAGCTTTCTGCCGTACTCGATCTGCTTCAGCAGAAGCACAATGCCTTACTGCGGGCCCAGAAACGGATCGACGTATCCCAGCGAGACTATGAAGAGCTGTATAATTTTGCTCCGGTGGGGTATTGCACACTGAATAGCCGGGGAACTGTGCTGCAGGCCAATCAGACACTGATCGAGCTGCTGAAAGCTGACAAGACTCCTTTGATCGGCTCCTCGTTTGTTCAACATGTTCTGAAAGAAGATCGTGCGAGTTTCTATCGGCATTTGCATTCGGTCTTCAATACGAACCAGCCGCAATATTGTGAAATCCAGCTTCGAAATCGTTCGGGAGAGGTGGTTTGGTCTTTGCTGCAAAGCGTTTTTGTCAAGAACGCTGAAGAACCATCGTATGAGTGCCGGACGGCAGTGACCGATATCAGTGCCCGTAAAAAAGCTGAAAGCGCTTTGGAAAAACGCAGCCATGATCTGGCTGAACGGGTGAAGGAATTGAATTGTTTGTTCGATCTGACCCGGCTCATGGAAAAGCCCGGCGTGACTGCGGAAGAAATTCTGCAGGGCACGGTTGAACTGGTGCCTGATGCCTTACAGCACTCGAAATTTTGCCGGGCGCGAATCTCTTTGAACAAGACAGTCTATGTGAGCTGCGAGTTCAGCGATACTCCCTGGCGGATTGCGGTCCCGATTTTCGTGCAGAACCAAGAGTATGGCCTGCTTGAAGTGTTTTATCTGAAAGAGGTCCCGTATGGACCAGAAGGGCTGTTTTTACGCGAAGAAGAAGAGCTTTTGACGGCGGTTGCCGAACGACTGGGAAAATACTTTACGCGGAAACGAGCTGAACACGCTCTGCAAGACAGTGAAGATCGCTACAGACTACTCGTAGAAACGATGAATGAAGGTTTGGCTACGGTCGATGAAAACGGCATATTCAGCTATGTGAATCAAAAATTTTGCGAACTGATTGGGCGAAGCTGTTATGAGTTGTCTGGACGGCATTCCGCAGAAGTGATTGCCCCTCAAAGTCGGGATATGCACCTGGAGCAGTTGAAAAAGCATCGCCTCGGGGAAGCTGCCGATTATGAAATCGTGTTAATCCGAAAAGACGGGACGCACATTCCGGTCATTCTGGCAGGTAGCCCTCTGTTTGATGTACACGGCAGCTACAAGGGAGCGCTGGGGGTCTTTACGGATATCAGCAAGCTCAAAAGTATTGAGGACGCCTTACGGAAAAGTGAAACCCGCTTCCGCGCCCTGTTCGAAGATTCCCCAATCTCTTTGTGGGAGGTGGATCTTTCACGCCTGAAATTGCATTTTGACGACTTACGGGAAAAAGAGATTGGGGACTATAAAGAGTATCTTGAGACCGCTGCCGGCGAATTGCAAAAATGCGCGGAGATGGTGCAGGTCGTTGATGTCAATAAAGCTGCTGTAGCCTTATACAAGGCTGGCAGAAAAGAGCGCCTGCTGACCAGCCTCGATACTGTGTTCGGCGAGGCATCGTACCATCTCTTTCTGAATATCCTTGTTGCACTCTTTGACAGGCAAAATACCTTTGAGATCGAGGCGAGGCACCGTACCTTGACCGGTGACACGATTTACATCAGGCTGAAGTATTCCATTGCGCCGGAATATCAGCAGACCTTGAGCCGCGTACTTGTTTCTATTATCAATCTGACTGAACGGCAGCGCATAGAAGACAAGCTCGCGCAGGAGCGTAAACTCTTGAATACACTTATGGACGGCAGCCAGGACTGTATTTATTTCAAGGATCTGGAGAGCCGTTTTATCCGATTGAACAATGCCTTGGCCGCGCGAATCGGCGTTGACGATCCAGAGCGTGCCGTTGGAAAAACGGATTTTGATTTTTACAGCGAAGAACATGCCCTCGAAGCCTTTCAGGACGAGAAAGAGATTATTCGGAGCGGACTGCCCATCGTAGCAAAAGAGGAGAAAGAAACCTGGGCCGACGGGCGCTTTGCATGGGTGTCAAGCACGAAGATGCCTCTCCACAACGAACAAGGCGCGATCGTAGGGACTTTTGGGATCTCTCGGGATATTGCCCGGCAAAAACGTTTAGAAGAGCGCCAACAATTAGCAACAGAGATATTGGAACTCTTGAACAGATCGGGCGAGAGAGTTGATACGATTCGTGGAATTCTTCATTTGCTGCGACGTTTCACTGGCATTGATGCTGTTGGTCTTCGCCTGCGGGACGGACAGAATTTTCCATATTATGAAAGTTACGGCTCTCCCGAAAAGTTTATCATGGCTGAGAAATGCCTTTGCGCCGCTGATCCGCCGGGAGAACGCCTCCGTGATTCACAAAAGCATCCTCAGCCAAACTGTATGTGCGAAAATATTCTCCTTGGTCGAAGCGATCCGACTCTGCCAGGTTTTACGGAAGGCGGAAGCTTTTGGACACATCATGCCGCACCCGTGATGACATCCTGCGTCCGGCAGGGACAACGCGGAAATCGCTGCAATGATAAGAATTATCAATCCGTTGCCCTGATCCCTCTTCGCTCAACGAAGCGGACTATCGGATTGCTGCAGTTCAATGATCGTCAAGAAGATCGCTTCAGCCCTGAGTTGATAAAATTTTTTGAAGAGATCGGTACCAGCATAGCTATTGCGCTGGAAAATAAACAGACCGAAGAAGACATGACCCGCCTGCGAAATTTTATGAAAAGTATGATTGACTCAATGCCTTCCGTGCTCGTGGGGATCGACCGGCATCGACGGGTGACGCACTGGAACTTTGAAGCTGAAAAAATGACTGGCGTACATTCAGACGAGGCCCAGGGATGCCTCCTGGAGGAACTGATCCCCCAACTGAAAGATTCTCTGGAACAGGTTCAGTCTGCTATCCAGTTGCGGGAACCGCAAAAAACCGAGAAAATCCACTTTTTACTTCACGACGAAACGCGTTATGTCAACATGATGGTCTATCCTCTGACATCCAACAGTGCCGGAGGTGCTGTTGTGCGTGTGGACGACGTGACTGAACGTGTCAGGATCGAGGAAATGATGATTCAGTCGGAGAAAATGGCCTCGGTCGGCGGCCTTGCTGCCGGGATGGCGCATGAACTCAATAATCCGCTCGCCGCGATTCTGCATAATACACAGGTCGTGCTGAATCGGCTGACAAAGCCGATTCCGGCCAATCTTCGGACCGCGCAGACAGCAGGAATCAGCCTTGATTCGCTGAGGCGCTATATGGAGCAGCGCGATATTTTCAAAATGCTGGAGATGATCAGGAACTCCGGCGAACGTGCCGCGCAGATCGTGGCGGACATGTTGAGCTTCAGCCGTAAAGGCGGGTTGCAGTCGACCTTGTACGATGTTCGGGAACTGCTCGACGGCTCGATCACGCTTGCGGCTCATCTCTACGATCCTGTCAAAAATTATGACTTTCGACAAATCGAGATTCTGCGAAATTATGATCCGACTCTTCCCCGGATCCCTTGTAATCCAAATCAAATTCAACAAGTTATTTTAAATCTTCTGACAAATGCGGCCCAGGCACTGGCAGAAGCACACGCGCCCGCTGCAGCACCCACCATAAGCTTACGCGCAGTTCAGGAAGAGAAATCAGCACGCATCGAAATCGAAGACAACGGCCCCGGCATGCCGGAGCATGTCCGTAAACGAGTGTTCGAACCCTTCTTTACCACAAAAGATGTCGGAGTCGGAACTGGTTTAGGGCTGGCAGTGTCATATTTTATTATTAAGGAACATCATGGCGGCAGCATGCGCGTGGAGTCGACAGTCGGTGCTGGAACGAAATTTATTCTCCTTCTGCCCTTAGCTGAGCCGCCCTGTAGCTAAGACGGAGATTGGGCTGGTAAAACGGAGACAGCCTCGTCCTGAAGTGCATGTCCGAGAGGCCAGGACAAGTCAAACGTGATACCAGCCCATATACTCCCATATAATACAGAAGATACAGGTACGAACAGCGCCGTAAATAGTGCCCGACCGCATGCCGGACTTCCAGCCACGGCATCTCATAACCATGATACCTTCGATGCAGCCGCGCTGCTTCCTGCCGTCCAAGTTCGGCCTGCACAGTGCTTTTTTGATCCCTGTGGCAACGAAAAGCCCCGATAAATTCCGGCAAGCTCGCAAAACGGGCCCCAGCGCTGTAAAAGCGCAACCACAGGTCCCAGTCGAGCGCAAAATGATACGATTCATCCAGGCTCCCACCCACCTTCTCCCAAATCCGACGCCGCCAGAACAGGCTTTCCTGAGGCAGGTAATTGGCCCAGGGCAACAGTTCTTCTGCCTGCGACGGAAGAATCCAGCGGCCGATTTCGCGATCCTGTTCATCGATCGTTATCCGAAAACCGTAAACCACATCAAGCTCAGGATGCTCAAGAAAAAAATTCACCACAGCGGGAATCGCATCACTAAGCAACAGATCGTCTGCGTTCACCCAGCCCATGATCTCACCTGTTGAACGCTGAAAGCCTTTATTAATCGCATGAGCCTGTCCGGCATCCTGTCTTGACTCAATGTGAGCCACACGGCCTTCATACTCTGAAAGGATCTGCGTAGTCTGGTCATGCGAGTTCCCATCGATAATCAGATATTCCAGATTCGGATAATTCTGCGTAAGAACGCTCTGGATCGTGCGTCTCAGATAAGCCCCCTGATTCAAAGACGGCGTCACGATCGAGACAAGCGGAAGATCCGCCTTGCCGGACAATCTTGTCGAACTGAGCTTGCGTTCCTGCAACAATGGGCGAGGAGGATACTGGACCAGCGTTGGCTGAAATTTTGCGCGCGTCTTCTGGACGTAAGAATGTGCTGAGAGGGGGAGAATTTTTTTCATCAACGGCCGTAAACAGCGCCAATTGAGGCAAAATATCAGACTATTCCACAGACTGTTCTTTCGCGGACCTTCAGGACGCATACACCGCCTCCTTCCTGAATGAAAAATGAATGCTGCAAAAGCTGTATCAGTTTTCAGAATACAAGACCAAAGTGAGGGCAGATCAGTATAGTCCAAAATTGAAGAATTGTGTCAGGCAGGCAAGATTAAAATTGGAGTATACCAAGACGGTACAGCCAGTCATACATGAGATGTTTGCGGAAATAAGCGCGAAGCTGGTACAGGGCTTCCTGATCTGAAATATCCCGTCCATGAATTCGGCGGCGCAGACGGGTACACTCGCGGGCACCCTGCCCCTGCAATTCTTGCGATGTTTTTTGCTGCGCATGCACTCTGAATGCCCCCAGAAAGCGTGGTAATCTGACGAATTTCGCTCCGGCCTCAGAAAAGCGCAGCAACAAATCCCAGTCCAGCGCAAAATGAAATGATTCATCAAGACAGCCTCCGGATTGTTCCCAGATCGACCTGCGCCAGAACAGGGTTTCCTGCGGAACATAATCCGCCCAGAGCAGCATTGCATTATCATGGGGCGGCAAAACCCAGCGTCCCACCTCCTGCCCGTCTTCATTAATGAGAACTCGATGCCCGTAGACCACATCAACATCAGGATGATCCTGAAAAAAGCGCGCAACATAGGCCAAGGCCCCAGGTAAGAGCAGATCATCGGAATTCAGCCAGGCCATCAGTTCGGCGCTGCTATGACGAAAGCCCTGATTGATCGCGTTGGCCTGCCCTCTGTCACGGCAAGATTCGACATGGCTCAGCTGGCTGCGATACTGCATTAAAATCTCTGGAGTCGTGTCGCTGGACCCGCCGTCTTGTATAATATAGTCAAGCTCAGGATACTGCTGGTCAAGGACGCTTTTGATCGTGGCCTCAATAAAGCCGGCCTGATTAAACGAAGGAGTCACCAGGGCAATCGTCAGGCCTGCGCCCTGCGTTGAGGATTGCGGCGCAGAATCACATTGACTGCTGTCAAAGCTTCTTGGCGCATACTGTTCTAATTGTCCCAGCCTGGGCTGGAAGACTTGACGCTTTTGGCGGATAAACTCTTTGAGTCCTGAAGGAAGATAACGCCTGGCAAGCAGTCTTACGGGATGCCGCTGCATGTCCTGAATGGCATGCTCTTGTCCCTGGATGATCTGCTCTTTTGCCTGGATAAGTTGCTCATGCCCCTGGATGATCTGCTCTTTTGCCTGGATAAGTTGCTCATGCCCCTGGATGATCTGCTCTTTTGCCTGGATAAGCTGCTCATGCCCCTGGATGATCTGCTCTTTTGCCTGGATAAGCTGCTCATGCCCCTGGATGACCTGCTCTTTTGCCTGGATAAGCTGCTCATGCCCCTGGATGACCTGCTCTTTTGCCTGGATAAGTTGCTCATGCCCCTGGATGATCTGCTCTTTCTCTTCAGAGATAATTTGATGCTGGATGCCGGCTGACTGACTGCTTTGGATCGCCCATGTGTACACAGCAGGATCTGCGCTGAATATCTGATAGTCCCTGTTTTCGGCAATAATACGGGCAAGAGGCTTCTTGCCAAGGTCCTCTTCCAGACCGGTCTTCTTAAGAATTTCGTTACATTCCTGTTCTAATCCTGTGAACCATTCCTCGCTTCGATAGTGCTTCCAACGCTCAAACGGTCTTTTGAGAATCACCGATTTACACGTTTCAAGATTTTTCTGCACTTCTAAATGACCTATGCGAAGCAGTTGGGGAATTATGAAATCTGCCTGTTGCAGGATTGCTTCATAAGCGACTGAAAGATCAGCCAATCGGCTGCCAACAAGAAAGCTCAGTTTCCATAAGAAGTAGAAACGTTGATAGGCATGTCGTATATATGGACGAGCCAGAAACGGGAATTGCCTGCAGAGATCTCTGGCCCAGCTAGTGATAAGATATGGGTCTGCATCAGGATTCTCATCAAGAGCTTCAGGCGAGTCTGCAATCGAGGAATACCATTGATCGCGAGGGGAGCGATAGAGATGAATAATGGGAGTTTCAGGGAAATGTGCTTTCAACCAGGCTAATCTGAAATCGACCCGATTGAATTGCAGCACTGGCAGACGGCCCACCGGACGACAATCAATTAAATATTGGATATAGTTTTTTAATGGCGGATATGATTCATCTGACTCCAGGTATAATCGACACAGTCCAAATTCCGCCAGATGATGCTGTTTGAGATCTTCGACCGGAGGATAATCCTGAAAATAGCAGTCAATATGGGGATGACTGGCTTGCGGCGGGACCCTGGAGGCCATCCACTGAGGCAATTTCTCGTGCAGAGGCTCATAGTAAGCAACAACATCCGGAATCTGCCGAAAAATGTTCCACAACATCGTAGAGCCGCTCCGAAATCTCGCTGTGATAAAGATGCAAGGTGGTCTCATAAGATTTTCTGAGCAAAAACGATGAGCTTGATCTTCTTTTCGACAAGCAATGAACGCAGTTCTAAACGGTGGCGGACCTGTGTGAGGGCGTATCTGATCTTCCTCCAAAGCTTCTGAACAAGAAGGGACAGTATGAGGATCGCTCCGTACACACCGAAATCATAGAGTAATGCCTTGATATAAAATGCTCTGCCTTGCCATTTCCCGCGTTCTGCTGAGATCTGGCAGACTTGATATTTCAGATACTCATGATACTCTTTGTCTCGTTGTACCATAAAATGGGAAAAAGCATCTTCTAATCTGCGTTTCTGATCACAATCCGTCCCAAACTCAATGTTAGCGTGAAAGACACGCCATAAATTTTTTGTTTTTTTTCGAAAGGGACCTGAAGACAGGCCTTTTCCATGACGACGATATGCTGTACCAGCAATTCCGGTAAAATAGAATTCGTGTCTTAGCGCCAGTTGTATTTTTAGGTCCCAGTCTTCATGCGTTGTGAATGCAGGATTGTATCCACCACAAGCAAGATATGCCGAACGGAGAGCTATAAAATCTCTTGGGACCATGCAGGAACGAGTTAAGAGCTTCTCAAAAACTGGACCCTCTTCAATGCCTTGAGCAAGAGCTTGATAACACGATATGCTCTTATCATCATTTACTAACACAATATCGGAAAACGCTATAATCTCTTTATCAAACTCTCTCTTGTGATAGGCGATCAGATCCATCTCTTTTTCAAGTTTTCGATGATCCTGATAATAGTCATCACTATCTAATGTGCTGACATATTCACCCCTTGCATGCTGCAGAGCATGGTTGCGCGCAGATGCCACTCCTCTATTGGCTTTAAGATACAACGCACGCAGCTTATGAGGATAGTCTTGCTCATACTGCTGAATAATGGCTCGTGAAGCATCAGTCGAACAATCATCACAGACAAGTATTTCAATATTTTCATAGGTCTGAGCCAAGACGCTGTCAAGGCATTCTCGGAGATATTCAGCATTATTATAGTTTGGGATAATAATCGATAAGAGCGGTGTATGGCCCTGCCCAGGCCTGCGCTGCTGAACTGTGCGATCGCATTCTCCTCCTAAATCATATCCATAAATCTCAGCTAACTGTCCTGAATAATGTCTGAGTAACTCTTTCATCTGCTGGTCCCATACCGGATAAGTGGGAAAATGCGCGACCTTCTTCATATTAGGCGGTTCATCAGGCCCTATTCTGAGTTCATTAATTTTGATCTGCTGGACTTCTTGTATCGTCTCTGCTGGGATTGTGTCCGCCCCAATGAAATCGAGCAGGGTCTGCACAACAGTAGTCTCATGCAAGATATCCTCTATTCTGCATGTCATGATCCGATCTGCTTTGATCTGCGTTTTAAAATCTTCAATAAACTGATGACTTGTCTTCCATAACCAGGAGAGCCGCTCCAACTGCCCCAGGCGATCCCAGGTATCTGTATCTTTCATACGGACTCTTCCAGCTTCCCAAATAGAATCGTTTTGATGAAATCCTTTCCTGGCAGCACTCCTCACAAAATCGCCAGGGTGCCGGACAAGATGAACGAATTTGGATCGTCGAAACAGGTCTTTGATGACCGGCGCAAAAAATGTCGAACATTGATTTGACTCAACAAAGATCTTTCCATGAATGTACGCCTCTAATACGAGTTCCATCCGCGCCGCATCAATCATTGTTGTCAGCAGACGTTTATCATCTTGATGCTGATAGGCAAAGTTTGAGAAATACTGCAAAGCCGGCTTTGGCTCATGGTATGCCCTAATATCAGGGGACAGGTTGAGCAGGGACGCGAGAAACTTTGAGCCTGAACGGCCGGTCGTTAAGACAAAGACCGGACTATAGTCATTATACATGGCATCAATACTCTTTTGATCCGTATGAGCGAGAATTCTGAATTTCATGTTTTTTGTGTAAACGTTATTGGGGGTTGTCTTATATATTTTTTCTGTCATATCCACGAGCATAATCCTTGCGGCAGCGTCGCTCAGTCATATCAGGCTTCTCTCCAATCTCATTAACAAGTGCTAAATGCATTTGAGTAAGAAGCTCTTTATAGGTATTCTGAGAACTGAGATTGTTAAATTCATGAGGATCATTCTTGAGGTTGTATAACTCATATTCAGGCGGATAGTTTGAGTTAACAGGAGTATGATATACATACTTATACTGACCTTTCCTGATCATGGCAAAACCTGAAACAACTTTGCCAGCATAATATTCGCTGACTGCTAGGTCCTTCCAACCATGCTTAACATCATTCAGCCAAGGAATCATGGAATCCCCATTCCAATCGCTCGGCACTTTTGTTCCTCCCAATTCTGCGATAGTTTGCACAACATCAAGCAAAGAACATGCTCCAATGCGTCGTTGTCCTCCGTTCCAGTGTGCCGGCCAACTAATGATTAACGGAATTCGGCAGGCATGCTCGTACATACAATTCTTCCACCATAGGCCATGTTCTCCTAGATTTTCACCATGATCGGCGGTATAAATCACCACAGTATTATAGGCTACTTCGCTATTTTCTAAAGAATTCAAAACTTTTCCGATCTCTTCATCCAGCCATTGGGTAAGGCCATAATAGAGCTCTCGTCCTCTTTTGACAATATCATTTGGAACATTTTCGATATTAGAATGAATACGAAGATGTCTATAATTTCGGGGTTGGGATTCAAGATGGCTTTTCGGAATATAGGGCATTGGCACTTGGTCCTCATATTGTTTCCAATATTTTTCTGGAACAATCAGGGGGAAATGTGGGGCTTTATAACCAACCAATAAGAAAAAGGGTTCCTCAGTGGCTTTGCGTTTTTTAAGGAAATTTATCGCATTTCTGCTAACCATACGATCATGTGCAATGATACGCGATGATTCACCGACATGGAAATCATTGAATCTTTCAGATATCCCAGGTTTCGGACTCAAGTCTCCGACTTTTCTGCGTCCCCCTCTCCCTGTTTTTGTATAGTTGTGCAGATTAGTACCAATTACTCTAAACCCATAGTTACGTGTCCAATCATAATGCATTTTTCCACAGAGAATAGACTCATAACCTACAGCATTCATAATACGTGGAAGTGAGGGATAATCATCGGATGGCAACCAACAATTATTGTTCCAGGCCCCAACCCGGGAAATATATTTTCCAGATGTGAAGGAAAGTCGTGATGGGACACACAATGGAGAGTTACAATAACAATTTTCAAAAGTTATACCTTGCCGACTGAGTCTGTCTAGGCTAGGGGTCTGAATAATATCATTGCCATAGCAGCCGGCGACCCCAGCATTATGTTCATCGGACATAATCACAAGTATATTTGGTCTTTGAATCGTGCTCATGATTAGTCCCGTCTCTGCTACCGTTGCAAACCCTGCAACAACAGTTGCAGTTTTAAGAAACTCACGTCTAGAGAATCCCACCATTTGATGTTTCAAATTTTCTTTTATGTTCTCCATTTTTTTATATTCATTAATTTTGTTCTGCCAATACTTATTGAAAATTCAACCTTGAACGAAACCAAAAATGAGGTAATATTTAGAATTCTATCTCCTCAATGCTAAACAATCCGATACGTATTAATGTATATAAATCATAACTCATAATTGCTGTCAAGTTTTTTATGACAAATTTGTAGTAAAAATTTAGCAGAAATAATCATAAGTATAAGGAGTATCTTAGATAAAAAATTATAATTTATCGAGCCAGTTTTGGTTAGTTTCAGTAGTTATTTTCGGAGATGATCATAAAGACTGTATCCAAATTTATTAATCTTTTTCTCAAATTTTCTATATTGAAATCTGAAAAGTATTTTCTGAAGAGTGGACATGCTTTCTATCTCCTCTTTCCATTGTTTAAAATATTTTTCGTTAGTATCTTTTTCAATTTTCAAAGTAGATTTCATTTTTTGAATATCTACCATGTCATGAATATGGCTCAAATATAAAGCAGGATTATCGCAAAAATCTTCATATTTAATTATAAGACAGTTTCTCAAAAATTTCTTATCTTCAAAAAATATGAGATGGCACCAGAGCCAATGGCGCAGTAAGGATTTAAGATCAGTTTTACTCCATTTTTGGGTGGCATAAGAAACAGCGATGGGATGCCTAATAATGACAACAAAATACACGTTGGGAAAGATCGCTTGCAAAAATCTAGTTTTCAGGAGATTTGGAGGTGATTTTTCCAGTAATACAGGCCTCGTTGTATCCCAAAATTTTTTCCATTCGGTAAATAGTTTTATTCTGTTGCTATCAGTGAGGAGAGAAGACATTTCCGTTAGGTGCATTTCTGATTGAAACCCAAACTTACCAGGTCCTCCAAAATCTTTAGCAGTAGGGAAGAGAGTTTGCAAAAATTGTCCTTCATCTTCATTATGACCAGTATCAGAAAATCCGCTGATTAGAGGGTGTTCCTTGAGGCATTTAAACAAGATACTTGTTCCACTTCTATGTAATCCTGCAATGAAAAGGAATTTATGATTGTGAATTGCATAATCAATCTGTATTTTTTTTCGATCAAATAATCGGAGGTATGTATAACGGTCTAGGATCTCGATAGATTCTGAGTCTTTTTGTAATTTAGTTAAAACCTTATAAGCTTCACGTCTGTTGTAGTCGAAATAATCAGACTGTCTATCGCTTCTCCATATCTGATTATTTCCAAGATGAAATGTTAAATGGAGGTTTTTAAACTCTTTGAATTTTTTCGAATTCAGCACTAAATTCCACAATAAAACTCTTCCAACAAACGCTGTTCCAAGACAAACATTTCCCAGTATATATTTCGGATAAGCATCTCTACGAAAAATAAAACAGTCAAACCCCTTATGAGATTTTCCAATTTCAGAGTACATAAGTGGGATCTCTGCTATGCTTTTATACCGAGATGATATAGATCGTCTATTAACAACGAATGCGTCAAATCCTTGATGAATAATAGAAATTATTGTAAGATAAAAGTTTGGTAAAATCGCAATGTCCGTATTAGTGTAAATAAAATATTCTGCATTAGAGGCATTATAGAGTCTATCCAGAATATCTTTTAATAAAGGGAGCTTACGCTTTATATGAAAGGTATGAAGATCAATAACAGACCTATCAAGATCTGCTGTTCTCGTAAAATACTGTGGAACAACATTGACATCTTCGGTGTATTGGGCTGAATACAGTTGTATTTCAATTATATCTTTTGTATATGTTCTAGCTCGTCGTATAGTCTCAAAGGTAATAGGTTGGGCTATATACAAATCCGAAGATCGAGTTACTTTTACCGGGTTGATAATATGTGCAATTGTAGTCATATTAGTAGAATAATTTCCAAAAATTTCAAGATAGCCGAATTTGATAAAGTAACCTAAGCTTCTTTTTAAAGCTCAGAGATCTTTTTGTATTAATGCTTATTATATATCCACTAAGTCTTATAGCTCTTATCTTACAAAAATCACTTATTTCCAAGATGAAAGATTAGCTTAACGTCCTCAACTACAGTAAATTTCTTTGAAACACGCGCCAAATTTAAAAGTCTCACTTTACCAAACCGATCCAGATAGTACTGAAAATCATATTCAGGGCATGCTTTCATTTTAAGACAAAACTGCTCAAACCCTGCTAAGGGATACCAAATTCTGCATACATTATAGGAATTTCATTGAAAGTACGATATTGATCTGAATAATCCTTCCATTTTAGGTTATCACCTAGACGACATTATGTTGCTAAAAAATTCGCCAAATTTGATCGAAGACGTAGTGTTTCTGGCCTCTGAGGAATTGGAATAAACGAACCTTGTTCATTTATCGCCTGCAAAGCGTTCTCCAGATCAATTAGTTCTGAAAATTCAATAACTCCGTCAATATGAAAATAGGAACGAGCAGCGTGCATATTTGCAACAACGGGAATTCCGGCAACGAGCATTTCACAGATTCTGGTAAGGGCTCCGCTACCACTCTCCTGGTAGCAGATACAGGCTTTTACTGATTTTAAAAGTTCGTCATATTCTGTATTCGTAAGGGGCCCAAGAAATTGGATACTGTTATCTGATAATATAGTGTTTAAAAAGATATCAGTAGCGTAACCAGCAATCAATAATTTGTTACTATCGGTTGAAAGATGCTGAGTCTTCCAAAATTGAATCAGCTTTAACATTCCTTTTCTGGTGGCGATATTCCGCGCATTTCCTATAAGAAGAAGATGTTTTTTTTGAGGGATACCTTCGCGGCATTCTCTTATTTTCATTAAACGATTTTGTATTTCATCTATCGGATAATAAGGCAAATAAAATGTCTCCATGTTTAAATTCTTTAAAAGAATAGTTTCTTCACGTGAAATCGTAATTATCAATTGACAGTAAGAGAGGAGTTCCAACTCTTTACGAAGTAAAGTCTGTTGATGTGATTGTACTATCTGATCTGGGACAACAGTTTCAAGATTGTGACATGAGGCGATTACGGGAATTCCGCGATGCTTGAATTTTTTAACGAGGGGAGCGAAGTAGATTGGATCGTCGACTACAGCAAGCCGTAACTGTCTGAAAGTATCAATCTTGTGCGCCCAGAAATTCGATATAGCTCGTAGACGATATACATCGTCTCGCTTCTGTTTACTCCACTTAAAATATTCCCCTTTCATCAGAAGTTTTATTCGTTTAGTATTGATAGAATGTAATTTGTTTTGCGGTAAGATATCCCCTCGAGCGCTAGAGATCAAAAGGCAATTAATCGCTTCTAATTCAGAGAACACTTGAAGGAGCCTTCTGGATCCACCGCCTCTTTCAATGCTTGGCAAAAACCGACTGAAATAGATACATTTGGCTTTATCGGGTGAAATGCAATTCTGAACCACTTTCTAATACTCCCTTAGTATATTATTCTGCACTCTCACAAGATGGACAGGGTTTGACAACATAGTTTCATCCGTCATACAGGACGCTTCTTTTTTCAAGCTAGATAACAACGGATTTATGGCGGAACCAATAATTGAATATTTGTTGCCAAAATGGAAATGATAACTCATATTCATACGCTTTTATTTTATTTTTCACAAGGCGTTGAACCTTTAAAATTTCAAGCAAGCTCATTTCTCGAAGATATGAAGAATTTGTATTTACGAACTCATTTGATTTGACGCACTCTTTCCAAGTTTCCCATAGTAGGATAAAATTATTCTCCCTTTTTTGATAAGATTTCCACAAACTAAACTTTATGTCAATGCACAAAAATGCCCCTAATTTTGATAATTCATCTTCAGGATTTTTCATCAAATCTTCATATCTCAACGTATAAATTTTATCTTGGTGGTTTTTCTCAAAGTCTTCAATAGACTTAATACTTTTTATCCATAACGCAGCCAGTTTTTCAACTGTGGTATCTCTATTATAAGGGAAGTGTCGTTTTCTTGAATTCACCACAGCAATAGGATGGCGAATGATATTCACAAACTGAGCTTCTGGGTAATAAGAAAGTATTCGGTCCAAACAGTAGACATGATTCGGAGTTTTTTCAACCAACCTAAATGCTTTTTCACCGATTGCGATATTTTGATGAATGCATTTTTTCACGATAATTTCAAAAAGGATTCTGGGACTTAACTTTTTTTCTTCTGCCTGTAGAATAATCATATCTTTTTCATGTGATGAAAACATTATATCCATTTTTTGTTGAATTTTTTTAAAACATTCCTCAAGACATGATACATCAATTCTTCTCTTTCGATCTAAATTGATACTTTTATAAACGTTACTAAAAAAATGAGTTTCTGGTATAGAATACAATCCGTTTTGAGAAGACAGTATTGATTGGAGCAAGGTTGTTCCTGAACGAGGTGAGCCTACAATAAATATAGGGCTTTGAGATAAAAAATTTATATGGGAAATATTTTCGTATTGCATATCAGTATTTTATTTATAGATAAGTACTTATACCAGCCCTTTAAAGGTGATAATAACCGAATAGAAACTTACGACATCTGACATTTTCCCTGGACACAATGTGTTCTATCGTGTATGTGCTCTCCCCATCCCCGTACGTTGCTCCATGTCATACACAGTGAAATGGGGAGCTATGATCACCGCTGTTTTTGACCGAAGTTGTCGAGAGAAGCCCGATGTCCGTCATGGAGCGTGGTTCCCCTAGAGCAGCTTGACGTCTGGTTTCAGCAGAGTGCCTGCGCCCAAGACACAAAACCCTGCTCTTCTCATCGGTGTTCGACCTGATGCAGCTCGTGGTGTGTGTGGGGCATCCGAGCTTGAACGCAGCGTATCAAACTCATGTTGATGAGATGGCGGTGTCCATCCACGCCGTCTATCAAAAGGTCAACGGACTCGAACCCACCACGTCTGCGGCTCTGCTTTGGTCGCGGGTCGGTCGCGCAGTCCGTCACACCGATTATTCGCGGAGTGGGAGGGACGGAAGCGCCCCGTGTGCCAAGCTATCGCATCAAGATTCTTGATGGAAACTGTCTTGCAGCGAGTGACCATCGGTTGGCCCGCTACGGAACTGGGGGCCGTCCACTTCCCGGCCGTTCGTCGTCTATGAGCCGGAGCTCCGGCTCCCTGTTGAGGTCTTCCCCTGTGAAGACGGACATGCCCAGGAACGGTCGTTGTTGAACGAGGTGCTCACGCTCACGACGGTCAAGGCCGATGACGTGTGGATCGCTGACCGCAATGTTTGTCCCCGGGCGTTTCCTGGACAGATTGATGACAAGCAGGCGTATTTTCTCATTCGTCAGCATGGCAATCTTCCCTGGACGGCTTGCGGGACAAGAGCAGTATATCGGCCGCAGCGACACAGAAGCGGTGGACGAGCAGGCCGTGATCGTGCAGGATGACAACGGGCATGACCATCACCTGCGGCGCATTCGAGTCAGCTTGGATCGGAAGACTCGGGCGGGGCACCTCACCCTCGCCATCATGACGAATCTCCCGCAGGATGCTGTCCTGCCCCTGTGATTGTGCCGACCTCTCTCGGGGCCGCTGGGCCAGTGAAACCGCCTTTCAGGACTTGACGGAGCATCTCCCATCGGAGATCAAGACTTTCCGCTCTCCCCCGGCCGCCTTGTTTGGCTTCTGTATTGCGCTGATTGCGTGCCTGATAATGAAAGTGATTCGCGCGGCCTTGAGTGCCGTCCATGGCCGAGAACTGATCGCTACGGAGGTGTCAGACTCTTATATTTCCCTCGAGCTGTCGGGGAACGTATCAAGGGATGATGATCGCGATTCCGGAGGAGGAATGAACCTGGTTCCGGACGCTCTCCCAGACGGACTGTATCAAAGAGCTGAGACGATTGGCCTCAAAGGCGAATCTCGCCACCTTTCGAAAGCTCCCACGAGGCCCGAAAAAGCCCACGTCAAAACAAAAGAAGGATCCAAGAACGCCTCAAGTCTCAACGGCCAAACTACTGAAAGAACGAAAGAAAGAATAAGCTACCTTTAAAGGACTGGTACTTATACTTAATATATATGAGCCAATCCATGAACGGCATCGCCAACATCCGTACTGTATTGGAAAAAATCTACCAGCATTTCATGGACAATGTCTATTTCAATAATGGATGCAGGAGAGATCCCAAGCAAAAGTCTACGGTTATTAATAATATCTAATCCTCGAACGAATATCGACTTGTTGTATGGCTGATCCGGATAATTTTTGTAAAGTTGCTTAATTTCAGGAAATTTCAACAACTCGATCTCCTTAATAAGCACACCATCTTTAAGAGCGTAAAAAAGAAGGCGTTTTTTAAAACTTCCACAAAAAACAACAACCTCTCCATTGTCTAGAATTCTAGCACTATGGGCTCCTCGAATGTTCTTATCATGTATAATAAGTTTCAGCTCAGGCCTGATTTGAACAAAAACTCCTAATTTGTTTAAGAGAATGTATGTTTTTTCTCTACAATTAGTTACACAATTCAAATGGACATGACTGTCTCTGTTACTCATCTCCCCGTGAAGATATCTAATTCTATTATCACACGCTTTATCAATATTCATGGGAGATAGCCCAAATGTATTTTGTAAGAGAGGGATCTCTCTAGGCCACCAAGATTGAAGAGTGTTCCCATTCAAATCTACAAGTAAAACACAATCAATTCCTGTTGAAGATACCCAAATATGTTCCCCAACAATATCCATTTCATGAATATTAACGAAAAGATTGTTGGAAATTTTTCTTTTAAAACGGAGATTACAATCAAACACAAGAATTGTATGATATGTCCCAACCAATAATTCATTATTATACTTAATGACCCCCTTCCCTCCTCTACTGTTTCCTCTTGGATTGGGATCATAAATAATATCAGGATCTGAAGGAAAAAGTGGAATTGATTGAATGAGTTGTTTATCTTCCCAATTCAATTGAATTAATTCGCCACCTTCCTTTACTGATCTTTTTCTTCTAACAGTAGTAAAATACACAAACATTTTTTTCGCTAATGTTTATCTGGCGACAGAGAAACCCAATAATTTGGCAATAAGACAGGTTAAGTATGACGAGAGTTTCTTTATTTCTGGTAGTGCCAAAATTCACAATATTCAGATAAAAGCTCGAACACTGTCTGAGAAGCTTCTACCAATTTGGGTTCAAAGATACTTCGCCAAAAACACACCTTTTTACGAGTGATAGCATCTCGATGAAGCTTGTATTCAGTAATCCTTTTCGGATTTTTTGAATTGAACCAACCAATCATACCTATATCAGGGATTGGTGAGTCGACAAACTTTTTAATTCTGGCATAAACAATATTTTGATTTGTACAAAAATCCTCATACCTCACTTTCAAACAATCCAATTTTTTAAACGTATACATCTCCTTTTGGTATTGGAATTCCTGCAAAAGATTTTCAGCGACAATTTCCGGGCAAAACGGGCCATCCAATTTAACGGGTTGCTTACGAGATTTATTCCTGTAATAAAGAGAGATGTATATATCACGGGGGTCTCTTCCGGTCAGAATTACTTTCATTTTTGGAAAAGCATTATATAAATTTTTCCAGTATCGATGGTGGATCTCTTTTATTCCAATCTGAAAAAAGAGCTTGAGAAGCTTTGGCAATACTACATTACGGAAGTATGTGGTCCGAGAACCATACCGAATGGCTGAAATTTTTTCCTGAAAAACATTTAGGTCTACTCCTCTGTAGGAAAAAAATTTTTTATCGCTTTCTTTTGGGATAAAAATTCTTCTATTGCTCAACTGTGGTTCCCGAAATATCCATGAATATGGCGCTAGTGTTAATGCTTCACTCAAAACCGTTGTCCCTGTACGTCTCAAACCCGCAATATAAATAAATGGCAGCTTTCTCATCAGAGTCATTTTCAAAAATGTTATTGGAGAGCAAGTAAGGAAAATACGACAATACTCATCGACAGCGATTAAAGAAGGCCACCCGCAGGTGGCCTTCCCTTCTTGCTTAGAGAAAGAGGTTTCTCTGTAGAGCCTATCTTTTTATCCGACGACGGCTCAGGGCGAGAAGTCCTCCCAGTCCCAGGCCGAGAAGCAGGAGAGTCCCAGGTTCAGGAACCGACGGAGTCTCAGGGCTGGGGTCGGGCGTAATCACCACCACAACAGCGTCGTCGCTGTCGCTCACACTGCCTGCTGCTGACGCGCCGCTCACGCTCGCTGTATTCGTAAAACCTGCACTCAGCGGCCCGGTACTGCAGTCATAGCTCACAGTCGCGCCTACTGCCAAATCACCGATCTGACGCTCACAGGCTGGCGTCTGCGCATCTGACACCACTGTTGGTCACCACAATGCTGAACGTGGCTGTGGCGCCGTTTGCTACCTGCGGGGTCGCGGTACTCTTCTCGATCGTAATCTGCGGCTGGCCGGCAGCAAAGCTGATCACGGTCGGACTGCTCTCATTGGGCACACCGTCGCCGTTCGGATCAGGATCCATGCCATCTGTTGAATCATCCGTGACAGGATTGCCCAGAGGATCAACGGCCGTTGCCAG
>PDWI01000086.1_pt1 | contig 120515 bp, 97 predicted proteins | sample 1430891 | NCBI WGS metagenome assembly PDWI01 (sample SAMN01162508, study PRJNA174530) | Oral metagenome, whole genome shotgun sequencing project. | biome: Marine environment; feature: Marine mammal; material: Swab sample of the gingival sulcus; isolation source: swab sample of gingival sulcus...
CGCGACTGCGCGATTGTTCCAGCTCGCCGGGCAACTAGTACGTTATCTAGGGCATCAGCGAGGCTGAAACAGCCTTCCTTGTGTTGCTATGTATAAGTTCAGTTCGAAGATGGCGCAACGCCACCCCTGACCCGAAGGTCGTTCGCTAGACTTTGTGAGACGCAATGTAAATATTCGCTGATGATAAAGCAACTATTTTTTATAAACGGTAGAAAATCGGCGAGTACAGAAAAGCGGAGGTAAATACATCAATACTGGACTTACCCAGAAGATTGATTGTAAAGTAACTGCTCGGCTCAGCATTTGGCGCATGTGCCACTCGCTGCTGTTGAATAAATCGAAATAAACAAAGGAGATGGGAATGAAACTTAATAGTAGGCTACTTGTGTCTGGTGCGTTGCTTTCTGCGCTGCTGATTCTGCCTATTGCTCAGGCGAAGACGTTTAAGATGGCACTGGGCGATGCAGCAGGTGGTACGCAGTGGGAGCTGGGAACCAAGTTTGCTGAGCTGTTTAAAGAAAAAACTGGGGGCAAGCACGAGATCAAGATGTTCCCAAATGGCCAGCTCGGTAGCGAACAAGACACAGTCAATGATGCCTCCATGGGTACGTTGGATTTCTCAGTACTGGCAATCAATAACATCACCCCGTTCTCTCCAAAAACAGGTTTGCTAACACTACCTTATATGATCCAAAGTCTGGATGACGCAGTGAAACTGACCAGTGGTGATATTGGCAAGGAATTAACCGAAGCAACACTGAAAGATGCGGGCGTGCGTATCGTCGGGTGGGCTTACTCTGGCTTCCGCGTATTAACCAACTCCAAGCGCGAAGTAAAAACGCTGGATGATTTAAAAGGGCTGGTCATCCGTGTCCCTAAGAATGAAATCATGATTGCTACTTACAAATCATGGGGCTTGAATGCAACACCGATGGCGTGGTCTGAGACCTTTACTGCACTTCAGCAGGGCGTTGTTGATGGGCAGGATAACCCTTACATCACTGTGAGCGCCATGAAGTTCGATGAAGTACAGAAGTATGTGACAAATCTGCGTTATTTGTTCTCTTTAGAGCCGTTGATCATCAGTGAATCAGTCTTCCAAAGCCAAAGTAAGGATGTCCAAAAGGCGATCCTGGAAGCTGGTAAGGAGGCGACTGCATACAGTGAGCAATTCCTGAAGGATACTGAAGATAAAATCAAGAAGGAACTGCAGAAGAAAGGAATGAAGATTTCTGATCCGGCTGATGATGAAAAGGCCTGGATTGAGAAAGCAACGACTGCAGTGTGGCCTGCATATTATGAAAGTGTTGGTGGAAAAGAAAAGGTTGACAGCATTCTTAAGCTGTTAGGCCGCAAGTAACCTCAGCCAGTGACTCCTAAGTGCTCATTGAGCCTAAAATGAGCAACGGTAGGCATCTTGGTTTGATCACCAAGGTGCCTATTTTTATTTGGACCTTATGCCGGGGAGTAAAGTGCTATGAGCATGACCAATATACTGAAGAATTTTTTCGACAATTTCGAAAGCTACGTTTGCCGGTTTTTGTTAGCAACGTTTATCACACTGTTATTTGCACAAATCCTGTCGCGGGAGTTCTTTCAATACTCTATCCCTTGGGGAGAAGAACTTGCGACTTATATGTTTGTTTGGTTTGCCTACTTTGGTGCCAGTCACGCCACCAAAAAGGCTGCCCACAACCGAGTCACCTTTCAATTTAAACTATTCCCGCCGATTGTTGCCACCGTGTCAGAATTTATCACTGACGTAATCTGGCTTTGCTTCAATTTGTACTTTGTTTATCTCAGCTCGGACTTTGTATTCAACAAAATGAATCTGTTCTGGAAGTCCCAGACACTGGGCATTCCAATGAAATATATTTACATGATCCTACCATTCGCCTTTTTATTGATGTCGATACGCATTATTCAAGTCAATTACCTCAAGTTTATTGGCGGTGTTGAGTTCCAGGATCCCGACTCAGACGAGATGGATCGTTCGGCAAAAATGATGCTTGACGGCGACCATGAATCCCAGGCTGCGGCTAAAGTGAAGGAGGGCTAATCAATGGAAGCAACAATTGTCTCGGTTTTATTTGGCGCATTTATTATTCTGCTTATCCTTGGCGCACCCATTACCGTATCGCTGGGTGTCGCTGCCATGGCAGCTTTCCTTTATCTTGATGAAAATCCCATTAAGTTTGTACAAATCGCCTTTACCTCAGTCGGTGCATTCCCCCTAATGGCGTTACCAGCCTTTATTTTGGCCGGTGCGCTCATGGAGTCCGCTGGAATATCGAAACGGCTGGTGGGTATTGCGGAGTCTTTTACCGGCTCTTTCACAGGTGGCTTGGGTGCTGCCACGGTATTTGCCTGTATCTTTTTTGGCGCTATTTCCGGCTCGGGTCCAGCAACCACTGCTGCGGTCGGTATGTTGATGATTCCAGCCATGGTGAGAAAAGGTTATAGCAGCGGTTATGCTTCGGCAGTGACGGCTTCCTCTGGTGGACTGGGGGTCATTATTCCGCCCTCTATTCCGATGGTTATCTTTGGTGTTGCGGGTATGGGCTTGCAGCCGCCTGCTGAAGCCGTTGCCAAGTATGGGGCGTTTCAATCGCTATCAATTCCTAAATTATTTATCGCAGGATTCCTCCCTGCATTTTTGATTGCAACCAGTATCCTGATTCTCAATTATTTCCGCTGCCGTAAGCTAGGTTACAAAGGCTCTGATGAAGTCAAAGCGGTTGGAACCAAGCGCAACGCGATTAAGAGTGGCTTTTGGTCAATTCTGGCACCGCTCCTGATCCTGGGCGGAATTTACACTGGGTTCTTCACACCAACGGAATCAGCCGTTGTTGCGATTTTCTATACCTTATTTGTGGGTATATTTATTCACCGTGAACTAAAATTGGCTGACCTGTTTCGCTCACTGGAAACAACCACCTGGATTACCGGACGTGTGCTGCTTATTCTGTTTACCGCGACCGTGTTTGGACGCTTGCTGGTTGAGAATCAAATCCCCGCAATCGTGGCGGAGAGTTTGTTAGAGTTTACCGATAATATGTACCTTATCTGGGCGATGATTATTGCCTTCCTGCTTTTCGTAGGTATGTTTATGGAAACGCTGGCAACCATTATGATTCTGACGCCCGTGCTCCTCCCAATTATGTATAACCTGGGGGTTGATCCGGTACACTTTGGTGTCGTCATGGTGGCAACATTAGCCATTGGCTTCCAAACACCACCTTTGGGTGAGAATCTGTTTGTGGCTTCGGGTATTGGTGGTGCCAGTATTGAGGATATTTCCCTGAAGGCAATTCCATTTGCATTCGTGGCAATTATCGCCATTTTCGTGATTGCCTATATACCATCTATTTCCCTCTGGCTACCCAGCCTCTTAGGCTACTAGCTTATGTGGGCACGCGCCCGAAGTCTTCAAACAGGCTTCGGGGTTTGCTGTTGGTGATCACTGCTTTATTTTAGAACTCATTACGGAGATTTATTATGTTACCTGAGTACCGCTCCATTCTGTATTGTACTGGCTTGGCTGACGATACCTCTTTTGCTGCGTTACACGCCTTGTCCCTTGCCAAACAAACGAATGCTGATCTGCACATACTGCACGTCGCCGAGCCTCTTTCCCGCGAAGCGCTGGTGACACTTGAAACCTATTTAACTGGCTTTAAAAACAAATCAGAATTTCGCAAGCAGCGCGTGAGCCAAGCTAAAGAGCTGATAAAAGAGCGTCTTGATACAATTTGGGAAAAGATCAAAACGACGGATCCCGACTTACGTCAGTGTGTTAAGTCGATAAAAGTTTCCGAAGCGCATGTTGCGGAAGAAATTTTAAACCAAGCCAAAAAATTAGACTGTGACTTAATCATCATGGGCATCCACCAGAAAGGGAAATCAAGGGCGCTGGTGGGCAGTGTATCGAGGCAAGTCGCGCAATTATCACGGGTTCCGGTATTACTGGTACCGTTACGCGGAAGCTAACGGCAGCCAGCTCGTAAACACAATAAGATGCCTTAGAAAAATCTGGCCAGAACTTGCAGAATGGCCAGAGAGATAAGACCAGCCAGAATGTCATCCAGCATGATCCCTAAACCGCCATGAACTTTGCTATCGGCCCACTTGATAGGCCACGGCTTGAGAATATCAAACAGGCGAAATAACACAAAGCCAACAAGTATCCACTGCCAACCCGCTGGTGCGGCAATCATGGTAATGAAATAGCCTGCAAACTCATCCCAGACAATCCCGCCATGATCATGCACGCCCAGCATGTCAGAGGATTTCCCACAAATCCACACTCCCGCTATACAAACCAAAGCCACCAGCAGACAATAGCTTAATACATCCAGATATTGCATCGGTAAGTACAGCAACACCGCAGCTAATGTGCCAAATGTGCCGGGAGCAAATGGCGCTAGACCACTGCCCAAACCGAAGGCGAGAAAGTGTACCGGTGAGCGCATAACCGTCTTAACTAACACATGGTGTGTGGGATTCTTGCTCATACCAGAACTCTTTAGTTATTAGCAGCGCTGAGGCGATTAATTATGAGGTATATCAAGCGCCTTAAAAGTGCTGAAAGCCACTGGCACTAAGTAGCCTTCCCTGCTGATCGGTTATTTTTTCAGACTGTTCGTTGATCGCCCCAATCGCTTGGCAACGCAGCCCGTGACTAATCATTTCAGCCTGAAACGCGGTGCATTGCTCCCTGGCAACGGTGAATAGCAACTCATAATCATCGCCACCTGTGAGGGCAAACTCAAGACATTGCTCTTTGGGATAAAGTGACATGACCGCTTCTGACAATGGCAGGTGATCCGTATTAAGCGTCGCACCCACGGCAGAGGCTTTGAGAATATGTGATAAGTCTTGCAGCAAGCCATCTGATACATCAATAGCTGCGTGGGCAAACCGACGAATGACGCGGCTTTCAGGCACTCTGGCGGTTGGTCGATTCAGCCGTGATAAGCAATACGCCTGCGCCTCAGACAGTCCTGGACTCGCCTGCCAGTCAGCTTCCTGCATGGCGTGGTGAACGGCCAACCCCGCAGCTCCGTCCCCTAATGTATTGGTCACAAAAATAACATCGCCGACCTGTGCAGATGAACGCTTCAGTGCTTTTTCAGGCTCGATCTCCCCCATCACCTGAATGGTAATGGTCTGCGCGCCACGAGTGGTATCACCACCGACTAAATCAACCGCATATTGTGTGGCGGCTTCTTTTAGCCCTGTAGAAAATGCTGCCAGCCATTGAGGGTTGTCGTTTTCCAAGGTAAGTGCCAAAGTAAACCAACGTGGCTCCGCCCCCATTGCTGCCATATCACTGATATTAACGGCCAAGGCTTTATGTGCAATATCTGCAGGCGGGGTATCAAGCGGGAAATGAACGCCGGCAACCAGTGTATCCACAGAAACAGCCAACTGATGCTGCGCTTTGAGAGATAACAGTGCCGCATCATCACCAACGTTCAACGCAACCCCAGCACCACGCGCAGGCCAGTCGAAATAACGGGCAATTAAATCAAACTCACCCGCCATCATTGATCCACTGATGACTCAAGCGCCACCTGTCTCCATAATTCTGATCTGACGTGCCATTTTATCAACGACACCATTCACAAATTTATGTGCCTGCTCTGCACCAAACTTTTTGGTGAGATTCACCGACTCATTGACCACCACTTTGTAAGGTACATCTTGATGATTTTTAAGCTCAGTCGCGGCAAGACGCAAAGCGGCCAGCTCAATCTGATCCAGCATATCAAGGTTACGTTCGGTTAGCGGCATAAACAAGGCATCGACTTGCTCCTGATTTTCGATGACAAAACGCACTATCGCCTGAAAATAGGCTGGATCACATTTACGAAAATCTTGTGATAAATCACGGTCATCCTGAATCGCTAGATAAATATCCTGATAGCTATTCTGAGTCATTTGCCACTGATAGATAGCAATCATCGCCAGTTTTCGTGCCAACTGGCGTTGCGTGATCATTTGTTTTTTTGAGGCAGAATCAGTCATTGAACTTCTTAATCAGAGAAACCATTTCTAAAGCGGTGAGCGCAGCGTCGGCTCCCTTGTTGCCAGCCTTCGTGCCACAACGTTCAATAGCTTGCTCAATGGAATCGGTGGTTAAAATGCCGTTGATCACAGGCAGCCCCGAATTCAACGCAACTGTTGACAAGCCCTTAGCAGACTCATTAGCGACAATATCAAAGTGTGGGGTACTACCACGAATCACCGCACCCAGCGCGATTATTGCATCGTATTTGTTACTTTGTGCCATGTGTTGAGCCATTAATGGCAATTCAAACGCGCCCGGAACACGGGTGATTTCAATATCAGAGCGATCTACACCGTGACGCACCAAAGCATCAACCGCACCTTCCAACAGGCTTTCCACCACAAAGCCATTGAAGCGACCCACAGCAATGCCGTACCGCGCCTTTGTCGGGCTAAAATCACCGACGATTTCTTTTACACCTTTCATTTCAAATCATTCCTGTCTATATTCGACTACTTCAAGCCCAAACCCTGCAATGCCATTTAAGTGCATCGGGGCACTCATGACACACATTTTCCTGACACCCAAGTCTAATAAAATCTGCGCACCAATGCCGTAGGTTCTGAGTTCTGCGGGGGCATCTGTGCTGCTTTCGCTATCATCCGTTTCCATGCCCGTCACTTTTTGCAAACGTTTGAGTATATCAATCTTTTCACGCGGCTCACGTAAAACAACAACAACTCCCTTGCCTTCTTCCTCGATCTTTTGCATGGCATCCTGTAGCGGCCAACCTGAGCCCGGCTCACGCAATGACAGCAAGTCACACACAGAGTCCTCGATATGAACGCGCGTCAACACCACGTCATTTTCATCAATCTCGCCCTTAACCAATGCCAAGTGCATGGCATCTGTCGCAATATCTTTATAAACGATTAGCTTAAACTTACCGTAAGCGGTATTAACGACTTTCTCAAAAGTGCGCTTAACGGTGGTTTCATTATCCAGGCGATACCGGATTAAGTCCTCAATAGTGCCCATTTTAAGCTGATGTTTTTCAGCAATCGCCACCAGATCATCGCGACGCGCCATCGTGCCATCTTCATTGAGAATTTCCACAATCACCGCCGACGGCTCGTAACCTGCCAACGCGGCCAGATCACAACCCGCTTCTGTATGCCCCGCCCGCGTTAGCACCCCACCGGGCTGCGCCATAATGGGAAAAATGTGGCCTGGTTGAACAATTGACTGAGGCGTTGCATCCGGCGCAACTGCGGCACGTACTGTCAATGCGCGATCATAAGCTGATATACCGGTGGTCACACCCTCTGCCGCTTCAATCGACAGTGTAAAGTTGGTTCCATGTGCGTCATTGGTTTCTGACACCATTAATGGCAGGTCCAATTGTTTACAACGCTCTCGCCGCATGGTCATGCACACCAAGCCACGGCCATGTGTCGCCATAAAATTAATATCTTGGGGACGAACCTTGGAGGCAACCATCAAAAAGTCGCCTTCATTTTCCCGATTTTCATCATCCACAATAATGACCATTTTGCCTTGCGCCAGGTCATCAATAATTTCTTGAATAGTATTGAACATAAAGTATTACTTTTTAAAACCGTTTTCGGCCAGAAATGCTTCGGTAATGCCCGACTCAGCGACATTACTTACCGCTGCTTTATCCCCCAACAGCAGGCGTTCAAGATACCGAGCCACCAAGTCCACTTCCAGATTTACCTTACTGCCACTTTGGTAATGCCCGATAATGGTTTCCTGAATGGTATGGGGAACGATATTAATTTCAAAGTCGCAACCATCCACCCGGTTGACCGTTAGGCTGACACCATCAATGGTAATCGACCCCTTGGCAGCGATGTATTTGGCGAGCGAGGCAGGGGCTTTAATTTTAAATCGCTCCGAGCGACCATCATGGCGACGGGATTCAACCACACCCAAGCCATCCACATGACCACTCACCAAGTGTCCACCGAGATGATCTTGCAGGGTTAAGGCTTTCTCCAGATTCACCGGGGAGCCGGTCGTTAAATCACCCAGTGATGTTAGTGATAAGGTTTCGCGTGAGACATCTGCCACAAATGCATCATCGCTTAGTTTTACGGCTGTTAGACACACGCCGTTTACCGCGATGCTGTCACCCAAGGCGACATTCGACATGGCTAATTTTCCCGTCGCTATCGCCAGTGAGACATCGCCCCCTTTGTTGCTAAGGCTTTTAACGCTGCCTACTGCCTGAATAATTCCGGTAAACATCGCTTACCTCTCTATTTGCCCAAGGCGGGCTATGATACGCCAATCCTCACCAATTGCACGTATATCCTTAATATCCAGATTAATTCTGTCTTGCATTGTTTTTAGCTGCGGCAAATGAAAAGCGCCCATAGCATCACTGCCCAGCAAATGCGGTGCCATATACAACAATAACTCATCCACCAAACCCGCTTCTAGTAAACTGCCACAGATCCGTGAACCTGCTTCGGTGTGAACTTCGTTAATTTCACGGTGTGCTAAATCACTCAATACTGCTGTCATTGACAAACCAGCCCTGGAGTGGCTTGTACTATCCAGCAGCACTACTTCAGCCCCTGCCCGTTCCAGGGCTTGTATGGTTTCCGGTGCATTGTTCTGAGTATAAATCAGTGTTTTGCCGGGCAAGCCAAGAAGTTTAGCGCTTGGCGGACAACGTAATTGGCTGTCCAGAATAACGCGGGTAGGTTGCCTGACCTTCGTGTCGATGCCTAGTGCCTCTGCACTCAACCGTACCGTCAGGGATGGATCATCTACCAGTACCGTGCCTATTCCGGTCAGAATCGCATCACTTTGGGCACGCCAAAACTGCACATCGCGACGCGATTCGGGGCCGGTAATCCATTGGCTTTCACCGGATGCCATTGCCGTTCGACCATCAAGACTGGTTGCCATTTTCAGCCTGACAAATGGTATGCCTTCAAGCATTCGTTTAATAAATCCGGGGTTTAAAGCGATGGCTTCAGATTCCAATATACCACTCACCACTTCAATGCCTGCCGCTTGCAGTCGGGCAATGCCACGACCGGATACGCGGGGGTTAGGATCTTCCATAGCAATATATACGCTGGAAACACCAGCCTTGATTAAGGCATCGGCACAAGGCGGGGTTCTGCCAGTATGTGAGCAAGGTTCCAGGGTTACATAGGCCGTCGCGCCCTTTGCCGCCTCTCCCGCCTTCGCCAGTGCCACGGCTTCAGCATGTGGGTCACCTGCAGGCTGGGTAAAGCCTTCCGCAATCACCTGCCCCTGTTTCACTAACACGCAGCCGACTCTGGGGTTTGGGTGAGTAATATAAATGGCACGATGGGCGAGTTTAATAGCCTGAGCCATGTAGTATTGGTGCGGGGTAACGTTGTCAATCATAGGGGGGGGGAGGTGGCTTACAAAAGGGGCGAGATTGTATCAGTTCTTGCGATACCAAGTGTCAGGAATTGTTTAGGCAACACCCTTATCACTGGCAGCACTTCGCTCCATGCGACTAATTGTTTCCACAAATTCCTCAATATCGTCGAAACTACGGTAAACCGAGGCAAAACGAATATAGGCAACGCCGTCCAGGTCACGCAGTGTTTGCATGACGCATTCACCAATCCACTGGGACTCAACTTCACGCAAACCACTGCTGAGAATTTTCTTCTTGATTTGCAGAATCGCCCGATCAATATCTTCCATACTGACCGGGCGCTTTTCCAAAGCCAGCATCATTCCTGCCCGCAGTTTTTCCACATTGAAGGCCTCCCCCACACCATCGCTTTTCATCACGCGCGGCATATTTAAGTCAGCCACTTCAAAAGTGGTAAAACGCTCGCCACACGAACCGCATTTTCGTCTACGACGAACCTGATCGCCGTCTGTACTGAGACGGGAATCAACCACGCGGGTATCTGTGGCACTGCAAAAGGGACAATGCATGGATTTTACTTACTCTGCATATACGGGGAGACGTTTACAGATCTCATTAACCTTCGCCTTAACGGTGTCAATGACGGTCTGATCTTCAATGTTTTCCAATATATCACAAATCCAATGGGTCAGATCAATACAATCCTGCTCTTTAAAGCCTCGGGTTGTAACGGCAGGTGTGCCAATACGAATACCACTGGTCACGAACGGCGACTGTGGATCATTGGGCACTGAGTTCTTATTCACTGTGATGTGCGCACTACCTAGTGCTGCATCCGCTTGCTTACCCGTCAGTCCCTTATCAACCAGATCTAGCAAGAACAAGTGATTATCCGTACCACCGGAAACGATATTAAAACCACGCTCAATGAACGTATGCGCCATCGCCTGAGCATTTTTAACAACCTGTGCCTGATAATCCGCAAACTCTGGTGCCATAGCCTCCTTGAACGACACGGCCTTTGCGGCAATGGCATGCATTAATGGGCCGCCTTGTGTACCGGGAAAGACAGAGGCATTCAACTTCTTCTCAATTTCAGGGTTTGCTTTCGCCAGAATGATTCCACCACGAGGGCCGCGCAGAGTCTTGTGTGTTGTCGAGGTCGTCACATCCGCGATTTGTACAGGCGACGGGTAAATACCCGCAGCAACTAAACCTGCAACGTGCGCCATATCAACAAATAAGATTGCACCAACGGCATCCGCGATGTCACGGAAGCGCTGCCAGTCCATTACCCGAGAATAGGCAGAGAAGCCCGCAATAATCATTTTAGGCTTATGCTCCTTCGCCAGTGCTTCGACCTGTGCGTAGTCCACTTCGCCATTATCAGCCAAGCCGTACTGCACCGCGTTGTAAACCTTCCCGGAGAAGCTAACATGAGAACCGTGAGTCAGGTGGCCACCGTCTGACAAGCTCATACCTAACACCGTGTCACCCGGCTCCAGCAATGCCATATACACCGACAGGTTTGCTGAAGAACCGGAGTGCGGCTGCACGTTGGCATAATCTGCGCCAAACAATGCCTTGGCACGATCAATCGCCAATTGTTCGGCAACATCCACGTATTCACAACCACCGTAATAACGCTTGGCGGGATACCCTTCTGCATACTTATTCGTTAGCACCGAACCTTGTGCTTCCATCACACGTGGGCTGGTGTAGTTTTCTGAAGCAATCAGCTCGATATGGTCTTCCTGACGCTGAGCTTCATCAGCAATTGCATCATACAACTCGTTATCATAATCCGCGATATTCATATTAATGTTAAACACATTAGGCTCCTGGCATTGTGACTAGTGTTTCAAAATGGATTCTGTATTTCCCATACAGAAATCGGGAGTGTATCGGAAACCAGAATTTGATAGCTAACAAAAAAACAATGTACTACAAAAAAGTTTAACCACATCATGCCATTGGGCTACAAAATGAAATTTTCAGACATAAGAGTCTGCCTGCAATGCCTACATCATTAGCCACAACCAGAAGCTCACACTGACTACAGATACCGCTGTGGCTAATAACACTAGACTGGCAATAGTGCCTTGCCCGCGTTGGTATAAAGTGGCAAACATATAAGCATTCATGCCAGGAGCCATCGCGGCGATTAATACGACTACGCGCATTAGATGATCTTCGACACCGAGTAGCTGGCATACTATCCATGTCAGTGTGGGATGAACAAACAATGAAATGAGGGCAATGCTACCGGCTTCGCTCAGTGAATCAGCCATCTTATAGCGCACCAGAACTCCACCCAAACCAAATAGCGCAGTAGGTAACGCTGCTTTGGCTAGCAGTGTCGTTGCATCAGTAATCGTTTCGGGGAGAGTAACTCCCGAAAAGTTGACCAGAAACCCCAGCCCGATACCAATCATCATGCTATTTCTGAACATGGATTTGACCACGACCTGAGCAGTGGCTAGCAATGAGCGTCCGTCTGAGCGTAGCAGCTCCATAGTTGTAATGCCGATCAGGTAACAGTAGGGGGCATGCAGTGAAATAATGGCGTAAACCGGGGTGATTTGCTCAGTCCCCCAAGCGCGTTCTGAAATAGGTAGGCCGATCAATACCAGATTGGAGAATAACCCACCAAACCCTACCGCAACGGCTTCACCCGGCGGGCGGTCGAAGCGTTTCCATGCAATCAGGCTGGCCAGAATAAAACTGAGTGTCGCGCCACAATAAAACGCCAGCATTAACCGCCAGTCATAGGCTGTACTGAGATTCATAGTGGAGGTAGCGTTAAATAGCAAACAGGGAATCGCGAATAACAGGGTGAACTTCATTAGCCCGTCAACGATATCGTTCGTTAAAAAATTTTGGCGTACCGCAATATAACCGGCCGCTACCACCAGAAAGATGGGCGTAATGATGTTTAGAATATGAAAAAACATGCAGCTTGTTGGAATAAAGTAGGTGCGTGAGTGGTATCTTAAGGCATTCCCACATACCCTTACAGATCAAAAGCCCGTTTCAGTTGTTATTAAAGTATACATTTTTATTTTCACGAATAATTTTCGGCCACGATCAATCATAATTTTTAATTAAGCTCAATATTATATTTTATTTGCCAAAAGACATCCTTAATGGCACCTTAACACCTGCCGAGCAATTAGGTTCGGCGCGTTTCTGTGTGGGTTAAATGGAATAGTCCGCGCAGGGATTTGGTACATAGTTATTCCCCGAGATTGTGTATTTATCAACTAAATGGTTAGGTTGGGACAAGGATGTTACAGATCCCGTTTAGCTTGGATTAGGAAATAGTTCGATCAACTGTTCTGTTTCGACTGTGTATACCCGGACGGTTAGGTTGTGTCTCCTGGCCGTCCTCCCTTCATGGCTACCTGCTTGTTTCCTTCCCGAATTATTGAAACCATAATCATTAACTATCTCAATAAGTTATGAGCTACGTGTGCGTGGTTCATAAAAATTGCACGGAGTTACAATGAAAAAGTCTATTACCTGCCTGTGTGCGCTGGCAGTTACATTAACATTAAGCCCAGTGCCTACTGCGACCGCTGCCCCACCAGAAAAGTCGGTAAAAAAGTATTCTGCTAGTAAGCACTCCTCAAGAAAAAAACGCAAAAGCCGGAAAAAGAGTCGTCGCTCGGTTTTTACCTGCGATCAATATAGCCGTAAGACATTATTAAGAAAATCAAAGCGGTTCTCAAAGACCATTCATCATGCATCAAAAAAATATGGCGTTAATTCAAATTTAATTCGCGCGGTTATTGCCGTTGAAAGCTGTTTTAATCCCCGCGCCCGTGGCGGCTTAGGTGAAAAGGGTTTGATGCAACTTATGCCCAGTACTGCACGACAACTTGGAGTAAAAAATGGTTATAGCCCATGGCAGAATATTCATGGTGGGACGAAATACCTCAAGCAGTTACTAGTTAGATACAAAGGCAATAAGCGCTACGCCGCCGCCGCTTATAATGGTGGCCCCGGCGCGGTAAGTGTGAAATATGGCCCTAAATTTAAGCAGGTCAAGCGTTATTCCAAGCACGTTATGCGAGCCTACAACACGCTGAACCGAGGGAAATCAGAAAGGCCAGCTAAGCTCAGAAAAGCTTCACTACGAAAAACCAAATCCAAAAAATACCGATCCTCCAAGAAAAAAAGAAACCTGAAATTTAGTAAAGCTCGCTATAAAAAAACAAAATACACAAAGCGGTATAAGAAGAGGAAATCAAAATCCGCTAAGCGTAAGCGCAGAATACATCATGTCAAATCAGGCCAAACACTTTATGGAATTGCACGTAAACACCGCACCTCCATTGAAAAATTGAAGCGCCTAAACGGATTGCAATCAAATGTTATCCATGCCGGTAAGAAAATCAGAGTGCATTAAGGTTTTTTACAGACAAGATTCTGCTCTCTGGTAAAGGCCCCTTTAGCTGACATGGTTTATTGTCAAGGGGCCTGAACGCTAAGTATTAGATATGCGTAATTTCATCCCACTGACTACAGGCGGGACATCGCCATAAATAGTCATGCATTTTGTAGCCACAATGCTGACATTGGAAACCCGGTTGGGTCAGTAAGTGATTTGAAATTGCCTGGTCAACAAGTTGAAGTGAGTCCTGCGGGGTCGCAATATCCTGATGATTAAAGAGTGTCAGTGCCTTGCTAATTGTGCGTACATTGAGCTGCTTGTGTGCTAATAAATCTGGTAAATCACGCTTGACAAGCTCACTTAAACCGTAGTCAATGGCCAGTCGCAATGTGAACTCCAACACCTTGACATCAGCACTTTGTTGATAGATTTCAAACAACTGATCCTGAAGTGCATCAATGCGGCCAGATTGCTGATAAGCCTCAACCATATCAGGAAAAATCATACCCAAAAGACCCGGCGAGTGTTGGGCTGCTTCCAGATAAAGCAGCCCTGCTTTCTCAGGTTGGTGGCGAAGCATACTCACATGCGCCCTAATAATTGTCGTTCGGGTGGACTGAGGGTGATATTGCTCAGCTAACACAAGGTAATCATGAACTGTCTGCAAATGCCCGGTATCAATCGCAATATCTGCCAGCTCACAGTAGTAATTTGCAATCAAGTGACCTACGTTTTCATTATTGAGGCGGTGAACAGCCTGAGTAACCTCTATCGCCTTCTCCCACTCAAGGGTTTGTTCGTAAATATTACGCAATGATCGTCGTGCTTCAACGTCCTCAGGGTGACTCTGTAGCAATTCGGTGAAAACACGCTCTGCCCTATCCATCATGCCCGCTGCTAAAAAATCTTTTCCTAAGGCAAGCATTGTGGTGGACTTCTGTGCGCGACTGAGCGAAGCACGACCGATCAGATTTTGATGAACGCTTAACGCACGATCAACTTCTCCTCGGTTGCGAAATAAATTACCTAGCAGAAGATAGGTTTCAGCAGTGTATTCATCAATTTCAGGGCGATTTAAAAATACGTCAAGTGCTTTATCCGGCTCTTCACTTAACAGGTAATTCACACCCTTAACAAAGTTATCAGATAATGGTCTCTTTTCCGCTGGGGCTTGTCTTCTAACGCTTTTCCCTGCCGCACGCCATCCAGAGTAAAACGCAATTGGCAGCAGCAGGAATAATAATTCACTCATGACTCAGGAAATTCTCAGCTCATTGCAAGCTGCCACTACTGTTCCAGAATTGGGAAGTTTTCCTTTGCGGCGTCTACCCGGTCACGCAGTGCTTTACCCGGTTTAAAATGAGGCACATGCTTTGGTGATAAATCGACCGCTTCACCCGTCTTTGGATTACGACCACGACGAGCGGCACGATAATGTAAAGAAAAGCTACCAAACCCTCTGATTTCAATACGCCCTCCAGACGATAATGTATCACTCATCTGTTCCAGCAGAATTTTCACAGACAGTTCAACATCACGACCACTTAAGTGGCTCTGTTTTCTGGAAAGAATGTCAATGATTTCGGATTTAGTCATGCTCGCTTACCCCTCTGCATTGGTCGGGCAGAGTTTACTACGACTGATCAGTAAATCCTAGAGAGAAATAGAATAACAGCTTGAATTTAAATAAAAAAAGCCAACCGTAAATTAACACAGTCGGCTTTTTTGAACACACCACCCACCCAGTGTAGAGGGCGACTAATGTGCTTGATTACACAAATAAAGCGTAATTATTCGCCCATCTGTTCTTTGAAGATGTCACCCAAAGAAGTACCTGCCGGAGCGCGATTACTATACTCTTTCATCACTTCCGCTTCATCAGCATACTCTTTTGCCTTGATTGACAAGTTCATTGTGCGGCTCTTGCGATCGACCCCCATAAACTTCGCTTCAATCTCTTCGCCTACTTTCAGGACAGTCGTGGCATCTTCCACACGATCACGTGACAATTCAGAAGCACGCAAGCTTCCTTCAATGCCATCACCCAGATCAACCTTAGCCATCTTAGGTGTAACTTCTGTGATTGTACCCTTGACGATGCTGCCCTTAGGGTTAGCCGCGAAGAATGCAGAGAATGGATCCTGATCCATCTGCTTGATACCCAGAGAGATACGCTCACGCTCGGGATCAACAGCCAGAACGATTGCTTCCACCTCATCGCCCTTCTTGTAATCACGAACTGCTTCTTCGCCCTGTACATGCCAAGAAATATCAGACAAGTGTACCAGGCCGTCAATACCGCCTTCTAGGCCGATAAAGATACCAAAGTCGGTGATCGACTTGATATTACCTTTAACCACATCATTCTTATTAAATGACTTAGCAAACTCATCCCAAGGATTCGCCTTGCACTGTTTCATACCCAAAGAAATACGACGACGTTCTGCATCAATATCCAGAATCATGACTTCCACTTCATCGCCCAACGTCACAACCTTGGATGGGTTAACGTTCTTGTTGGTCCAATCCATTTCAGACACGTGAACCAAGCCCTCAACACCATCTTCGATTTCAACGAAACAACCGTAGTCAGTCAGGTTACTTACCTTACCGAACAGACGCGTGTTCACTGGGTAACGACGTACCAGATCTTGCCATGGATCTTCACCCAACTGCTTCAGACCCAGAGAGACACGGCTCTTTTCTTTATCAAACTTAAGAATCTTCACATCGACTTCATCACCCATCTGGATGATTTCTGAAGGATGCTTAACGCGCTTCCAAGCCATATCGGTGATGTGCAACAGACCGTCGATACCACCCAAGTCAATGAACGCACCGTAGTCAGTCAGGTTCTTAACTATACCCTTAACCACTTTACCTTCTGCCAATGTTTCAAGTAATGCATCACGCTCTGCACTGTACTCTTCTTCAACCACAGCACGACGGGAAACAACCACATTGTTACGACGCTGATCCAGCTTGATTAGCTTGAATTCTAACTCTTTACCTTCCAGATAAGTTGTGTCACGAACAGGGCGTACGTCAACCAAAGAACCTGGCAGGAATGCACGGATATCACCTAACTCAACGGTGAAACCACCTTTGACTTTACCACTGATGATACCGGTAATAATTTCATCATTCTCAAGTGCCTCTTCCAGCACTTCCCACGCACGCAGACGACGGGCTTTTTCGCGAGACAGCTTAGTTTCACCGAAACCGTCTTCAACACTTTCCAGCGCTACTTCAACAACGTCGCCTTTTTCAACGGTGATCTCACCGGCTTCGTTCTTGAACTGCTCAGCAGGAATAACGCCCTCAGACTTCAGGCCGGCACTCACTGTCACAAAATCAGGAGTTACTTCGACAACGGTAGCGTTGACTAAAGAGCCCGGATTCATTTCGATAAACGTTAGACTCTCTTCAAATAACTCTGCAAAACTTTCGCTCATGGTATAAAACCTTAAAAATATAGATCGACAGCACCCTGCTTATGTCGGGTTAAGTTGACCTTCATTGGCAAACTCGCCTCAGAAAGTAGATTACATAAAGCTACTAACTGACTGATAAATATATACAATCAACAGGGTATTCAGTAGCCTTACCAAAAATTACGCTAAACTAGATTTGCGGGACTCGTATAGCCTTAGCACCTCAGACACCACTTCATCAATGGACAAAGCACTGGTATCGACGATGTGCGCATCCTCAGCCGGGCGCAAGGGCGAGTGATCACGGTTCATGTCCCGCGCATCACGTTCTTGAATATCGCTAACCAAGCCGGCGAGGTTAGCACTAAGCCCATGATCTTTCAACTGTTTCAAACGTCTTTGTGCGCGTACCTCAGCACTTGCTGTCAAGTAGATTTTTAAACTGGCATCGGGGAAAATGGCGGTCCCCATATCCCGACCATCGGCGACCAAACCAGGGAGTTCTGCAAACGCTCTTTGACGTTCCAACAAGGCTTCACGAACAGCACTGACAACGGCAACTTTTGAAGCGGCCTCTCCGGTACGTTCACTACGAATAGCACTGCTCACATCAGCACCTTCCAGAATCACCCTCAGTACACCACCTTCTTCGGGAAGAAAACTCACTTCTAAATTTCTGGCAATATCGGCTAGTTGATCAACATCATCAAAAGTGCAGCCTTTCTCCATTGCAGCATGAGCAACCAAACGGTACAGCGCACCACTATCCAGAATGTGCCACGATAACTTTGTTGCAACCCGCTGAGAAACCGTACCCTTGCCCGACCCTGCCGGGCCATCAATAGTGATTACCGGAGCTTGAACCATAACTGCCGCCTTTATATTGCTGATGTCATTGTGCTGGCATTAGAACTGATTAGCGGCTATGGATCAAGTTGGCCATCGCTCACTAAGCTGCCTGCTGCATTAGGCGATTGGCTTTTCGCCGCTGAAGCTCACTCCCATCAGCAATCACCTCTCGAAGTACAGACTTTGCCGATTCAAAATCCGCAACCTCAAGATACGCCTCTGCCATATCCAGCTTCAGATCCACTTCTAATGTTCCTTCGTCGAACATTTTGAATACATTTTCCTCAGGATGGTGAGCAAGTTGGGCAAAACTTCGTTCTTCTTCGGCAACCGGTGTTTCCAGTAATAAATCCAAGCCATTTTCCTGATCAGCTGCCTGTGGCTCAGGATCAGGCGTATTAACTGCGCCGGAGCGCTTTCGGCGCGTTGCCAGCAATGCAACCATGACCAAAGAAAATAGTGCACCTGCTAGTACCATTAACCAAATCGGCAAATTCAGTTTTCCTCCAAACAAACTCAACTGTGGGCTTTCAGAGGTTTCACCAAAATAGTGAATACCGGGCTGTGACTCCTGCAGCACATGTTGAAGCTGCCGATTCTCCTGTGTAAGTCGCGCAATCGTCTGGTCAGCTTGCGCACGGAGGAATATATTGTTTGATAACTCCGTTTGTGCTTTTGATAATTCCTCCTTTAGAGATACCGTTTCTTGTTGAACAGCACGTAGTTTTTCCTGAAGTTCAAGCAACTCTGAAGAACTCACCTCGCCATTAACAAGCTTAGATTGATTATCAAGTAGCTTGGTTAAGCGAATGACTTCTTTATCTAAAATTAGTAATTGCTCATCAGATTTCTGACTATCCAACTCCAGCTGCCTAATTTTCTTCTCCAGCGTTGCCGTTTCGCGCTTTAATACCTCAACCTGACTAATCAGGCTACTACGTTCCGCTTCAAGAAAAATAATCCGATCCTGCATTTGTTGCGGTGTACGATCAGGCAAGTTAGCCACAGCCACATCAGTCGAAGCATCTGTTGAATGCTGAGGAGCAGCAACATTTTTTGGTGTTCTAAACCTTGGTTCGTTGACTAACCAATCATTCCCCGGCAATACCAATAATGCATCCCGCTTCAGGAGGTTCATATCCCCTCTCACGAATGCCGAAGGATTGGCCGCGACAATGGCTTTCATCAGTTGAAGTGTTGACCGATTCGGCCCAACATAAAAACGGTTTACAATTTTACCCAGTGTGTCTCTGGACTGCACAGGGCCATAGATCACATCAGCCGAGGCAGGTGCTGCCAAGCCCAACGTCGTTGAAACTACGAGCGCACTGATAAAAACACGTGAATTTAAGTATTTTGGCAGGATAAATACCGACATAACAATGCTCCAGCTTTGGTACCGAAGATTCGCCGGATGGCCCCGGTTAGGTCATTCTTATGATTTTTTATTGCGAATCCTGTCGGGAAATCTATCACCCCTGCCATAAAAATCTTGCAAAACCTGACAGGCGGTAGTTGAACCCTAATCAGCTAATCGTTTCAACATCAGTTGTGCCGATGCAGATTGCTGCCGACTGCCTTCTATTTGCACCTCTGCCAGTAATTCACGCGCTGCCTGCAGGTCTCCCAGCTCATCATAAGCTTCAGCCATCGCCAACTTCAACTCAGCCTCTGTTTGTTGATACTCAGAAACATCCGACTCAGAGGCCTCAGTAGTATTACCCTCTGCGTGCAGTGGCTGCTCCATAGTGGGATCAAGAATTGCAACTCGCGATGGATCACGCCGTGGTGGAACCCTTAGTGCATCAACATCTGGCTCAATTTTGTTAGGATCTACAGCACGGAAAACCAGCGTATCTTCAACGGATGGCTTGATCAGCGAATCTTGCTCTGCAGGCACCAAACCATCAGGGATGACTTTAGACCTTCTACGAGCCAGTAATACCATTAGCGCTGTTAGCGCCAGCCCTCCTAATAACAGACCCCATAATGGGAATGTCACCGGCCTGCTCAGGCGCGCTACAGTGTCTTTACTTTTTATATTAGAACTCTGATCACCTACGGCGTGAGAAGGTGTTGCGTCCACAGCAGAACCAGTCGCAACCTCATTCTCGCTATTGACCACTGGGCGATCATCAATACGTTTTGAAGCTGACAGTTCAAGTGCCAACGCCTCATTTTCTTCCTTTAATTTGGCAATTTGAGACTCGTAGCGGTCAACCTTTTCGGTTAACGCTTTCACCTTCTTTTCTAGCGCGAGGTACTCAGTCTTTTTTGCTTCAAGTGAATTTTCTAACGCCGATACCGCTTCATCTTTTGAAGACTGTAGTGTTGCAATACTCGCCTCTAAGGACTCAATTTGACGATCACGTTCAGCTATTATTGCCGCTTGCTCGCTTGTCAATGAAGCACTATTGTCCCGATTATCTAACTTGGCTTGCGCCAAACTAGATGCCGCTTTTGCTCTTGCCTCGGACAACTCGGTTCGCACTGCCTTGAGTGCAACATTAGCAGATTTTATCTCCGCATTCAGCCGTACATTACTTGCTCGCAGCTCTGAGATTTTTTCATTCTGCCTCGCCGTTTCTGCATCCAGTGAACGAAGCTTTTCATTCGCCCGGTCTCTCTCCGCACGAACAGAGGCCAGTTTTTTCTCAAGTGACTCAACTTTGGCATCACTCTGCCTTGATAGAACAGTCGCTTGCCGACGATTAACATGCCCTCTTCCTGATACAGTGGGAGTGACAGACCGAGCAATCGTCTCATTGCTTGGCAATGTGAGCATGACATTTTGCTTAAGCAAGCCCATATCATGATAAATAAACGCCTGAGGATTTCTGCGGAATATCTCCCGCATAATCGTCTGATCAGGAAATGGGCTAGCCATATAGTTCTCGTTTACAATGCTGCTAAGCGTTTCGCCTGCTCGAACCGGGCCATAACGGGTATCAGCCATCACGACAGATTGCAGCACAACAAAGCTACATAAAGCAGCAGGCAACAACGATCCTGCCCTATTACAAATAGAGAATAAACGAGAACTAGTCATAAGAAACCTCAAAGAATCTTGGCGATACTCTCCGCGGCACGCTTAACATCAAGAAAGATCAAACCCAAACGTGCATTCGGTTTTGCCAGTACGGTTACAACAGCTTCGTGACCCGCATGCGTCATAAGAATATAACCTTGGTCACCTTTGACCAAAACTTGCTCCAAAGTACCACGAGCCAATTCCTGAGCCGTTCGATCCCCTAATGACAGCATGGCAGCACTCATTGCCCCCACACGGTCCTCGTCCATGGCAGCTGGTAATAATGCTGCCATCATCAGACCATCCTTTGATAATACCGCCGACGCCTCAATGTCAGCAGTTGAGCCATTTAAATCACTCAAAATTGAATTCAGCATTTCTGCTCGCATGAGTTTTACTCCTGTGAAGTCTATTTTAATTCAGTATCATTGCGCCAGGAGCGCCATAACGTCGCTCTAACGCCCATACCAGTTGTGTGAAAGCGGGCTGGTTTAATTGTGGCATCCCTCCCACGATTAGCGTGAAACGGTCGCCACCAACATACAGTGGCCAAAATCCGATTTCACTATTGCCTGCGGCATCAATCAGGCCCCAGGCCCGTTGTGTATAGCCGAGGTTTCCTTTGAGGACATCTTGGTGTCTTCTATATATTGCTGTCAGGCTGGCACTCAGTGCGGCTAGTTCTTCTGCGGCCTCGTGAGGAAAGCCAGAGCTTCCCAAATAAAGTCCCTGCCCTTCAGCCAAGACGGCACGTCCGTTGTCAGACAAACTTTGCAATAACCCTGGCAGCATCTTTTCCAAACTCCCCGTCGGTGCAAGCTGAGGTTCCTTTTGCCCACAGATAAAACCGGCATCTTGAAGCAAATGAACAAACTCCAAGGTCTCTGTTTCATTACTTAAGCCACCAAGTGCTTGGGTGTTTTCAAGATTGAAAGCGGGTGTTTCATCAGCCCTTAGCAGACGGCGTAAAAACTCACGCCCAAATTGATCCGCATCGGACTGCACCGCATAAAAGCTCCCACCGGGCGTCACGCCCATATATAAATCTTCATTTGAAATAAAATTACTCATAACATTTCCGCTCCGGGTGTCAGAGACATTAACATCGCTTGAATTAATAACGATACATCCTTGCGTTTGCGAGCATCCACTTCAAACACGGGGGCTCTAATTTTTAGCTGGTCCAACCAATGCCGATAATCATTTACAGTGGGCGTACGATGCGTATCCATACGGGTTACGCCAACAACAAGCTGCTGGGCTGCGATAAATTCACGAAAAGCCTGAGTATAAAACCTCAAATCCTGCTGAGGGTCTTTACGAGAATTATCAATTAATAACACCAGCCCTATCCCCCCTTTTGTGAGGATATCCCACATAAAATCGAAGCGCTCCTGACCCGGTGTGCCATAAAGATGAACCCGCTCATTCTCACCTAGCTGAATCATCCCATAATCCATCGCTACCGTGGTTTCAGGCTTTTTCAACTTTGCCATATCGGATGCCTGTTCATCTGTTGTGACAATATCAATATCACTAATCACACGAATAGCCGTTGTCTTCCCCGCGCCGACAGGGCCGGTAAAAATAATTTTTTTGTTATCAGTACTCATTATTTCTGCTTTAGCCCCCTATCAAACGTTTTAGTAAACGTGAAAATAAGCCACGCGGCGCTTCGGTGGCACGTGTGGTAGGCTGTTTTTTAATCAATTTATCAGGATCCTGTTCAATTAATCCAAGGGCACTCGCTGCGTTATAAAAAGAAAAAACATAACGCTGAGGGATCTTCAATGACTTGGCGACATCAAAAGCACTGAGCGGGCCGGTAGACCACAAGGCGGCAATCGACATAACATGCGGGAAATGTTCCAAGCGTGTCAGACTTGGCCAGTGTTTCAAAGCAACCGCTTTTGCCGGATCTAGCTCCCGTGACAATACCCCCTGTGCAGACAACAGACTGCTTGTCCAAACGAACGACTCAAGATCGTAAAGCGCAGAGGTTTGCTGCACAATCATGTCATTAAGCTCGTGAACTTCCTGTGTGCTTAAAATATGCATTTTCCCGCCATCCTGCACATTGCAGGCGTTGATAAAGGCTTCAAACTCCGGTGTATTCAGCGGAATTGCACAGAAAACCCGGTGTATTTCAGGCAGCACATAAATACGCGCTTGTGGGAAATTAAGTAACACACCCTGCTGACATTGTCTGGCTAATCTCACTGCATCTTTTAAGCTGGACAGGTAAAAACTATCCTCCACCTGCACACTGCTATAGTCCTCTCCAGGATCAATATCAGGCCGCGAGCCGCACAGTTGTGCCCAGCGTGCTTCTTGCTCTTCTGGGGTCAATTCCGGCTCGCTGGGCGCTTGTGCTGATAAAGCAGTTCCTTCGAAGCCAGACACCATCCCCTCATCAGCCTTCGATAAGTCTTCTGTTGCCATAGCATCTTTTTGGTCAGCAACGACATCGCCTACTAAAGGAATGTTGACCGAATGGTCAGCCGCTGGTTTTATTTCAGGGCGCTGTAGCGGCGTGTTTTTTTTGAATGCGGCACGCGCCTGTTTTTGCTGCTCCAAGTGCTGTCGCTGATCCTCAGAGGCAACTGCGGATGCAGTAATTGACTCAGGCTTATTAGGCAAATTTTCGGAAAGCTTGGATTGTACCTGTTCGGCGGCATCCAATAACGCCCGACTGGTTAGTGGTTTTGCTAACCAAATTGCATCCTCAAGTTCGACCGGGGCAATCGACAAAATAATGGCCGGTTTATGCCAGACTTGGAATGCTTCTTCATAATGCTGCCGTGCTGGTGGGTAGTCATAATCAATGATAAGTACATTCGCCTCATCCTGAGTATCGACCACCTTAAAAATATGCTGACCAAGCTTGGCAAAAAAGAAATCCAGAACTGCCTTATTGTGTGTGCCAACATCCTCAAGACACACACGCAACGTAATATTCTGATTGGGTTGATCAATCATTGATAATAGTGACCTTTATTGGGTGTCAGGTTTAGGCAAATCCCAAACGGCCCCCGGTTCACGGCCTTGCTCCTGCAATAATCGCCGTAAACGCGCCTGACTATCATAATCCTTCGAATAGCTATACACGCGAAGTAACTCTTGTTCCGCTCTGGGATCACCTTCTGGATTCAACACTTCCTGCTCCAGCAGCTCTTGTGCTTCTTCCAGTTGACCATACTCCAGACAATCCAACGCCTCTTGGTAATAACTGGTATAAGCAGCCGCCCTACGCTCAGACAGCACTAACAGAGGCTCTGCTTTTTGAGTTAAACCGGTGGCCAGTACCGAGCCTGCGATAAAACGATCGTCATAACCACGCTCAAAGCCATCCGTCAGCCATATCTGAAAATATTGTTGATCAGCCTCGGACAAGTGCTCCCGAACCTGCTGGAAGACCAGCGTACGCAGCTTCAGGCCATTGTCGCGCAAAGCAATGAACAAATCCTGCAATGCACCGGCAAGATTATCCTCATTTTGATTCATTAGAACGCGTTGAACTTGCGCGCGTAGATCCAGCGGATAACGGCTAACATGATGTGCAAGGTGACGGCGACCGGGGGAAGTCTTTAACTCATCACGAAGCTGCAATGCTTTTTGATTATCCAAACTGAATGTTGCGGGAAGTTTAGCAATCTCCAACGCATCCGTGTTATCACGGTTTACATTCATATTAAGATGTACCCAAAATCCTGATTGACACTCAAGGAATTACGGAATAGTTGCTAGACTGTATAAGAAAGAAAACCAAAAAGATACACAACACTCTAATTTTTCTGATGATTCTTTACAGTTTCCAGACCAAACTACTGAACGGTTAATAACCTCCGATATTGCGATAAAGACAGTTTTAAAACGATTATCTGCTTATATTGACCCATAACCACCCAATCCAATGAAAACATTGAAATAAAAATTTTCCAAGATTTATACTCGGCACCATAAAAGCGATAATAATCCCACTGATTGTTGTGCTGATACCCCTCCAAACCGATCTGCACAGCAAAACACAGCCCCAATTCGCCAAAAGGCCATACACTTATGTTCAGAAAAAAAACGAAACTTGCTGAACCCACACAACCGCGTCGTATTGCATCCCAGTTGGAACCTGACGTTGAGCTAGTGGGCGACCTTTCCTTTTCAGGACTCCTTCAGGTTAAAGGCAATATTTATGGTAATGTCATCGCGCCAATGGATTCTGATGCCACACTACTAATTGAACCCGGCGCGACTATTACCGGCGAGGTACGCGCCCCTTATATTCAAATTAAAGGCAAAGTCACCGGCGATGTATTTGCTACCAAGCGCATCCGCATCAATGTAGGTGCGATTGTGATTGGCAATATACATTATGAAGAAATCGAGCTAGATCAAGGCGCACACTTGGCCGGACGCTTAATCTCCACAAAAGAAGAGCGCATTACTGACTAACAACACGAATCAGGCTGCGCATCCGCTGGCAATGTCATACCCAAGGCTTCGCTAAGCCGTGCCCACTCAAAAAACGGGCCGGGGTCTGTTTTTCTATTGGGTGCGATATGTTCGTGTCCAGTGATGGCCTGCTTATCAAGACTGGGGTATTGGCTTTGTAGCTCTCGAATCAGGGCAATCAATGACTCATATTGCGCATCACAAAATGGCTCAAAGTCTGAGCCTTCTAACTCAATGCCAATTGAGAAATCATTACACACCTCGCGTGCTCTAAAACACGACACACCAGCATGCCAAGCTCGTTTATGAAACGGCACATACTGTACAACGTCACCACTTCGCCGAATCAAAATATGGCTTGATACCCGTAAGTGAGTAATTTCAGCAAAAAATGGGTGATCGCTTTCACACAGACAATTCGTAAACAATTGATCAATATACTCGCCACCAAATTGCTCAGGTGGTAATGAAATATTGTGGATCACGATCAGGCTAATATCGTTCGGGTCAGGCCGCTCATCACAATTAGGGGATGGTAGGAAGCGGGCATTGCTAACTAAACCGGAATGTTTGGATATTTTCAAAGAAACCCCAACAAGATAGAAGGTATCGATAAAACACCGGCTCAATTCCAAGGGAAGTGAGCCGGAGGTACTGCTAGATTGGGGAACGTCAGGTTAAATCTGATACACCGGATTGACAAGCATTAAAAACTTAACATTGCCAAAACGTAATCTTAACTCAACAGTATTTTTCTCCACATCCATCGCCTCAAAACCAGCGCCCAAATTCACCCCTAAAACAGTCTTTCGAAGGGATTTTATCGGTGTTTGTCAAGGATAAATTTCTGACTTATTCACACCTACCGTTTGTCGGTTTTAAAATGTCAAGTAAATTGAATCATATTTCTCACATCAAAATAAAGTAACGTAAACTATTGTTTTATATAACAATTAAAAGACTGATTATTTTTTAAGCAATCTGCTGGAAGCCAGGTTTTTAAAGGCTTTCGCAGGCTTTTCAAACTACTATTCACAGACTTATGCACAGCTTCTGTGGACAAATCTCCCTCAGCAAAAGTCAATACCAATTTGGAGCAAAGATTCATCAACCCGACAAAATAATGAGCCATATCACACAGGCATTAATGCCCTAAAAATTCAGCGAAATATCCCGATGCTCAGACTGACACATCGCGATATGTTTGGCTTGGGCATCACTTAGGCGAGGCTGCGATCGAAGACCAATGGTTTTAGAGATCGCCGTGTCATAGACCTGCAACGCTGGAGCCAATGACTTTTCAGCACGCTCACGCCACTGCATCTGCGCCACATAACGATCAATGGCATTCTTTTGATAGCCCAGTGCTTTTGTCCGGCCTGCTGCTGAATCATCTTTTTTGATTGTCCGCCGCGCTTTGGATAGTGCCGACTTGATGTTGCTGGCTCCGGCTACATCCCCCAAACGACTTTCAATGGCTTTAATCGTTTTCATCGCAGCATCCTTTGGTGCATGGCTGATAGATTCTGCCAAACTGTCAATTTGTGGCCGCAAGTCCCGTAATGCAGTAGTCGCTGCAATGATTTTTTGCAAGTCCTTAACCGATTCGTAGGCACTGTCAGTTAGGTTGTAGTATTCACGACGCGACTTTGTCAGCGCCTGACTCAGCTCAGAATAACGATCACGCGCCGCTTGCCAGTTTTCAGGGATAGATTCCTGTAGCCGTGCCTGTTCCGCTTTTTTCGCCTTGATCTCGGCAGTCATTGTATCGCTGCTTACCGAGTGATCCCCTGCTTCATAGGCTAAATTTCTAATCCCCTCTTCCAGTGTTTTAATGCGCTCAGACAGACGATTAATATCCTGCTCAATCTTCCGTACATTGCGATGCAGTGGCTCATATTCCGGCACATAAGCCGCCAGGGACTGCTTTGCAGTAGCGATATCCGCCATTAAGGCAAAACTGTTTGCAGCATTAGCAGTACCTTCTGTCCAGCTACGCTGTAAGTCTTCTGGCAAATAAGACACATCCAAACTCCGCGCCTTGCGGATGGCAGCGCGAATGTTGCTCTCATCAGCACTGTACTCATCCACCACATAATCTTCCAAACAACGCTGAAGCTTAGGATTCATCGGTGGCGGGGCTGTATCCGACAATAAGTGGGTACGATTCGGTAGATAATTAACCAGCACCGGAAAATACCCGGCTATTGCCAAGCCAACGAGCTGCAAGCCAATAAACACCATCGCACCCTTGTAGATATCCATGGTTCTAATGGCCTTTTCTGCCACGCCACGCAAATAAAACAGCGCAAAACCAAACGGTGGTGTCAGGAAAGAGGTCTGAATGTTCAAACCAATCATCACGCCCAACCACACAGCCGTGATATTTGCCTCAGGGTTTGCCAGCAGAATGGGCGCAACTATCGGCACCACCACGACAGCAATCTCAATAAAATCAAGGAAGAAACCCAGCAGGAAGATTACCAACATGACCACCAGGAACTGTGTCCAAAAACCGCCGGGAAGCCCTGTCAGATAATGTTTAACTAGTTCTTCACCACCAAATGCCCGAAACGCTGAGGTCAGCATTGCCGCACCGATCAGAATAATGAACACCATTGAGGTAGTTTTAGCCGTCTCAACCATGACCTTTTTTAAGGTGTCATCGACTCGGTAAACACGCCAGGCGCTCCAGGCCACGGCGAACAGCAATACAGCTACAGCGATAGCCGCATAGATAATGGCTTGACGATCTTCATCGCTTTGAATATGTCGCACATTGAGCGAATGTTCACTGCGTAAGTAGGCGATACATATCAGCGAAGCCACGGCAAGAATCGCCGGAATAAATGACGACCAGCCGCCTCGGTGAAGCCGATAGCCTGCCATAATCATGGCACCAACCGCACCGATGGATCCCGCCTGATTTACTGTCGCGACACCTAAAATGATGGAGCCAAGTACCACAAAAATCAGCGTTAACGGTGGCACCAGTGAGAGCAAAATGCTGCGTACAAATTTGGCATCATACGCACCTTTATAAGGCACCGGTGGCGCGAGGCTAGGCTTGAGCCATGCAACCACGAGGATATACAGCATGTACAAGCCAACCAGAATGGCACCGGGAATCAGCGCCCCCATGAACATATCTCCGGCACTGGCAGATACCACATCAAACTGCGACGGCATGGAAAACTCGCCAGTGGCTTCCCTATACAATGCCTTGCGTGCGGTATTGGCCTGATCTGCTGCGCTGGATAGTTGGTCAGCCAGGATAATGAGTACAATCGAAGGCGGGATAATCTGTCCCAAGGTACCAGAGGCGCAAATTGTGCCGGTGGCTAAGGGCTTGGAATAATTATTTCGCATCATGGCGGGCAGGGAAATCAAACCCATAGCGATCACCGTCGCGCCAACAATGCCCGTCGTTGCCGCCAGTAACGCACCGACGAATACCACCGAAATACCCAAGCCGCCCGGAATTGGGCCAAACAACTGCGCCATTGCCACCAACAAATCTTCGGCGATTTTTGAGCGCTGTAGCATGATGCCCATAAAGATGAACAACGGAATTGCAATCAAGGTATCCCGCTCAACAACCCAGTACAAACTTCGGAAGTTGGTCACACCGGCACTTAGCCATTGCTTGGGGCCGTCCTGAGCAAAATAAGCACCGACATCACCAGCGAATAGATAGCCGCAAGCCGCAGCCAGTAACACCGTAATAATCGCAGAACCGGGCAAGGCAAAAGCCACTGGAAAACCGGATACCAGTGCCGCCGCCATCAGCAGAAACAACACTCCTAAAAAGACTAATTCCATTATGCTTCTCCGCCTTCTAGTGCATCCGAGCCAGATTCATTGCTGATAATTGCAATACTCGCTAGTAAGTAGCTGGCAAATTGAAAGGCCATTGACACTGCAAACACCACCAGGAAGCTGGCCATTAAATACTTCACATACATGCCATAGCCACTTTGCGATAATTCAAAGTTAAATATGGGACTGATTAAACTGCCCTGTTTGGTATCCATGCCCAGCCACAAAATAGTCCAGCACAGCGGCAGCCCCAGCAATAAACAACCAAAACTGTTGATCCACGCCTTGGTGCGACGACTGAAGCCTGCGTACAGAATATCCACCCGTACATGGCCACCTTCGACCAAGGTATAGGCACTGGCAAACAGGAATAAACCGGCATACCAGAAACGCACCAAATCCCCCATAAAGGCTTGTTCGTAGGAGAAGATAAAACTGGATAATACAATGCCAAATTCTGCAATCACCACCAATAGAGCCAACCAGATAAACCCTAAGGAGCGACTAAACCAGGCAATGAGCATTGATAAAGCCACTAACGGATAATGCACAAAAGTTCCACGCCAGCTTGATTGCTCCAAACTCTGTGACAGAGACTCACCCACCAGTGGGGTTAGTAACTTCTCTATTCGCAAAAATGAAATTGTCGCGTCAACTAGCCCAATGAGAAAAACAGACCAGAAAGCCACCCTGACCAGATACGCAGCCCATGACGCATATTTTGCCGAGTCTTGCTGCAATGTGGTATCTGGTGTCTTTGTGATTTTTTGCTGTAAACGTACCAATACAACAATACATAACAGCACAAAGCCCGCTGATTTTAACAGTGCGCTGGTGGGTAGGGTTGCATCACCACGGAAATGTCCAATCAATGCATCCACATTCGGTACATCCAACCAAAATATCAGATAGCGACTAAACAGAAACAACAAGACACTGACCGACATCAACGCAGCAACTAGCCGCCAGAAACGTCGGTATCCTGGAACAGAATTGGTGGTCATCGTGTGGATATTCCCCAAGCAGACAATGAAAATAAAACACAGAAATAATACAGCACAAACAATAAACGGAGCACACAGCTCCGTTTATGATTGATCAATCCGCAACAATTACAGCCCTAGTACACGGTTGCGTTCTTGCACATAAGCCTGATCCGAGACTTGAGTCCACGCCCCCAAATCAGCACGGGCTTTCACAAAGCTCTCGTAAATTTCTTTTGTGAGCGAGTCATGTTTAATCACATCGGCGAGAACTTCCTCTGTTGCCTCACCAAAGCTGTCGTAAGTATCTTCAGAGAACTGACGCAATTTAACACCGTGATTTTTTACCAGTGATTTTAACGCCGCACCATTATTAGCATTATATTCGGCCACCATCATGTCATTTTCCATAGACGCCGCCGCTTCGATCATCATCTGATCCGCTCTAGAAAGGCTTTCCCACCACTTTTTATTCATGCTAAGAGACAGCATTGAACCCGGCTCGTGCATGCCCGGATAGTAGTAGAACTTAGCCGCTTCATAAAACTTCATAAGCTCATCATTCCACGGGCCAACCCACTCAGTTGCATCAATCGCACCAGACATCAGGTTTTCATAAATCTGTCCACCCGGCAGGGACACTGGGGATGCACCCAGCTTTGCCATGACATCACCACCTAACCCCGGAATGCGGATTTTCAGACCCTTAAAATCGCTAGCAGACTTGATTTCCTTACGGAACCAGCCCCCCATCTGAACGCCGGTATTACCACACATCAACGCCTTTAAGCCAAACTTGCCTGTCAATTTATCCCAAAGCTCCTGACCACCACCGAAGCGAATCCACGCATTCATCTCACTGTAGGTCAGTCCAAAAGGTACGGATGTAAAGAAGGAGAAGCCCGGATGCTTACCTTTAAAATAATACTCAGCACCGTGATAAATCTGCGCATTGCCGCCTGCAACTTCATCAAAGACGTCAAACGCTTTGACCCGTTCACCCGCAGCAAAATAATTCACCTTGATTCGGCCATCACTCATCGTATTGATGCGCTCTGCAAAGCGCTGTGCAGCCGTTCCCAGACCCGGAAAATCACGTGGCCAGGTAGACACCATATTGACTTCAAGGCGTCCTTTTGCAATCGCTGGCGCAGCAACCGCGCCCGCCGAAGCCACCGCTCCAAGTGCAGCCCCTTTTAATACATCACGTCTATTCATAAGCAATCCTCATTCTCCTCTGTTTATTGTAAAACCCCAAAAACTTAACGGCACGAGAAGCCGTTCGGGTGACCCAAAAATCACAAGCGGCTTAATTATTGCCGATAAAATAAGGAAAGTAAAACCGCGCAATGCAGCCGTTCAACGGGCAATCAGTGGCTTGTGATAGTGCCCAGCATATTTGAGAAAACGCGGCCGACCACTGTTTAATCCGCAATGGGCTGCCGTGACCAAAAACGCTGATTCACCCTGCGATACCGCACAGGCTTAACTGCGTGATTGTTGTGTGGGAATTTAAACTGAACGGCCCCGTCTTTAGCAGTTGTCAACACATCTACCTTATGCTTTTGATAGCGCGCGACCGCCCGGCGATCAGGATGCCGGAAACGACTGCGATAACCTGCTGAAGCCACCGCCCAACGCGGACGAACCGCCCGAATAAATGCCTGGGTTGATGAACCATTGCTGCCATGATGTGGCATCAACATGACGTCTACGGCCAATTTCTCTCGCTGAGTTTTCAGCAGCAGTCGCTCCGCCTGCTTTTGAATATCCCCCGTAAGCAACATGCTATGGTATTGGTTACTCACTCTCAACACGCAGGAACGATTATTATCATTACCTCGCGTGATTTCAGTTGGGTGTAAAAACTCAAAACTCACCGCTCCCCAGCGCCATGCCACACCTTGCCGACAGACATTAGCAACCCGCTCCGCCAAGACATTGGGTTGATTACCATACACTCTCCCAACTGGCATTTCGCTGAGTAAAGCGCCAGCGCCGCCACTGTGGTCACGATCATCATGCGACACAACCAGGACATCAATATCCGATATGGCCTGATGCCTTAAATAAGGCAACACCACCATTTTACCCAGGTCATAGTTTTCATTAGGCCGATCACCCGTGTCATACACCAAGGTTTTATGCTGTGTCTGAATCACCACGGACAACCCCTGCCCGACATCCAACACCGTTAGCCAAAACGCCCCAGCATCATGTGGCGCTGGAGGCTTATAGAATACCATTGGAATAATCACCGCCACAGCGCTGTAACGCCACGTCATCCCGGATGGCAGCAATAATAACCCCGCAGAAAATACAGCCAATATACTGAGCGTTAGCGGTAAATACGATAATCCAAGACTCGCCATTGGCAAGGCTGCCAGCCAATTCAGGACAACGAATAATCCATCTAAGTGCAAGCTAACAAAACTCACCACATGGCTTGCCAACCCCTCACTAATGTAACTTAATAAAACCGCCAAAAAGCTAAACGGCACTACAATCAGCGACACCCAGGGAATCGCCAGCAGGTTTGCCACCGGGGATACCAGCGAACCTTCCCCAAAAAATACCAAGCCAATAGGCAACATTAGCAATGATAGATAAACCTGCAAACGCAGCAATTGCAGCGACTCCCTCCCCACGGTACGTGACAAAATCCATAGGATAATAGCCACTGCCGCAAAGGACAGATAAAAACCAACACTGAGCACCGCCAAAGGATCAATCAGCAGCACCGCAACCATTGCCAAGGCCAGCACTCGGCTGACGGTAAACTGTTTTTTACTGGCCAACAGAACCAAAGCAATTATGACCATTAATAAGGCGCGTTGGGTCGGAATACTGAAACCGGCCAACATTGTATAAATACTGGCTAGAGCCACTCCGACAAATGCACCCGCGTGTCGCACCGGAAGATATAAACCTAGCGATGGGAAGCACCACCAGATGGCATAAGCCATCACCAAACCAAAGCTTGCAACCAAGCCGATGTGCAGACCAGAAATTGCCATCAGGTGGCTGGTGCCAGTATCACGCAAGATCTTCCATTGTGCCGCCGACATGGCTTGTTTATCCGCAATCATTAATGCTCTGAGAATACTGGCATGTTCTTCATGTCTGGATAAACGATTGAGTTTTGCCCGAATAGACTCCCGCCAACGATTAACGGAATACCAGGCAGCTGGAGCAAGTCGCCGTTGTTGTGTTGATTTTCTGAGATAACCCTTGGCTTCAAGACCTTCTGCAAATAGCCATTTCTCGTAGTCAAAGCCACCCGGATTCATAAATCCAGTGCCACGCTTCAAGCGAACCTGAAACTGCCATTGCTCCCCTGCCTTGACAGCCGGTAGATCACGGTATGCGTTCAGTTGAATCAGCCCGTGCCAGGGAATGACGCGATTTCCCTCAAGCAGACGTGCTTCTGCTACCTTAAACTGAAATGCCAAGCGGCCAGCATGACGATCAACCAAACTTGCCACCGTGCCTTTAAGTAGCAGGTCTTTGCCCTCATAGGCTGCTGGAAATGACTGCCTTTGTCGAACATCAGCGACCATTAAGACCAGACTGAACCCCGCAGCTGCCGCTAACACAAGGCAAGTGATTCGTTTATCGAAAGGACGGAAATAGACCAAGAAAAAAACACTCACAAGCAGTATACTGGCGCTCAGTGAGAAATGAGGCAACTCCGAGACGTATAATGCCGACATACTGCCCAGCAATAGCCCGATTGCTATCTTACGCATAAAACAACTTAACCATTCGCTTGTGTGAACTCCCGACAGAGGGAAGGCCCATTTTGCTGGAACCTTAGCGCAGTGAAGTTGCACTATAGCTTAACCTGCAAGTTCACGTCGTGAGATCGCATTGTTTATTAACCGCCAATCAGGGACATTGATGGTATGCCAAAAAAGTTTTTTAAGCGATATTCTCCTGATCCGAAGCGAATTAAAGAAACCCCCGGCTTAGGCTTTTTAGGTGAGCGTCTGCATCAACCCAATCTATGGCACTTTAATCGACACTCGGTCAGCAAGGCTTTTGCCATCGGCTTATTTTGCTGCTGGATTCCACTCCCGTTCCAAACGGTGATTGCCGCCTGTCTTGCCCTTTATTTCAGAGCCAATCTGGCACTATCCGTTGCTTTGGTCTTTCTCACTAACCCAGTAACCATTCCACCCGTGTTCTATTTTGCCTACCGGCTTGGTAACTGGATTTTAGGTGGGGAAGGCATAGATTTCAGTATAGAGCTAAGCTGGGATTGGCTGGTCAATAGCATGGGGCTTGTCTGGCAGCCGTTGTTTTTGGGCTGTTTATTATCAGGGATATTCACGTCAATGCTGGGCTATTTAACGGTTCAACTTATCTGGCGGCAACACATTCGCAAGCACCAGAAACTGCGTCTGGCGCGTCCGGCCAATCAGAAACCCAAGTCAGGTGATATTGCTGTGGACAAAGCGAAATAGTAAGACCTAGACAGAAGCCTCCTCGGTAACAGCCTGTGTGTGGGTGGTTTCTGTCAAGTGGCCATCCACCAAACTGAACTGACGATCCATTTTCTCTGCTAACTGTAAATCGTGCGTTACGATAATAAACGTTGTTTGCAAATCGTCATTTAGTTCCTGCATCAAGCTAAACACTTGCAACGCTGTTTTCTGATCCAGATTACCCGTTGGCTCATCGGCTAACACCGCAGCAGGTTTTGTCACCAAGGCACGCGCAATCGCTGCCCGTTGGCGCTCACCACCGGATAATTGACCCGGCTTATGGTCCAGACGTGATTCCAGGCCAACTTTAGCCAGCATCTCAGTGGCTTGCCTGGTCGCCTCGCTCACGGCTAAACCGCGAATCAATAACGGCATGGCAACATTTTCAAGTGCAGTAAACTCTGCCAACAAGTGATGGAACTGATAGATAAAGCCTAACGACTGATTTCTCAGCTTGCCACGATCCGCATCCGAGAGCTGAGCCATGTTGTTGTCCAGTACTGTAACACTGCCAGTACTTGGCAAATCCAAACCACCCAACAGATGTAATAAGGTACTTTTACCGCTGCCAGAGCTACCAACAATGGCCACCTTTTCACCGGCTTTAATGTCCAGATTAATGCCCTTCAATACCTCAACATCCAACTTGCCTTCCGTAAAACGCTTGTGCAACGCCTGACAAGAAATAACGGTTTTATTTTCACTCATATTATTCATACCTTAATGCTTCGGCCGGTTGTACTCTGGAGGCTTTCCAGGAAGGATAAAGCGTTGCCAACATAGACAACATTAATGCAGATACCGCAATCACGACCACATCTAACCAACGCACACGAGACTCCAATGTGCTAATGCCGTAAACGTCTTCGGAGATAAAGTTGACACCAAACATACGCTCTAAAAATGGCACAATGACATCAACATTCATCGCCAATAACACGCCCAGCATTACCCCCAGAACAGTGCCGATTACACCGATCAATGTCCCCTGCACCATAAAGACTTTCATTACATCACGAGGTGTCATTCCCAATGTGCGGAAAATCGCAATATCCGCGCCTTTATCTGTGACCACCATGACCAAGGTGGAAACTAGATTAAACGCCGCCACCGCGATGATCAGACCCAACAGGAAAAACATCATGGTTTTCTGTAACTGAATCGCCTTAAAAAAATTCTCATTTTGCCGCGTCCAATCACTTACCCAATAATCTTCGCCGGAATTCGCGGCAACCACTTCACTCACCGCTCGGGACTGGTATAAATCATCCAAACGTAAACGCAAGCCTGTGACCTGATCACCCATTTCAAACAAAGAAGCAGCATCTGCCATATGCACGAACACAGTGCCTTGATCATATTGCTGCAAGTCAACGCGGAAAATGCCACTCACGGTAAATTGCCGAAGGATTGGAATTTCGCCCAAATCAGCGCCATTGGCATTGGGTATCAGCAAAGTAACACTGTCCCCCACATCCACCTTTAGGGATTCCGCCAGCTTTGCCCCCAGGATGATGTTGTTTTCACCAGCGACCAACTGCTCAAAACTGCCCTTGCCTTCCAGCATGTGACGACTGACATCTCCGGTTTGTTTTGCAAACTCTGGCAATACACCCTCTAAAATTGCGCCTTGTACGCGCCCACCTTCATTCAGCATGACTTGTTTTTCAACAAAGGGGGAGGCAGCCACAACATGATCCAGTTTTAACAATTGCTCACGACGTTGTTGCCAGTTAGCAATCATCGCATCGGTTTCTGACACAGTGACATGCGACACCATGCCAAGAATCCGGTCGCGCATGGCTTGTTCAAAACCATTCATCACCGACAGCACTGTAATCAGCACCATCACACCAAGCGCAATACCAATCATGGACGCAAAGGAAATAAATGACACAAAGCTTTTTTCTCGGCGCGCGCGGGTATAGCGTAAACCAATGGCCACTTCTAAGGGTTGAAACATTATTCGTACCTCAGTGATTCAGCAGGCTGTACTGCGGCTGCCCGATTCGCCGGATAAATCGTCGCTAATACCGCCAACACCAGTGCCGAAACGGTAATCACCCAAACATCTGACATATGCAACTCGGATGGCACGTTTGAAATATAGAAAATATCGGCAGGAAAAATTTTAAAGCCAAAGAAATTTTCCAGTGCAGGGATAATCGTCTCCAAATTACCGGCTAACAAAACACCACCGACAGCCCCTAGCAACGCACCAAAAATGCCAATAATGCTACCCTGAATAATAAAAATTTTCTTAATGGCCGTGGGTGAAATCCCCAGGGTTCGTAAAATGGCAATATCGGCCTGTTTGTCATTAACCACCATGACCAGAGATGACACCAGATTAAACGCGGCTACCACAACAATCAGCAGTAGAATAAAAAACATCATGGTTTTTTCCATACGAATGGCGCTAAAGAAGGTTTTATTATCACGCCCCCAGTCACTCACACTTACGCCATCGCCTAATTGCTTTTGCAGACTTGCAGCGACATCCTGCGCGGCGAACAGGTCATCCAAACGCACCCGCAAGCCACTAATTTGTCCCTTCATTTTAAAGAGTCGCGCCGCATCATTCATATTAATGAACGCGGTACTACCGTCATAGTCACGCATATTCATTTTATAAATGGCCGTGACGGTAAAGCGCTTCGTACGAGGAATGACGCCTGCGGGGGTGACTCGCGCCAATGGTGTGATGACGGTGACTTTATCGCCAATAAAAGCACCAATCGCATTGGCCAGCTCACGACCAATGGCAATGCCATACTCGCGGTCTTTCAGGGTATGCAGACTACCATCCAGCATGTGCGCTTCCAGTTCACTGACAGCCCCCTGTCTTTGCGGCTGAATGCCTTGCATCAGAACACCACGCATCTCGCCATTGGCACTAATCATCACTTGCTGCTGAATATATGGTGCCACACCGTCAACTTGCCGAGTTCCCGCCACCTGCTGATCCAGGGACTCCCAACTGCTTAATTTACCATCTGTCCCTGAAACCGTGACATGGGCAACCATGCCCAGTATTCTTTCTCGTAGTTCTTTTTCAAACCCATTCATAACAGAAAGAACAGTGATCAGTGCTAACACCCCAATCATGATGCCTAACATTGAGGCCAACGAGATAAAAGAGATGTAGTGATTTTTGTGTTTGGATCGCGTATATCGCAAACCAATAAATAATTCTAGTGGTTTAAACATAGCGCATCTTTATTGATTATGACTGGCATTAATACCAACTAAAATAATGAGTAAACTGGTGAATACCATGAAACTTAATCCTTTATTGCTGACTGCATCATTAACCATTTTGTCGTTATTATCAGCATCTCACGTTGCACAAGCTGAAATTCTTAAGATTGGCAAACACGCCAAAGTCATCACCAAAGCCGATGCACCCCGCCGAGGCTTATCCATGAAAGCGGTTCAGGCCAAGTTTGGCAAGGCCAAAAAAATCAGCGTGTCCAAAGGAAGAGTCACCAAACGAAACCCACGGATTACCCGCTGGAACTACGGCAGTTTTTCAGTATTCTTTGAAAATGATCACGTTGTACACACGGTGGTTCATCGTTAAGCAATTGGCTTTATCGTTAGTCGGGTGGCAGTTTACTACAGGACTGGAGTAAGTCAGCTATCATTTTTGTAATACTGCCCATCATACCCGTTTCCAGCTAGCTCAGTACGTCACTGCATCACTGGTCAGCTACGGTGAACGTTCAGGTGAAATACCCCATTCAAAAAAATAAACACAGTTGCGAGCAATTATATTGTCGATCAGCCAGCAAATTTGTTTATTATTAGCGAACGAAGGTGCACAACCAAATGTACATGGACTGTTCTTCTTTTCGGCCCACCGAAAGCGGCACTCTTTATACGAGCAGATCACGTAGTTTCGCGTGATTGTGTTGTGTGCAAATATCATCTGAATGACACACATTTGAAGGAGTCACACATGAAATGTAGAGCGGCTATTGCTTGGGGTCCTAAGCAGAAGTTGGAAATTGAAGACGTTGAAGTTGCAGGCCCAAAGGAAGGCGAGGTTCTGCTAAAAGTACATGCCAGCGGTGTGTGCCACACGGATGCGTTTACCCTGTCAGGTGAAGACCCCGAAGGTGTGTTCCCTGCCATTTTGGGCCACGAAGGTGGCTGTGAGGTTGTGGAAATTGGCCCCGGTGTTAAAAACTTAAGCGTGGGTGATCACGTCATCCCATTATACATTGCCGAGTGTGGCGACTGTGAGTACTGTAACGGTACCAAGTCGAATCTATGCCAGACGATTGCACCTACCATCTGGACGGGTTTTATGCCAGATGGTACACGACGCTTTAAGTCGCGTGGACAAGACATTTATCACTATATGGGTTGCTCGACTTTCTCTGAGTACACAGTGGTTCCTGAAATTGCCTTGGCAAAAATCAATAAAGCTGCGCCATTGGATAAAGTCTGCCTACTGGGCTGTGGTGTCACCACGGGGATTGGTGCAGTACTGAATACCGCAAAAGTGGAGGCCGGCTCTAGCGTTGCGGTCTTTGGCTTGGGTGGCATTGGTTTGTCCTGTATTCAAGGCGCAGTCATGGCGGGGGCATCACGCATTCTGGCGGTCGATATTAATCCTGATAAATGGACTATGGCGAAAAAACTGGGCGCAACAGACTTTGTGAATCCAAATGAAATTGGTGGCTCTGTGAGCGAGTACATTCAGGAACTCACCAACGGCGGCGTGGACTACTCTTTTGAATGTATCGGTAATGTTCATGTAATGCGTGATGCGCTGGAATGCACCCACATGGGCTGGGGTGTCTCCACGGTGATCGGTGTTGCTGGTGCAGGTCAAGAAATCAGCACTCGCCCCTTTAATCTGGTTGTTGGCCGCACCTGGAAGGGTACAGCCTTTGGTGGTGTAAAAGGCCGCACCGAGCTGCCAGGTTATGTTGAACGCTATATGTCTGGTGAGATTGAGCTGGATAGCATGGTCACCCATACCATGGGGCTGGAGGACATCAATAAGGCTTTCGACCTGATGCACGAAGGTAAAAGTATCCGTTCTGTTATCTTAATGTGAGGCTTCCCCCATGCAACAGATTGAAAGTATCAAAGAGTTTGGCGGTTACCTGAATCGCTATACTCACCAATCTTCGGTGAATCAGTGCGAAATGACGTTTTCGGTGTATTTGCCGCCGCAGGCAGAAACTGGTGCCGTGCCAGCCTTGTATTTTTTATCGGGTCTGACGTGCACTGATGATAATGCACGCACTAAAGCAGGTGCTCAGCGCTATGCCGCAGAGTATGGTATTGCCATCGTATTTCCAGACACCAGCCCACGGGGTGAGAATGTGGCAGATGAGCCAGATCGTTATGACTTGGGGCAAGGTGCGGGCTTTTATGTCAATGCCACGCAAGCGCCCTACTCGTCCAATTATCAGATGTATGATTATGTGACGCAGGAACTTCCCAACTTGCTGGAAGCGGAACTGCCATTGATAAAGGGCGTTAAGTCTGTTACCGGACATTCTATGGGGGGGCATGGCGCATTAATTTGCGCGCTGAAAAACCCGGAAGCTTACCGCTCGGTATCAGCGTTTGCGCCGATTTGTAATCCGGTGAATTGTGGCTGGGGTCAGGGCTGCTTTGCTGCCTACTTGGGGAATAATCAAGACAGTTGGGCGCAATACGATGCTACAGAATTGGTTAAGAATGGTGCTCGTGTCAACAATATCTTGATTGATTCTGGTTTGGCAGATGAGTTTTACGATGAAGGCCAACTCCTTCCTGAAAACTTGCAAGCGGCGTGCGAAACAGCAAGACAGCCCCTAGAACTACGCCTGCAAGCGGGCTACGATCATAGTTATCACTTTATTGCCACATATATCGGCGAGCACATCGCTTATCACGCGGCGGCCTTAAAAGCCTCAGCGTAGTATTTGAGTAGGCGCACCGGTGAAGAAAAAATGGCCACGCAAGTCTCTGCTCGCGTGGCCTGCTGTGCATAAAAAGCTGTATATCTAACTATATGGTTTTCAAAATAGTACCCCCCTTAAAATTTGTGCAATACTCCCGCTCCTATCCGGTAAATATGCCGGTATTCGCAAACTGAAGTTCAAGGATTTACTCATGTCACAAGCGACCTCGCGCCCTGTCCAACGTGCATTAATTAGCGTTTCTGATAAAAGCGGCATCGTGGAATTTGCCCGCCAGTTACAGCAACGCAATATTGAAATTCTCTCTACTGGCGGCACCGCCAAACTACTGGCCAGCAATAATATCCCGGTCATTGAAGTGTCTGATTACACGGGTTTTCCTGAAATGATGGACGGCCGCGTAAAGACGTTGCACCCCAAAATTCACGGAGGCATTTTGGCGCGTCGCGGTACGGATGATGCGATCATGGAAGCGCATGACATTCCCGCTATTGACTTGATTGTGGTCAACCTGTATCCATTTGAAGCCACTGTCGCCCAGTCGGATTGCACACTGGAGGATGCTATTGAAAACATTGATATTGGTGGCCCGACCATGGTTCGTGCCAGTGCCAAAAACCATGCACACGTCACCATTGTCGTTGACCCCAATGACTATGATGATGTGATTGGCCAACTCAATGATCATAACGGCATTATCGACACACAAAGCCGCTTCAAGCTGGCGGTAAAAGCCTTTGAGCACACGGCACGTTATGATGGCATGATCGCCAATTATCTGGGGAAAATTGTTGAAAATGGTCAACCGAAAGGCTTTGCCAGCACTTTCAACACACAACTGACATTGGCACAAACCATGCGTTATGGTGAAAATCCACACCAAAATGCAGCCTTCTATGTCGAACCCAATCACACGCAAGCCTGTATCGCGTCCGCCAAGCAACTCCAAGGTAAGGCGCTTTCTTACAATAACATTGCGGATACTGATGCCGCTTTGGAATGCGTGAAGCAATTCACGAACTCCCCGGCCTGTGTCATTGTTAAGCATGCCAACCCTTGTGGCGTCGCCAAGGCAGACACATTGCAAGAGGCTTATGACAAGGCCTTCCAAACTGACCCTGAATCCGCATTTGGCGGCATTATTGCGTTTAACCAGCCTTTGGATACGACAACCGCGCAAGCCATTGTTGATCGTCAGTTCGTTGAGGTGATTATCGCACCCTCCGTTGAAGATGGTGTAAGTGAGATTGTCGCAACCAAGCCGAATGTGCGTTTATTAGCCTGCGGTGACTTTGATACTACCCACTCGACCTTGGATTATAAGCGTGTCACAGGGGGCTTACTGGTGCAAGACAGCGATCAACGACTGTACCAGGAACTCGATATTGTAAGCGCCCGAACACCTAGTGAGGCTGAGATGGATGACATGCTGTTCGCTTGGAAAGTTGCCAAGTTTGTAAAGTCTAATGCCATTGTCTATGCCAAAGACGGGCGCACCATAGGCGTTGGTGCAGGACAAATGAGCCGGGTGAACTCCGCGCGTATTGCTGGCATTAAAGCCGAGCACGCAGGCTTAGCGGTTCCCGGATCAGTGATGGCCTCCGATGCCTTCTTTCCATTTAAAGACGGGATTCAAGCCGCAGCCGAAGCAGGCATTACAGCCGTCATTCAGCCGGGTGGCTCAATGCGAGATGCCGAGGTTATTGAAGCGGCAGATGCGGCAGGTATGGCAATGATCTTTACCGGAATGCGTCACTTTAGGCACTAGGGTGAGATATGACAGCCAAAACACATGACCTGAGTTTTATGAGGAATGTGTTTTGGCTAGTCTGTTTTACCTATTCATAAATTGTTGCCGCTTGTAAGGCATCAGCGAAGATTTGCCAACTTGGATATTCGGGGCTGACTTCGATATGACAGTTCTCGTAGAAGCCGTCGGCATCTTCTAGCCACGCGCCAAGTGCCTCCAAAAACTCATACGCGGACACGTTCCCCCACTTATCAGGAGCTTCCGCACTTAACTCCTTAATTAGAGCAATGAGCTCCTTCTTGCTTTCAATTCTCTTGTGGTCTATTCCCACGAATCACCTGGAACTCGCACCCATCCTTCCATCAGAACCCTTGCGCTACGGCTCATCACCACTTTATTCACCGTCCAGCCGTTGTCTCCTTCACAGGCTTCTGCACCTACTTTCAAGGTTCCCGAAGGATGTCCAAAGGTCACGGCGTCGCGCTCGCCACCGCCTGCGGCTAAATTCACTAAGGTTCCCGGAATCGTTGCTGCAGTGCCAATGGCCACGGCGGCTGTTCCCATCATCGCGTGGTGCAATTTCCCCATCGACAAGGCGCGAACATTCAGGTCAATGTCACCCTTGTTAATCTGCTTACCGCTGGATGCAACATAGGACTGCGGCGCACCCACAAAAGCCACCTTTGGCGTATGTTGCCGCGCTGCTGCTTCTGCAACGTCGTTAATCAATCCCATTTTCACCGCGCCATAGGCTCGAATAGTTTCAAACATGGCCAACGCCTTGTCATCCCCATTAATGTCTTCCTGCAACTCACAACCGGTATAGCCAATGGCGTCCGCATTTAAGAAAATCGTCGGGATGCCCGCATTAATCATGGTGGCTTTAAACGTGCCCACACTCGGCACTTTCAGGTCATCCACCAGATTTCCCGTTGGGAACATGGCTTCACTGGCATCTACCGGATTTACAAATGCCACCTGTACTTCTGCTGCTGGGAAGGTGACACCATCCAGTTCAAAGTCCCCTGTTTCCTGCACCTCACCATTCGTCATCGGCACATGCGCGATAATTGTTTTCTGAATATTCTTCTGCCAGATACGCACCACCGCAATCCCATTTTCAGGAATGTGATCGGCAGCCACCAAACCATTACTAATCGCAAACGAGCCCACTGCCGCAGTCAGGTTGCCACAGTTTCCGCTCCAATCCACAAAAGGTTTATCAATCGACACTTGCCCAAACAGATAATCCACATCATGATCCGGCTTTTCACTTTTTGATAAAATGACCGTTTTGCTGGTGCTTGATGTGGCACCGCCCATACCATCGGTTTGCTTACCGTAAGGATCAGGGCTGCCAATCACGCGCAGTAATAGCTTATCACGCGCCTCGCCTGCGACCTGGGCCGCTGGTGGAAGGTCAGTCAGCTTAAAGAACACACCCTTACTGGTTCCACCACGCATATAAGTTGCGGGAATTTTAATTTGTGGTGCATGTAGCATGGCCTACTCCTTCAAATCATCAAGTTTGTATTGGGATGAATGGGTGATGCATCATATCTGCATCACCCATTATGAGGACGTTATCCTAAGCAGCATTGGACTGTAAAAAGTCCTGGGCAAAGCGCTGCAGTACGCCACCTGCGGCATACACAGACACTTCCTCAGCCGTATCCAAGCGACACTTCACCGGAATCTCAACACGCTCGCCATTGTTACGCTGCATAATCACCGTTAATGCCGCACCCGGCGCAATGTCACCGACCACATCAAAGGTTTCAGTCCCGTCAATCTGGTAGGTTTTTCGTGTATCGCCATTAACAAATTCCAGCGGCAACACACCCATGCCAACCAGATTCGTCCGATGAATCCGCTCAAAACCTTCTGCAACAATGGTTTCCACACCAGCCAGACGCACACCCTTCGCCGCCCAATCACGCGACGAGCCTTGGCCGTAGTCCGCACCTGCAATAATAATCAATGGCTGAGCACGTTGCATATAGGTTTCAATCGCCTCCCACATACGCATTTGCTCACCTTCTGGTTCTACCCGTGCCAGAGAGCCTTGAATAATCTCGCCATTCTCATCACGGCACATTTCATTCAGCAGCTTAGGATTGGCAAAGGTGGCACGTTGTGCCGTTAAGTGATCACCACGGTGCGTTGCGTAAGAGTTAAAGTCTTCTTCCGGCAAGCCCATTTTGTGCAGATAAGCCCCTGCTGCACTGTCCAACAAGATGGCATTCGACGGCGATAAGTGATCGGTAGTAATGTTGTCACCTAACACGGCTAGTGGGCGCATCCCTTTCATAGTGCGCTCACCCGCTAATGCGCCTTCCCAGTAAGGCGGACGACGAATGTAAGTGCTCTTTGGATTCCAGTTGTACAGCGGTGTTTCCGCTTCTTGAATCACTCCCAGATCAAACATGGGGTTGTAAACCTGCTGGAACATTTCAGGTTTTACACTGGACTCCACTATCGCATCAATTTCATCATCAGAAGGCCAGATGTCTTTCAGTGTAATGGGGTTGCCATCCTGGTCGCTCCCCAAGCTATCTTTTTCAATGTCAAAACGTATCGTACCAGCAATGGCGTAAGCGACAACCAAGGGCGGTGATGCCAAGAAGGCTTGCTTAGCATAAGGATGAATACGGCCATCAAAGTTCCGGTTGCCCGATAACACGGCAGTGGCATATAAGTCACGGTCGATAATTTCTTGCTGGATAACAGGGTCCAGCGCCCCCGACATGCCGTTACAGGTGGTACAGGCAAACCCCACGATACCGAAGCCAAGTTGCTCAAGCTCCGGCAACAAACCGGCTTCCTTGAGATACAGCTCGGCAACTTTTGAACCCGGCGCAAATGAGGTTTTTACCCAAGGCTTACGCACCAAGCCCAACTCATTGGCCTTACGTGCCACCAAGCCAGCAGCAACCACGTTGCGAGGGTTTGAGGTATTAGTGCATGAGGTAATGGCTGCGATAATCACCGCACCATCCGGCATTTTGCCTTCCGCTTCTTCGGTTTTTGCCTTATCCAAATCTTTAGCGATACCACGAGCCGCCAGATCAGCCGTTGCCAGGCGACGGTGAGGATTAGATGGCCCAGCCATATTGCGCTCAACAGTTGACAGATCAAAAGTCAGCACACGCTCGTATTTTGCATCCACCAGATCATCAGCCCACAGACCAGTTTGCTTTGCGTATTGCTCGACCAAGGCCACTTGCTCAGGCGCTCGGCCAGTGAGCTTTAAATAATCAATCGTTTGCTCGTCAATGTAGAACAAGCCAGCAGAAGCACCATATTCTGGCGTCATATTAGAAATCGTCGCACGATCACCGATGGTTAAACCTTTGGTACCCTCCCCGAAAAACTCAAGATAGGACGAAACCACTTTTTCATTACGCAAAAATTCGGTAATCGCCAATACAATATCGGTCGCAGTAATCCCCTGCTTGCGCTCACCGCGTATATTCACGCCGATAATGGTTGGTACACGCATCATGGAAGGCAGCCCCAACATGACTGTTTCTGCTTCCAGACCACCGACACCAATCGCCATGACACCCAGTGCATCAACATGCGGCGTGTGCGAGTCAGTTCCCACACAAGTATCGGGGAAGGCAACGCCATCACGCGCTTGAATCACGGGTGACATTTTCTCCAGATTAATCTGGTGCATAATGCCATTACCCGCTGGAATCACGTCCACGTTTTTAAAGGCGGTTTTTGTCCACTCGATAAAGTCAAAACGATCCTTATTGCGACGATCTTCAATGGCCCGGTTTTTCTCGAAAGCATCCGCATCAAATCCTGGTGCTTCAACCGCCAGTGAATGATCAACAATCAACTGTGTTGGCACAACAGGATTTACCTTGGCAGGGTCTCCCCCTTGATCCGCGATGGCATCGCGCAAACCGGCTAAATCTACCAATGCGGTTTGCCCCAAAATATCGTGACAAACCACCCTGGCCGGATACCAGGGGAAATCCAGTTCTTGTTTATTGCCGATCAGCTGTTTGAGTGAATCAGTCAGGGTATCAGGGTTACAACGACGAACTAACTGCTCTGCCAATACGCGAGAAGTATATGGCATGGCGGCATAGGCACCGGACTGGATGGCTTCCACTGCTTCGCGCGTGTCGTAGTAATCCAGTTCAGTTCCTGCTAAATGTTTTCGATATTGAGTGTTCATGGAGTCTCTCCTTTGCCAAGTGCTCAAGGGGCTGTCCTCCCCTAAATAAAAACGCTGATGGGCGACCTCTTCACTTGCCGCCCACCATTTTGACTCGTTTGAATTATTGTCAATCGGTACGTTTAGTCACGCTCATCCAGCGGCACGTACTTTTGATCTTCAGGACCAATGTAGTTGGCTGAAGGACGGATGATCTTGCCATCCTGACGTTGCTCGATTACGTGTGCGCCCCAACCGGAGGTACGTGCAATCACGAACAATGGCGTGAACATATCCGTTGGTACGCCCATTTGCTCGTAAGACACGGCTGAGAACCAGTCCAGGTTCGGGAACATTTTCTTCTCTTCCCACATCACCGACTCCAGACGTTCCGCAATATCGAACATCTTCATGTCGCCATTGGACTCGGACAGCTGCTTGGCCACCCGCTTAATGACCTCGTTGCGAGGATCAGACACCGTGTATACCGGATGCCCAAAGCCGATAACAATTTCTTTGCGCGCCATTCGCTCACGAATATCTGCTTCGGCCTCATCCGCACTGCGATAACGCTTTTGAATTTCTGAGGCCACCTCGTTAGCACCACCATGCTTTGGCCCACGTAATGCGCCAATTGCTGCCGTGATACAGGAGTGCATATCTGAGCCTGTTCCAGCGACCACACGACCCGTAAACGTGGATGCATTGAACTCATGTTCTGCGTATAAAATCAGCGACGTGTGCATCGCTCTTACCCATTCTTCCGGTGGCTTTTCACCGTGTAATAGATGCAAGAAGTGGCCACCGATGGAGTCATCATCCGTCTCAACATCAATACATTTGCCATTAACACTGAAGTGATACCAGTACAGCAGCATGGAACCAAAGCTGGCCATTAGGCGATCCAGAATATCGCGGGCTTCTGCTTCAGGATGGGTATCTTTTTCGGTCAGGCACGTTCCCAATACAGAACAGCCGGTACGCATCACATCCATCGGGTGCGCTGAAGGCGGAATGCTTTCTAGTGTGGCCATAACAGCGGCAGGCAAGCCACGCATTGACTTCAGCTTTGCCTTGTACTTTTTCAATTCTGCCTTGTTTGGCAATGTGCCATGAACGATCAGGTGAGCAATTTCTTCAAACTCAGCCTGCTCTGCAAACTCCAGAATGTCATAGCCGCGGTAGTGTAAGTCATTACCTGTGCGTCCCACCGTACAGACAGCGGTATTACCGGCCGCCGTCCCTGAAAGGGCAACGGATTTTTTGGGTTTAAATGCGGGTTTGGTTTGCTCGGTCATTGCTTAGCCCTCTTCCTTAAATAATGCATCTAACTTTTGCTCGTAATCGTGATAACCCAGATAGTCGTATAAATCCATCCGTGTCTGCATGGTGTCCAGTACGCCTGCCTGAGTACCCTGCTCCCGTAATTGGGTATAAACATTCAGGGCCGCCTGATTCGCCGCGCGGAATGCTGACAACGGATACAGCGCGATACTTACATCCGCAGAAGCCAGCTCGTCGGTGGTAAATAATGGTGTCGAGCCGAACTCCGTGATATTGGCCAAAATGGGAACACCCACAGCCTCAGCAAACTGCTTGTACATCTCAAGATCAGTCATTGCCTCTGGAAAAATCATGTCGGCCCCGGCTTCCACACAGGCACACGCTCGATCAATCGCGGCATTTAAGCCCTCCACTGCAAGCGCATCAGTACGCGCCATGATGACGAACTCAGGATCTGTTTTTGCATCCACCGCAGCTTTAATGCGATCGACCATTTCCGCCTGTGACACAACCGCTTTATTTGGGCGATGTCCACAGCGCTTCTGTGCAACCTGATCTTCAATATGCACAGCGGCAGCACCCGCCTTGGTAAAGGCACGAACAGTACGGGCAATGTTAAATGCGCCTCCCCAACCAGTATCAATATCCACCAACACCGGCAGCGTGGTCACCTCGGTTATACGACGCAAATCAATCAGTACGTCTTCCATCGTAGTAATTCCCAGGTCAGGAATACCACAAGAACCTGCGGCCACACCACCACCAGAGATATACAGTGACTTATAGCCACTTGCCTCAGCCAGTCTTGCGTGATAGGCGGTTGTCGCACCCACACACTGCAAGGGTTTCTCAGCTTTAATCGCTGCGCGGAATTTCGCGCCTGCTGACTCAATACTCATGCTATTTACTCCAAGAAAGGCTCGTGCTGTTGCCAGTCACGCCCTTATAAAATACAAAACTCCAAATGGCACTCACCGCTTTTTGTGAATACCGCAGATCATCCATGCAATGATTAACTTTTGAAGCTGACCTTTAAAGTCATCCGCCGCCCCAAATACTGCGCACTCGGCGATGAATTTCCTCACACTTCGGCATAGCCAACCTCCTCAGATTTGCGTATTAAAAGCAGTAATAAAGACACTGCTCCATTGTGTATTGGCGGTCATACTAGCACCCGCAAGAAGTGTTTCCCAAGCACTAAAAAAGGCCGGAACGCTTCTGAAACGTTATCCGGCCTGTTTTGCGAAAGGATCAATATAGACTATTAAATCGCCTGATAGCTAACCACCTCTATAATGAAAAAACATCATTAAAATAATGAGTTAACTGATTCATTCACTGCTGTAGTGGTCATCGAGTTTAAGTGTACTCAGGGTGTATTTACGCACACGATGTAATAGCTCAGCATCCCCATCTAAAGATTCACCATAAGACGGAATCACTTGCTTTAAACGTACTTTCCAGTCGCCATTTTCCATCTGTTCCTGGAAGCCTTTTTCGATGACCTTAACCATCGTCTGTACCGCTGTCGATGCCCCCGGCGATGCACCCAGCAACGCCATCAAGCTGGCATCTGCAGAGGATACAACCTCCGTACCAAACTCCAACTTTCCACCTTTCTCAGCATTTTTCTTAATAATCTGCACGCGCTGACCAGCAATAGCCAACTCCCAGTCTTCATTCTTGGCTTCTTTATAAAACAAGCGCAGTGTATCCATGCGATCTTCAAACGACAGGCGTACTTCTTTAATCAGGTAACGGGTCAAATCCATATTGTCGCGGGCGACCGAAAGCATTGGCACCAGGTTATTGAATTTAATCGTTTTGATCAGATCAAGGTACGAACCCTGTTTCAAAAACTTTGTGGTGAAACCGGCAAAAGGTCCAAACAACAAGGCTTTTTTACCACCGATAATTCGGGTATCCAGATGTGGAACCGACATTGGTGGCGCACCAATAGGCGCTTTACCATAAACTTTCGCATGATGTTGCTCGACAACTTCAGGCTTGTGACAAACCAGCCACTGTCCACTTACTGGAAAACCACCGTAACCATCGGCTTCGGGAATGCCAGATTTTTGTAAGAGTGACAGTGCACCACCCCCAGCTCCTAAGAAAACAAATTTAGCGCGAACAACTTTCTGCAGACCTGTCAAAGTGTCTTTCATGACAACTTCCCACTCGCCATTGTCGCGTCGGTACAGGTCTTCTACATTGGTACTTACCCAAAGATCGAAGTTATCACACTTGCGTAAGTGACGAACCAGACTACGGGACACCTGCCCAAAATCAACGTCCGCACCATAACGTACCCGCGTTGCCGCCACCTTCTGATTTGGGCTGCGACCTTCCATGATCAATGGCATCCACTCACGCAAAACTTCAGGATCCTCGGAGTATTCCATGTCCTTGAACAAGTGGTGGGAATGCATCGCCTCATAGCGTTTGCGAAGAAAATCCACATTACCTTCACCCCAAACAAAACTTATGTGAGGAGCAGGGTTAATGAAGTTTGATGGCTCTGGCAAAACCTGTTTTTCCACCAGATAGGACCAAAACTGCAAACTAAATTCAAACGCCGGATTGATAAATTCAGGCTTACCCGTATCTATACTACCGTCCGCTTTAACCGAGGTGTAATTAAGCTCACAATATGCCGCGTGGCCTGTTCCGGCATTATTCCAACCACTTGTGCTCTCTTGCGCACCCTTGCCCAACCGCTCGACCATCAACATGGACAGGTTCGGATCCAGTTCATTCAGCAGTGCGCCCAGCGTACTACTCATTGCACCAGCACCGACCAGCAGTACATCTACGTGTTTATCTATCATGGTTCAAACTCGCCAGAAATTACAAAAGAAACCTGCCACCCGTTGTCTCTGATGGCACACGAGTCACCCCCAACGCATCGTGTGGGAGTCACTCATTAGTCTTACAATCCGTTCTACCGTATCGTCAAATCAGATTGAGCGTCGTAGCAATCACTCTCTTCTGTGCAACATCATGAGCCTTGGAGCTGCCTTCCGCTGGAGCAGCCATAGAGGCGCGTGTCACCGGAATCAATGTCGCCCCCTCACCCAAAACCTCACGAATGTTTGGCTGAATGCTTAACCACGCACCCTGATTAAATGGCTCTTCCTGAGTCCACTTGTAACGCTCAATATTCGGATATTTATCCAGCACTGCTTTCAAGTCAGCAGCCGGAAATGGGTAAAGTTGCTCAAGACGAACAATCGCAATATTGTCAATTGACTCGGCACGTCTACGCTCTAACAACTCGTAATATACCTTACCGCTACACAGCACCATTTCAGTGGCCTTCGCAGGGTTCAATTCATCCACTTCATCAATCACATTCTGGAAGCCACGCTCGGTGTAGTCGGCCATCTCATTCACCGCCAATGGGTGACGTAGTAAGCTTTTCGGAGTCATAACGATCAATGGTGTACGATACTCACGTTTGATCTGGCGACGCAACATGTGAAAAACTTGAGCCGGCGTACTCGGCACACACACTTGCATATTATCCTGCGCGCACAACTGCATAAAGCGCTCCAGACGAGCTGATGAGTGCTCAGGCCCCATCCCTTCATAGCCATGCGGCAATAACATAATAAGCCCACAATGCAACGCCCACTTCTGATATGCCGAACTGATAAACTGGTCAATCACCATCTGTGCGCCATTGGCAAAGTCACCAAACTGCGCTTCCCAGATAACCATTTTATCTGGCTCTGTCGTGGCATAACCGTACTCAAACGCCAGTACTGCCTCTTCTGATAATAAGGAATCAATAATGGCAAAAGACCGTGGCTTATCGTCAATATGCTCCAGTGGAATAAAACACTCGCCAGTAGTTTGCTCATGGAATACCGCATGACGATGGAAGAACGTACCACGCCCCACATCTTCACCGGAAATACGGATTGGATTTCCTTCTTCCAGAATGGAAGCATACGCCAGATTCTCACCAAAGCCCCAGTCTGTGGGCACTTCCTGGTTGGCCATCTGCACACGTTTCTTCACAATCGCCTTAACACGCGCATTCAGTGAAAAGTCATCCGGTGTCTTGGTAATCGCTATTCCCAAACGCTGGAACATCTCTGCACTAATCGTGGTATCAACTTTTTCATCCCAACGGGATCCCGTAAAACGACTCCAGTTGACTGGAAAGTCTTGTACATGCACTCCGGGGGGGATCAGGTGTGGCACTGTCTCAACACCATCTTCCAACGCCTTACGATAATCAGCGATATATGAGGCGACTTCCTCTTTGCTCACCACACCCATGTCAATCAGCTTATTAGCATAACGCGTCTGTGTAGTTGGCAGTGCCTTGATTTTTTTGTACATCAATGGCTGAGTTGCCGAAGGCTCATCCGCCTCATTGTGTCCGTGACGACGGTAACACACCAGATCAATAAACACGTCTTTACGGAATTTCAGACGATAATCAACTGCCAGGCGCGTTACATTAACCACCGCTTCAGGGTCATCGGCATTAACATGGAATACTGGCGAACCAACCATTTTGGCAAGGTCTGTACAGTACTCTGTTGAGCGGGCATCTCGAATTGCTGATGTGGTGAAGCCAATTTGGTTATTCACCACGATATGGATCGTGCCATTAGTGTGATAACCCCGCGTATCCGACATGTTCAACATTTCCATGTTGACGCCTTGACCGGCCAAGGCGGCATCCCCGTGAATGACCACGGGCAATACAGAGCGTCGCGCATCTTCAGGGTCACGACGATCCTGACGGGCGCGCGAAGCCCCTTCCACCACAGGGCCAACAATCTCAAGGTGAGATGGGTTAAAGGCCATAGCCAAATGAACCGGGCCACCTGGTGTTTGCATGTCGGATGAGTAACCCATGTGGTACTTCACGTCGCCGGAACGACCACCACTGTCCACACTGCCTGCAAACTCATTAAACAACATGGCCGGCGATTTTCCCATGATGTTGATTAATACATTCAGGCGGCCACGGTGCGCCATACCGATAACAATTTCACGTGTGCCATTCTTGCCAGTACGCTGAATCAGCTCATCCAGCAAGGGAATCAGACTATCACCACCTTCCAGAGAGAAGCGTTTTTGGCCCACAAATTTTGCATGTAAATAACGCTCAAGCGTCTCCGCTGCCACTAACTGCTTCAGCAGATATTTACGGGTATCAGCGTCATACGAAGGTTTTAGGGTGTGGCGTGTCAACTCCTGCTGAATCCAACGCTTCTCATCCGAGTTGGAGATATACATATACTGTGCGCCCGTAGTCGAACAGTAAACAGCCTCCAGTTGGGCAATAATGTCACGCAGCTTTGCATCACCAATACTGGTCATTGAACCGGAGTTAAAGACAGTATCCAGGTCCGCATCACTTAACGAGTGATAAGCCAGCGTCAACTCAGGAACAACGACCTCCTCCCCTTCTTTCAACGGGTTGATGTTCGCTTTCATATGCCCCAGCAAACGGTAAGCATTAATCAGTTGCAGAACATTTACTTGCTTTTCGCGATGCTCAATATCTTCACTGGCCGGAGCCGATGCCGCCTGTGCGCGAAAACCCAGATTGCGGAACAAATCACGTTTGGCGGAATGGAAGGCTTCAGTCGCCCCCTGAGTTTCAACATCCTGAGGTAACTCGTCGAAATACCGCTGCCAGTTTGCTGACACGGACTGCGGATCTTCAAGATACGACTCGTACATCGACTCAAGATACGCCGCACTATCACCATCCAGCAGTGAATCCTGTTTCATTTTTTCAAAAAGACTTTGTTCTGTTATTGCCATGATAATGTTTAGCCTAAATAAGTGCTGTTGGACTCAGGATAACGCCGTATTCATCGGCACACACAAGGTCGCTGGTTGCAAAGCGAGCGCTCACAAACCTGACTGCTCCGTTATGCGATCCTTTGTTATTTTTAACGCCTCTCAGCGGCGGGTTCCGAGTACCTTAACACCCAGATCCATTGCTTTGATATCCGCAGAATCACGAATTAACCCGTGGATAATAACACCTTTCCCACCGTTCGCCACGGCTTTTGCGCCAGTCTTGATATTCCTGTTATCATCGTGCTCATTGCACAGGCCGCTGTACTTCTGGAGATTCTGTCTGATTCTCCCCGGACAGCGTGGCAGATAACGGTGAATCTGCATAGATATTCTGGAAACGAATTTCCTGCGCATACGGAAACACATCACCAAAACTGCCACCACGAATCCTTTCCTGAACCGCTTTCCAATACGTCACGTCAAGCAAGTCTTTGTGGTGCTTTAAAAATAACTTACGTCGCTCTGCTCGGGAGGATACAAAGAGCAAAAACTCCTCGGGGAATACGTCACGATCATCAATGGAATACCACGGCTCAGATGCCATCATTTGCTGCGGTGTACCTGGTGGCGGGATTTTGCGGAAGTTGCAGTCTTCCATTAATTCAATTTCATCATAATCATAGAAAATGACGCGGCAATTATTGGTAACACCAAAGTTTTTCAGCAACAAATCGCCGGGGAAGATATTTGCCTCCGCCAAATCCTTAATAGCATTTCCGTATTCAATAAATGCCCGTTCCAGTTGATCATCCTCAGCTTTATCAACGAACAAATTCAGTGGTTCTAGACGGCGCTCAATGTAAAGGTGGCGAATAATCAGGTAATCGCCTTCCACTTTAATGCTGGATGGAATGCGCTCGTATAAACTATCCAGTAATTCCTTGGAGAAGCGCGCCAAAGGCAGAGCAACGTGTGAAAACTCCAATGTATCAGCCAAGCGCCCTACCCGATCGTGCATTTTCACCAATTGATATTTATCTTTAACAATTTGGGTTGTCACTGTCTTGGGTGGCGCAAATTTATCGTTAATAATTTTAAAGACAAAAGGGTAGGACGGCAAAGTAAACACTGTCATCACCATACCCAGCGTCCCCTTACTCACCACGAGCTGGTCGTTCGAGTGTTTCAGATGATCCAGAAAATCACGATAGAACTCTGTCTTACCTTGTTTTTGCAGGCCAATAGAGGTGTAAAGATCTGCCGCAGTCTTGTGCGGTAGCATCTGGTGCAGGAAATTAACCACTGCCGATGGCACTTCGGTATCCACCATGAAATAGGCGCGGGCGAAGCTGAACAGATTAGTAATGTCACGGTGCTTGGAGACCAGGGCATCGACGTAAATCTTGCCATCTTCATCATGCAGCAATGGTACGACAAAGGGATGATGATGTGCGCCATCTAACGCACGAGCAACAATATAAGCCGCTTTGTTGCGATAAAAAATAGGCGCTAAAACCTGAATCTGGTAGGAGTCTGTATACTTGCGCGTGGTCCTCAAGGACTGCCGTAGCTGATCGGTTAGGCGCATGACATCGCGCTTCAGATCGGCAAATTCCAACCCGACATCAAATGCTTTAAGCACTTCACGAACAGTACTTTCTAACTTGCCTTTAGTGGGGTAGTAGCTGTGATAAACCGGATTATCACCTGTCAGGTATTTAGTTGAGAGTGCGGGGCGAACAAAGATATAGTCGTTATTGTAGTAGCGGCGATTAAAAGATACAGTGAACACCGAGTTGTAAAATGTTTCTGCCAGCTCCGGCTGACGATGTTCGTACAGTAACGCGACATATTCCCGCTTAACCTCTTTCCACAATGACTTATCAATCGCTTGCAGATCAAATTTATTACGCAGCGCCTCGCATGCTTCATCCACCCGTCTGGAGTACAACAGAATCCGCTCGCGAGCCGCAACCCTGTCGGCAGCCCAGTCCTGTTCAATATAACGCTGCCTTGCGCCACGGGTAATATCCAAAAAAATTCGATAATGCCGGTTAAAAGCATCCAACACGTCTTGTGCGATTGCTTTAACGTCAATGTCTTGCGTTTGATCTGTTTTCAAAAGACCTCACCATTTCACAAAGCCGAACCACCTAAGCCTCCCAATACCTTGAGCGAACGCTACCACAAAATAGGTAGCTGTGATAACCTCCCGAAGCTGACAAATCAACAATCATAGTGATGATTAAATATAGCAATACCTTACATTTAATATAAGCATAAGCTTGCTTGATATAGACTATTGGTTAAACCTGTACGTTTCCAAATATGCCCCTCAGTATAATCTCGGAGATGTTACAGAATGCGCCACTCAGCAACACCTTAGGAACAGGGGCAATAGAACTTACGGCGTATTACCAAGTGTGCTCATTGCTAAATTCACTATCCTGAAGTAGACAGAGACACCACCCTAAAACACATCTAGGAGCATGTACTTAAAATGAGTGTAGAGATTAAAACTCCACAGTTGCCTGAGTCGGTTGCCGACGCACTAGTCGTAAATTGGTTTAAAAAAGCAGGTGAGGCTGTCGAGCAAGATGAGCCCCTTGTGGAAATTGAAACAGACAAAGTCGTTCTGGAAGTACCCGCACCAGCCAGCGGCATTCTCGAAACCATTGTAGAGGCGGAGGATGCTACAGTTGTCAGTGATCAGCTACTGGGAACCATCAAAGAAGGTGCAACTGCGCCAGCACCGGCGGAGGAGACCGCACCTGCTCCAGCAACAGAAGCAGCATCAGCTCCAGCCGCTGCGGGTGGACAGACTGCACCAGCGGTTCGCAAGGCACTGGATGAAAAAGGTTTATCTGCCAGCGATGTTACCGGTTCAGGTAAAAACGGTCGTATCCTAAAAGAAGACGTTGCGGCGGCAGGTGGCAAAGCACCGGCGGCAAGCGCAGCGGCTCCCGCTTCGGCACCAGTACCGACTGGCGCACGTGTTGAGGAGCGTGTTCCGATGACACGTTTACGCAAGCGTATCGCTGAGCGCCTGCACGAAGCCACTCAGAGCACCGCAATGCTCACGACCTTCAATGAAGTCAATATGCAGCCATTGATGGAAATGCGCAGCAAATATAAAGAGCAGTTTGAGAAGACACATAACGCGCGCTTGGGCTTTATGTCGCTATTCGTTAAGGCCGCCAGCATTGCCCTACAGCGTTTCCCTGAAGTCAATGCTTCTATTGATGGTGATGACATTGTGTATCACAGCTATTGTGATATCGGTATCGCGGTTTCCGCACCACGTGGCTTGGTGGTTCCTATCCTGCGTAATACTGAGAAAATGTCGATGGCCAATGTCGAGTCAACCATTGTTGACTATGCAGTGAAGGCGCGTGACAACAAGTTGGAGATGGAGGATCTAACCGGCGGTACATTCACCATTACCAATGGCGGAACATTCGGCTCGTTGCTATCCACGCCGATTCTTAACCCACCACAAAGCGCCATTTTGGGTATGCACAATATCGTGAAGCGCGTGGTTGTGGAAAATGACGAAATGGTTATTCGTCCAATGATGTATGTGGCGTTGTCTTACGATCACAGAATCATTGATGGACAAAGTGCCGTGTTGTTCCTGAAGACCATCAAAGAGTTGGTTGAAGATCCTAACCGCATCCTACTGGAAGTTTAAGGTACACAGAAATGTCTGATAACTATGATGTAATTGTTATTGGCGGCGGACCTGGTGGCTATGTAGCCGCCATCCGCTGTGCACAACTGGGCTTAAAAACAGCCTGTGTCGAAAAATGGATCAACAAAGAGGGTAAGCCCGCTCTGGGGGGTACTTGTCTGAATGTTGGCTGCATTCCCTCAAAAGCATTGCTGGAAAGCTCTGAGAAATATGAAGAAGTCAGCCACCACCTGGACGTTCACGGCATCAATGTTGGCAGTGTCGCTCTTGATGTCAGCAAGATGATTGAGCGCAAGGACAAGATTGTCAGTGGCCTTACCGGCGGTATCGCTCAGCTGTTTCAAGCAAACAAAATCGACTGGCTGCAAGGTCATGGCAAGCTGCTAGCTGATAAAAAAGTCAGCGTGACGACTCATGATGGGATTGAGTCCGTTCATCAGGCCCAGCATGTCATTATTGCTACCGGCTCTGATCCAATTAACATTCCTTCCGCACCGCTCACTGATGACCGCATTGTGGATAATGAAGGCGCACTGAACTGGGAAACCGTTCCCAAGCGTTTAGGGGTAATCGGCGCGGGAGTGATTGGCTTGGAGATGGGCAGCGTGTGGCGTCGCTTGGGTGCTGAGGTTGTCATTCTTGAAGCGATGGATACTTTCCTTGGCTCAGTAGATCAACAGATTGCCAAACACGCGCACAAAGCATTCACAAAACAAGGCCTGGATATCAAGCTGGGCGCACGCCTGAATAATACAGTGGTTGGGGAGAACGAACTGACACTGGAATACAGCGATAAAGATGGCGATCAAACAGTAACGGTTGACCGCTTGATTGTTGCGGTTGGTCGTCGTCCAAATACCCACAACATTGTTGATGAGGCGGTTGGCCTTGCGTTGGATGAGCGTGGTCGGGTTCAGGTGAACGATTATCTTGAAACCAATATTCCCGGCGTGTATGCCATTGGTGATGTTGTGCGTGGCCCAATGCTGGCACATAAAGCCGAGGAGGAAGGTGTTGTCACCGCTGAGCGCATTGCTGGTCAGGCAAGCAAAATGCACTACGATGCCATCCCTTGGGTTATCTATACCAATCCTGAAATTGCATGGTGCGGCAAGACTGAAGAACAGCTTAAAGAAGAAGGCGTTGCCTATAAATCAGGTAGCTTCTCGTTTGCCGCCAATGGTCGTGCAAAGGCGATGGAGCAGGCCGATGGCATGGTCAAGATTTTAGCAGATGAGGCAACCGACCGTATTCTGGGGATGCACTTCGTCGGCCCGATGGCTTCTGAGCTGGTCGGACAAGGTGTGATTGCAATGGAAAGCCAGAATACTGCTGAAGACTTGGCACGCACTATATTTGCCCACCCTTCCCTGTCTGAATGTATCCATGAGGCAGCATTTGCCGTGGGTGGGCGCGCAATTCATGGCGTTAATCGTCGCCGGAAGTAACCGGCAGTTATATAGGATCTCCTAGATTTAAGGAAACTCGAATGAATTTACACGAATATCAAGCTAAAGCGTTGTTCCGTGAGTACGGCATTCCAACTCCGGTTGGTTATATCGGTAAGACGGTTGAGGAAGTTAAGGCGGCGGCTGAAAAAATTAGCACACCTAAAAAAGTGGTTAAGGCACAGGTTCATGCAGGTGGCCGTGGTAAAGCCGGTGGCGTTAAGCTGTTTGACAGTGCGGATGAGGCGGCTGAATTTGCAGGCAGCTTGTTGGGTACTAACCTGGTGACTTTCCAGACCGATGCAAAGGGTCAGCCAGTAAATACCATTTATGTGGAAGAAACCAGCGACATTGCTCGTGAGTTATACCTAAGTGCAGTTCTGGATCGCTCTTCGCGGCGCATTGTAATCATGGCATCAACCGAAGGTGGCATGGATATTGAGGAAGTGGCAGCCAAGACACCAGAGAAGATTCTGACTGCCACCGTTGATCCGATAGTTGGTGTAATGCCTTACCAGTGCCGTGACATCGCCTTCGCAATGGGGCTTGAAGGTGCTCAGATTAAGCAGTTTTCTAAAATCCTCATCGGCATGGGCAAGCTGTTCAAAGAAAAAGATTTGTCTATGGTTGAGGTGAACCCGCTGGTCGTGACTGAACAGGGTGACCTGCTGTGTCTGGACGGTAAGATCGGCGTTGATGGCAGCGCCTTGTATCGCCACCCTGATCTGGAGGCACTGCGCGATATGTCTCAGGAAGATGCTCGTGAGGCGCGTGCTGAAGAATGGGAATTAAACTATGTTGCCTTGGATGGCAATATCGGTTGTATGGTAAATGGTGCGGGTCTTGCCATGGCAACGATGGATATCATCAAGTTGCAAGGTGGTGATCCGGCAAACTTCCTTGATGTAGGTGGTACCGCAACGGCTGAGCGTGTGGCTGAAGCGCTAAAAATCATTCTGTCTGATGACAAGGTTGAAGGTATTTTGGTGAATATCTTTGGTGGAATCGTCCGTTGTGACTTGATCGCTGAGGGTATTATCGCAGCGGTTAAAGAAGTGAACATTCAGGTTCCTTTGGTCGTGCGTTTGCAAGGTAACCATGCCGAAGAAGGGGCGGCATTGCTGGAAGCAAGTGGTCTTGACCTAATCAGTAAAAATGATCTAACAGAAGCTGCAAACGCGATTGTTGCTGCGGTAGGAGAAAAGTAATGAGTGTTTTAGTCAATAAAGATACTAAAGTCATCTGCCAGGGATTCACTGGCAAGCAAGGTACTTTCCACTCTCAGCAAGCGATTGAATACGGTACGCAAATGGTAGGTGGTGTGACGCCAGGCAAAGGCGGTGAGACTCACCTAGACCTCCCCGTGTTCAACACTGCGCGTGAAGCGGTTGAAGCAACTGGCGCCAATGCAAGTGTCATCTACGTGCCAGCTCCATTCTGTAAGGACTCCATTATCGAGGCCGCCGAGTCTGGTGTTGAGCTGGTTGTGTGTATTACAGAAGGTATTCCCGCCTTGGATATGCTGGATGCAAAGATGATCGTCGATAGCCTTGGTGTACGTCTGATCGGTCCGAACTGCCCAGGAATCATTACACCTGATGAGTGTAAAATCGGCATCATGCCGGGGGCTATGCACAAAGCGGGTAAAGTGGGCGTAGTGTCCCGCTCCGGTACCTTGACTTATGAGTGTGTCAAACAGACTTCTGATCTTGGCTTCGGTCAAAGTACCTGTATCGGCATTGGTGGTGACCCTATTCCGGGCACTAACTTCATTGATGCGCTGACTTTATTCGAGAACGATCCACAAACTGAAGCCATTTTAATGGTTGGTGAGATCGGTGGTAGCGCGGAAGAAGAAGCGGCTGAGTTCATCAAGAGCAATGTCACAAAACCGGTGATTGCCTACATCGCTGGTGTTACAGCACCTCCGGGAAAGCGTATGGGACATGCCGGCGCAATCATTGCTGGTGGTAAAGGTACCGCTGACGACAAGTTTGCTGCACTGGAGGCTGCGGGTGTTTACACGGTTCGCTCCCCTGCACAACTTGGCCAAGGCGTTAAAGCGCACACTGGCTGGTAGGCGCTGTGTTCTCAGCGCGAGCTGACTAGAGAGTCACAAAATCCCGCAATCTGATTTTACTCCTGTTGAGTATCAGGTTGCGGTTCTGGTTTATGGGCTTCGAGCAGACGCTACATCACATTAAAGATCGGAGAGGCTTTATGTTAGAGAATTACAGAAAACACGTTGAGGAGCGGGCTGAGCTTAGCATCGTTCCCAAAGCGCTTGACCCTGCTCAAACGGCTGAGCTGGTGGCATTGCTGAAAAACCCACCTGCTGGTGAGGAGGAGACGATACTGGATCTGATCACTCATCGTGTTCCTGCGGGCGTGGATGAAGCAGCTTATGTGAAAGCCGCGTTTTTGGCAGATATTACCAAAGGTGAAGCAAGTTCCCCGTTAATCGACCGATTACACGCCACCAAACTGCTTGGTACTATGTTGGGTGGCTATAATGTCCAGCCACTGATTGATTGCTTGGATGACGACGATCTGGCTGCCGAGGCCGCCGCCGCATTATCCCACACCTTGTTAGTATTTGATGCCTTCCACGACATTAAAGAAAAAGCCGATGCCGGAAACCAATACGCAAAACAGGTCATACAGTCGTGGGCAGACGGTGAATGGTTCACATCAAAACCAAAGCTTGCGGAAAAGATCACACTAAAAGTTTTCATGGTACCCGGCGAAACCAACACAGATGACCTGTCCCCTGCCCCTGATGCCTGGTCTCGTCCTGATATTCCTTTACATGCGCGAGCAATGCTGAAAATGGAACGTGAAGGCATTGTACCGGATGAACCGGGAAAAGTAGGCCCGATCAAGCTTATCGCCGAAATGGAAGAAGATGGCATACCGTTGGTTTATGTGGGCGATGTGGTCGGTACGGGCTCTTCGCGCAAGTCTGCGGCGAACTCAGTGATGTGGTATATCGGCGACGACATTCCTTTCATCCCCAATAAGCGTGATGGTGGCTTCTGCTTTGGTGGAAAAATTGCGCCAATTTTCTTCAACACCCTGGAAGATGGCGGTGCGTTACCACTGGAAATGGATGTTTCGAAGATGGAAATGGGTGATTTAATTGACCTGTTCCCATACGAAGGTGTAGTGAAGCGCAGTGGAACTGACGAAGTAATTGCTGAATTTGAGCTAAAAACGCCGGTGCTAATGGATGAGGTGCAGGCCGGTGGTCGTATTCCATTGATCATTGGCCGTGGCTTGACTGCACGTGCACGCGAAGCATTGGGTCTCCCCCCTTCTGACTTATTCTTGAAACCAATTGATCCGACAGATACCGGCAAAGGTTACACATTAGCCCAGAAGATGGTGGGTAAGGCCTGCGGCGTTAAGGGGGTTCGCCCCGGTATGTATTGCGAGCCTAAGATGACGACAGTAGGCTCTCAGGATACCACCGGCCCGATGACACGCGACGAGCTCAAAGACTTGGCTTGTCTGGGCTTCTCCGCAGACTTGACCATGCAATCTTTTTGCCACACTGCGGCTTACCCAAAACCGGTTGATGTCAAAACCCACCACAGCCTGCCAGACTTTATTATGAATCGTGGTGGCGTATCTTTGCGTCCGGGTGATGGTGTTATCCATTCATGGCTGAACCGTATGCTACTGCCGGATACCGTTGGTACTGGCGGTGATTCCCACACTCGCTTCCCTCTGGGTATTTCGTTTCCGGCAGGTTCTGGTCTGGTTGCTTTCGCCGCTGCAACCGGTGTCATGCCGCTGGATATGCCGGAGTCGGTGCTGGTTCGTTTCTCTGGTGAATTACAACCCGGCATCACTTTGCGCGATCTGGTCAATGCGATTCCTTACGCCGCCATTCAAGAAGGCTTGTTGACGGTAGAGAAGGAAGGAAAGAAAAATATCTTCTCTGGCCGTATTCTTGAAATTGAAGGATTGCCACAGCTAAAGGTTGAGCAGGCGTTTGAACTCTCCGATGCTTCTGCCGAGCGTTCCGCATCGGGTTGTACTATAAAGCTGGATAAAGAACCGATCATTGAGTATCTGCAATCCAACATCGTTATGCTGCGATGGATGATTGCTTCAGGCTACGGTGATGTCCGCACCATTGAGCGCCGTATCAAGGCGATGCAGGAGTGGGTTGCTAATCCTGAGCTGCTGGAGGCCGACAAGGATGCCGAATATGCCGCAGTCATTGACATTGATCTGAATGACATTAAGGAACCAATCCTTGCCTGTCCAAATGACCCTGATGATGTCAAGCTGTTATCGGAGGTTGCGGGCACACATATTGATGAGGTATTTCTCGGCTCTTGCATGACGAACATTGGCCACTTCCGTGCCTCAGGTAAGCTGCTGGAGAAATTAAGTGGCTCTGTACCGACCCGCCTGTGGATTGCACCGCCTACCAAGATGGATGAAGCCCAACTGGTGGAGGAAGGGTATTATGGTATCTTCGGTCGTGTAGGCGCCAGAACAGAAATGCCCGGTTGCTCACTCTGCATGGGCAATCAGGCGCGGGTTGCGGCGAAGAGTACGGTGGTGTCGACCTCCACCCGTAACTTCCCCAACCGTCTGGGTGATGGTGCTTTTGTGTACCTATCATCCGCAGAACTTGCCGCAGTTGCGTCGATTCTTGGTCGTATCCCAACGGTTGAAGAATATATGGCGTATGCAGCAGATCTCGACACCATGGCAGATGATGTTTACCGCTATCTCAATTTCAATGAGATTGAGAGCTATCAGGATGCAGCAGAGACTGTTATTCCGATTCAGGCAGTTTAAACACTTTAACCTACACAACGCCCCGCCCGGCCCAAGCGGGGCGTTTTTATTTAACCACAGGACTTTGGAAACGATGACAACAATTAACGTCTCTAAGTACGGCATTGAGCAAGTAAGCGAAATAGTCTACAACCCCTCTTACGACACTCTGTATCAGGAAGAAACTCGTGATGATCTGACAGGTTATGAACGCGGAATCCAAACGGATACCGGTGCGATTAACGTAAAGACCGGCATTTTTACTGGCCGCTCGCCAAAGGACAAATACATTGTCCGCGATAACATGACCAAAGATACCATCTGGTGGTCTGATCAGGGTAAGAACGACAATAAGCCCATGTCCCCCGAAGTGTTTGAAGACCTACAGCGACTGGTTGCCAAGCAATTATCTGGAAAAAGACTGTTTGTCATTGATGCCTTCTGTGGCGCAAATGAAAGCTCCCGCCTGAATGTACGCTTTATTACTGAAGTCGCCTGGCAAGCGCATTTTGTTAAAAACATGTTTATCCGTCCCTCTGAGGAAGAGCTTGAAGGCTTTGAACCAGATTTTGTTGTGATGAACGGTGCCAAGGTCACTAACCCAAATTGGGAACGACAGGGACTAAACTCCGAGAATTTCGTTGCCTTCAACCTAACCAAAGGCGTACAACTTATCGGTGGCACCTGGTACGGCGGTGAGATGAAGAAGGGTTTGTTCTCAATGATGAACTACTTCCTGCCACTGAAAGGCATTGCCTCTATGCACTGCTCTGCCAATATGGGCAAGGAAGGCGACACCGCTATTTTCTTCGGCCTGTCCGGAACGGGTAAAACAACATTGTCAACCGATTCTAAACGTGCCCTGATCGGCGATGACGAGCACGGTTGGGATGATGACGGTGTGTTCAATTTTGAAGGCGGCTGCTACGCCAAAACTATCAACCTCAATGCTGAGGCTGAACCTGAGATCCACAAAGCGATTCGCCGGAATGCCTTACTTGAAAACGTCACCGTCCGCGCAGATTCCTCCATTGACTTTGATGACAGCTCGGTCACAGAAAATACACGTGTTTCTTACCCGATTGAGCATATTGAGAATATCGTACGTCCATATTCACGCGGCGGCGCAGCTCAGAAAGTTATCTTCCTGTCTGCGGATGCGTTTGGTGTATTGCCGCCTGTTTCAAAACTAACACCGGAGCAAACCCAATATCACTTTTTATCTGGCTTCACCGCTAAATTAGCTGGCACAGAGCGCGATGTTGACAAGCCTACGCCGACATTTTCAGCATGTTTCGGCGCAGCTTTTCTCAGTCTCCACCCAACAAAGTATGCAGAAACGCTGGTCAAACGCATGCAAGATGCTGGCGCAACTGCTTATTTGGTAAATACTGGATGGAATGGAGCCAACAGTCGTATCTCCATTAAGGATACCCGTGGCATTATCAATGCAATTTTGGACGGCAGTATTGAAGAAGCAGAATGTAAAACCATTCCTTACTTCAACCTTGCCGTACCCATGGCACTTCCCGGTGTAGATAGCGGTATCCTAGATCCGCGTGATACTTACAAAGATGCAGAAGAATGGAATAGACGCGCTCACAATCTGGCAAAGTTGTTCATTACTAACTTTGTGAAGTACACCGATACCCCTGCTGGTGAAGCCTTGCTAAGTGCAGGCCCACAGCTTTAAACAGACATCATTTATCATCAACATGACTGCATGATGTTCCGGCACAAAAAAACCGCTTTCACCAGCGGTTTTTTTGTCAGTATCCTTTTTTACTTCATCACGCCTTAACCAACTTATGCATCCCTATCCCGCAACTCACGACGAAGTATCTTACCCACATTACTCTTGGGCAGCTCATCCGTAATAATAATCTGCTTGGGCCGCTTGTAGCCGGTCAACTCATGATGTAAGTAATCCTTTAGCTCTTTTTTTGTCAAACCTTCATCACTCGGTACAACAAACAACTTCACCGCTTCGCCAGATTTTTCATCTGGCACACCGACAACACCTGCTTCCAGCACCTTAGCATGGCTCGCTGCCACATCTTCAATCTCATTCGGATACACATTAAAGCCAGAAACAATAATCATATCCTTCAAGCGATCCACGATCCTGACAAAGCCTTGTTCATCAATCTCGGCCACATCACCTGTTCTTAACCAGCCATCAGCATCCAATACATTGGCAGTCTCATCAGGGCGATTCCAGTAGCCCTTCATGACCTGAGGCCCTCTCACGCACAACTCACCCGGTTCATTCAGGCCAAGCTCCACGCCTTCAGCGTCACGGATACAGACCTCTGTTGAGGGCAGTGGCAAACCAATCGCCCCATTAAACTCTTTCAGGTCAACAGGGTTAATACATACGGCTGGTGAACTCTCCGTCAGGCCATACGCTTCAACCAAAGTACAGCCAGTAATACGCTTCCATTCTTCGGCAACATAACGCTGAACCGCCATACCACCGCCCAGTGACAATCGCAGATTCGAGAAATCCAGTGACTCAAAGCCCGACGTGTGGATCAGTCCATTAAACAAGGTATTAACACCCGTAATGGAAGAAAAGCGTCGCCCCTTGAGCGTTTTTACAAAACCTTTCATATCGCGGGGGTTGGTAATTAGCAAGCTGTTTGCACCCAACTTCATGCTAAACAGGGCATTAGCCGTCAAGGCAAAGATGTGATACAGCGGCAAGGCTGTAATGGATAACTCCTGCCCTTCATGTAACTCACTCGCTGCCCAAGTATGTGCCTGTAGCAAGTTGGCAAGCATATTGCGGTGCGTCAGTGCTGCTCCTTTAGCAACACCCGTCGTTCCACCCGTATATTGTAGGAATGCTATATCCTCGTGACCCACTTCGGCTTCCTGAAAGGGATATTTATCACCTTCGGCCAAAACTGTTTTAAGCTTAACCGCAGTGGGCAAATTAAACTTCGGCACCATTCTTTTTATATATTTGACGACGATGTTCACCAATAGTGATTTTGGGAAATCAAGAAAATCAGCAAGTTGTGTAGTAATAACAGTCTTTACCGGTGTGTGATCAATCACATCCGACAAGGTGTGGGCAAAATTTTCCAGAATAATGATTGCCTTCGCGCCAGAATCCTTTAACTGATGCTCCAACTCACGATCAGTGTACAAAGGATTTGTATTGACAACGATCAAGCCTGCACGTAGGGCACCGAACAAAGCCACTGGATATTGCAGCAAGTTCGGTAGCATAATCGCAATCCGATCACCCTTTTTCATGCCTGCTACATGCGTCAGATAGGAAGCAAACTGCGTGGCTAGCCGATCAAGTTCCTGATAAGTAATTTGCTTACCCATGTTCTCGTAGGCAGGCCTATCACCGAACTTGCCAACACTTTTAGCCACTAAATCGTTCAGTGATGAGTAACTACTCAGATCAATTTCAGGGTCTACACCTTGCGGATAACTTGATAGCCAGATTTTTTCCACGTCTACTCCTCAATGCAATACTTCGGACAAACCGTCACCGTAGTTTATTATTATTTTCTAATCTCCACGATGAACCGATGGTAAATTCAATTTACTTATACGTCAATCAATTACCCTTGCTGCAAACTGCCCCCCGAATTACCGCAAACAAAAAGTAACCACTCCACTCATTCAGCAGGCCGGTAGACTTTAACATTGTGATACCCCAGTTCATGCAAATAGGCTGCATGTAGTTGACTCATAACGCCTTTATCACAGTAGAGTAGATATTCTTTGCCCTTGTCCAGTGTTTCAAATCGCTTATTTAACTGATGAAACGGAATATGTAAATTAGCCATTTCCAGCGGTGACTCTGTTGCCCGAATATCAATTAGTGTCTGTCCATTAAGCTCTGCCACACAGCCCACCTGTGGTTTCTCATTAACTTCTTGGATAATGTTGGCCATCGACACTTTATGCATACTCTCCAGTGCCGCATGAAACCAACTATCTCCTAAGGCTTCTTCTGCTTGTTTTACTTCAGAGAATCGGGCCGCAACGGTTGGTTTTTTTGAGATAACGCCGCAGTACTCAACCATATTTTTTGCAAATATCGCACTGCCAATGTCTTCCGCAATGTTGATAATGTCCGTCTTATCCATCGCAATCAGTGGTCGCAGCACCAAGTGATCCGTACCCTCATTGATGACTGATAAATTTGCCAAGGTCTGACTGGACACTTGCGCCAGACTCTCCCCTGTCACCAAGGTACTTACTCTGGCTTTACTAGCGACCACATCCGCCACACGCATCATGGCACGCTTGAGCAATACGCCATTCAGCGAAGGGTTGGGTAATGCCATTAAATCAGCCACAAAGTGCTCCAATGACACATTGTAAAAATACGCACTGTGGCTACATCCGAATTTTTGCCAAAGGTATAAAGCCGCTTGCTGCGCACCCAGCGAATGAGCGGGGCCACCGAGATTAAAAAACAAATAATTCACCCGGCAGCCACGGCGCATCATTTGGTAACTGGCAACGGAGGAATCAAAACCACCGGAAATCAGGCTCAACACCGACCCCTGCGTACCAATGGGGTATCCGCCCAAGCCCAAAACCTTGTCACGAATGAAATAGACTTTATCCCGAAGTATCTCGATTGAGACCGTAATATCCGGCTGCTTCAGCTTAACGTGGCTATCCTGGCTGTTGGCCAGCAGTACCGCACCCAATTTGCGTTCCACATCCAATGATGAAAAATCATGCTCACCAACCCGATGACAACGCACCACAAAGCTCTTGCCAGAAATTTTATCTACGTAATAACCAACAACCTTTTCAGCAAGGAATGCAATGGCATCTTTTTCTGGCAGCGATGCACTTTCCACTGTCAGGATGCTATGAATGCCGGGAACATCACCCAATCGCCGTTGACAGCTTGTCGATAACTCCGCCGTACAATCAATTTCCAGACGATTTGAGTGCGCACGAACGCGAACTTTGGGATCAATGGCGCGAAGTACCTGACGCACATTTTTAGAAAGCTGATTCAAATGCCAAGCACGAACTGAGCGGCTTTTGATAAAACTTTCGGAAGCGACTTTGACGATAAAACGCATACGGTGATGTCCTGATACTGAGCGAGGTCTTAAGTGGTGCGGAGTATATCACCGAGCTTTATGCGCGACAAAAGATCATTGCTTGGTGTGGGAGGTAAAACAGTTAATGCATCTATTACTAAATTATTGTTTTACAAAGAATTATGGCGTATTTTTTCTACCGTATTGTTACGCTGAGCAAAGCGTTATTCCTTTAAAACACTTTGTACATCCTTAGCTTGTACGTTACGATGTACGAAATACAGATATGGAATGTGCAATGCAAAGGTTAAGAATAGATCAAGATATTAAGCCTCTCTCGGAAGTTCGAACCGGGATTGCGTCATTTATAAAACAAGTTCATGACACCAAAAGACCTGTTGTTATTACCCAACACGGAAAAGGGGTCGCAGTCCTTTTGGATGTCAACGAATATGAATCAATGCAAGAAAGAATAGAGCTTTTAACAGACATACAAACGTCGATCAACCAGATAGACAATGGAGAGGGCGTTGGACACGATGAAGCAAAAGAAATGGTGATGCAACGGATTTCTCAATGAAAATAATCTGGTCTCCTTTGGCTGTCGATAGAGTAGCCGAAATTGCAAATTACATCGCGACAGATAAACCAACCGCCGCTGAAAAATGGGTAGACGGGGTATTTTCAAAAGCTGAAAACTTAACATCGTTTCCCAAATCAGGAAGAATTGTTCCCGAATTAAATAAAGCTCAATATCGAGAAATTATCTATGGAAATTACAGAATAGTGTATCGGATTGAAGAAGAACAAATATCCATTCTGACCGTTCGTCACGGCAAACAATTGCTGCCAATTGAAGAAATCTTGACATAAACAAGGTAGGCAGCAAGTAAGTAACCCTTCACGGGGTTGTATTTAGAACATAGGGCGGTGCGGTGGGTTAAACCATCAAAAGGCGATGACTGGCTGGGACCAACACCCTGCATGCAACTCCACGCAGGATGCTTTGCCGAAGCAACGAATCAAGAAACCCCAGCCTGATTCTTGGCTGCACGCACCGTGTTATACATCAGACAGGCAATCGTCATTGGCCCCACGCCACCCGGCACCGGCGTAATTGCACCAGCAACATCTTTGGCAGCATCAAAATCCACATCACCCACCAAACGATTTTTACCCAACGCTTCATCGTAAATACGGTTAATCCCCACATCAATCACTGTGGCCCCAGGTTTTATCCATTCACCCTGGATAAAGTGAGGAATACCAACGGCCGCGACCAAAATATCCGCCCCCTGACACACAGATGGCAAGTCTTTGGTGCGTGAATGCGCGATAGTCACAGTACAGTTTTGCTGTAATAACAACGCGGCCATTGGCTTGCCAACGATATTTGAGCGGCCAACCACCACGGCATTCATGCCGCTTAAATCACCCAGCTCGTCCTGTAACAACATCAAGGAACCCAGCGGCGTACAGGGCACCAGATTATTCTGACCGACGGATAAAGCCCCCACATTACTAATATGGAAGCCATCTACATCTTTATCGGGATTAATGGCATTGATGACTGAATCACTGTTGATCTGTTTCGGTAAGGGCAGCTGCACCAAAATACCGTGCACCTCAGTATCATTGTTCAGTGTATCAATCAGGGACAGCAGTTCTTCTTCGGTTGTTGAAGCGTCCAGATGGTGCGAGCGTGAGTCAATACCTAATTGTGCGCAACGCTTCACTTTGGCACCGACATACGTCGCACTTGCCGGGTCTTCGCCCACCAGCACGACAGCAATACAGGGGGATAACTGCTTATCTTGTTTCAATGAGACGATTTCATCGGCCAATGTCTCGCAAAGACGGTCAGCAAATGCTTTTCCATCAATTAATTTGCTCATGGACTCTCTCCAACAGGGTATTTAAAAAATAGTTGAGCAATGATGATGACACGCTTGATCGGTGTCAATGCAATTAAGCGGGACGCTAGCGTTAAATGTGCTGATGAGTCGCAGACTATTACGGAAATTGTTATGCCCCAAGCCGCGTCATCTACCCTCGCCCATCGTCTGATAGAATCCCTGCAACACGCTGCTGAAACCACGCATCCTGAGCAGATTCATCTACTGGAAACACACATTTCTCAGATCATCCTGACAGGCGAGATTGCTTATAAGATCAAAAAGCCTGTCAACCTGGGATTTCTCGACTTTCGTACCTTGCAACAACGCAAATATTATTGTGAGGAGGAGCTGCGCCTTAATGCGCGTTTGGCGAAAGCACTCTATCTAGGGATTGTTACCATTAATGGTACGCCGGAAAAGCCCGTTATCAATGGTGAGGGGCCGGTCATTGAATACGCCATTCGTATGCGGCAATTTCCGCAGTCTGCACAACTGGATAACCGGCTGCAACAGGGCCTGTTGACCACTGAAAACATGGAAGCCTTGGGCGATATGCTGGCAGCGTTTCATCAGTCACTCCCCGCTGCAAACCATGAAATTGAATATGGTGATACAGCACATATCCTAAAAAATGTTGACGACAATCTAACGGTACTTGCGGGCTATTTTTACGATGACGCACACAATACAAGCAAGCCGAACGGCGGCCTATCAGCTGAACAGCAAGCCTTGGCGCGCATCACGGACTGGGTAGAAACACAAAATGCTGCGCTAGAAGAAACCTTTATCCAGCGCAGACGTGATGGCTTTACCCGTGAGTGTCATGGCGACCTGCACTTGAAAAATTTGATCTGGCTGGATGAGCAGCCCATTGCATTTGACTGTCTGGAGTTTGATGAGTCACTGCGCTGGATCGATGTGATGTGCGAAGTCGGTTTTTTGGTCATGGACTTAATGAGTCACCAGCAAAACACCCTCGCCTATGCATTTCTGAATCAATACCTGCAACACACCGGCGATTACGCTGGTCTGACCGTGCTGCCCTATTACATCAGCTATCGCGCAATGGTTCGAGCCAAGGTTGATACCCTACGCCACCAGCAAGCAGGTATCAGCCCACAGGAACTTAAAGTGGCGGATAGCGAACTACACAGTTATCTGGACTTGGCACTACACATCAGTGAGCCAAGACAACCGATGTTGATTATCACACGGGGTATGTCCGCTTCCGGCAAAAGTACCATCAGCAAGCCACTGGCTGCGGAATTGGGTGCGATACGCATCCGCTCGGATGTTGAACGGAAACGACTTTATAAGCTGCAAGCTACTGATTCCGCTGCCAATGACATCGGCACGGGTTTATATAGCCAAGCCATCAGCGCCCAAACTTATGACAAGCTATTGAGTCTTACAGAACAGGTTTTATCAGCGGGCTTTCATGTCATTGTGGATGCAGTGTTTATGCACAAGGCGCAGCGCGAACTTTTTCAGAGGCTGGCCGAAACCAAGGGCTACCGCTTTGTCATTCTGGAATTTACTGCAAGCCCCGACACCTTGCGTGAGCGGATTGTTCACCGGGAAACAGGCGCATCGGATGCAGACTTACCCGTATTGGAACACCAGTTAAAACAGTGGCAAACGTTGGATAACGAGGAGCGCAAGCACCAGTTTGTGGTCAACACGGAAAGCCGCGCCGTACCACAAACACTGGCAAATCAACTGAGGCGACACCACCTTGTAACAGACACGCCGTCTGCTCCCTAGCTCGGCGGGGGCAGTAAATACCTCGCCCAAACGCTGAATCACCTACCTATGCTTTGGCGGGTAGCGGTACAGCCAGCACATCGCAACGCGCATGTGAGGATACATAATTAGTCGTTGAGCCAACAAACGAGCCAATTCCCCGACGGCTACGCGTACCCAGCACGATCAAATCCACATTTTGCGCCTGTGCGTAGGACACGATACTGGCCATCGGCGATCCCAAAATCACCTGACCCTGCTCCTTCGGAACACCCAACTCCTCCAGCAAAGCATTCAGCTGCCTTTTGCCACTATCCACCAATGATTCCTGCAGCTCGGCAACATTTCCCGCAGCAACCCCCATGCCTAATGGCTGGTAGTAATAATCATTCAGCACCGCTTCATTCACGACATGCAACACCCGCAGATCCGCAGAAAAGTGGTCTGCAATTGACTTGGCACGGTGCGCAGCATAACGCGCGTTCCTGGAAAAATCCACGGACACCAGCACACGCTTGTAATCCGTATCCTCAGCTTCTTCCAACATGGCTTTCAATAGCTGCTCACTGCGAAGCCAGTCCCACGCTTCATGCGCATTTTCTCTATCGAAATACTTCACTTCGCCATCAACAAACGGCTTGCCTAAATTAACCGCCCAACGCTCCCAGAGTTTATCCCCTACGATGGCAATTTTTTCAAACTGATCTTGATGACTCAGGCCAAATTCAACATCTTCTTTCAGCACACCCAGCTCTGCGCCATCAAACTCATCCAACTCAATCAATAGGGAAATTTTTCCATAACGCTTGATAAGACCTTCCAATTCGGGCAGAAAGTTGTGATATTCCTCATGGGTCAAACGCCCAGACACACGAATAGCAAAGATATTATCTTCTCTAACGGGGATAAACTGAAACATTTGTCTACTCCTTAAATTATTGAGTGAGGCTGCCACTGACTCCGCCACGATACCCTGTGCGTCATCACACACATTTGAACTGGCCCCATCTGCGATCTACTTCTGATAGTCCTCCACCGGAATACTTTCCAGTGGCTTGCCACCTTTAAGTGGGGGCGAATTACATTCTAAAAATACCCGAAGTTTACAAGACTGGCACTTCTCATGATCCAACGCAACGGTCGTAATTTTATTAATCGCTTCTTTCTTCCCCTCAAAGAAAAACCGCGCACCAATGTGTTCATCAAAATGACCACGATGAATAAAGTTATTCACTTTTGGCTTTAGCTCCGCAAAATATAGCCCGCCGCCCTTTTGTTGTAAACGGTCAGACTCCTGCTCAATCATCTCCGCGCCTGTCATATCAATAAAATTCACGGCCGTGCCAATCACCAGAATATGCTTAATGCCCTGTTTTTCACTAATGTAATGCAGACGGTTTTGAATATGATTCGCAGAGCCAAAATAAATCGACATATCAATGCGGATAATTTTTAGTTGTGGGCACTCTTTCAAATTGTTCCGGCGGGACTCTTTGATCAGTGTGGCCTTGCCTGTTTCAGGGTCATAATCCGATGCTAGGCTGATGACATCGGGAATAGAGGTTCGGGCCAAAAAAATCACCAGCGATAGCAGCACGCCCAGATAAATTGCAAACTCCAGCTCCAGAAATAGCGTAGCAAAAAAGGTGGTTAATAAAATGCTGCTTTCTGAACGACTGGTGGTAAAAATTTTGTGGATGGTTTCCCAATTTACCAAGCTGTACGCCACCAGTAAAATGATCCCCCCCATTGCGGCAGTTGGCAGGTAACGGGTTATCGGTGCAATCAGCAAAATAATTGCGGCCAAAATCACTGCGGCAAAGATGGCCGATAATGGCGTTTTCGCACCTGAGGCATAATTTACGCCAGAGCGGGTAAACGAGCCGGAGCCAGCGTAACTGGAGAAAAAGCTACCCACCACATTCGACATACCCTGCCCGAAAAATTCCTGATTGCCATCAATGCGTTGGTGTGATTTTGAAGCAATCGCACGACTAATCGACACCGCCTCAATTAACCCCAATAAGGCCACAGCAAAGGCTTGTGGTGCCAAGGCTTTCATGCTCTGAAAGGAAAAATCAGGTGATGATAGTGGCGGTAAATGAGCCGGAATCTCTGCCACAAACTCAATCCCCACCAGTTCGCCGCCCATTGCTAGTGCAGTCAGGCCACCAACAACCAGCGCAATCAACATATTGGGAAGTTTTGGTATAAAACGCTTAATCAAAATAGCCGTGAATAAAGTCACCATACTAACCGCAAAAATAGCCCAGTTAATCGATGGCAACTGATGGAAAATATCAAACCATGTATGCAGAAAAGATTCTCCGCGCGGAACATCCACACCCAACACGTACTTCATCTGACTACTGGCAATCAGAATGGCCGCCCCTGCTGTAAACCCAACCACTACTGTGTGCGAAACAAAGTTTACCAGAACCCCCAAACGCGCCACCGCAAACGCCAACTGATAGACACCGGCCAAAAACGTAATGGTCAGTGCATTTTGAATATAAGCATCACTCCCCGGCTCAACATCACCACCGCTTAGTGCCGCAAAAATAACAATGGAAATTGCCGTCGTCGGCCCTGAAATCAGATGCAATGACGAACCAAACAACGCCGCGATAATGGGTGTTATCATCGCCGTGTATAAGCCGTATTCTGGCGGTAATCCGGCAATGGTCGCGAAGGCAACACCTTGTGGCAAGACAATCACAGCCCCCGTCAGGCCAGCCATAAAATCGGCTTTTAAAGTCTCTTTGGTCACGCCAGGCAGCCAAAACATGAACGGAAATAAAAAGTACAATAAGGAATTCATCGCGATCGTTTAGGGTACAGGTGCTAAAACTCCCCAAGTTTACGCCTGTTTCTTGTAAATAAGTTAATTTCAGACAAGTATTTTTTACTAAAAAGGTCGATTAGGGGCTACGAATAAAGCTTATGACATTTTTGATATAGCTCAATGTCAGAATCATTTCCTCAGCGTACGATCGGTGCCCTTTTACTCATTCGCAGGTAAGTTACATGGATACCACTCAACAGGAAACCGAATCACGCCTGGCGTATATGCCCATTTCATTCTTTTCCATTGTCATGGGCTTGTCGGGGCTAACCATCGCTTGGCATAAAGCACAGCCTGTATTCGGCATGAATCTTGGCTTGATCAATATCATTCTACCCACATTAGTGTCGGCCATCTTCTTAGTATTGGCCTGGAGCTATACCCAAAAGATCATCCGGTTCCCGGAAAAAGTGGCCGGCGAGCTGAAGCATCCGGTAAAACTCAGTTTTTTCCCAACGATTTCCATAAGCATCTTGCTGCTTTCCATCGTTTTCCTGTCAATCAGCCCCGCTATCGGGCGGGTACTCTGGGCAGTAGGTGCCACAGCGCACATTGGCTTCGTCCTTTATATTATCAGCACGTGGATGCACCAAGGCCACTTTCAGGTACAACACATTAATCCGGCCTGGTTCATCCCTGCGGTGGGTAATGTAATCGTGCCCATTGCTGGTGTTCCGCTGGGCTTTGTCGAACTATCATGGTTCTTCTTCAGCATTGGCATACTATTCTGGATTATTTTGATGACGATCGTGTTTTATCGTCTCTTATTCCATGACCCCATCCCGACCCACATGCTGCCAACATTATTTATTTTGATTGCACCGCCTGCGGTCGGATTTGTATCTTATATGCGCCTGACAGGGGAATTGGATTCATTCGCCAGAATTTTGTATTTTTCCGGTCTGTTCCTGACATTACTCCTGTTCTCACAAGCCAAACGCTTCCTGAGATTGCCATTTTTCTTGTCATGGTGGGCCTACTCGTTCCCTGTTGCTGCGATTACTATTGCCAGCATGGTGGTGTTTGAACACACACAAAAAACTGGTTTTATGTGGATCGGCGGTCTGCTCTTAACCTTGCTAACCTGCCTGATCGGGCTATTACTGGTGCGTACCGCAATAGCAATTAAAAATCGGGAAATCTGCACTGACGCACATTAACGGCGACTCAAAACACGTTACAAAAGGCGCATATCCCTAAACAAGGATGCGCCTTTTTTAGTGATTGACGAGATAAATGCCAAGCTTCACACTCGCCCTATTCTCCATCATTGCGAGTGATCACAATTCATGTCACATACCGTCAAACTGTCCCCTCTGATGATTCAGGGCTGCACCTCCGATGCTGGAAAATCGTATCTAGCTGCCGGATTCTGCCGTCTTTATGCCAACCGGGGGATTCGTGTCGCACCATTTAAGGCGCAGAATATGTCGAATAATGCAGGCGTGACACCCGATGGCGGTGAAATTGGCCGCGCACAATTACTCCAGGCACAAGCAGCGAGGCTCAGTCCCAGCGTTCACATGAATCCGGTGTTACTCAAACCGGAAGCCGACTCACTGTCACAAGTCATTTTACTTGGTAAAGCTCAGCCACAACTCAAACAGATTCCTTGGCAAGCCCGTAAAGATTATCTTTGGAAAACGGTCAAAAGCAGCCTACAAAATATGCAGGATGACTATGAATTGCTGATTATCGAAGGTGCAGGCAGTCCCGCTGAAATTAATCTGCGCTCAGGCGATATTGTGAATATGCGCATTGCATTGGCAGCGCAGGCCAAGGTATTACTGGCTTCAGATATTGACCGTGGCGGTTCATTCGCTCACCTGCTGGGCACATGGCATTGCCTTGAAGAAAAAGAGCAACAGTGCATTGCCGGTTTTTTACTAAATAAGTTTCGGGGCGATGCCTCATTGCTGGGTAACGCGATGGAGTGGCTGGCTGGCAAAACTGACATTCCCACACTAGGCATTGTGCCAATGCTGAATTTGCCGCTGCCGACAGAGGATGCGTATTCCCAGGAATCCAGCACTTCGCACTCCGGTATTACACAACAGGATAAGCTCGAAAGTACTGGCACATCCCCTGCCCCCAAAACTGCCATTATTCGCACACCCTATATGTCTAACTTTGATGAGTTTGATGCGCTATTCCATGAGCCGCAAATTAGTGTCAGTTTTGTCGATCAGGTGCATGAATTAACAGACATTGAGGCCGTGATTATTCCCGGCTCCAAGCATGTCAGTGTGGACTTGGAGTTTTTAAAACAGAATGGCTTTGCCGCTCGACTACACCAACTAGCCTCACAAGGCGTACAAATTCTGGGCGTATGCGGCGGCATGCAAATACTCGGCAAAAGTTTGCGTGACCCGCACAATCTGGAAGGTGGCTACCACAGCCAAGGACTTGGACTATTGGCGATTGACACCACACTAGAGGCGGAAAAGACGACCCAGCAAACCACTGCGACCTTAATCGGTAGTGGCGCTCAAGTGACGGGCTATGAAATTCATCATGGAAAAACCCACGCAGATGCTGGTGTAAAACCTTATCTAAAAAACCAGCAAGGTGAAGTGATTGGTTATGTGCAGGGCAATATTGCGGGTATGTACGCACACGGCTTATTTGACAATGCCGTGTATCGACAAGAATTTTTACAAAAACTAGGCATTCGTGCCCAAACAGGTGAATGGGCTGAACAAGTAGATGCCGCACTGGATACACTGGCGCTCCATTTAGAAAAGCATTGTGACATGGCTGCAATTGATCGGGCGATTGGGCTTTGAGTGGTGTAACATCGCATATAGTAATTCACTAAAAGCATGAATCGTTATCAACCAAAGTCAATCACAATAGACTTTACACAAGACCACAGGTAAACTAGTCACCTAACTAGTCTTTTATCTTTTTTGATTGAGGAGTTTACACCATGCAAAGTTGGCCAGTACAAGATGCAAAAGCACGCTTCAGTGAGTTTTTAGACACCTGCTTGTCAGATGGCCCTCAAGTGGTCTCTCGACGGGGGACAGAAACAGCCGTTTTAGTGTCACTCAGTGAGTGGAAGCGTTTGCAATCGGTGGCAAAACCATCACTGAAATCATTATTACTCAGCCCTGTCGGGCGCACAGATGACCTATACATTCCAAAACGTGGAAATGCCCGCCGCCGTGTAGTGCAAGAAATAATCTGATATGTATCTTGTTGATACCAATGTAGTTTCTGAATTGCGGCGAATCAAACCACACGGTGCTGTTGTGTCGTGGATTGAGTCAGTTAATGAGGCTGACCTATTCCTGTCTGCGGTAACCTTGGCAGAGATTCAGGCAGGTATTGAAATCACGCGTGAGCAAGACGAAGCGCGGGCGACAGAACTTGAGTTGTGGCTAAATGCTGTTGCAGAAAGCTACAACATCATCCCAATGGATGCTCGAACATTTCGCCTTTGGGCAAAGTTGATGCATAGAAAATCAGACACACTTTACGAAGATGCCATGATCGCCGCCACTGCCAAAGTACATAATTTTTCGGTTGTGACTCGTAATGTCAGTGACTTTGTCGGCTTTGATGTTCCGATAGTCAATCCATTTGACGGTTAAGTGCCCTCAGTAAGTTGGACTCACCTTAGCACGTTCCATTGATTTCCTTGTCAGTCCCCTTCCTTGGCCTTTTCCAGGTACTTCTCGACTTGCGAACCGATATACGCAGTGGTCAGCTCAACATTAAGCCTACTCTGGGCTTAAGCGTTAGAAAGAAACAACATTTACAGAGGTTCTATATATATTTTTTTGAACTACAGTATCAGTGATAAGTGGTAACGCTTGCCTAGTTTGTTTGCTTTAAGTAGTATCCGAGGCACTGTATTGCACTAGGTACTGCTGGATTTACAAGTACTTCCTGCAACAGCTAACAGTAATTCATCATGCAATGTGATGCTTTTCAATTTAGGGAGGAATTCAATGAATTCTAATAACAATAGCTTGTATTGGCAGGCGAATGTACGACTGATGATATTCTGCTTGATCGTCTGGTTCGTCGTATCATTTGGCTGCGGGCTACTACTGTTCGATGTGCTGAACAATTTTCAACTTGGTGGTTATAAACTAGGGTTCTGGTTTGCCCAGCAGGGTTCGATCTACGTGTTCCTATTTCTGGTTTTCTTTTATGCGTTCCGCATGAATCAGCTAGATAAGAAATTTGACGTTCAGGAGTAGTAACTAAGTCATGGATTTAAAAACATTAACGTATATTGTCGTCTTTTCCAGTTTTGCCCTTTATTTTGGTATTGCTTGGTGGGCGCGCGCGGCTACCACTAAGGAATTCTACGCTGCCGGTGCTGGTGTTAATCCGGTACTGAATGGTATGGCAACTGCGGCTGACTGGATGAGTGCTGCATCATTTATCTCAATGGCGGGTTTGATTGCCTTCCTGGGTTACGGCGGTTCTGTCTTCCTGATGGGCTGGACAGGTGGTTATGTATTACTGGCCATGCTTCTGGCGCCTTACCTGCGTAAACACGGTAAGTTTACTGTTCCTGAGTTTATCGGTGATCGTTACTACTCGAAAACGGCGCGTATCGTAGCGGTTATTTGTTTGATCATCGCCTCCCTGACTTATGTTATTGGTCAGATGAAAGGTGTGGGTGTTGCCTTCTCTCGCTTCCTTGAAGTGGACTACGGTTTAGGTCTGGGTATCGGCGTATTTGTCGTATGGGTTTACGCTGTACTGGGTGGCATGAAAGGGATTACTTACACCCAGATTGCTCAGTACTGTGTATTGATCTTTGCTTATACAGTACCTGCCGTATTTATCTCCTTACAACTCACAGGCAACCCAATTCCACAAATTGGTCTGGGTAGCAAGATGGTGGGTGAAGATATCTACCTGCTGGATAAGCTGGACATGGTGCTTACTGACACTGGCTTTAAGGAGTACACCACTGCGAAGCTGGGTAGTGGCTTGAATATGTTTGCCTACACGCTATCCCTGATGATCGGTACTGCGGGTCTGCCACACGTTATTATGCGCTTCTTCACGGTACCTACCGTTAAAGATGCTCGTTCTTCTGCGGGTTGGGCCTTGGTGTTCATCGCTTGTCTTTACACTGTTGCTCCTGCAGTTGGTGCAATGGCTCGTATGAACTTGATGAACACGCTTCAACCAGCATCTGGACCTCTGGAGTACGAAGCACGTCCACAGTGGTTTAAGAACTGGGAGAAAACCGGTCTTCTGAAGTTTGAAGACAAGAACGGCGATGGCAAGATTCAGTACACTGCTGACAAAGAAACCAATGAAATGGTGAAAGTTGACCGTGACATTATGGTACTGGCTAATCCTGAAATTGCACAGTTGCCTAACTGGGTTATCGCGCTGATTGCAGCCGGTGGTCTGGCAGCGGCACTATCAACGGCGGCAGGTTTGCTGTTGGCAATATCTTCGTCGATATCTCACGACTTGATGAAGGGTGTGCTTACGCCGAATATGTCTGAGAAAAGTGAGCTGATGGCCAGTCGTATCGTCATGACGCTTTCGGTATTGCTTGCAGGCTGGCTGGGCTTGAATCCTCCGGGCTTTGCCGCCGGTACGGTAGCGCTAGCCTTTGGTTTGGCTGCCGCCTCAATCTTCCCTGCTCTGATGATGGGTATCTTCTCAAAGAACATCAGTAGTGCAGCTGGTATTGCCGGTATGATTGCAGGTATCACGGTGACTCTGCTGTACGTATTCCAGCATAAAGGGATTATGTTTATTCCGGGCACTGCATTCCTGGGTGACATGAAGCCTAACTGGTTCCTCGATATCTCGCCAAATGCATTTGGTGTGGTCGGTGCAATCGTTAACTTCGCCGTAGCATGGGTTGTTACCAAGATGACCGGGCCTGCCCCACAAGAAATCCGTGATATGGTTGATAACTTCCGTATTCCGGCTGGCGCAGGTGCAGCAGATACAAGTCACTAAGATTTAATATCTTAATGCACTGCTAACAGAAAAGGCTCCTGCGTGGAGCCTTTTCTGGTTTTGGCACACACTATCTGGAGTCGATCAGTCACCGAATTGATCGGCATCATTTGCACACAAACATCGCTGTACCATACTCTGTAAAACATATTAATAAGGCAGGTAATACGATGGACATTGAACTGAAAGAAATCTGTGACTTTATTGGTCGGGTCACACCGTTTGACCGTTTGCCACAATCCACGTTGGAACTCATCACACAGGCCATCCGCATTCGCTACCTTCGTCGGGGAACAACGGTCTCTGTGAACTCGGGCTCCCAACGCCTGATGATTGTCCGCAAAGGTGCTGCATCCCTGTTGTCAGAAAATGGCAGGTTGCTTGGTAAAGCGGCTGAGGGTGATTTGCTGACATTGCTGATGTCTGAGTCAGGTCGCAAAGAACACAGTGCCGAAGTCAGTGAAGACATGCTGGTATATAGCATTGAAGAATCAGCCCTCAGCGACACCCCCTGCACGCTAGATAATGCCCAAAATGTATTACAACTGGTGACACAACACATTCAGGGACGACTGAGCCAACACCTGAATACCCCGCCCTCCGCAGCAAGCACCACTCCCGCATTGATGCATAATGAAGTGGAAAGCATTTATAGCTCACCGGCTGTTGTCATCGCCTTGGGTAGTAGCATTCGGGAAGCAGCTATCCACATGTCAAAGCATGATGTTTCCAGCATTATGGTGACAGATGACAATGGTCAGGCTATCGGCATACTGACAGACACCGACATACGCAGGGATTGTGTGGCTTTAGGTTTATCTGCCGATGAGCCGATTGACAGCATCATGACACATTCGGTGCGCTCCATTAAGCCCAGCACCAATGCTTTTGATGCATTAATGTTGATGACAAGAAAAGGCATTCATCACCTGCCAGTAGTAGATGATGGTCAGTTACTTGGCATGATCACCTCCACTGACCTGATCAAATACGAAAGTAAGAATACTGTTTACCTAAGTACCGCAATCGCACGCGCCAACACCGTTGCAGAGTTGGCTCAAGAAAGCTCTGTGATTCCCCAACTGCAAGTAAAACTCACGGACATGGATGCCAGTGCCGACCATATCGGCAAAGCCATTAGTGCGATTAATGGTGCCATTACTCGACGCCTGATCGAAATGGCCGAAGAAAAGCTCGGCCCACCGCCAGTACCCTATGCATGGGTGGCAGCCGGCTCTCAGGCTCGCCGTGAACAAACATCACACACCGATCAGGACAACGCCCTGATCATATCCAATGACCTGAACCCCAAAGATGCCGAGTGGTACACTCAACTTGGGGAGTTTGTATGTAACGGTTTGGCAGAGTGTGGCTTCATTCTTTGCCCTGGCGAAATTATGGCCATGAACCCCAAATACCGTCAGACTCAGGAGGTGTGGGATCAATACTTTAAAGAATGGATTGACACACCCGACCCTCAAGCCTTGTTAAATGCTTGCACTTTCTTTGATTTCCGAACAATTTATGGTGAGGATTATTTACTGGATGAAATTCGTGAACGAATGCTGGCACGTTCTCAGAAGAACACGCTGTTTTTAGCGCTATTAGCAAAAAATGCACTGGATCTTCGGCCACCGCTGGGCTTCTTCCGAGGCTTTGTACTGGTTGATGATGGCGAGCACAAGGATGCACTTGACTTAAAGCACAATGGCACAGCGCCGATTGTTGATTTGGCACGGGTTTATGCCCTGTCACAAGGCATCAAAACCGTTAATACCCGCGAGCGCATTCAGAAAGCTGCTGGCACTAGCGCTATCAGCGAAGATGGTGCCGCCGACCTGTTGGCAGCATTTGATTATATTGGTGAGTTAAAGATTCAGCACCAAACACGCCAAATTAAAAACGGTGAAAAAGCAGATAATTTTTTGTCCCCCAAAGATATTCCACAATTAGAGCGGGAATACCTCAAGAATGCCTTTAAGGTAATTCAAACCATGCAAAACAGCATTAAAATGAAATACTGATGAATATTCTTACCAAACTATTAGGCTATGAAAAACAGCGGCAACGTTTACTAAAAAAGGCACCGGAAGGCCCTTTGCGGGACTATTTGGCAGAACCCTTGCCGGACAAAAACTGTCCAATATCGCAAACCCCGTTGCTGGCACTTGATTTTGAAACGACGGGCCTAAATCCCAAAGTCGATCATATCCTCAGTGCGGGGTATCTTGATGTCGAGGATAATGAAATTGTGCTTGGCACATCGCATCATGCCATCGTGGACACCGACGGCGCACTGAAAGAAGAAAATGTGGTCATCCATCAAATTACCGATGACCATAAAGCGCAGGGACAAAGTCTGGAAGAAACGGTCAGCGACCTGCTCAAGGCATTACGTGGAAAAGTCATGCTGGTTCATTTTGCACACATTGAGCGCAGCTTTCTGAATGATGCTTGCTTGAAGCTATATGGCATGGCGCCGGTTTATCCCATTATCGACACCTTTATGCTGGCCAAACGTCGTATGGATATGAAGTCCGCAGGCTACGACCCGTCCGAGCTTCGTTTGTCTAACCTACGAAAAACGGCCAACCTTCCCCACTATAACGCCCACAATGCCTTGACGGATGCATTAGCGACCGCAGAGCTGTTATTTGTCGAGGTTGCCATGATGAGCCATAAACAATCGCCCCCTTTAAAAAACTTGCTACTTTAGTCGATTACAAGCGGTATAATATCGACCCAACCCAATACGTTAATCAAGGTATTACCCATGTCCATTTTTTTATTGTCGTTTGTTATCTTCGCTCTGGTGGCTTTTGGCATGTCGCTGGGCGTTATTCTGAACAAACGCGAACTGAAAGGAAGCTGTGGTGGATTAGGCAATATCCCGGGAGTCAGTAGTGATTGCTCCTGCTCAAAACCGTGCGAAAAGAAAAAGGCACGTCTACAGCAGGAAGCCTCTGGTCTCAAGCCAGGTGAGTCATCCATAGAGTTTCGTAAATAACCATGACGATTCGTAGTTTTGAAGGCCACGTGCCACAAATTGATGCAACAGCCTATGTTGATGACTCAGCCGTTGTGAGCGGGGATGTAGTCATTGCGGAAAATGTGTCAGTCTGGCCCTGCACTGTGATTCGTGGGGATGTGAATTACATTCGGATTGGCGCACGTAGTAATGTTCAGGATGGTTCTGTCCTGCATGTCACTCATGCTAACCCTGAATACACCAGCAGTAATGGCTACCCCCTCATCATTGGTGAAGATGTCACCATTGGCCATAAGGCGTTGTTACATGCGTGCACGATTGGCGACCGCTGCCTAATCGGTATGGGTGCGTTGGTTATGGATAATGTTGTGGTCGAGGATGAAGTCATGATCGCAGCAGGTAGTGTGGTTCCGCCCGGCAAGCGTTTGACCAGTGGTCACCTGTACATTGGCAACCCCGCCATAAAAAAGCGACCACTGACCGATAAAGAGCGGGAGTTTTTGAGCTACTCTGCCAGCAATTACGTTAAGCTTGCCCAACGTACCAAAATCGGCGGTTAGCCAAAGTCCAGATTGTCACAGCCCGCATGGCGCGTGGGTACTTCGCCTACACCTGCCGAATAAAGTCTGCAATAGCTTGTGGCACGTAATTGAGTGATTTCTGGCTGACGAACATGCCAATATGCCCTGTAGGAATCTCCAACGAATGATAGCAGTGCGCCGGTATCAGTTCTTGCAGAGCCTTAGAGGATTCAGGTGGCACGAGATGATCATTTTTAGCGTAAATATTCAGTGTGGGAATATTTGGCTGTCGCAAATCCACCGCCCGCCCTGCCAAATGCAACGATGAGTGATAAAGCGCATTTTGTTGATAGAATTTTTCGACAAAATCCTTAAAGCATGCCGCAGGCTGATCCGGCGTATTGTGAATCCACTGCTCCATAGCCATAAAAGTTTCAGCGATCTCTGCATCTTCCGTACCTTGCCGCGAGCGTTTTGCAATATCCAGGTACTTTTTAACCGACAGTGACATGGGCTTTAGCATGATAAAGACTTGCGCCAACATCTGTCCGGGGATATTCATTCCTGAAACCATGAGTTCATCAAGCGGCACATAACGCACCCAGCGGCTAAGGGTATCATTCTCTGTGTGAAAATTGATTGGCGTAACCACCGGTACTAATGAACGGACGCGCTCTGGGTACATGGCTGCATAACATAAAGAGAACACACCACCCTGACAAACCCCCATTAAATTGAGGCGATCTGCCGCACTATCCTGGCAGGCCTTTTCCACGCAACGGTGCAGCGACTGCTCAAGATACTCTGCCAAACCAATGTTGGACTGTGATGACTGCGGCGGCACCCACTCCATCAAATAAATAGTCAGGCCAAGCCACTGCAGGCGCTGAATAATGGAAAGTTTATCTCTAAGATCAAGAATTGAGGCAGTATTCACCATCGCATAAACGATAAAAAGTACGTTCCTGGCAGCTATCGTCGATGTAGATGTATCGGTATCGACCAGTGCGGGATAACGGTAGAGCTGACAAAGACCAAAATCAGCCACCAAACAGCGTGATGGTGAGGGAGACCAAGGCGCTGCGGCGGCCTGTAGCCACTCCACTGACTCTTCAATATAGGAGGCTGTTGGATTTTCTGGGGATGAGTGAGCACCAGCGGCAGTCATATCACTTCACCTAACGATGCTGAGCGAACACAGCGAATAATCGAGCGGTACTGCTGAGAATATTTGCGTAATCGCGACAAACCTGGTCTTGTTGCATATATTTTAAATACTGAGTATCAAATACCCGAGTCCACTGATCAAAGGCCGCTGCCGGGTCATCTACAATCAGTGCCGCCTGGTGCTGCTTAAAGTGTTGAAACGTATCAAGGCAAAAGCACTCAAAGCCTTTCGAGAACTCGCGGATTTTCTTTTGTAATTCAATACTATTTTTTAGCACACTAGAAGATTCTTCAGTGGTTTGCACGGCGGTCATCAGTTCGGCGAATAGCGTATTCACATATTGATCAGCCAGCTGATAAGTGTGACTCAGATCATTGTCATTAATCGTAACTGCAAGCAAGAACTGTTGGTACGCCACACCTGCAAACCGCATTTTGCTGCTTATCGTAGACTCCAAAATACGCGCTCCATATCGCCCGATGCCGTCCCTTTCCAAAGGAAAGCATCACCTTTATCCTTATACCGCAAAAGGGGAATTTGTAGTAGTATACAGGGCCATGGTTCATCTACCTACTTCTAGTGTCATGGGAGATAACAGAAACGCTTTATGAATAAGAAGATAAGATTAATTAAGAAATATCCAAACCGGCGGCTTTATGATACCGAGGGGAGCTGCTACATCAGGTTAGTCGACATAAAGTCAATGATTGAGGACGGCTTGGACGTTAAAGTGATCGACAGCCAGTCTAACGAAGACATCACACGTAGTATCTTACTGCAGATCATTCTTGAACAAGAGTCCAACAACGAACCACTGTTCACCACCGACAGCCTTGAGAATTTCATCCGCTACTACAGTGAGCACTCACGCGAAGGCTTCAATGACTATATGCAGAAAAGCCTGCAATTCTTTCATCATCAGCAGCAAGCTCTGCAACAACAGATGAAAGATTTAATGACCACAAACCCTATGGATTTCTGGAGGCAGTCTACTGCGAAAAACCTGGAGATGTGGCAGCAAGTTCAGGACAGCTTTTTCAAGGCCAACAAACGAGACGACAATGAGGGTTAAACCATGAGTATTGCGATTTACAGCCATGAAGATTGCCTGAAGCACGACATGGGTCATGGTCATCCAGAGCGAGCGCAGCGTCTGCGCGCGATTGATGATCAGTTAATCACCTCTGGCATTGGGGATTTTATTCGTTACTTTGATGCCCCACTCGCCACCCCCGAGCAACTTGCCCTCGCCCACAGCAAAGAGCATATCAATTACATTTTTGAGAAGTCTCCTGCCGACGACAGCCAGATGGCGCACATTGATCCCGATACTTACATGAATGAGTACACTTTGCAGGCAGCACTACGCTCAGCAGGTGCGGCGATTGCTGCAACCGATCTCGTACTCAGCGATGACACCAACGAAAAACATGCGTTTTGTAGCGTCAGACCGCCGGGGCATCATGCCGAATATGGCGAAGCCATGGGATTTTGTTTCTTTAACAACATTGCCATTGCGGCACGACATGCGATCAGGAATCATGGCTTAGAGCGTGTTGCCGTGGTTGATTTTGATGTGCATCACGGAAATGGCACAGAAGATATTGTCGGAGACGATCCACAAATTTTGTTCTGTTCAACCTATCAACACCCTTTATATCCTGAACGTGCAAAACCCAGTAAACCGGGGCTGATGATTAATGCACCGCTCCCTGAGGGTGCTGGTGGTGCTGAGTTTAAGGAAGCAGTCAATGATCACTGGCTCCCTGCTTTACATGAATTTAAGCCGCAGATGATTTTTATATCCGCAGGTTTTGATGCCCACCGGGAGGATGAGATGGCAGGCTTACGCTTAGTTGAGAGTGATTATCAGTGGGTCACAGAGCGCTTGTGTGATATTGCACACGAGTACGCAAATGGGCACATCGTTTCCATGCTGGAAGGTGGCTATAACGTCTCGGCACTGGCGCGAAGTGTGGTGGCGCATCTTAAAGTACTTATGAAAATCTAAGCAAGGCACGGTGGCTAAGTAAGCGCATATTGCGGCTGAAGGTTAAGAGTTCTTGTCTATCCGGTTGTGCGCTTTTTGCCACACTAAAAATCTGGTGTTTGAAGTAGTGCCCATGGCTCGCAGGATACTCCCCATTGAGGCATCGCTAAACTCTGTTTCAAGCACTTTAAATATAAGTGTGATATTCTTTGTACATTTTGGAATCGATACGGGTGCCTCACGACCCTCCTGAAAAATAACCCACCACAGGTCTTCAGACCAAGGACCTTCATCCGAAGTAAGTATTTCTATTTTAGTCACACTACTCCAGACTATTTCTTCCTTCGGCTCACTTGGGTAGCCAAAACAGGCACCACTTTCGGTCAGCTCAAGCACTGGCTTACTTGCTTCTACTACCTGCCCTTGCCACTTGAACGCTATTTTGTTGAGCACAACGCTCTCGATAACAAAATGAGTCGCCACGGCAACCCCAAATAGCACAAAAATATGCCACGGGGAGCCTAGCACCATTTCAGCTTTGCCCGACACATACACCCCAACAGCTAACGAAAATGCTATTGAAACGATAAACAAAACTTGATGAATGAGGCTCAACATACATCGTGTTCAGTAAAAACACGCACTAAGCAATACGTTTGCTCACGATCTTCACATTCATGTCTTCCGGGTCATTCGCCACCACAAAATCCAGAGACTTCATCAGTCCCAGCATCTTGTGATTGTTTGCCAGGACCTCGCCTTCAATCACCTGAATGCCTTTATCATGGGCAACATCAATGAGCTTGTTCATCAGGCGATGCCCCAGCCCTTGATTTTGTCGTGCATCCGAAACCACTAGGGCAAATTCACAGCTGACTTTATCAGGATTTGACAGGTAACGAGCCACACCCAATACACGCCCTTCCCCGCCTGACTCCACCGCCATAACCGCCATTTCCAGATCATAATCAATCTGTGTAAAGCGCACCAACATCTCAGGCGACAAGTGTTGCAAGGCATGCATAAAGCGGAAGTACTTGGCTTCAGCGGACAAACTATCCACAAATGTGGCGAGTAACTCCGTATCATCTGGTCGAATCGGGCGTAGTACAACGTCCGTGCCATCAGCCAACTGCTGGTTTTCAACCACCCGTGCGGGATATGGATGAATGGCCATGTGATCATACTGACCACTATTGGATTTGGGATAGGCAACACGGATGTGCGCGTCTACAGCGACAATCCCCTTCTCATCCACAATTAAGGGGTTAATATCCATTTCCTGAATCCACGGCAACTCACAGGCCATCGCAGACACCCGCAGTAACATATTGATTACCGCTTCTTTGTTCGCCGTAGGCATGTGCCTGAACTCGCCCAATAACTGCCGGACTTTGGTTCGATCAATCAGCTTCTCAGCCAGTAAGCGGTTCAACGGTGGCAAAGCAACGGCATGGTCGCGCATCACCTCCACTTGTGTACCACCACTACCGAAACTAATTACCGGTCCGAAGATTGCATCATTTTTCAGTCCTATCATTAGCTCACGGCCATTAGGGGCAATGTGCATTTTTTCGATCATCACGCCATCAATACGCGCTTCCGGCAACTTACGCTTGACGTTTTCGATAATTTCCCGATACACATGACGCACCCGTTGTGCGCCCCGAACATTGAGCACCACCCCCATGACGTCAGATTTATGAGTAATATCCGGTGATAAAACCTTCATGGCGACCGGAAAACCAATGGAGGTGGCAATGATCAACGCCTGCTCTGGCGAGTAGGCAACCGCATTACGCACCGTGTTAATTGAGAATGCCTGCAAAATTGCCATTGATTCTTGCTGAGAGAGCACGTTGCGCTTTTCAGACAGCGCTGACTCAATAATCAAGGTTGGCGCTTCAACATCCGCCCGCTCCTGTCCAGTGCTGTACTTACTGGGCGACTGTAGCAGCAACTTTTGGCTTAATTGGTATGATGCAAGAAAGGAGTAAGCATCTACCGCAGACTCCGGTGTCTGGTAGCTCGGAATACCGGCTTTGGCAAATAGACCCCGCGAGGCCGCCACCTGTGTTCCTCCCATCCAGGAGGTCAGGATTGGCTTTTTGTATTTATCTGCCAATTCGATCACAGACTGTGCAAGCGTTTCCGGATCTTGCAGAGCAATCGGGGTGAAGAACACAATGACGCCATCAACATTTTCATCTTTCAGGCATAACTCAATGGCTTTAGGGTAGGTATCTGCTACAGAGCCGAAACGAAGATCCAAAGGATTCCATGGGCCTTGTTTCTGCCCCAGTAACTTGGCTAGCTGTTTGATGGTATCCGCAGAAGGCTCAACCAATTCAAGCCCCTTATCAACTGCGTAGTCAGCCGCCAACACACCGGGGCCTGCTGCATTTGACACAATCATCATCCGTCTGCCAGCGCTGCGATAGCGAGACGACAGGGTTCGGGCCGCCGCAAATAGCTGCGTAAAGTGACTGATGCGCACAACGCCCGCGCGTGACAGTGCCTCATCAAACACCTCATCGCTTCCCACCATGGCACCCGTGTGCGACATGGGCGTTTCTGTTTCCTCATGGAAACGACCAACTTTGATCGCAATCACCGGCTTGATTCTTGCAGCGGCCCTTAAGCCACTCATAAAGCGACGCGAGTCATGCAAGCCTTCAATATATAACAGGATACTGCGCGTATCCGGGTCGTTTACCAAATAATCAAGTATCTCACCAAAGTCCAGATCGCCAGAAGCGCCCGTGGACACGACCGTCGAGAAGCCAATGTCATTGGTGTCTGCCCAATCCAGCATTGCACTACAAATGGCACCAGACTGTGAGACAATCGCTACATTACCGGGCTTGCTCATACTAAAGCCACAACTGATGTTCAACCCAACTTTGGGCCGGATAAAGCCGCTTGAATTCGGCCCCAGAATGCGGATCCCATAAGACCCCGCCACCTCTAGCACCTTTTCCTCAAGTGCCCTACCGCTGCTGCCTGTCTCACGGAATCCGGCTGAAAACAGCACCACATGCTTTACGCCATGCTCTCCACACTGGCGGATAATAGGCAACACTGTCTTAGCCGGTGTCGTAATAACGGCTAGATCAACTGGCTTACCCAACGCCGCCAGCTTTGCATAGGCCTGATGATTAAAAACTTTCTTGTGTTTGGGGTTAATGGGGTAAATATCCCCTTTAAATCCGCCATTAATTAAATTTTCAAACACCGCTCTACCGACAGAGTTCTGGCGCTCACTCGCACCGAACATGGCAATAGATTTGGGAAGGAAGAAAGAACTCAGATAGTGCGCTCGCATAGCTTCGCCTTGATATGGGATTAGGGTCAGCCGTCATTATCAGCCTACCATTTCAAAAAATCCAGCACCGCCAAACGGTACGGTACCACTCTTGACACTGCCGCATTTATAGCATAATTTGTGCATCGCAGCAAACTTCTCCGGTCATGGAAGGAGCGAGTGAGCAATAATTTTCTAATCACAAGGGAACAACATCGTTATGAGTAATAAGAGAATCGCACTAGTTACAGGCGGTAATGGCGGAATCGGCCAGGCCATTTGCATGGCACTGTCGGATAAGGGCTGTACCGTGGTTGCAGGCTACTACCCCGGTGATAAGGAAAATGCCGAAAAGTGGCAAGCTGACATGAAAAGCAATGGCTATGACATTGCCTTGGCTGCCGCAGATGTTGCTGATTTTGAGCAAACCCAGCAGATGGTTGCTGATGTTGAAGCCTCCGTTGGCCCGATTGATGTTTTGGTCAACTGTGCAGGTATCACGCGTGACAGCAGCTTGAAGAAAATGGACGTAAGTGACTGGGAAGCGGTTATCGATACCAATTTAAACAGCGCATTCAACGTCACAAAGCCCGTAATGATCGGCATGATGGGACGTGGTTTTGGTCGCATTATCAACATTTCATCCGTAAATGGTCAGCGTGGACAATTTGGTCAGCCTAACTACTCTGCAGCAAAAGCGGGTCTACACGGCTTCACAATGGCCGCAGCACGTGAAGGCGCACGTAAGGGTGTTACGGTAAATACGGTATCACCAGGTTATGTTGAAACTGCCATGACTGCGGCAATGCCAGAAGCCGTTCTGGAAAGTATCGTCCATGAAGTCCCAATGGGACGTATGGCTCAGCCAAAGGAAATCGCACAGGCTGTTGCTTGGTTGGCAGATGATCAGTCTAGCTATGTCACTGGTGCGAATATTCCAGTGAATGGCGGCTTGTTCATGAGCTTCTAAGCCTTATTTTCTAACCCCTGAAGGAAGTGAACTAATGAGTGATGATGTTGTAATTGTTGCGGCAAGTCGTACGGCCATCGGTAATTTTGGTGGCACCTTGGCTGGCGTTCCTGCCCAACAGCTGGGCGCAAAGGTTGTGGCCGATTTGCTTGCGAAAACCGGTGTTGATGGTGGCTCTGTGGATGAAGTCATTCTGGGTCAGGTACTGACCGCAGGCTCAGGACAAAATCCAGCGCGCCAAAGTGTAATTGCGGCCGGTTTACCGGAGTCCGTTCCAGCCATGACCATCAATAAAGTATGTGGTAGCGGTCTAAAATCTGTGCAATTAGCATATCAGGCTATTAAGTGTGGCGATGCTGATATTGTCATTGCCGGCGGGCAGGAAAACATGAGTGCATCACCACACGTGCTGCCAAACTCACGCAATGGCCAGAAGATGATGGACTGGAAAATGAAGGACACCATGATTCAGGACGGCCTGTGGGATGTGTTTAACGATTACCATATGGGTGTGACGGCAGAGAACATTGCTGAACAGTACAACATCAGCCGCGACACTCAGGATGCATTCGCGGCAGCTTCTCAGCAAAAAGCGGAAGCTGCTCTAAATGCGGATAAGTTTGATGATGAGATTGTTCCTGTGGAAATTCCGCAACGTCGCGGTGATCCAATCGTGTTCGCTAAAGATGAGTTTCCTCGCGCAGGCACAACCGCAGAAGGCTTGGGTAAGCTGCGCCCGGCCTTTGCCCGTGAAGGTACGGTCACTGCAGGTAACGCCTCAGGCATCAATGACGGTGCGGCTGCAGTGATGGTCATGAGTGCCAGCAAGGCCAAAGCACTGGGCCTGACACCAATGGCCAAAATTGTCTCTTATGCAGCCACCGGGGTTGATCCAAAGATTATGGGAACAGGCCCCATTTCTGCCAGCCAGAAATGTCTGGCTAAGGCAGGCTGGGAAGTGGCTGATCTAGATTTAGTTGAGGCCAATGAAGCGTTTGCTGCTCAAGCCTTGTCTGTAAATATGGATATGGGCTGGGATGCTGATAAGGTTAATGTCAATGGTGGTGCTATCGCCCTCGGACACCCAATCGGCGCTTCAGGTGCGCGGATTTTGGTAAGCCTGCTACACGAAATGCAGCGTAGGGAAGCGAAGAAAGGCTTGGCGACCCTGTGTATCGGTGGTGGTATGGGTATTGCAATGGCCGTCGAGCGTGTCTGACGGCGAAAATAGCTAGATTAAATTAACTCGCGTAACCATCAAGGCCCGGTATATGTAAAAGTATTCTGGGCCTTTTTGCTTGACAGCATCAACACAATCTATAGACTTTTTTTATTGAGCTTATTATTTATAATAATAAGACAAACGGTAGCTTTGCGGCTAGTATTGGCCGCGGCGTTTGGTGTCGATTAGCAAGCATTTCCCTAGAGCTTACCCCCAAATTGAAGGTGGACGGTGCGCCAAACCGAATATTTGTAGAACTATACCCCCCTGTGTTCTTTTTTAATTGCAAATACCATGAGTGCCAGTCGAAGCAAGTTCTCACACAACGATAAAGCCAATCGCACTCTAATCATTGTGAGTCCGTGCTACCTAGTGACCAGGTGACTCCCAACAACTGAGCGATATTAAATAATGACGGATGTGCCTCAAAATACCTCCCCTGAGTCTTCCGCTGCGACCCAGTTCGCCTACTCGGCTGCTGGTTTTAACATTCTGTTAGAACCGAGCATTAAAACAGAAATTATCGAACAACGTAGCGTCTTCCCAATACCACATGCCCCTGAGTGGTGTCGGGGAATGATCAGTCTACGAGGAAAGCTGATTCCGGTCATTGATATTCACCGCTTGCTTGGCCGTACCATCACAGATCAGCCTCACTGGTTGTTAATTATCGAAACAACAGGACTACCACCTGCCGCTATTCATATCGACCAGCTACCCGTACAACAACAAATAGTGGCTGAGGAGCTTCGCCCTATCACAGAGGATGACATGCCTTTTTGGATTAAGCGGGTAATCGACATTGCTGAGCAGCCCGTTTATGAAGCGAATCACACCGAATTATTCAATTTGCTAATCGCACACGACCAACAACCCCAACCAAACATACAACGTGCAACAGAGCAATCAGACTCATCAGGAATAGAAGCATGAGCACTAAGTCTAAACGTGATATTCAGGGCGGTATCATTTCTATCCGTTCGCGGGTGGCATTGTCCGTCACCGCACCCCTGTTGATTCTGGCATTGGTCAGCGGCATGGGTATCTGGGCACTACTGAGTGCCTCCGAAGCCTTGGTTAATCTGAATCACTCAGGCGTCAAACTACAGGCGACAACACATATCAAAAACTCATTGCAAGACGCGATTGAAGCCCCGCTCTATAACATTCGCTTGGGTTCGGCTGCCCCCAAAACAGAATGGCTGTCGCTAAAAACGGAGCGAGAGAAATTTGATAAGGAGTGGCAAGACTATCTAGGGCTGATTAAGGATACATCCCCTGAGGTTTTGACGCGCCTGACTGAAGGGAAGACTCGCCTGGATCAGGGTTTAGATAAAATTTCTACCACATTAGAAGAAATCAAAGCCAGCGACGGAGCCTCAAGTCACGCCTATCCGCCTAAAGTTCACCAGATGGCGTATGAAATCATCGGGACAAGCCATGCACTGAATGACCTGTTTACTAATCTAATCACCGAAAGTTGGGATGAAAACAAGCAGGTCTACGAAGCGTCCAAAGGCAATATCGACTTATCGACAGCAGTCATTGCAACCGCAGTTATGTTGGGGCTGATTTTTGTCATGGCAATTGGTACGTTGCTCCACAGCTCTATTGCCGGCCCAGTGACCCATTTGACCACAGTCGTATCTGATCTTGCCAGAGGGGATGAAACGGCCCGTTCTCGCCTCAAAGGTCGTGATGAACTGAGTCAACTGGGTAACGCGTTTAACGCCATGATGGACGAACACAATGCCCTTAAACAGCAGGTCGATCACGACAATGAAGTGATTAATCACTCCGTATTTTCGCTTTTGGAGGCTGTGGCCGATTTGAGTGAACGTGATTTGACGGTTCGCGCCAAGGTCACCGAAGATGCAACGGGCCCACTGGCTGATGCAATCAATCAATTAGCCGAAGATACCACTAAGGTCTTGGAAAAAGTTAAAGATATCGCCGGATCAGTAGACACGACCTCTGCTATTGTTAACGAGCGTTCACAATCGGTGAATGCCCTGGCAAAAGAGGAGCAAAAGGAAGTAGAAGCAGCAGCAAAGCAAATCGAGCAGATTCGCCACCGCCTGGAAGTCATTGCCCAATCGGCACTGCAAACCAATGATCTGGCAGGAAAAACCTCGGACACAACACAACATGCCTACCAATCTGTATCACGCTCCATGAGCAGTATGAGCGAGATTCGCGACACAGTTCAGGATACAGGCAAGCGCATCAAACGCTTAGGCGAACGCTCCCAGGAAATCAGTTATATCACCGACATTATCAACGGCATTGCCGAGCGAACAACAGTGCTGGCGCTGAACGCCAATATGCAGGCAATGGCCGCTGGTGATGCGGGTAAAGGCTTCTCGGTGATTGCCGATGAGATTCAACGCCTTGCCGAAAGCTCTCGCGAATCAACTGAGCAGATTTCAACACTGGTTAAAAACATTCAGCAGGAAACCAAGTCCACGATTGCCACCATGGATCATACCATTGAGCAGGTTGTGGAAGGCTCGGCGCTCGCCGATGAGGCCAGCCGCCAGATGCAGGAAACACTGGATGCAACCAATCAGCTAACGGAATCAGTGAACGACATCGCCAGTGCCTCGAAAGAACAAATGGAAATGGGTGAAACCTTACAGTCAAGCGCTTCACGGATTATAGAAACCACCAAAGCCACTGGTCAGGAAATGGGTCTGTTAGCCCAACTCACCAGTGATATGACTGATTATGCCAAACAACTGGTTGAGTCGGTGAATGTGTTCAAGTTGAAATCTTAAAGTGCTAAGGCATAGGTATTCACAATGACTGATACGATGCAAGAAATTGCTGCGGAGCTGGAAGACGTTGCCATGCAGCTGGCCGAATATACTCTGCCAGATGAGGAGCTTTCTGTAGAACAATGCCAGAATCAGGCCGCTCTAGTGACAGAGGAGTTGCAACGACTGCGCATGGCAGCGGAAATGCTAGACTACCCAGCCTTGTTGCCAGTCTGTGACTGGCTTTGTGACATGCTGTTGGTGGCAGCACAGTCCCCCGAAATTTATCGCCAGATTCACCATGACGGTCACTTGTTTCAATGGGTAGAGCTGTTAGCGGCCAATATACGCCAACAAGACACGCTGCTATTGCCAGAATTAAACAGTGCGCTGACCGACCCGATTTGGCCCAAGCCACTGGGTGAATCGGTACTTCAGGAATTACTGCTATCCATCGTCAAGCCACAACCACAGACCGCCGAGCCAGAAACACAATCCACACAATCAGCGATAGCATCTGCACAACCCTCCACTGCCGAAGCAGTCGTCAACACACAACACACTGCATGGGATGCGGATGTACACCCAGAGATTCTCAGCGCTTTCTTAGCCGATACGCCTGATCAAATCACTGAATCCACTGCACTTATCCATAAAATTGCCCACGGCACGGCCAACAAGGATGAACACCGACTGGCCGCCCGACTCACTCATACTATTAAGGGTGCCTGCGGCGTGGTGGGCATTGACTCAATGGCCGCATTGGCGCATCAACTGGAAGAAATTCTCGAGTACTCAGTTGAGCATAAACTGTCTGGCAACATGCAGGAATTACTCTCTGCCTCCGCTGACTGTTTGGATAGCATGGGTGAGGCCATTCTCAACCACCAGCCTCTGCCGGAATCATTTAATGACCTGCTGCCACAGCTCAACGATGCTGCCAAGCAACTCAGTCACGTTGATGCTGAGGAAGGAGACGAGGATGAAGTGGTTTTTGACCCACCAGCAAAGCAAGAAAGCAACGCATCAACACCAACTCATCCGACCACCCCTTTGCCATTACCCACTGACTTGTCAGTTTCCCAAACACTTTTTGCCGCTGCCACACCCAATGCGGCGAGCAGTCGCAGCACTACCAACGAACCCAGTATGCGGGTACCTATTAGCCTGATTGATGATTTGCTTAATCTGGCAGAGGAGCTAGTGACATCAACCAGTCAGGTCAATGATCGAGTTAAGCTCATCCTGCAACAAAGCCAGCAATTACACCAACTGGAAGAGCGCGTGAATGCCAATATGGACGAGTTGGAACACTCCATCGACCGCCAGTTACGGCAAGGCAGACAACACACAGATCAGACGCCAGAGTTTGATCAATTAGAACTGGAGGTTTATAACGAATTACACAGCGCTCACGCTTTGTTGAGTGAGACGCTTGCCGATAACCGTGATATTGAACGCAGTATGCAACAGAACCTGCGTGAATTGAGCGACCAATTGCATTCACAACAACGGATTAACCGCGAGCTAAATACCACCATTTTGGATACGCGGATGGAGTCATTGGAAACTCTGACGCCACGCCTTGAGCGCATCGTGCGAGAAACTTGCCGTAGTACCAATAAAAAAGCCGAATTGGTTATTCGCGGCAGTGATATGGCAGTTGATACGGACATTCTGAAAGGCTTGACCGATCCCCTGCTGCACTTACTGCGTAATGCTGTTGATCATGGCATTGAGCCAGGCAAACAGCGTCTGGCCAAAGGAAAAGATGAAACAGGTCATATTGAGCTCAGTTTTCAACAAGAAGGGCGTTATGTCTCTATGACCTTGCGGGATGATGGCCAGGGAATGGACCCAGAGCGCATCCATCAGCGTGCTTTGTCTCAAGGTGTTATCAGTCCCGAAAAAGTGCTAAACGACAATGAGAAGCTCCAGCTTATCCTGTTGGCTGGTTTCACCACAAAAGATGCTGTCAGCAATATCTCTGGTCGTGGTGTTGGGATGGATGTGGTTCGGGATGCCGTCTTGAAACTACGCGGTACGCTGGAATTGGAGTCAATAGTCGGCGAATACAGCGCCATTCATATTCGCCTGCCACTGACCTTGGTGGCTGCCAACACCCTAATGGCAAGTGTTGCTGGAAATATCGTGTCCATTCCGGTGGAGAGCTTCAATCAACTGAGCACGATTAAGCCGGGCAAGCTGTCATTTGAGGGTAGCCAGGCAAGCACTCAAATTAACGATCAACATTATCAGGTCAGGCAACTCTCTCACCTGTTGGGTTGGGGTAATCCCAGACCTGATCCAAACATTGAGCACAATGCCATTCTGATTCATCACAATCAGCAAGCGTATGCCCTGCTCGTCGATTCCCTGCTACAGCCTCGCGAAGTGGTTGTGAAGTCGTTAGCACCGTGGCTGAGCAATGTATCCGGTATTATCGGTGCTTGCCTGCTAAGTGATGGCGCAGTTTCACCCGTTCTGGATATGCCGCGACTCTTCCAATTTGATACCGATACTGACAGTAGCCAACACGAGGCCAAACCAGAAACCAAAGAATCGGCCTTGGTGATGATCGTCGATGACTCACTGAGCAACCGTAAGGCACTGAGTATTGCAGCCGAGCAACTTGGCTACCGCACCGTCACTGCTGTTGATGGCGAAGAAGCCCTACAAATGCTGGATGAAGCCACACCGGACATTATTTTTAGTGACCTGGAAATGCCACGCATGAATGGACTGGCATTTGCACAGGCTGTTCGTCAGCGCTACCAGGGGGAACAGCTACTACCATTTGTTATGATTACGTCACGCGCCACCAACAAGCACCGACAACAAGCAAAACTTGCAGGTGTTAATGACTATCTGGTAAAACCAGTTGATCGTGAAACACTCCAGAGCTATCTGGAAAAATGGTTAGACTGAATACATGGATAATACACCAAAAGAACCAGTACCCATCGCCGATACACAAGTAGAGCCGCAAAGTATTGCTGTGTGTTTTATAGGGCTTCCAGCGGCTGATCAGGCCACATTCGAGCGTGTTATTACGTTTTGCGCCGCTCGCGGATTGGTGTTCAACATCGCTTCTCCCGCTGAGGCCGATGTGTTCATTGTCAACGACCACCCGGACAGCCTTCAGACTGCGCAGCAACAGCAGGATCGTCAATTATTGCTAGTGGTCAGTAATGACCAAGACTGTGCGACAGGCGATATGCAAGTACACCGGCCATTATTGGTTACGCGCATTATGCGTAATATGGAAACACTGGCTAAGCAGGTTGGCTGCACTCCTCGCTGCAAAAATACCCAGGCAGCCACAGACAAATCGGCAACACCCAACGCCAAGCCTCTAGCCGACACCCAGGTTCATGCCGATCAGGCAGATGCATTGGCACCTAAGCAATCGTATTTGGCACTGGTGATTGATGACAGCGCCCCCATCCGCAAACAACTGGAAATTGAGTTAAGAACCACAGGCATCAAATGTGAGTTCGCAGAATCTGGTGAAGAAGCGCTTGATAAAATCGCACACCATGACTACGACTTGATCTTTCTGGATATTATGATGCCAGGCATTGATGGCTACGAAACCTGCGGAAAAATTCGTAAGGATCCGCGCTATAAAAGAACGCCGGTTATTATGCTTAGTGGAAAAGACACGCCATTGGATGAAGTAAAGGGCGTGATCGCCGGCGCCTCAACCTATTTAACCAAGCCAATCAAACACCAGCAGTTTAAGGAAGTCATACAGCGCATTATCCGCTGGCTGAATGACTTTCGTTAATTCATTAAGATGTAAAAACCCTAAAGGCAGTGCTCCCCGTCAATCAGACTAAAGAGCACTGCCCACCGTAGGGGTCGGGAACTTCTCCCCGCCACTTTGTGTGATAGCAATCACTCAACTCGGATAAGCACCTACTCCTTATCCCTTCCCTTGTTTTCTTCCTTGGTCACCGCAGGCTTGGCAGCGGTATCTGCCGCTTTACCAGTAGCGGACTTTTTCGCCGCTGGAGTGGCCTTTTTTTCAGGCACTTGCGCCATGCTATCTGCCTTCGTTGCCGCAGGCTTACTTACATCGGACTTAGCAGATGCCTTGTTTGTACCTGGTTTTGTGGCTGGCTTCTTGGTGGGAGTTTTTCTCACTGCTGGCTTGGTTGCCGCCGTTTTTTTGGTCGCAGGCTTCTTGGCAACTGGCTTTAGCTCCGTCATCTCAAGCTGTGGCACAGGCTCACCCACACGGCACTTGACGTATGTTCCCGGTGCATCTTCGATCACACTCAGACTACCGCTGCCCGGCTGACGTGCTTTGACCTGTGTATTATCCAGTGCCCGTACCCATTTATCCCACTCCGGCCACCACGAGCCTTCATGCTGCTCAGCACTGTCTGCCCATGCCTGTGGGTCATCCGGCAAATCATCGGTAAAGCGATAGCCATATTTCACTTGAGTTGGAGGATTCACAATCCCTGCAATGTGACCTGAACCACCCAGCATAAAGCGAGTTTTGCCGCCCAACAGCTTGGCACCTTTGTAGGTAGACAACCAAGGTGCAATATGATCATCCACTGTGGAAACAAAGCAGGCAGGAATATCAATTTTCGATAAATCAATCTCCACGCCTTCTACCTTCAAGGCACACGGTTGGCTAAGCTGATTATTCAGATACATGTTCCGTAGATACCAAGAGTGCATTTTCGCTGGCATACGTGTTGAATCGGAATTCCAAAACAGCAAATCAAACGGGCGTGGATCATTGCCCAACAAGTAATTATTAATGTAGAACGACCAGATCAAGTCATTCGCACGCATCAGATTGAATGTACCAGACATGCCCGAACCATCCAGATAGCCCTGCTTTTCCATGCGCTCTTCAATGTTCTGAATTTGCTTTTCGTCAATAAAGACACCAAGCTCACCCGGTTCAGAGAAGTCAATCATGGTCGTTAAGAAGGTCGCACTCTTAACCCGCTCATCTCCAATTTTCTTTAGGTAAGACAGCGTTAGACTTAACAAGGTGCCGCCAATACAATAACCAATGGCGTTGACTTCACTTTCACCCGTGGCCGCCTCAATAGCATCAATCGCGGTAATGACACCTTCCTTCATATAGTGCTCAAAACCAACATCCTTGTAGGTTTCATCGGGATTGACCCAAGAAATAACAAAGACTGTATGACCCTGATCAGTCAGCCATTTTAGTAGCGAGTTTTTAGGCTGAAGGTCCAGAATGTAAAACTTGTTAATCCAAGGCGGAACAATCATTATTGGACGTTTCAAGACTTTGTCAGTGGTTGGCGCGTACTGAATCAACTGAAACATACGATTCTGGAAAACAACTTTACCCGGTGTCACCGCAACATTTTCACCTAAGGTAAACGCTTTCGTGTCTGTCATACGGATATTCAGATGACCGCTGCCACAATCCATGTCAGCCACCATATTTTTAAAGCCACTGACCAAACTCTCGCCTTTGGTTTCCAGTATCCTTTCAATCACTGCTGGATTGGTTGCTGCAAAATTAGTGGGCGACAGCGTATCCAAATAACGCTCGGTAAAGAACTCAACCTTTTCTGCGGTTTTATCATCCAAGCCTTCAACATCTTTCACCACATCACGCATCCATTTGGACATCAACAAATAGGACTGCTTGATGGTGCTAAACACAGGGTTACCTGACCAGTCATCGTGCTTAAAACGACGATCACCTGCTGCTTCAGTAATCACAGGCTCACTCGACTGCCCCCACATGGCATTGAACATTTGCTGAGACAGGGCAACAGAGTCCTGCCACAACTGCACATTGGCTTCGATCACCTTCTTCGGGTCGCCCGCCGCCGCTTTCAACCACTCTGTATATGCTGTGGAAAGGTCGAAAGAATCCACATTTACATCCTGATGTGACGTTATGAACTCGTTCATCATAGACTGAATATTGTGAAAATTCTGTTTCATGACTTCTGTGGCAGCCTCAAGCTGGCTTGCAACATCTTCTAACTTATTATGTTCAGACATCTTAAATCCTTTGCCGGTTAACACGTATTACGCTAATTCTTGCAGGTGGCGACAGTTTAACATAAGTCATCATTTTTATCGTCGAATCGCCAATCCTCATTGCCTAGCGAGGAAGAAATATAGCAGCTTATTGTGCACTGCACAATATCTCTATAATTACCCTTTATTTTACCTTAATAGCACTTAAACTGATTAAAAAATAAACCAAACAATTGCAATATTATTGTTATTAATATGAAAAATAAGAGCTAATCATTAATCACTATATTTAAGACTAATAGAGACAATTAGAACCACCACTTAGCGGATCACCGCTAAAATGCTACTATCGGTAGCCGAATTGAGTGAGGAGTTCAATCGTGGCCTCTTTTTAATACCTAATATAAAGAGCGATTACCCATGGAGAAATGTACTTATGTCTGAAAAAACGTTCCCGGTTTCGGCGGAATTTGCTGCGCAGGCAAATATCAATAAAGCCCAATATGAAGCGATGTATAAACGGTCTATTGATGACCCTGAAGGTTTCTGGAATGAGCAAGCCAACAAATATGTCAGCTGGTTTGAACCATGGAAGGAAACACTGGACTGGAGCTTTGACAGTGATGACTTGCACATCAACTGGTTTACAGAAGCAAAGTTAAATGTTGCCTACAACTGTATCGACCGCCACCTGGAGACGCGTGGAGACCAAGTCGCCATTATCTGGGAAGGTGACAACCCTGAGGAAAGCCGCAACATTACTTATCGTGAACTTCACGAGGAAGTCTGCAAATTCTCAAATGTACTGAAAGCGCGTGGTGTTGAAAAAGGCGACCGTGTGTCACTGTACCTGCCAATGATTCCTGAAGCCGCGATTGCAATGTTGGCCTGCACCCGTATTGGGGCGATCCACTCTGTTGTCTTCGGCGGGTTCTCTCCTGAAGCACTCGCCAGCCGTATTAACGATTCGGACTGCCGTGTCGTAGTGACGGCTGATCAGTCCATGCGTGGTGGCCGTCGTGTTCCACTAAAGAGCAATGCCGACATGGCGTTGGAACACTGCCCTAATGTTCATTCTTGCATCGTGGTTAAGCGAGGCGGCGACCCGGTTGAGTGGCATGGTGAGCGTGACGTTTGGTATCACGAAGCAGTTGCTGAGGCCAGCGCCCAATGTGAACCAGAACACATGGATTCCGAAGACCCGCTATTCATCCTTTACACATCTGGCTCTACTGGCACGCCAAAGGGTGTGCAGCACAACACAGGTGGCTATCTGGTGCAGGCTGCCATGACTCACGAAGCGGTGTTTGACTATAAGGAAGGCGATGTTTACTGGTGTACCGCAGATGTGGGCTGGGTGACGGGTCACACTTACATCGTATATGGCCCACTGGCTAATGGTGCGACCACAGTCATGTTTGAAGGTGTGCCAACTTATCCTGACATTTCCCGTTTCTGGGAGGTTGTTGACAAACATAATGTCAGCATTTTCTACACGGCGCCAACTGCTATCCGCTCCCTGATGGGGGCTGGTAATGGGCCTGTTGAAAAAACATCACGTAAAAGCCTGCGCGTACTGGGGACAGTAGGCGAACCAATTAACCCCGAAGCATGGGAATGGTACTACAACGTGGTGGGCAACGGCGTGTGCCCAATTGTGGATACATGGTGGCAGACCGAGACCGGCGCGCACATGATGACACCTCTGCCAGGTGTCAACGACCTGAAGCCTGGTTCTGCAATGCAACCGTTTTTCGGCGTGAATCCAATCCTGCTGGACGATGAAGGTAATGAGATTGAGGGTAGCCCTGCTGCAGGTAATCTGGCAATTGATCGCCCGTGGCCGTCTATGATTCGTACCGTATTTGGTGATCACAAACGCTTCTATGACACTTATTTCTCCATGTTTAAGGGCTATTACTTCACCGGCGATGGTGCACGTCGTGACGAAGACGGCCACTACTGGATTACGGGCCGTGTTGATGACGTACTGAATGTATCAGGTCACCGCTTGGGTACTGCCGAAATTGAGGCAGCACTTGGTCTGCATGATAAAGTCGCCGAGGCAGCCGTGGTTGGTTATCCACATGACCTGACCGGACAGGGTATCTACGCCTATATAACCCTGATGGATGGCGAAGTGGGCACCGATGAGCTCAAAGAGGAGCTGGTCAAATTGGTGCGTAGCGAGATCGGCCCAATTGCCAAGATTAATCTGATTCAATGGTCTCCGGGACTACCTAAAACACGCTCTGGAAAAATCATGCGTCGTATTCTGCGCAAGATTGCCACCAATGAACTGGACACCTTGGGCGATACTTCAACATTGGCGGATCCTTCCGTGGTTGATGACCTGATCGAACATCGTGAAAATACCTAATCGTTAAGCGATTACATGATCAAGGCTCGGCGAACTGTCCGAGCCTTTTTTATATGCTCAAAACCAAGCACGATAAAACTACCATTGAGCCGCTATTTGCTGCGCGTTAGCCAATATTCACACTGCAAACGCCGGATGAATCAGCCATAATACCGGCCCCGTTTAGCCCCAATTTAAAGAATAAACTCATCGAACCATGCTGAAGAACTTATTGAATCTCACTCTATTAATCATCGTTACACTGGTCGTTTTATTTATCGGTAAGCCTTATCTAAAAAATTGGCTTTTGGATGATGCAAGCAAGCCCAGAGTAGTGACAGAACGCGGGGACTTTAAGGCGGATGAACAGAATGCCATTAACATTTTTCAACGAACCAGCCCGTCTGTGGTCTTCATTACAACACTGGATACGCAGCTAAACCCGTGGACGCGAACATATCGGGAAACACCATTAGGTTCCGGCTCAGGTTTTATCTGGGATAATCAGGGGCATGTAGTAACCAACTTCCATGTTGTTAAAGACTCTTCCTCCGCTGCCGTAAAACTTGCCGATCAGCGAATTTATGATGCCATATTAGTGGGTGCCAGTCCGCGCCATGACCTGGCGGTATTAAAAATTAACATCCCTACCAATAGCCCCAACCCTGTGCCGATTGGCCGCAGCCAAGACTTGCAAGTGGGCCAAAAAGTCTATGCCATTGGCAATCCGTTCGGGCTTGATCATACGCTAACCACCGGCATTATCTCCGCTTTAGGTCGCTCAATTGATAGCGAGGCAGGTGGGCGTATTGAAGATTTGATTCAAACCGACGCAGCAATCAACCCCGGAAACTCTGGTGGCCCGCTGCTTGACAGTACAGGTAGGCTAATTGGTATTAATACCGCTATTTACAGCCCTTCTGGCTCCTCTGCAGGTATTGGCTTTTCCATTCCGGTTGATAGTGTGAATCGAGTGGTGCCACAGCTCATTGCCCACGGTCACTATATTCGCCCAATCCTTGGGGTGCAAATGGATGAACGCTATAACTCATTGATTAACCAGCGCTTTGGTATTCAAGGTGTCGCAGTGCTCAGCACCTCACCTCATACCGGCGCGGCAAAAGCTGGTCTAAGAGGGATTACCCAACAAGGCAATCAAAGTGTACTGGGAGATGTGATACAGCAAATAAATGGTCGGGACGTTCACTCGGTTGCAGACTTGCTGGACATTTTAGATGAATACCAATCCGGTGATTCTGTGCAACTGACGGTTTACCGTGACAACAAAAAAATTAACGTCACAGTGTCATTAAGTTCACCATAACAAACCCGTGAACGACTCATTAAAGACAGTATAAGAACAGGGGAAACTGAAGAGCGGTGGGGCGTTTGTCAATACTGACAAACATTGACAAACTTTTTTCTATAGCTCCATACAGAGCCAGCCATTAACTTATTGATTTTTATAGTAAATATGGCGTCCCGGAGAGGAATCGAACCCCTGGCCTGCCCCTTAGGAGGGGGCCGCTCTATCCAACTGAGCTACCGAGACGCGAGCAGCTATTATAGCAACAAGCAGCTTGGTGGGTAGTCTTTTTTGAAAAACAAAAAGGCGCAACCTTCGGCCACGCCCTTTTTAGGTTAAGTCACGATATATCGCAGACTATCCCATTTTTGCTTAACGCAAACGATAGCTCACGCCCACATTCAGCGAGGTATCTACGTCATCAAGATCGTTGGATTTAGATGCCAAAGCAGCCACCTTCAGATCCAACTGGTTGTTCAGATAGTAGTAGAAGATTGAGCTCAAGGTGTTGGTTGTATTGTCGTTGCCACCATCTTCACCAGACTTGCTGTAATCCAGCTTCCAGGAATTCACCCAATCAACCTTATCTGTGATCTCACGTGTCCAGGACATTTCGTTAGTGAACTGATAACCCGTATCATCATCACCAAAAATAGTAGACAGGCTCGCTACATCAGAGAACTGAGTCTGGTTGTTTATTGGGCGATGGTATTCTGCTTCCAAGTCGAAAGATGGATCACCACCATCGCTACCATCGTAATTTGACAGGACGGCACCCAAACCTGCACGTACTAACCAGCCACTTTTACGAGTTGTGATGAACTCATCGACTAGCACATCACGGGCTTTAATCACACCGGCTGCATTTAGTGAGCCGTTCAGAACACCGCTGGCCACCAACGCTTGCTCAATATCAGTGATCCACTTTTGCTCATAGTTACCCAGACGGTACTTGCTCGAATACTCATTTTCACGCGAAATGATTTGAGCAACACTCACATAGGTCGCTTTACTTGGCTTGGCTCTTAACGCGCCCTGCGCCATTAATGCTTCAACTAAGCGTATCGCTTTGGCCATTGGTGTTACGTTTACTACGCGACCATAACCCAAACCGATACCAATCTTGAAAAATGGATCCTCCGCATCTTTCTTCAAGCCCAGATCACCAGAGCCATACCAGAAAGCACCTTTTGAACCTGGACGGAAATAGGTATCAGCATTGACACCAGCACTCGCGGAGTAATTATCTTGAGAATCAGCGCCTGCGGTAGAGCTACGACTCACGCTACCTTTCGCATTTGCATTCACACTGAGGTTACGATGAGCACTGCTGAACACTCGATCGTACTCTAAAGACAAGGCCGCATTGTAGGCTGCCTGATCGTGACCATTACCATTTGTTGTACTGAAACTACCATCAATATAGGCATCTTCATAAGCACTGGTGGCTTCTGTGTAATCGTACAATGTTACATCCGCTACCGCAGTTCCCGCAGCAGCCATCATTGATGCTGAAATTGCTGTTGCTAGTTTTGTTTTAACATTCATTCTTTAAACTCGTTTTATTAAATTGAATCACAAACCACCACTTACTTGCACAAGGCAGCACACACCTCTCCTAAATAGTGGACGGCTCATTATAAGCTTTATACAAGGACAGTTTCAAAAAATCACAAAATATTTTTTATCCTCTGCATCTCCCCACTCCATTTAAACTCAAAAAGTTTATTATTTAACCAATTATCAGACACCTAAATTAATACAAACTGAATGAACTCCTTCTACCGTATCAGAATTGTACAAAGTAATCGAAGTTATAAATTTAACGGATTTTTTGGATCAACGTCATCCATGAATGGCAACCTGCGATCAGTATTGGTGAGCTGATAAACCAAGCCCATCCAGTTGCCGATAATCGCTAACCCAGAGTCATGCCAGGTATTTTGCAGACGCGGCTTTATCAAGTGCTCAGGGAATACAGGCATGGCTTGGCAGCGCACCATCGCCTCCTGAAGCTTATCCAGATATTCATCAAGTATCACCTGAGTCGTTAGGTCAAAGTAGCCTTCAGGAAAAGGTGGATAGTCGCTCCGCTCACGATTGTAATAACGCACAACCTCACGCTTATACTCCTTTAACAAGCTAATTTCGTCATACTCAGGGTGGCCTTGAAAGTAAATAGTACGAATGCCATCGCCACTCACGGCTAGATGAACCGCGCCGTCATTGTCTTCAACCAATATCCTCAAACCCGCTTCCTCAAATTGCTCACGAGTCATGACATTGTATCGAGAGTGGGGTACGTCGAAGTGGGTGTTAATATCCGATACCAAAGGATGGGACGGATCTTTCACCCAATGCGGATAGACCCCCCAGCGTTTATCGCCCAAGTGCTGACGACGTTGACCATGGTGCGCTTCTAAAACGGCATGTGTCGCCAGGCAGGAACATAGTGTCGATGTCACATTCTGGTGTGCCCACTTCGTCACCTTGATTAACGGCTCCCAGAATACCTCCTGAGACAGCCTATCATGAGTGACATTAGCGCCCGTAATAATGAGTGCATCCAGCCCTTCTGCCTGAATGTTCTCGAACGTCGTGTAATGCTCATTGATGTGCTGCTGGGCTTTTTTACCCCGTGTCTGCTCCGGTAACGCAAACGGATACACATAAAACTGTGCAATCGGATTACTCGCACCAATTAGACGGAAGAATTGCCGCTCGGTTGAGACCAAAGCCGCATCAGGCATCATATTCAAGAAGCCAACGTGTAGTGCACGAATATCCTGATGGACCGCGCGCTCAGCACTGAGAATGATCTGCCCTTCCTTGTGCAAATCATCAAAAGCGGGCAAGTTATTATGGGCAACTAATGGCATATTCGTTTACTCCTGTCGATCAATGGCTGTTTCCACCAATTTCAGAAAGTCTGCTTCTGTTTTGACTTGATGAAGTTCTGAGGTTTGAATGGTATATCCGAAACGGTTTGCAATGCTTTCATAGCGTGGAATGCGGGCGCTAAACAGTTTTGGAAAGACCCATAACACAAAATCATCCGGCTCCACCAAAGCAACGTACTCCAGTGCCTTCTCCTCCATGTACATTGCTAGATGCTCATCCAGGAACGCTTCACGGTAATACAGGGGTTTGGGAGACAGCTTGGCACGCTCAATCAGCATTTTTTCATCTTCTTCTGTCGCCTGAATATACAACATCAAAGTATGTTGTTGCAGGGTATCGAGTACATGCTCATCATCCAACTCACAGACGCTACCACCTGCATCGTTGATGAAGTTATTAAAACCATAAATTTGTCGGGATTTTTCAATAAACTCAGGGACATCCAGCATGGCCGCCACTTCTGCCTGATGATGTAACTTCAAGCGCCGTTTAAATTCTTTTAATGTCAGGCCACCCAAGGCCGGATTTCCCAACTTTCCCAAAAAGGTGGATAACGGCTTTAGGTGATCAACCGTGATATTGTTGCAGATATAGATTGAATCCGTACGCAGCAAATCCTGTAGAAAAGGTACCTGCATCGCCTGTGCTTTGATATTATCCAGAATCGGCTCGTTCATGTAGCGCGTACCAATACGGTAGTCACCGGAATAATGGAACCACTCTTTATTTCTCAGGATATTGGCAAGGTAGGTCTTACCAACGCCCGACATACCTAGCAATGTAATGGACTTATGCGTCCAGCGACGAAACTCGTCAGATGATAGTCTCACTGTTTTCTTTTCTGGCTAAATTAAAAGCAGGCATTATACGCCGATAATTGATGGCACAGTGTATCGGTAAGGGTATTATTTTTTTATATCGGCCATGATGATTATTCGTTAGTGTAAACATGCCAGCAAATAGGCTATATATTGGAGCAGAGTCGATCGCACATAATCATTTAAATAATAGAGATAGTAAAAATGAACACTCGCCAGACCATCATAGCGTTGCTGACCTGCTCATGCGTGCATCCACTAATGGCGGCCTCCCGTCCTTTGACCGATACGACAACACCTCAAGAGTTCATCACGGGTCTGCACTCCCTCACAAAAATCAGGATTAGTGATGAAGAAAAGCGCTATATTTCAGCCGAGTGTGAGCAGTTCGCTAAAGATGATGACATTGCAGAAGATGAGCGAGCTGAGTATCTCGCTGTGTGTAACAAGGAGCTGACGCTAGCCGTAAAAGCCGCCCTACTTAAGCGGCGCCTAAGACAAAAAAGACAAATTGAAATAATCAAAGCAAGCAAACACGCCACCAATCACCCTCAAGCAATGTAGTTCAACCACTCAAGACAACGGCACCCACATCGCCTGCCCCTCCCGCTGGGTTATAGAAGGCAGGGCTTAATCTGACAGACAGTATCAGGCCGGTGAGAGTGCGACATCCGGGTCTGGCTCGGCAATTTCAACAAACCCCATATCTTCCATAATGCCATACAGGGCTGGTAACACCAGCAACACCAGCAGCGTGGCTGTCAACATTCCAAAGACAACGCTTGTCACCAATGGGATTAACACCTGAGCTTGAAGGCTGGTTTCAAACAACAGCGGTGTCATCCCCGCCACCGTTGTAATAGACGTCATAAACACCGCGCGAAACCGGTCATGAATAGCCTGAGTCGCTGCATCATGCAGACTCATGCCCTCGGCACTGCGATACTTGACAAACTCCACCAGCAAAATTGAATCGTTGACGACAATCCCTGCCAATGACACAAAACCAATGATACTAGGCATGGAAAATTCCACCCCCATAATCAAGTGCCCCCAAATCACCCCAATCAGTGCCAGCGGGATATTCACCATGACGATCAAGGGTTCGATATAACTTTTAAACTGTAAACTCAGTAATAAATACACGCCAAGCAAAGCCAGTATAAAGCCCACTAAAATGGAGCTATTGGTCTCCTTACCACTCTCCACTTCTCCTTTAAGGGCCACTGAAACATCAGGAAATCGCGTCATTAATTCTGGCAGGAATTTGCGCTGCATATCTTTCAGCACTTCAGAAGTATTTGCCTTTAACGCATTAATATCGCCATAGACATTAATGACACGACTGCGATTGATATGTCCAATGCGCGCATATTCCCGCTTTTCTTCAACCGACACCAGGCTGACCAATGGAATTGCCTGCCCTTTATCTGTAATGATCATAAAATTTTCAAAATCAGCCAAGGCTTGCTGCTTTGGGCTATCCATCTTAACCTGAATCTCATACGCCTCACGCCCTTGAAAGATATCACCGACCTTGACACCCTGATAAGCCGCTCGTACTTGAGAGACAATGCCCTGCGCACTAACACCCGATGCCAACGCCCCGGGTTTGAGTGTAAATACAAATTGGGGTTTACCCGGCCTCAGGCTATCCGTTAAGTTATAAACGCCATCATAGCCGGATAACCAGTTTTGCAACTCGCGTGAGACCATCGACAAGCGTTCCAGATTCTCCCCCGTCAGGCGAATATCAATCGCCCGCCCCGCAGGCCCCGCAACCGGCTCCTTAAACTGAAGGCTGATGGCAATGGGAATATCGCCAGTATTTTCCCGCCAACGCGGAATAAATTCATGCAATGACGTATTCCGGTACTCAGTTTCCAGAAAACTCACACTGACCGTCGCAATATGCGTGCCGCTTTCTGCTGAATCTGCATTGTAGTTGTAAGTAACCTGGACATTTTTAACTAATGCTTGATCATTCTGATCCGCAAACTCCTGCTCCGTTTGCTCAAGGCTGCTCAATAATTTATCCACCACCGACCTGGTTTGTGCCAACGGTGCCCCCTGCGCCAGCAAGATACGTACTTCCAGAATATTACCTTCAAGATTTGGAAAAGCTCTAAACTTCAACGCACCCGTGATAATCATACCAATGGAAATGACCAGCATTCCCAGCGCAAGCCCCACCGTGCCATAACGAAAACGAATCGCAAATGTGCCCAATTGAGTCGCACCATCCCGCAACTTCTGAAAGCCCGCTTCCAACCACACCCGCCAGCGCATGGGTTCTTTTTCGTGGGTGTGCTCAAGTGCCTGCTTTAGATGATGTGGCAATACCAAAAAAGCTTCCAGCAAGCTCACCGTCAATACCGATAACAACACAACCGGCAATACACCCAGCACCTGACCAATCGTTCCTTTCATCATCAACAGGCTACCAAATAACAGTGCTGAGGTCAGAAAGGATGAGATCACACCACGCACCACCCGCTGCGTACCCACTACAACAGAAGTCAGTGGGTCGTGTGTTTTCTTATATTCATGGGCAATGCTTTCGGACAGCACAATCGCATCATCCATCAGGATACCTATGGCCATGAGCAAGGCGACCATAGAAATCATATTAATGCTCACCCCAAGCCAGCTCATTATTGCCAGACCACCCAAAAATGAAATGGGTAAGCCCAAGGCAATCCACAGCGTATAACGCCAACTAAAGAACAGAAACAGCACTAGACTCGCCAAAATCAGCCCTTGAAACGCATTTTTACTCAGCAACTGCAAGCGCTCACTGACAATCGTCGCCCGATCATTCGTCAGCGCCATACTGGTGGACTCTGGCAACACCTTATTTTCGGCATCCACAAAGGCTTTCACTTTGCCAAAAACCGTCAGCGTGTCATCTATACGATTTTTACTCACCCGTACAATGGCCGCACGTTTACCATTAAACTCAATGCGCTCTTCTTCCAGATCAAAACGATCTTCAATTCTGGCGATGTCCCCCAGGCGGATTTCGCCCCCTTTCTCTGTATTGATAATGACAAGATCCGCTAATGCTTCAGGCGTTTTTCGGGCATTTGAGAAGCGTATCTGATAAGCCCTATCTGAACTTTCCAGCGTCCCAGCCGGTAAATCAATTGCCTGTGCGCGAATGATATTAGCCACCTGATTAATACTGAGTCGATATTTCAGCAAGGTTTCTGCACTCACCATGACATTGAGTTGATGGGTAGAAAAGCCTTTTACCTCCACAATCGGCACGCCCGGAATGGCTAATAAGCGTTTGCGGTAATCCTCTGCCAGTGCCTTTAGCTCCGCAGCCGTCAAACCTTCCGAAGTAATGGCAATATCCACCACGCGATCGGTGCGGCCAACCCGATACACTAGCGGGTCTCCAGCATCAGACGGAAAACCAACCACCCCATCAACTGCCGAGATGATGTCATCCTCAAATTGTTTGGCATCAGCACTTTCCTGCATGGTTAGGGCAAGAATACCCACGTCGTCGCGCGCTTCACAGCTTTGCTCCTCGACAAAACTGATGCCATCCGTTGCATCTTCAAGGCGCGTACAAATGGCTTCTTCAACGTCCGAAGCACTGGCCCCAGGATAACTCACGACCACATGAAACATATTCAATTTAAGCGCAGGGAATGTTTCCTTATTCAACCCCGGCAGCATCGCCAACCCCAACGCCACAATGGTAATCATCAAGATATTGGCAGCGGTGGGGTGCTTGGCAAAAAAATGAATCATAATCTGCTGCCCTCACCCAGCGCTTCCATACGAAGTTGCTCAATCTCCTCCGGCACATCAACGCCCTTGATCGGTGTACCCGGAATCACAGGAATCAAATCACTCGTCACAATCCGCTCACCTTCTGAGAGACCATCAGAGATAACCGCCAAATTTCCCTGCGTATCCGCCACCTCAACTTCCCGAATCGTCAGCTTGTTTTCTTTATTGAGCAAATATACCCGTCCCTCATGCACCGCCTTCCTTGGAATAACAATCCGACTTTGGGGCGCGGCCAGAAACTCAACCGCAACATATAAGCCTTTTAATAGGGGTAGATGTTTGCCAGGCGTTGAGCCACGATAAGGATCCTCCACGCGCACGACAAAGCTGATAGTATCGCGTATCGAATCCACCGTTTCGCCAATGCGCACCAGCGTCGCTGGCCAAGTGATCACCTGATTGCTCGCAACCAGGCGTACGGTTGCATCCAACGATGTGCCTTTCATGGCTTGCCGAACACTCAATGGTGATTGCAGTTGACTCGCCCTATCGTCCCCGCCACCACTTAGCAATGAGGCAGCATGGCCGATTGTCAACTGTGCCTCTACCTCGACCGTTTGGGTACCCAACGCCTCAAACAGTTGTGCACCGATGCCCACATATCCCCCTTTCTCAGCAGATACCTTACCGATACGTGCATCAAACGGTAGCTTAATGGCTGTTTTCGCCAGCGTGTCCATCTTGGTGGCAACGGCACTTTTAGATTGTTCTATCTGGGCGTTAATGGCTGCCCGACGGCTGCTAAAAGTATCCAGATTACCGCGAATACTCTGCACGGTGGATGTCAACTGTAGTACTTTTTGTTTCTCTGCATCCAGCACCGATCGAGATATCAAACGCTTATCCCACAGGCTTTTAATTCGTTCGTACTCCTGCTGCTCCAGTAATAAATTACGCTGAGCAATCGCCAGAGAGTTTTGGGCGCTTTTCTCCTCAGCATCCAGCCGCGCTAATGACGACCGCGTATTGGCCAATCCGGCCTTGCTTTGTGCCAACGATATTTCATAACTGGTCGGCTCTATACGTACCACGACTGTCCCCTTAGCAATACTCCCACCTTGCTTCAGATTGGGATGGACGTAGGTAATTTTCCCGCCAACTTCTGACCGGTAGTCCAGCTTGACCAATGGCTCCACATTCCCATAACCAACCGCCCTTGCCCGAAACGGAATGGACTTCACTGTCATCACATGAGCAGACCTTTCAGGAAATGACTTCGCCTCATGCTTCAATGGTACTTTACTTTGCGTCATACCACGCACCACCAGCACCGCGATAATAACGGCAAGTGGCAGTAGTAACACCTTAAAAAAACGTGTCTTTTTAACTTTCATCGCTTTTTTATTCTCGTTATTCATAAACTTGGCATTTTCTGGTTCCGGTCTCATTACAATCCTAGCCGATTATTTAGAGGGTATATCACAAAGAAATTTTTCGACGGCGTATCCTACTCTGAAGTACGCAAGAATGTAGCCTCTTTCCCCACTTAAAAGTGTAACAATTGCGAGTAACAACAGTTTTCAACATTACGATAAACCTGTAACCTTACGCCGGATTTCAAAAATAACCCAAGCACATCACAAGCGACAATAATATGGACAATCTTCACGCGATCATCCTTGGAGCCATCGAGGGCTTCACCGAGTTTCTCCCAATCTCATCAACAGGCCATTTAATCGTAGCAGGTGACTGGCTTGGCTTAGACCAAACCGAGGCTAACGCCGCGTTTAAAGTTATCATCCAACTCGCTGCCATACTGGCCGTTGTGGCAAACTATCGGGAAAAATTCACCTTCAAATATTTTGATTTATGGGTAAAGGTCGCCATCGCATTTATCCCCATCGGTGCCATTGGCTTTTTATTCAGCGACCAGATCAAAGCCCTTTTTACGGTCAAAACAGTGGCCATTATGTTCATTGTGGGCGGTATCGTTTTCCTGATTGTTGAGTACTTCCAACGGGATAAAGTGGCCGCTACCCAGTCTGTCGATGACATTACTTTCAAGCAAGCCATTTGGGTAGGCATTGCCCAGATTTTTGCATTAGTTCCCGGCACCAGTCGTGCAGGCTCCACCATCATCGGCGCGATGTTGGTCGGCCTGAGCCGCAAAGCAAGTGCTGAGTTTTCATTTCTGCTGGCAATGCCAGTCATGATTGCAGCCAGTGGCTATGACTTCCTTAAACACTATGATGAATTTACCAACGAAAATTTAGTGTCATTGGGTCTGGGCTTTGTCACCGCCTTTATTGTTGCTTACTTGGCAATGAAGCTATTCATCCGTTTCCTGCAACATTTCACCTTTGTGCCATTTGGTATTTACCGTATTTTATTTGGAATAGTCCTATTAATACTGATCGGTTCAGGAAACATTGAAGCATATTAAGCCAAAATTTGGCTATTAAGGTGACACTCAGTAATAATTAGTTAAAAAGCCGCCCTCTTTAAATCAATGTGAGGGCTTTATGAGATTATTACCAACGGGGCTACTAGCAACCTTACTTATGCTAATAGCCAGTTCGACCTTGGCAGCATCGGACAAATCAAAACTCTATGGCTATTGGAAGTCAATATCCGGTGCGCCAGTCAAAATCCATCTTATGAAGGATATGAATTATGTTTACCAGTATAAAATGCTGACGTTCTCTGGAAAGTGGTCAGTCAACAGAGACAACCTGACACTTAACTATAAGGTGCTGGGTAGTAAGCGAAGAAAACAGGCTAAATACTCTCTAAAGCGCGGCTTCCTAACACTCCATTCTGATGAATATGCCACGACTGTTTTAAAGAAAACCCGGTAGGCATTAATAAAAAAAGGGCAGATATTCCCATTTCAGGATCTGCCCTTTTTATTCTCTAGAAAGTCAGCTACTAAACGATACTCTGACTTTCCAGATACTCGTCGTAAGTACCTGTAAAGAAGTTGATACCTGTCGGCGTTAATTCAATGATCCGCGTTGCCAGAGAAGAAACGAACTCTCGGTCATGGCTCACAAAAATCAATGTGCCCTCATAATGCTCCAATGCTAAGTTTAAAGACTCAATCGATTCCATATCCAGGTGATTGGTCGGCTCGTCCATTAATATGATATTTGGCTTTTGCAACATCATGCGCCCAAAGAGCATACGCCCCTGTTCTCCCCCCGAGATAACCTTGACGGACTTTTCGCTATCTGCCTTGGAGAACAACAAACGCCCTAACACACTGCGGACTTCCTGCTCATCATCCCCTTCTCCGCGATAGCGATCCATCCAGTCAAACAGCGACTCACCACCTTCAAAGTCTTCTGCATGATCCTGTGCATAGTAACCAATGTTGGCATTTTCGGACCACTTAACCGTCCCCGTATCAGGCACCAGACTCCCCTGCAAACAGCGTAATAAAGTCGTCTTACCAATACCGTTTGGCCCAATGATTGCAATGCGCTCACCGACTTCAACCATCATATTGATATTTTCGAACAGGGTCTTGGCATCGAAGCTTTTACTTAGATTCTCAACCTCAAGTGCCAGACGATACAGTTTCTTCTCTTGCTCAAAACGAATGTACGGATTTACTCGACTGGATAGCTTTATTTCATCCAACTGAATTTTATCAATTTGCTTGGCACGAGATGTTGCCTGACGCGCCTTCGATGCATTTGCTGAGAAGCGGCTAACAAACGCCTGAAGTTCTGCAATTTTTGCCTTCTTCTTGGCATTGTCTGCCATCATGCGCTCACGAGCCTGAGTCGCCGCCGTCATGTACTCATCATAGTTCCCCGGAAATACCTGCAATTCACGGTAATCCAAGTCGGCCATGTGGGTGCACACACTGTTCAGGAAGTGACGATCGTGGGAAATGATAATCATGGTACTCTTACGCTCATTGAGAATTTTTTCCAACCAGCGAATGGTGTTGATATCCAGGTTGTTGGTCGGCTCATCCAGCAGCAGGATATCAGGGTCAGAAAACAATGCCTGCGCCAAGAGCACCCGCAGTTTCCAACCCGGCGCAACGGCACTCATTGGGCCATAATGCTGCTCCACCGGAATATCCAGCCCCAGCAACAATTCCCCTGCTCTGGACTCAGCGGTATAGCCATCCATCTCACCAAAAGCAATTTCCAGATCAGCAACCTTGATGCCGTCTTCTTCACTCATTTCAAGCAATGAATAAATACGATCGCGCTCTGCTTTGATCTCCCAAAGCTCCTCATGCCCCATAATAACAGTGTCAATAACCGAAAACTCTTCGTAAGCAAACTGATCCTGACGCAGTTTACCAATACGCTCGTTCTCATCTTTTGAGACATTCCCGGAAGTAGGCACCAAGTCGCCGCCGAGAATTTTCATTAGGGTTGATTTACCACTACCATTGGCACCGATCAAACCGTAGCGGTTTCCCTCACCGAACTTTGTGGAGATATTTTCAAAAAGAGGCTTCGCCCCAAACTGCATGGTAATATTGGCTAAAGAGATCAAAATACTGTCCGTCAAATAAAGTTTTGCAGAATGTAATCCTTTAAACAAAAAACCTCAAGCAAAGGCCTGAGGTTTCTTGTCATACGACGCGCGAGAAAGCTGGTTTTTACAACAGATCATTCGCCGCACGTAATAGCATATCCTGATCAACAGAGGCTTCGATCACCCGTGGCAGTGTTCGTTTTGGTTTCACACGCTTGCGAATTGCCTGCGCTAACTCGTGAACCGCCATAGCATAAAAACTACTGTGATTGTATCGAGTAATGACGTAGAAATTATTGCCACCGATCCAATAGTCATAGCCATTGTTGGTCTTCAACTTCAGCATATGCACCCGACCAGATACCCCCGGATAAACAGGTGCCAAACCTTTTCTTGATAACGTGGGAAGTGAGTATTTATGCTTAAAGCCCCACTTCATCCGGGAATAACCAGAGCCACCCGTACGCTTCGCTGGAATTGCTGCAATCTCACCACGCTGCCAGCCGTGTTTACTGAGATAATTCGCAATACTGCCAATCGCATCATGTGGTGTCCACAAGTTCACAGCACCGTCACCATCGTAATCCACACCGTACTTTTTGATATTACTTGGCATAAACTGAGGCAGACCCAATGCACCAGCATAAGAGGCTTTTGGCTGTGTCGGATCTAGCCCTACCCGACGAGCCATCAACAAGTAAGCTTCCAGCTCGCTTTCAAAATATGTACCCCGACGTGGATTCATAAATGACATGGTGGCCAACGCATCCAGCGCACGATCCGTCCCAACATTACCGCCGTAAATGGTTTCGACACCCATAATGCCTAAAATATACTCCGACGGCACACCATACTGCGCAGCCGCACGCTCCAGACTGCGGCGATACTTCCGATAAAAAGCGGTCCCCGTATTGATATGTTTAGGTGTCAGGAAACGGCTTCTGTAGCGTGACCAACTAGGCTCACCCTCACGTTTTTTACGAAGCTGCGGGTTGGCATCCTGATAAGCCATCTTACGCAACCATTTTGTCGCTTTAGCCTGACTAATTATGTTACTTACATAACCTCGATCAAAACCGTAACGCGATACCATTTTATCAATGAATGCCTGTGCCCGATAATTTCCGGCAAAATCTCCTGTCAAACGACTTTGACTATAGTGCCCCATGCTCCTCGCTGGACGCTGAACCACCCTTCTTACCGCAGCCCGTTGTTTGGGGGCCGGACGATAACTGGCCTGCTGCACTCGCGCACGAGGCTTTCGCTGCTTGGGTGATACATAAACCGAACGCTTGGGCATGCTCCGTGGTACAGCCGCCGGACGAATGCGTACCGCAGGTACAGGCACCTGATGCGCTTTTTGGGCAACCACTACTTTTTTAGCAGGCACTGCTGCTCTGTGCGACACTGGCCGCCTGACAACAGGACGTGTCACCTGCTTGGCTGCGGCTTTTCTTGCCACAGCCTTTCTTGCTACAGGCCGCTTGACAACCTGCCTGGACACAGTGGGTGCTTTTTTATGAGTCGCCACCACAATAGGCTTGGCTGGAATATGAGGTTTCGGTGCTGTGTATCGTTTAGCCACCGGTTTGCGAACTGGCTTGGCAGTTGCAACCCGCTTAACAGGCGGTGTGTGAACCCGTGCTTTCCTGGTCTGCTCTATAACTACAGGCTTGACAGTAGGCACTCTTTTTACCGCCGTTTTTGCCACCATCTTCTTTGATGCTTTTACTGGCTCTACAACTGACACAGCATTGTTTTCTGTTGCGGCTTTAACGGCCACTTCCGTTGAGTCTGGTTTAATTTCCCCCGTGTTACTACAAGCAGCCAACAAAGCTGTAGCAGAGATCAGGCAAGCCATCCTAAAATGATTGCAATTCGAATTCATGAGTTCCGACCTAAGTGTTTAAACTATTATTTTTTGACATTCACCGACAGACACCAACGAACACCTCGTGGTTATGCACACGCACAGCAAAAGGCTCACCATACTGCAATTAAATAGATTAGACCAGTGAAAGCTACCCCTTAGCTCGTCAGCGTCAATACAAAGCCCAGCGCCAGTTTATTAAAAAATTACTGACACTTAACTGAATAAATTATCCACTGCGAACACCATTTGTCGGGCTGCGATACAAGCACCCACTCGCTTCGATACAAGGTTTTTAAAGGTGGTTTATCCTCATGGGTGTGGGGAACACCTTCAATTCTCGTCGGGTGGCCGCCAGCTGCTTGGTTCATCCCCATAGGCATGGGGAACACATACACAAAAAGACCGCTGGAAATCCAACAGCCGGTTCATCCCCACAGGCATGGGGAACACTTGATTCACCGTAACGGATGTGACCCCGATCTCGGTTCATCCCCACAGGCATGGGGAACACCAGACGGCACAATGGAGATTGTGCATTATCGACGGTTCATCCCCACAGGCATGGGGAACACTGGGGTGGCTAACTGATGGATGTCGGCAGCAGCGGCTCATCCCCACAGGCATGGGGAACACAGGCACGTGGTCGTGCAGCTCCATCGCTCGTGCGGTTCATCCCCACAGGCATGGGGAACACATCTTGCCAGTATGCGCGTGCGCCTGTCCATTCGGTTCATCCCCACAGGCATGGGGAACACTGTTTGTGGTGTGGTCGCACTCTTTGCCGGGGCGGTTCATCCCCACAGGCATGGGGAACACTCCCATAAGCGCCAACTTAAGACTCTAACCGTTTGAAAGATTTGCAAAATCTGTCAGTGTGGCTGCAACATAAGTTGCTTTTACCCACCAAAGTGAAAGT
>PDWI01000087.1_pt1 | contig 120279 bp, 99 predicted proteins | sample 1430891 | NCBI WGS metagenome assembly PDWI01 (sample SAMN01162508, study PRJNA174530) | Oral metagenome, whole genome shotgun sequencing project. | biome: Marine environment; feature: Marine mammal; material: Swab sample of the gingival sulcus; isolation source: swab sample of gingival sulcus...
AGACAGTTGCCACATCATTACCCCGTTCGTGCGGGTCGGAACTTACCCGACAAGGAATTTCGCTACCTTAGGACCGTTATAGTTACGGCCGGCGTTCACCAGGGCTTCATTTTGGAGCTCTCACCCCTCCACTTAACCTTCTGGCACTGGCCAGGGGTCAGCCCGTATACATCCTCTTGCGAGTTAGCACGGACCTGTGTTTTTGATAAACAGTTGCATGGCACCTTTCGCTGCGGCCTACAAAATGTAGGCAGTCCTTATCCCGAAGTTACGGACGCTGTATTGCCGAGTTCCTTAAGCTCAGTTATCTCGTTCGTCTTAGTATACTCAACCCACCCACTAGTGTTAGTTTTGGTACGGTCATCTTAATCATAAGTTTAGAGGATTTTCTTGTCACTCGAATCATTGCTTTATCAAAGACCGAAGTCAATGCATATGCGCATCACAACTCGCGAACCTCTACGGATTTTCCTGTAGAAGCATAAGCTAATTGCTTGCCCCAGAATTCATTAACTGGAAGCAAAATATTTCCGAATAAGTCCCCCCATCACATCATAAGATGGCACAGGAATATTAACCTGTTGTCCATCGACTACGCCTTTCGGCCTCGCCTTAGGCCCGGCTAACCCGACCCTGATTGCCAGTGGATCGGAACCCTTGGGTGTTCGACGTGCAGGGTTTTCACCTGCATAAAGTTACTCATGCCAACATTCTCACTTCTGGTCGCTCCAGCAGTAAACTTTTCAGCCTGCCTTCAGCGCTCCCAGAACGCTCTCCTACCGCGACCCTATTGGGCCACTCACGTCTTCGGTTATAATCTTAAGCCCCGTTAGATTTTCGGCGCACAATCGTTCGACCAGTGAGCTATTACGCACTCTTTAAAGGGTGGCTGCTTCTAAGCCAACCTCCTGGCTGTTTAAACAATCATACCTCCTTTACCACTGAGATTATATTAGGGACCTTAGACGGTGATCTGGGCTCTTTCCCTCGCGTCGACGGCACTTCGCTGTCGCCGACTGACTCCCCAGACAGTCACATGGGTATTCGAAGTTTGCTAGGAGTTGGTACAGTTATTTCCCGCCCGTCCCCAAACAGTGCTCTACCCCCCATGCTAGTAACTGGAGGCTATACCTAAATATATTTCGGAGAGAACCAGCTATCTCCAGGCTCGATGGTAATTTCAACTCTTACCGCAGGTCATCCAAGGATTTTGCTGCATCCGATGGTTCGGCCCTTCAGTACGTTTTACCGTACCTTCAGCCTGCCCACGGTAAGCTCGCCTGGTTTCGGGTCTAGCGCATAAGATCAACGCCCTTATCGGACTCGCTTTCGCTGTGGCTCCGGCTGTAACTGCCTTAACCCACCTTATACGACTAACTCGTTGGCTCATTCTACAAAAGGCACGCGGTCACCCGAAGGCTCCCACTCCTTATAAGTACATAATTTCACGTCTATTTCACTCCCCTACCCGGGGTTCTTTTCACCATTCCCTCACGGTACTATTCGCTATCGATCTAGTATACTTTTTAGCCTTGGAAGGTGGTCCTCCCAGATTCAATCCGGATTTCACGTGTCCGAACCTACTCAGGATACTCCTACCAACATAAATATATTTCAAATACAGGGCTATCACCTTCTGTGGCAACACTTTCCAGTGTTTTCTTCTATATATAAACATTAGACATTGGAGTCCTACAACCCCACCTAAAGTGGTTTGGGCTAGTCCCTCTTCGCTCGTCGCTACTAAGGGAATCTCTATTGATTTCTTTTCTCCGGCTACTTAGATATTTCAGTTCGCCGACCTACCTCTCTATACTTAATTTACTTGGGCATAGAGTACTTCATAAATGAAGTGGGTTTCCCCATTCGGAAATCTCCGAGTCAAAGCCTGTTTAGGGGCTCGTCGAAGCTTATCGCACCTTACAACGTCCTTCATCGGGTATACTAGTCAAGGGATCCGTTATGTACTCTTATGTAACTTTATTCTTGAATTTGTTCATCTTTCAATAAACAAGTCATAAGAAACTTTAACTTTATTATTCTTGGTGCAAAACACCAAGATAACTTAACTTTATATTATCAGTAAAATTGCAAATTTATTTACACGCGTTTTTTAAAAAAACACATCACAATTATAAATTTGATTTAATAAGAAATTATTTTTAATTTCTCTTTTCGAATCCGTAAAAGATCTTTGCTTCTTGGCACTATTTGTGTCAGAGCGAGAGGGACTATATAAAATATTTTACTTGTGTCAAACTTTTTCTTTAAGTTTTTTTCATCCATAAAAAGACAAACAACGAAAGCGCAGAATTAATGCCATAATCAAAGAAATCAAACTTCTTAAAAATTTATTTTTAAAAATATTTCCATAAAAAAATCACCCCCTTTACCATATTCCGAAGACATTTCAACCGTTTGCATATTGAAAAATCAAGATGTACGTGATATAATGACCTGAAACTATGAATCATATGAACCAATTGAAAAACAAAATCCACCAAGCGTTTAACGACGGGAACACCGTCATAGGAAAGATTATTGGATCGTTTCTTTTAGGACTTATTATTCTATCCGGGCTCTTATTTATGGGAGAAAATCTTCCTGAATTTCAACCCATAAAACCCTATTTTGAAACTATCGACCAAGTAATACTGATTGTTTTTACTATTGAATATATATTACGAATTTGGAGTGCCCCTAACCGACGAAGAGCCATTTTTTCTTTCTTTGGAATTATTGATTTAATGGTAATTCTCCCATTATTAGGGTTTTTCCCTAATATTGCGTTTTTACGAGGATTGAGAGTTTTGGAAATTTTCCGAATGCTCAAAGTTATTCGACAATCATCTTTGTTCGTTACGTTCATAAAATCACTCAAACACTACACCGAAGAATTTAAAATTTTCGGACTCAGTTTCTGCATTGTTTTGATTGTATCGGCGTTTAGCATTTACACCGTTGAACACCCAGTAAACCCCGAGTTTTCAAGTATCAAAGAAGCTGTTTGGTGGTCATTTGTAAGTATGTCGACCGTCGGATACGGAGATATAACGCCTATAACAGGGATTGGGAAACTCATTGCCAGCGCTACTATTCTGCTTGGACTCGGAACTATTGCGATGATGACCGCTATTCTAACGAAATCGTTTATCGATCACTTTTTTGGAAAACGACCGCATAAATGTAATTTTTGCCATTATCCACACCACGACCACGACGCTCAATTTTGCAAGAATTGTGGACAAAAGTTGGATATGCCACTGATACAAAAAACTACGACTGCTTCTTAAACACCATCCGCCAAATTTTGTTCCCTTCTTTTACTTTGGCCGATTCCCAATCGGTTTGCACCCCAAACGGCGATTCATCAAAATAAGTAATGCTGGAAAACGCTGAATCTTGTAACACTTCAATGGTTTCGTGAAATAAAAACTCTTGATCGGTTTGAAATATAAACTCCGTTGTTTCGTCTACGAAATCTTTGATGTCTTCTAAAAACTTAGCATTTACAAACCGTCGTTTTTTGTGTCGGTCTTTAAACCACGGGTCAGGGAAATTAATAAACACTTTTTCTAGTTTTACCCCCCGTTTAAAACTTGGGGCCAACATTGTTTTAAAGTTTTTTCCCGCATCACCATCAAACACCACCACATTATCATCATCGGCGTACAACACTTCTAATTTTTTTTGGAGTGGTTTTCGAATCTCACACGCAATAAAGTTTTTCTCTGGAAATTTTTGCGCCAACGCTTTGGTAAACTCACCTTTACAAGCCCCAATATCCATCCATAATGGATTATTGTTTTCAAACCCTTCAAAATGTACTTCGTGTAAAATAGATAAAGGGTTTACATGTTTCCGCACTCTTCGTTGCGCCATGGGAAATAAAGGATAAGTATTTACAATAGTTAACCAGCAAACAAATCAACCAGTTTACGAATTTTAATAATCGCATAAAAAATATTTTTTTTAGAACGTTTGGCAATCTAAAAATACCCAACCAAAAACAAATTTCCCGTACTTGATACGGGATCGCCCTTTTCATTCAATAAACACACAATCCTTTGCAAACACAACAACTTGCAGACTATCAAACTATTCCTACACTCAAATTGATGAAAATAATTGATACCCACACGCACGGATATTTTGGACATTATGATGCAAATCGAGAGGCCGTACAACAAGACTGCCGAAACGCGGGCATCGAAAAACAGATTCAAATTGGCTGTGACGAAATTTCGAGTCTGGCGGCCATTGAAATGACCAAGCAATACGAAGGGCACTTTGCTACCGTGGGACTTCATCCGTGCGATGTTGCGCCGTTTATGGAAGGAAAGGTTGAGAATCATCGCCTCAAAGGGTTTGAAAACTACCAATCAAACATTAAAACAACCGATGAATTATTTTCTTTTTTTGAATCTCTTATTAAAGATAACCCAAAAGCCGTAGTTGGATTGGGAGAAACTGGGTTTGACCGCTACCACGACCAACGAGATATTTTAGTAGACTGGCAAGCCGAATGTTTTGTAAAACATTTAGAATTATGCCAAAAATACGATTTACCAGTAGTAATTCACACTCGAAACGCCAACCAAGAACTGCTAGATTTTTTAGCCCAACACAAACATTTTTTCAAAGGTGAAAATAAAGTACGAGGTGTGGTACATTGTTTTGTCGAAGACGATGAAATGGCTCAAATATTACACGATGAATACGATTTGTATTTTGGAATTGGCGGGGTGGCCACCTACAACAACACCGAAAAACTCGCCCAAGCCATCGCCCAAATGCCCGCTAACCGAATTTTAACCGAAACCGATGCGCCCTTTTTGCCACCAAAAATGTATCGTAAAACGGTAAACAAAATAAACTCGCCAGCCAGTTTACCCGAAGTCGTCCAAAAAATTGCCGAAATTAGAGCAACCCCCATGGCAGAAATGGCCAAAATATTATACCAGAATGCCGAAACTTTATTTTTTAGTAAATGAGTAAACGAGCCTTTAATATAGAAATTTTGGAATTAAAAGACCAAATATTGGCCGCCAAAGAAGTAGAAAAAATTTCTGGCGAACGAGCCAAATCTGTTTTAGTATGGATAATTGATATTTTGGGCGGCGAAACACTCCCTGTAATTGGTGACCTAGCCGCCTCGTGGTATTTTTATTATCAATCTAGAAAACTGGCTGACAAATGCCAACTCCCTAACGAAGAAAAAAAACGAATTTTTTGGTTTTATGTATGGGATACCATTTGGGGATTTATACCCATACTAGGATTTTTTGGAGATATTTTTTATCGAGCCAACAAAAGAACCGCCGAAGTTTTTGCAGAACATCGCACAAAACTAGAGCAAAAATTGTGGGAATTAAGAAAGGCCGATAGAAAGTAGCGAATTAAAAATTAATTTCGCCATTCGGATGACCAAACTTAATTAAGTTTTCCTTTTTTTCTCTCCGCCATTTTTTTATTTGCATCTCCCTTTTTACAGCGTCTTTTCTCGAAGCAAAAGACTCTGAATAGACAATTCTAACCGGTCGGCGGTATTTTGTATACAAAGCTCCTGCCCCTGCATTATGTCGTACTTCTCTTAACCGAAGGTCCGCACACGAACCAACATACAAAGATTCATCGCTGCAGCGAGCTATGTAACAAAAAAACATAGAAACCTTTCTCTAAAAATGTAGTCCTTCGACAAGCTCAGGACATTCGACTCTTTGGTTTACCATGAGCGAGCATGGCGAGTCGAATGGTGGAGATGGCGAGAATCGAACTCGCGTCCGACGAGGACATCCCATACCATCTACGCTCATAGTTTTATTTATCTACGGCGAATGCTTAAAAATAAAACAAAAAACATTCGTTCGTTAATTGCTAAAAGGTCTTATAAATCGGCAATCAATCGATTTATAACGAGTCTCTAAATTGAAACATAACCGGCGAGACAGTAGTTATATTTCACGTAGGAGCAAATGGCTCAACCACGATTTGTTAGACAGCCAAAGAAAATTTAGCTGTTTGAGCCCAAGATCGCAAAGATGTTTGAGCTCGGTTTTTAAGTTTTGCACTTATTTATTTGTCACATTGGATCTCTCGGCGAATATGACACGCCGCTAACGCAAGTATGCAATGTCAGGTCTCATCGTCAAAGCCTGGCATCCCCGTAAAAGAGCTTCCCTCTTATACCAGAAACAACCAGACAAATCAACCTTTTAATCGATTATTGTTCGACAAACCGCACAAACGCCGGGTTCCGCTCAATATCTTTCAACAAGGCTTGATATTCATTTTCCGAATGCACGTGTAACACAAAATCAAGCAACCCTGTTTTATCCGCCAACACCCGCGATTTCATTCGGTAAATATCAATATCGTGTTTCGCAATTACGGCCGTAATTTTCAATAAAACATTTTTTCGATTCACCACACACACCTTCAATCGTTTTTCAATCAAAAAATTAGCTTCAAAGATTCGTTGCGGATTATGGTGTTCGAGCTCGGAACAATCAGCGGCATGCACCATAAACTTTAAACCACGTCCTTTATGCGCGACAATAGGGTCGCCAATTTCAGGCATACAACACTCAGCTAACCGATACGGCATATCAGTTTCTCCTCCAATTACTAAGGAAAAATCACTCGGTTTTCCCGAAATAACAGGCTTTTTAGCGGGACGAACCTTTTTTCTCACCGGCAACGACAACGTTGGTCTCGGTTCGACTGAAGCTGGCATAACAATCTCCTCGCCTTCTTTCCGGAAAAAAGAACGAATTTTATCTTTTGCCGAATTAGAAATTATAAAATTCAACCACAACGGATTCGGACGTCGCCCAGGTTTTGTTAAGATAGAAACAATATCTCCATTTTGCATTTGGTAGTTTAAGGGCTTAATAATTCCGTTTACTAAAGCCCCCGTACAACTGTTTCCGATATCAGAATGAATCGCATACGCCAAATCGACCGGCGTAGCCCCCTTCGCAAAAAATTTCAAATCGCCTTTCGGCGTGAACACATAAATTCGTTCTGAAAACAGAGTATTTGCCACCGCTTGAAAAAACTCTTGCGGATCATAATCTTTCGATTTTGTAATTTTATTTGGCACCCACGCCGTCTTTTTTAAATATTCTTCGTCAAAATTTGAGCCGCCAGACGTTTTATAGGCCCAGTGCGCGGCTGGCCCTTTTTCGGCATCTAAGTCCATTTTGGCGGTTCTAATTTGCACTTCCGTCGGTAAATGATTTTGCCCCAATCCTAACACTGTGGTATGCAAACTTTTATACCCATTGGGTTTGGGAAGCGCGATATAGTCTTTGAACCGGTTTGAAACGGGTTTCCAATTTGCATGAATTACCCCCAAGGCTCGATAACAATCTGATTCTGATTCTAAAATAACCCGCACTCCAAACAAATCGTACACTTCATCAACGTGCCGAAATCCTTTCCGTTGCATTTTGAGAAAAAGCGAATACATGGTCTTTTTTCGGGCTTTCACGGTGTGTACCTGCAAACCTTCTTCTCCAAGTTTGCGCAATAAATCTTTTCGGGCTTTATCAATAAACTTTAACCGCGCTTTCGCTGAAATCTCTACTTCTGTTTGCAAACGATGAAACTCTTTTGGATATAACGCTTCAAAACAATAGTGTTCTAACTGGTTTTTAAATTTGTTTACTCCAAACTTCTCGGCAATTGGCACATAGATTTCCAAAGATTCTTTCGCAATTCGTTCTCGTTTCTCTAACGGAACATATTTAAGCGTTGATAAGTTGTGAATTCGATCGGCTAATTTGATAAAAATAACCCGCATATCTTGGGCCATGGCCACAAACAATTTTTGCACATTTTGGAATTTTTTTTGGTGTGAATCAGTTTTACTAATCCGCACTTTCGCCACTTTTTCTACTCCTTCACACAAAAACCGAATATGACTATCAAACTCAGCTTCAATTTCATCAGCCGTTACGGGCGTGTCTTCTATTACGTCATGCATTAAACAGGCACAAACGGTGTCCAAATCTGGTTCAATTTGTAGCAGTATTTTCGTCGCTGCAATTGGATGCGTAAAATATGGTTCCCCCGAAGCCCGCTTTTGGTCTCGATGAGTGTGCTCCGCAAAACAAAACGCACGAGCAACTTTTTCACGACGACGCTCATCAAAATTTGGATAATATTCCGCTATCTGCGTAATAATCTGTTCTAAATCTGATTCATAATTGGTAGTAAGAACCCCAAATTTTTTCGTATCAATTTCTATCATAAGGCTTTGTGCTTTACATCTTTTCTGCCCCCAAAATACCACAAAAAATAGGAAACTCCAAAGCCTTTTTCTGCATTCCTCATCGTGGCTAGAAGAGAAAAAGTTGACACGAATGTTTTTTTTATTAGATTCGCACACGACTCAATTTGAATTTTTTTATTAACAAAAAAAATGGCTCATAAGAAATCAGGTGGTTCGTCACGAAATGGAAGAGACTCCAACGCCAAACGACGTGGTGTCAAACGATTTGGAGGTCAATTAGTGAACGCTGGTGAAATCATTGTTCGACAAAAAGGAACTAAATTCCGACCAGGATTAAATGTAGGAATGGGAAAAGATTTTACTTTGTTTGCTGAAGAATCTGGAATCGTAACCTTTACAGAAAAAGCCGTACGACGGTTTGACGGAAGACGATACGAAAAACGATTTGTAAACATTCAACCGGTTGGGTAATCAACCTTTTAAAACTACCGAGACGCTTCGGTAGTTTTTTGTTTAACCATTTTTTAATCTATTTACAGCAAATGGAATCTATTATTCAAAAAACACTCAAACTTTTACTGGATAAATTTGGAGCCGAATATGATTTGGTAAGTGTTACCGAAGAAAATGGACATTATTATGCGAATATTGAAGCTGACGATGCCCCAAGACTAATCGGAAAACACGGAAAAACCATCAACGCCTTGGAATTATTTGTAAAACAAATTTTGTTTACTAAATCAGACGAAAAAGTGTTTTTGACCGTAGACGTAGACGGATACAAAAAGAAACGACAAGAAGCTTTATTCGAAAAAGTAGCCAAAAAAATTGAATGGATGCAAGAAAACGCTTTAGGAGAATTAAAACTTTGGCCTATGGGAAGTGCCCAACGACGAGCCGTTCATTTGTGGATCGCCAACACGTATCCAGAACTAACGACCGACTCAATTGGCGAAGGACGAGAACGAGCCATTAAAATTATGTACAAATAGCAAAATTAAAAAATATTGAAAATAAAAAAAATCCAGCCTTCGGCTGGATTTTTTCGTATCTTCAGAAACCACCAGGCTAAAACTTATAGTTTCTTTTAATAAAATCTGCTGAATCATTAGCCTGTCTATCATATTTTTTCAATTCTGATTTATAATTCTTTACAACATCTCGTAGAGAATTTGAATTATTCACAAATAATTGCATATCGACCGCATTAAAATCATTATATTCCAGACGTTTATTTAAATGCTTCAACTCTAAAAATAAATTATTCATTTTGGGATTATTCAACCCATGACCTTCATAAAAATCATTGTTTTTCATATTGTTTGCCACCATATCAGTCATTTCCCCAATTTCTTTCTTATTTTGTGCAAAATCTAACTCTAATTTCGACATACGATTGAACTGCTCTTGATAAGTTTTATACGCCTCTTTTAAGCGTCCCATTTCAATATTAATTGCATCAATATTTCCACTTTGTTTAATTTGATCAAATGATTTCATTCTAAATTGTAATTCATCAATCACTGTATCAAAATTTCCAACAGCTCTAGCAAGTTTTTCACTGTATCCATCATTAATTCTCATTTTTTCAACCACTCGACGAGCCTGACTTAAATGCTCGGGATTTACTTTCGAAACAGGTTTCTTTTCAGGCGTTCGTGTTTTCTTTTTTAAACGAGCTAATCGTTCAATTTTATTCGCATTAAAGTCAACTTCATACCGAGATACTCCCTTTATTTCTTGTACTCGCCAAACACCAGAAGTTTTAGTTTCACCTAACAAACGAACCTCATGAGATTTACCAGACGAATCTAAAAATCGCACAAAATTAGATTCTTTTAACCGATTAAGTTTGGCTTCCGAGTTAACTGAATCCTTATTAGCCGTTTCTTCTATTGGTTGTTGTTTTTTAGTGGTCGTTTTTTTATTTTCAGTTTTTACGGCTGTTTCTTTTTGCAATCGCACGCCAGCTTCTTGAGAAATCTCTACCACATTCCCAGTGGAATCTGTTTTCTTAACTGTTTGCTTTTTATATGCTTCTGCTCCCACACGATTAGACTTTGTCACGTGCTCCACAATCGTCCCATCTTTTTGAATTTTAAATCGTTCTCCAGTTTTTAATTCCACAATTTGTGTAAATTGTGCTTCATGCACACCATAAACTTTTTTAAAAACAGATTGCTCTTCTATAGTAATAGTTTTCCCTCCACGAACTAACGAAAATCCCGATTCCGTTCGAGTAACAGAATAAGAAATATCTTTAACAGTTTTTGTAAAAGATTCTCCCACTTTCAATTCCTGAATTTGTTCTGTCGCTGTTAAGGTTTTTATATCTAACACTTTTGTTTTTACGCCTTCTAAAGATTCCTTAAACGCCGCTAAATCCTTTTTAGTAACCCCATTTTTTTCTAAGTTTTTCAATGTTTGCCCCATTTCGGCCACTTGCGTTTCAAGTGTATTCAAACGATTCACATCAATGTCACCTGCTCGCATTGAATCTAAGTTCAAATTAATTTCAACCGCTTTCATTTTCCCTTCGGCAACCACTTCTTTTTGACGTAATGTAGCTATTTCTGCTTCCAAACTAGTCACTTTCGATGTTTTTTCATTTAATTCTGACTGCAATCGATTTACTAAATCAAGATGCCCTTTTTCTTTGGCTTGGGCTAATTTGTCGGCCGTATCTCTCTGCGATTTTAAGGCTTCATCAAATTGATTTTTCCTTTCAGATAATTGCGTTTTCACTTTTTCGAATTCAACTTTCATTCCGTTAAATTCTCCCTCCAAAGTTTTGTAATTTTGACTTACTTCTTTGAATTGATTCTTCCACTTATCTTTTTTGGCTTTTAATTTTTTATTGGTTGCTTTTTCGTCAACTAATAACTGTTCCTTCTCAGCAATCAAACTTTTATCTGCGTCTGCATCCTTTTTCAATTGTGCAATCTCAGTTTCTTTTGCTTGAATACTTTTATTTGATTCCGACAATTGTCCTTCCAATTTTTCCACTTTCATTTTAGCTTCTTCTATTTCCAACCGTTGATTCGCTAAAGCTTCATCAAAAACAGCAGTATGTCTTCTCAACTTTCCTTCTAAATCTGTCACCTTCAACTCGGCCTGAATGGCAGGATTAGAAGCAATGAAATCCGCATCTGACATTTCATTATACGCCTTTTGGGCCGCTAATTTTTCTGGATCAACTTCTGGCTCTTGTTTTTTAGGTTCAGGATTTTCCATTGTATCATTTTTTTCCGTTCCTGATTTAGATTTATTTTTTGATGCAGAAGTTCGTTTCCCTAACTTCTCAACTTTTAACTTTTCAATCGTAATAATAGTTTTCCCCACTTTTAATTCGTTCCCCACCAATAATTTTTCATTCAATGGAACATTTCTTTTCACAACTTTTTTCGTTCCTTTTCTTCCATGTTCAATCACATCTACTAACGTCTCTCCCTGTTTATTTTTAGTAATTTCTATTTCATATTTTTTTGAAATTCGAATTTTATCTCCCACGGTCAGATTCTTTCTGGCAATACCAGATTTTCTGTAATCTGCACCCTCCTTCAAAATATTTTTCAATTTTTTTCCTTTCTTTACTTCCAACAAATTCAATTTTGATTCTTTTATTTGTATTTCGGTTAAGATTCTTTCGGCTTTTGTATCACCTGATTTTCTTAAAGATTTCAAGACTTTTTTGACTGACTTAACTCGCCCCAACAGTTCATTTTGTACGGTTTGAATACTTTCATTTACTAATTTTTGTTCCGCTAATCGAGCTTTCCGTTTCGCTTCTGACAATCCCATTTGGAATATCAGAATCTTTAATTTTATATCGTTCTAATTTTCGCACCATTCTTAAATCGCGTTGGGCAATTTTTTTCAAACTTGGTTTCCAAAATCGTCTTCGAGATACTTTTAATTCATTTAATCTGTACGATTTATTCAAAGACCGTTCAACCGAAAAGGCTAACTTTTGGAACCGCAATCGAAGCGGACGCCAAACTTTTAGTCCCAAAACTTTTCTTGGTTTTATTAACACCGATTTCATTTTCCCTTTTGAATATTCAATCGACACATCATTGTTTGTATCAACTTTTTCAGGTTTTTGTTTTGGCTGTTTCTTGGTTTTCAAATTTGTTGGACCTTCCGTCACCGAGAGTTTCATTTCTCGCAAAATATTTTGAGCCGTAGTTGAACCAGTAGCATCAACATTTCGAGCTTTCAAAGCGCCCAATTCTGCCTGATTCACTTGCCCCTCCAAAATATCTCGTATATCAAATTTTTCTCCTCTCTCGGCCGCATCATATATTTTACGAGCCTTTTTAGGATTTAGTCGTCCGTCGTTTACTCGGTTTGACAAAAGTCTTCTCAAGGCATTAATTTTCGCATTATTTTTTACCAGATTACCATTCAAATCTCTCCATTCTGATGCGGGAATTTTTACTTCAGCCCCAGCTCCACTATACAACGTACACAAGTCTTCCGCCGTTTCGGAAACTCGCTGTGGAACGGTTTTTTGATCAACTGAGTTCTTAATAACTTCTGATTTTTGTTTCTTAGCTTTTTCTGGTTTTGTTTTTGATGCTTCTGAATCAGTTTCTTCAGTCTTTGTTTCAGATTTATTTTCTTCTGATTTTTTTGTTTTGCTGGCATCCGTTGAATTTGATTCCGATTTTTCACCTTTTATTTTTTGCGCCGCATTAGCATTTTTTTTGTTTCCCCATTGATTCATTCGCTCCATTGGTCGCCGCATAGCACTCCCACTGATACGCAATGCCCCAGCTGCAACAAATGCGTGGAACCATTCATCCCCACTCGCAAAGGTCTCGAACACTTCATTTATATCACCTTTATAAGTTCCATTTTGAACCGCCGCAATTAATACCATAGCCGTAGCTTCAGCCGAAAGATTTACTCCATCAGCGGTTAGATTTTTAATTCCATTTAATAATTTTTTATCTGCCACATTTGGCAACAAGTTTTTTAATTTAGTCCCAACTCCAATTTTGTGAACCATTTTAAACACGCCAAGCGTAGCGGCTGTCCACATAACACGAGTTCCAATTTCTCCCAATCCATTTGCATCAAAAATCGTATCTACTTCTTTATCCAAAACACTTCCCATTCCTTCCATTAAGGCTCCGTGCATTCCTTCAAAGGCCAAGGCTTCGACCCCTAATCCAACAAATCCACGAGCTCCATTAGCAATACGACCAATTCTTCCTAATCGGGCAGCTGATAGCCCCATACGAGCCACGACCGAACGAGCGCCGGCCGACAAACCAAACCTAGCCACATTCGCGAACCCACCAGAAACAATAATCAGCGGTGCATTAATAACTAATTCTTCGAATACGGTATCCCAAGTCTCATCTGCCCAATTAAAAGTCCCAATTCCTGCCGATTTAACATATTGATCCCAAAATTCTGTTTTATCAGCTGGAATACGATTTTCTAAATCATTATCGTAAATATATTCAGCAATTTTTTCGTTTCTTCCGTGCTGATAGGTTTCCATAATCAAAGCATCAACATAATTTTTCGCTTGTTTTTGCGCTTCTTTACCCTGAATTTCTGGATTTTGCTCTACTATTTGCCCCGTCAACTTTTGTACATCAATTTGAGAACTTACTTTTTTCTTCGCTTCTTCGTACACATCTTGCTGTACTTCAATTGTTTCTCCATTTGAATTTTTCAATTTAACTAATGAGAATTTCTCTTTTTCTAATTTTCCAAAAGTTTCGGTCAGTTCTTCTACCGCTAAATGACGTGCAGTTTCGTAATGCCCACCAGTTGTTTCTGTATCTCTTAACTTTTTAACGACTAACGCCTTAAATTTCAATAAATCAGATTTACTGTTAATTTTTGATACATTAAAAGCCTCTTGCGTTCCAGCCGTTCTATCTAAATCAAACCAACTATCCTTAAATACATCATCGACAGCATTTTTCTCTTCTGAACCAGCCGGTAATAATTCATTAAATATATCCGAAAAGTTCTCCCCTTTTAAAATTCGAGACTTAATATTTTCTTTGTTGCTATTATATTTGTTCATCGCCGAACGAACACCAGCCAAGGTATCGGAAAAAATAAAACTATTTAATTTTTGTGCCGTCTTGTTAAGCCACCCATAATCTTTTTTTGCATCTCCTTGATTTAAAGCCCAAGATTACATCGCCGACATCATAGTATTGGTCAGTTCAAATTGCTCAAACTGCAATTGTCTTTGCTGATTTAATTTTTCAAATTCAACCAATCCTTCTTTAAAGGCCGCCGCTTTTTCTTGAGCGGTCATACTGTTATAAATAGCCGTTAATTCATTTTTTGGTAAATGATCTAACGCAAATTTTTTTCCTTCAGAATTTACCAACAGACTTCCCTCAAATTTGTATTTTGTTCGCACATCTCTTCTTACAGAATTTAAATTTAATTGTTTTTTCTCTGGATTGTTCTTTTTAGTTGGTGTGTTTTCTACCACTAACTTTCCATTTTTTAGTATAACCGATTGCCCCGATTTAAATGTATTCACATCAAACCCATCGGCCGTTAACTCTTTTAAGGCCAACAAAACTGAAGCTTGTTTCTTTAATAAAGATTTATCTCCTGATTGTTTTACTGCATTAAATGACATCGTAGAATTATAAGACTCATTATGCAATATCTGCCACAAGGCCCCGTATAAATACCCCCCTTCACGAGTAATTTCTACCGATACATTTGGTTTCAACACCTCCGATAATTCTCGTAAACCTTGTTTTGCGTCAGCCTCAACATTTTCATACAGTTCTTCGTACTTTTGCTGTTGTGATTCTATCGAATCACCCGCATTTAAGCCTTCCGAAAACTGGTACAAAAACCGTTTTTCATCGGTAAATCGTCGTTGGTGGACCAAATGTTTCATACTTTTTTCAAAAATTCAGAGCATTGTACCATAATTCATGCATTTATTCACCTATTTCAAGTTGAAAAAATGAATCAAATAATGAAAAATAAAACTTATCCAAATTTGGCAACGGGTCTTTTTGTGAAAAAACAAAAAACAAATACGATTCATTTGATGAAAATAGAAAACCCCAACGGAAAAAAGACCATTGTTATTCAAGATCAACAGTCGGAAAACATTGTGTTAGAAGATTTTTCCCCTCAGGACACCCATTTTGAACTCGAAGTAATTTTGCAAGGCACCAACGCCGAATGTCATATTATCGGACGAGCGCAAACCCAAGCCGACAATAAAAAAAACTGGAAAATCACCCAACGGTTTCAGGGGCATCAACAAACTGGAAGTTTAGATATTCGTGGTGTGGCCGAAGGCAACAGTTTTTTGCATGTCGACGGAGCCGCCGTTATTGAACCAACCTCGACCCAAGCCAGCGCCGAAATTAACGAAAAAATTATGTTGTTCGAGCAAGGAAAAGGAAAACTCATTCCAGTTTTACGGGTTGAAACTGATGATGTGGCCAGTGCCAGCCATGCAGCCTCAATATCGCCAGTTGAGTCCGAAAGTTTACTTTATTTTGCCAGCCGTGGCATGACCCCAGATACAGCCAAAACTATGGTTAAAACGGGTTTTTTAAAAGTGTAAAACCAAAAGAAGATTCACAAAAAAAATAATTCTTTTACAATTCAGTCGAATATAAACTTCTGAAACAATGTTTAGAACTTGGCTTAAATGGCGTATTTGGCACATTATAATTGATACTGTTTTTTTACTTGGAATGTTCTCCTTAGCCTACTTTGTGCGCGTAGGAGCTATTTTTTCAAGTGATTTTCCGTTTGGGTTATACCTCGGAATGACGGTTATTTCAACCATTGTTTGGATTTTGTTTTTGATATTTTCACGATTTTACAAGGTAAACATCCAACCCAGCAAAACCGAACGACTGATGCATTTTGGGAAAATATTACTCGGTGGATGCATAGCCATTGGGGTGTTAATTGTTTCGTATTTTTTCCCGCGAGAAGTTTTGTTTTCTCGTCTGCTCGGACTCTACGGATTTTTATTTGGTTCAGCCTATTTAATTATTTCATCAGAAGTATTTTTAAGTTTTTTAAAAAAACGAAAAAAACAAGGCCAAAACGATGTGTACAAAACACTTATTGTAGGAGCCAATCGGATTTCTGACAAAATTATTCAACAATTAGAATCCGACCCCATCGCCCCATACATCGTAAAAGGCGTGATTGACCCGTATGGAATGGCCCCAAAGGATTTTTCTGGAAAGATTATTGGAAAACTGAACAAATTAGAATCGTTTGTAAAAGACGAAAAAATTACCGCCATTATTCAGTGTGATGCCTATGAACACACCATCAATTTAATCTCGCTCGCCAAAGAAAAAAACATCCGATTTTTATTCGTACCAGCTTTGCGTGGCGTGTTTGAAGAAGGACTCCGTATCAGAAAAAACGCAGGACATACAATGATTCAGTTTGTGGATCGAGAATTTAGCGGACACAAAAAAACATGGTATAAAATCGTCGATTGGACGCTCTACCATGTGTTTGATGTTGATTAAAAAAATCTACTAATATCTCTTATTTACTTTCCGATTCTCATCAATAGCCTTCCCAATGGACAATATTCCAGCCGATGCTAATACTGCTCCACCAGGAATAGTTAAACTTCCTAAAGCCATTGTTCCAATCGCTCCAACTCCAAGAGCCCCCAAACCAGCCGTCACGGTTCCCTTCACTATCCCTTTCACGGTTGCAGAAACATGAGCTGATAGCTTTCCAAATTTAGTCCAAAAACCATTATCTCGTGATTCAAACTCATAACCACCTGTTTCAACTGACATTTTTTAATGATTAATTCGCGCTAAATTTACAATAAATTTGACACAATGTCAAAATATTTTTTCTAAAGTTTCTAACGAATCGCAACAGAACAAAGATAACTGGAAAATCTATTATTTCGTCTATTCTTGAGCGAACAAAGAAAAGTACAAAGCCATTAGCCGAAAGATATTCTTCTAATTTGAAAAACATACTACAAAAAAAACGAAGATACTTCGGCTCACTAAAAGCTCGCTCAGTAATAGATATTCATTAGGGGTGTTACTTCGCCGTTTTTCATTTCAAAACAAACTTTTCGGCATAAGTTCACTCGAGCCAATCACTAGAAAAAAGGATCACTTCGTCGGCTTAAGATTTAAATTTCAAGGCCGACATAAGTTTTGTCAACAACTCGCAAACTCGTTCTTAAATACTTAGTTCGCCGTGCTTGTATTTTTCTCTGTATTTTTCGGCATAACTTCGCCCAACCAATCACTTCGTTCTTGGGGGCTTAGTTAATCTCTCCGCCTCCTAAACAAATATCATCTTGATACAAAACCGCTGATTGCCCAGGGGTAATTGCTCGAACCGGTTGCTCGAATTTTATCTGTACATTTCCGTCGTCCAACACCGTAATATCAGCCATTGAGCCTTTGTCTCGATACCGAGTTTTAACGAGGGCGGTAAAGTTTTTAGTCGTTGGTTTCCCCAAAATCCAATGCATATTTACCGTTTGCAACGAATCGCCTAACAAAAAATTTTCGTTTTGTGAGACCAGTAAATCGTTATTGGCAAAATCTTTTTCAATTACATACCATTTTCCTTCCGGAAAATCCCGCAAACCACCAATCCCCAAAGTTTTACTTTGTCCAATCGTATAAAACGACAAGCCTATATGCGTCCCAATTTCTTTTTTCGTTTCCAAATCACGGATTTTTCCTGGATTTTTGGCTAAATACTGGTTCAAAAATTTCCCATAATTTTTTGCTCCCACAAAGCAAATCCCCGTTGAATCTTTTTTATCAGCCGTTACAAACCCATGCTCTTTCGCAATGGCTCTGATTTCGGGTTTCGTTAAATCGGCCAGCGGAAACAATGTTTTTGATAATTGATATTGATTTAATTGGTGCAAAAAATATGTTTGGTCTTTGTTAGCATCTTTGGGCAAACACAATTCTCGCAAGCCATTTTTATTGGTTCGCACTCGAGCGTAATGGCCGGTCGCAATAAAATCAGCCCCAATCGATTCGGCGTATTTTAAAAACGGCCCAAATTTAACATACTTATTACATAAAATATCTGGATTCGGCGTACGACCGGCTTTGTTTTCTTTCAAAAAATATTCAAACACATCGTCCCAGTACTCTTTGGCATAATTAACCGCTTCAAACGGAATCCCTATTTTTTGTGCCACCATTAAGGCATCTGAGGCATCTTGCGTAGCCGTACAATCAGGTCCACCTTCGTCCCAATTCTTCATAAACACGCCAATCACTTCGTGTCCTTGATCGACCAAAAGTTTTGCTGTCACGCTACTATCCACTCCGCCCGATAAACCAACTACAATTTTTTTCTTTTCCATTTTTATCACGCCCAACATACTAAAAAAGTATAAATTTAACCAATATTTTTTGGAATTTATCACCATTTTTGACACAATAAAAACAATGAAAAATCAAACTTTTTGCCCTCCAAACACCGACGGAATTATTATTTCTGATCCCTTAAATATTTTTTATTTAACAGGATTTATGGGCAGTTTTGGCATAGTGTTACTAAAAAAATCAGGACAAAAAATATTAGTAACCGATGGCAGATACAAATTAACAGCGCAAGAATTAAGCGCCAAAAAACAGTTTCATTTTGTGTTATTTGATGAACATTTTAACACTCGTTTTGCCCCCACCTTGCGTGGCACTTGGGGCATAGAAGACACCATAACCTTACGCACCCAAACCCAATACCAACAATGGTTTTGTAATGCCGATTTAGTAGTACAAAAAAACTTTATCGAACAGCAACGACGCACCAAAACCACCTTTGAAATTGAGTCGACCCAAGCGGCCGCCACCCATACCGATGAATGCATAAAAAAACTCCTCCCATGTTTAAAAGTGGGCGTAACCGAAGCCGAAATTTCGAACATTTTACGAAACTTATTAGAACAAACCGGCGAAAAAGAGTCGTTTGAAAACATCATTGCCTTTGGCGAAAATTCAGCCAAACCACATCACGAACCAGGTCTAAAAAAGTTAGCAAGGAATATGCCCGTGCTAATTGATTGTGGGTCTCGAGTAAACGGATATTGCAGTGATATGACCCGAAATTTTTGGTTTGGAGACACCATCTCAAGCGAATACGAAAACGCTTACCAAACGCTGTTTCGAATACAAAGCACCGCAAATGAAAAGTTTGTTAGTCAAACCCCAGTTAAAGGCATTGCCTTGTTTGTGCGAGCAGAATTAGGGGCAAAAAATGAATTCTTTATTCACAGCCTCGGGCACGGAACTGGATTAAATGTGCACGAAGCCCCAAGCATATCAAAAAAATCAACCGAAGTACTACAAACCAACGATATTGTTACCAACGAACCTGGATTATATTTTGACGGAAAATTTGGAATACGCATTGAAGACCAGTTAGTCGTAAAAGAAGCATTCAACGAAAACAATGTTTTGACACGATTTAGCAAGGAGTTGATAAAAATTTAAGAATAAGAGAGAATATAATTAATTTATTTTTTAAAATATAAATATGAATCAAAATTCACCCGAAAAACCGAGTGCGATTAAATATCCAACCAACGCAAAACCAAAAGAAAAAGCCGTGACCAACGCACCAAATACCCAAAATCAAGTTTCTTTTACTGGATTTTGGAAAAGAGTGGTTATTGCTAATATTGACGCCTTATTTTTACTTTTACTCGGCTTCATTCATCCGCAAATGCCAATATTGGGTCTTTTGGTTCTGTTTGGCCTTTACTTTTGGAAGGGACAAACCATTGGAGACTTAGTAATGCAAACCAAGTTAGTAGACAAAGAGACTGGACAAAAACCAAATATCGGACAACTTAGCGGACGGTATTTTGCTAAACTTCTATCATATTTAGGGCTTGGTATTGGGTTTTATTGTGCTGGATGGCGGAAAGAAAAAAACGCGTGGCACGATTCTTTGTCAGGAACCCGATACATTGAAACAAAATCTTACAACGGCCTTTTTACCTGGCTCGGAAACTTGCTTCTACCAATTTTAATTGGTTGGATTGGGTACACACAAGTAGCAAGCGTTGTTTCATTTTTTACAGAACAATTTATCAACTCTGCCAACACGTTTGAAACAGAATTAAATACCGAAATAAAAAAACGAGAAACCTCTTTTGAGAAACAAAACGAAACAGAAAAAAAAGATACTACAACTGATACCGATACGCCCGAAAATAAAGCAGCCCTAAAATTGGGGGAAGCCATAGAACTGGTTGTATTAAAAGAAATCAAAGAAGCTACCAATACAATTAAAAAAGAAGGTTTGAAAATAGATTCAAACCCAACCGTCGACACACCAACAGAAAGCACTGAAACACCAAAATCTGTTGAGAATCAACCAGCGAATAAAACAAAAAAAACAACCATTCCAACCACAATAGAGACAAAACCGCAACCGAAGAACGAAGAAGATTTAAAGAAACCAGAAAGAATTGGTGGATTCTTAAGCCGATATTTCACCAATTCAAAATATGTGTATTACAAATTTTGGGGAGAACCAACAAGAGAAGATGTACTCAAAGGCGCTGATGTAAAAACATTTGAATTTATAGCTGCTACCAATACATTAGGTCCTTGGGCGAAAGATGCGAACAAAGTATTCTACGATGGACAAATTATTCCCAACGCTGACCCAGCCTCTTTTATTATCTTAAAAAAAGACGGAGAATTTACCCCTTGGAGCAAGGATAAAAATAATGTATTTTTTGAAGATGGAGTTGTTAATAGTGCTGACCTAAATAGTTTTAAGCCTTTAAGTGGAAAATTCCGAAAAAACAACTGGGGAAAAGATAATACGTCCGTATATCACAAAGGAGTTAAGCACAACGAAATTGACTCACAAACGTTTGTAATAAAAGACGAATACGCGGAAGACAAAAATAATAAATACGAACATTGGTCTGGACGTATTAAAAAATAAATTTCAGAACCAATTATTAAACAAAAAACCGCTTTCTAGCGGTTTTTTTTATTTCTTATCGTCGTTTATCTCGTCTGTTTCGACCTCCTCCACTGTGACGATCGTTTCTTCCGCCCGAACGTCTTCGATCATTACTTCTTCTATCACTATTTCGTCCCCCGCGGAATCCCCCCGAACGATTCCCGTTTCGTCGTCGGTCTCCGCCTCGGTTGCCACCACCAGATTTCCGTGGTTTCGCCGCTGGTCGTTTGCTTTCGTCTTCAATATAACTTACCAACAATGGTTCGCCGCGGTGTTGAAATTCAGTCTCTAACAATACTGGTACAAAATCTGGTTCAATTTCAAAATATGAAACTTTTCCTTGCACAGACACATCACCAATATCGGCTTGTTTAAATTCTGGTTTTTTCCCAATCATTCGCACTAATTGAGCCGCCCCAATACCCGCATCTGAACCAATATTTATCGCCATAATGGCGTATTCATGTTTGGGTCGTTTTGGTTTGTTCGCCTTCGTCACATTCGCATTCAAATCAGGCGCGTTTTGGTAATATTTCATAAACCGATTTAATTCTTCGGCCACTAAGTGCTGAATCAATTCCTCTTTCGTCATATCACCCAATTCGGCGTATACGCGTTCCATAAACGGTTTGATTTGTTCAATATCTACCGCAAGGTTTTTAATTTTTTCAATCGTGTGAAATAATTTTCGTTCACAAATTGGCTCTGCAGTTGGAATCAATTTATCTTCAAATTTTGCCCCGACTAATTTTTCTAGCATGGCTCGTTTTCGCCCGTCTCGCATATGCATTAAACAAATCGACACGCCTTTTTCTCCCGCTCGTCCGGTTCGACCACTTCGGTGAATATACACTTCGGCTTCGTCTGGTAATTGATAGTTAATTACGTGCGTTAATTCTTTTACATCTACGCCTCGAGCGGCTACATCAGTTGCCACTAACAACTGTAATTGTCCACGACGAAACGCATTCATCACACGGTCTCGTTGTGCTTGCGACAAGTCTCCATAAATAGCGTCCGCATTGTATCCATCTTCCATCAACTTATCAGCCACTTCTTTGGTTTCTCGTTGCGTTCGACAAAACACAATCCCGTAAATATCTGGATGAAAATCAACAATTCGTTTTAAAGCCGCATAACGATCTTTGGCGTGTACCGTGTAAGCCACGTGAGCAACATTTTTGTTTCCAATACTTTTCCGTGCCACTTTAATTTCTAATGGTTTATGCATATATTTTTCAATAATCCGCTCCATTCCGTTTGGCATGGTCGCCGAAAACAACAAAGTTTGTCTGTCTTTATTGGCGTGCTCTAAAATTACATCTAGTTCTTCCTGAAACCCCATAGACAACATTTCGTCGGCTTCATCAAGAATCAAATAATCTATTTTTTGTAACTTCAAATGCTTTCGTTTTTGCATATCAGTTACTCGACCAGGCGTTCCTACCACAATTTGTGCTCCTTTATTTAACTGTCGGGCTTGCGTTTCGATAGAAGCTCCACCGTACACCGATACCACTTTTAAGTCGGGCAAATATTTGGTAAACGATTGAATGGCGTTCGTAATTTGAATACACAATTCTCGTGTTGGACACAAAATAATAGCCTGCGTATGTTTTTGCGAAATATCAACTTTTTGAATAACCGGCAACGAAAAAGCGGCTGTTTTTCCGGTCCCAGTTTGAGCAAAAGCTAACAAATCTTGGTTTGATTCCAGTAATTGTGGAATCGATTTTTCCTGAATAGGGGTTGGGGTTTCAAACCCTAAATCGTTCAGTGCATGCTGAACTTCGTTCGATAAATTGAAATCTGAAAATTTCATAGTGTGTTATACGTGAGTCGACCGACTCAATAAGGAAAGGCGTTAATCGCCTAATATAATGGCGGGAAAATTGATAAGGCCGCTATCACCTTTCCCTAAGAAAAAAGACCCGCCTCTTCGCGAGTCCTTTGTTAATCTTTCTATTTTTGCTTAGTACCGTGCCAAGTGAGCAAACGCTTTATTGGCTTGTGCGGCTCGTTGTGCTTCGGTCTTTTTCCCGAAAGCTGAACCTTGTTCTGTGGCAGCATCCATCAATTCTGATGCCAACCGTTTAAACATTGGTTGTCCTTTTTTGGCTCGAGCTCCAGCCAAAATCCATCGAATAGGCAATGACAATTGTCGTTTAGTCGTTACTTCGATTGGAATTTGGTACACTGACCCCCCAATTCGTTTTGGTCGTACTTCCATAGATGGAGTTACGTTTTTAATCGCTTTTTCAAAAGTTTTTAGCACATCGTCTGCTCCTCGTCGGTGCATTTCTTCGAAACAATCTTTCAAGATTCGTCGGGCTAATTCTTTTTTTCCTCCTTTCATAATTCCATTTACAAATTTTGATTGCAATGGATCATCCAAAGAGAATGGATTTACAAATTTCTTTGCTTTTGGAGCTTTTTTTTCTGCTCCTGCCGAATTTTTAGAGGCGACTTCTGCGGCCGCTACTTTTGTTTCTTTTGCCATCGTAGGTCAAAGGTAATTAAATACGCAGAGAAAATAAGAATTTATCAGTGTTTGTCAACTTTTACGCTACCAAGTTTAAATAACATGCTTCGCAGAGAATTCGTCTGTCATATTTGGTTGGCCAAGAAGTTTGAATAGACTTCTGACATTTTCCACAAGTACCGTCTCTAAGTTCTCCATCAAACGGCAACCAACGGAAGTTTTCTTGGATGCGAGCCATATAAAAACTATGTGGCAATGGTACTTTTAACTTTTTGGCAAAAGTAATATCGTGCTTGGTTATTTGGAACGGTCGTCGATACGATTCATCCCAAAATATTTGCTGTAATAACCACTCGGTTCTTTCTTCCGTTAATTCGTCTACCGTGTCTGGTATTTCGGTAATTTCCGCCGTTTTTACAGGTTCTCGGTGTAATGGTTCACAAGTTCTAAAGCCGAGTGTTTCTTGTTCGGAATTGGATAACGGCCAGTAAAACGAACTCCAACTTTCGTTGTATGGATTGGGCGCAAAATGACCAGGAAAGAATTGTCCCCATTCGCCCGCTTGTTTCATATGAGCGATAATTTTATCTTTGAGCGCAAAATATTCATCTTCAGAATACGGTTTATTAAATATACAATATTTTTTCCCTACTAATCCACAACACCCAAAACAATTCTCACACTGAAAACAATAAGCACAATAATCTATAAATTGGCACTCGGTACACGCAAAAGAAAAGAAATTATCATAGGTCGAAAACTGACAAGTTGTTGAATAATAATTTCGTTCTCCAATGGTACAACCAATCGTATCTAAATAATGGCTGCTTTCATAAGCTCTGATGGCATTTACTGAATCAGTAATTTGTTGGCTAAAATAAATATTTTCAGCCTTATTATTTTCAGATTGATAGTTTCCCGTACAATCTTCTGACTTATCTATACTTTGGGCTCGATGAAAGGCTAAATTTGTCATCATATCGGCAAAAAATTTTTTGGCTTTAGTATATGATTTTTGGGAAGATAAATTCCAAGCCGCTATTTTGGTTTCGTATTCACTTTGGGTTAATTGTTTATTCCCGAAGCAATATTGTTTGTTTCGCAGGTTAAAACAAAACATACAATCGGTACAATTCCGACAATCATACAAAAACGCTGAATTTTGCACCTTCCGACAATTTAATACGTACTTGGAATCAAAACAATCGTAGCAATTTATATCATCGTTACATAACTCACTATTAATAGAAAAAATTGAGCCCTGAGAATCACGAACGAGTGAACGATAACAGTATTGAGCATCTTCTGATTTGTAAATAGAATGTGCTAAATAACAATTTTTAGAGTACCAACAATCATCCGTATACTCACAGTTTTCATTTTTATTTCCGGTGCGATGAGGAATTGGACACTGTTTAAATAATGCCCACGCTTGGTCAAAAAATGGTTGGGTAAAATCAAAATCAGCTTGTGATGGATTATTTTCTTCTAACCAAACACTTCTCTGCCATACAGGATACTCACATTCAGGACGAAAAATAGAAATGATAGGTTTTCCTGTTCTATCACATTTTCTACTATGTAGATTCCAATGTGGCCAAAACGATCCTAACTGTCGGAACCGATATTTTGGCTTTATCATTGGCAATGAAGCACCAAAGCCAAATTTCGCTCTTAGTTCTTGTTCTAAATCTGATACTTCAAAGGTTTCTCCCGATAACGCACACTTTACTTTGTTCATCAAAGAAATAATAACACAGAAAAAAATTTTTCTAAAAAAAATATCCACCAACTGGGCGGATACTTCTTTTATTATCACATGTATTAATTCCTAATTTTTTGGTTTTTTCGCTCCGTATTTTGATCGTCCTTGTCGTCGAGCCGAAACTCCATCTGTATCCAATACTCCTCGTACAATGTGATATCGTACCCCAACCAAATCTTTCACTCGTCCACCTCGCAACAACACCACGCTGTGTTCTTGCAAATTGTGTCCTTCTCCCATGATGTAAGCATTCACTTCCATTCCGTTCGTCAATCGAACTTTTGCAATTTTTCGCAAAGCCGAATTCGGTTTTTTTGGCGAAACGGTAGTAACTTTTGTACAAACCCCTCGTTTTTGTGGTGAGTTTAATTTTCGTGCTCGATTCTTCAAGCTGTTGAACAATACGCCCATAGCTGGAGATTTAGATTTTCGAGTCTTGTCCTTTCGTGACTTTCGAATTAATTGATTAATTGTTGGCATGTTATTTTTTTGTGATAATAAGGTAATACTCTTTTTTTATTCGGCTGTTTTGTAATGATTTTTTATTCACTTGTCAAATTTTCTTCTACTTCCTCCTCTAATTCTGGTTCTGGTAAATCTTCAAATACATATTCATAATCATTTGATTCTTCATATCCGGTTCCGGCTGGAATCAATCGACCGATAATTACATTTTCTTTTAATCCTTCTAATGAGTCTGGTCGTTTTTCTGATGAAGCGTTTACGAGCACTCGGATTGTTTCTTGGAATGAAGCCGCTGACAACCAAGAATCCGTCCACAACGAAATTCGAGTCAATCCAAGGAGTAATTGTTCAAACAACACTGGTTTTTTCCCTTCGGCAATAAGTTTTTCGTTTGCTTTTCGAACCCGAACAATATCTTTGGTTTCTCCTGACAACCAGTCTGAATCACCCGCATCTACAATTCGTACTTTTGACGTCATTTGACGTACAATCACTTCAATATGTCGTTCATTCACATCTTGCCCTTGAGAAGCATAAATTTGAAGCACGCCTTTCAAAATATATTCTTGCACTTTCGCTACAGACGTTAATTCCATTAATTCTCGCAAGTCAACGTGTCCAGCTACCAATGGCGTTCCTACTTCTACAAATTGACCATCTTTTACTTTCAATACTTTCCGGTTTGGCACGGTGTACGTTCGTTTGGCTGGTACTGATTCTTTCACCACAATTTTATCTGCTTCTACTCGCAACACTTTTCCTGAATTCAACGCTTTTATTTTTGCTTTTGACTCGGTTGAACGAGCAATAATTTGTTTTTCTTTAATGGCGTCCCCTTTCTTCACAGAAGCCTCCATGTTATATCCTAAATGATATTCATGTTCTTCGGCTTTGTCGGCTGACAACGTAATAACACTTTCGGTTCGACCTTTTTTAATTGAGACCGTTCCTGAAATTTCAGCCATCACCGCTGGATTTTTAGGTGATCGAGCTTCGAAAAGTTCTTCCACTCGGGTCAAACCTTGCGACATTGAGTCTCCTTCGGTGGCTACCCCTCCCATGTGGAAAGACCGCATAGTAAGTTGTGTCCCTGGTTCCCCAATTGATTGCGCCGCAATAATTCCAACCGGCGTTCCCATTTTTACTAATTTTTTGTTCCCCAAATCCATTCCATACGTTTTTTGACATACACCAGATTCGGTATTACTGAAGAACACAGAATGCACGGCCACTTCTTCAATATCTGCTTGCTTAATTTCATTCAAAACTTCTTCGTCAATCAACGTGTCTTTTTTTACAATAGTTTTTGAACCTTTTTTAATATCTTGTGCTGTAAACCGTCCGAAAATTCGTGAACCAAAATCAATTCCCATTTCGGTTGATTCAGCTTGAGTAATCACTCGGAATCCGGTTGGATTACTGTCAGCTTCTTTTACCACAATGTCTTGCACTGAATCTACCAAACGACGGGTTAAGTATCCGGCTTCGGCTGTTTTTAGGGCCGTATCAGATTTCCCTTTCCGTCCCGCATGCGTGGCATTAAAGTATTCCAAAATAGAGAATCCTCGTTTCAAGTTGGTTCGCACTGGCAATTCAATCGTTTTCCCAGCTGGATTTACCACCAACCCTTTCATTCCGGCAATTTGTGTTACTTGTCCCCAGTTCCCTCGGGCTCCAGAATTAATTTGGTAGAACACATCATTTTCATTCTCAAACTCAGCTACCATTTCGTTGGTAATATCGGTTTTTACGCGAGACCAAAGTTTAATAGTTGTTGTATATCGTTCTTCGTCAGTAATCAATCCTTGTCGGTATTGTTTGGTAATTTTATTTACAATTTCGTTGGCATCATCGATAATTTTATCTCGATTTGGAGCTTCATGGAAGTCAAACGCCGAAATAGTAATTCCTGATTTAGTTGCGTATTTAAACCCTAAATCTTTAATGTCATCGGCCAATTTAGCCGTAATATCTTCATCTTTTTCTGCAAATACTTCTGCCAACAAGTTGGCCAATTCTTTCTTTCCAAATGATTTATTTTGGAACGGCATTCCTTCCGGAATAATTCGATTAAAGAAGATTCGTCCAACGGTCGTTTCAATCACTTCTCCCTCAATTCGCACTTTTACTGGAGCTTGCAAGTGAACCAATTCTGATTCATATGCTTGCACCGCTTCATCCGCTGATACAAACCCTCGTCCCGTTCCTTGTTTTCCTTCAATCGATTGCGTCAAGAAGTAACATCCCAACACCATATCTTGCGAAGGTTCAATAATTGGTTCCCCTGAAGATGGTTTCAAAATATTTCTTCGAGCCGTCATCAAATGTTTCGCTTCGGCTTGTGCTTTCAAGCTCAACGGCAGATGCACCGCCATTTGATCCCCATCAAAATCGGCATTATACGCCGCACACACTAATGGGTGCAAATGAATCGCTTTTCCGGCTACTAATTTTGGTCGGAAAGCTTGAATCCCTAACCGGTGCAAGGTTGGAGCCCGATTCAAAAGCACATATTTATCTTGAATCACTTCATCCAGAATATCCCACACAATTCGGTCTCCTTCTTTGACTAATTTTTCAGCTGATCGTACATTGTAGGCTAATTCAAACTTAATCAATTGCGCAATCACAAATGGTTTGAACAATTCCATCATAACTTTTTTTGGCAACCCACATTCGTCCAATCGCAAATCTGGACCAACCACAATCACTGAACGACCAGAGTAATCCACTCGTTTCCCCAACAAATTTTGTCGGAATCGCCCTTGTTTTCCTTTCAACATATCTGAAAGTGATTTCAGTTTTCGTTTTTGTGCGTAATTCATTCCCGCTCGGGTGCTTCGAGACGAATTAGAAATCAAGATATCTACTGATTCTTGCAACATTCGTTTTTCATTTCGACAGATAATTTCTGGGGCTCCCAATTGAATCAATTTTTTCAATCGTCCATTTCGATTAATCACTCGTCGGTATAAATCATTCAAATCAGAAGTAGCAAATCGCCCTCCGTCTAATTGAACCATTGGACGCAAATCTGGTGAAATCACTGGAATGGCCGTCAAAATCATCCATTCTGGTTTCATATTGTTTCGAATAAACGAGTCAATAAGTTTCACTCGCTTAATAGATTTCTTTTGTTTTTGTCCACTTGTTTTTCGTACTTCTACTTCCAATTCTGCTTGCAATTTTTTCAAATCCAAACCTTGCACAATTTCTCGAATAGCATCCGCCCCAATTCCGGCTCGGAACACGTGTCCAAATTTCATTGAAACATCTCGATAATCTAATTCTGACAAGATTTTCCCCACTTCAATTTCTTTCAATTGATCTACTGAGTTTTGGAAGTTTTCTGAGATTTCTTCTAATTTTTGCACACATTCTGCTTCTAGGGCAGTTAAATCTTTTTCGGTCATAGCCCCGCTTTTAACGGCTCCTTTGGCAGCCGCCAAGCTTTGAGAATTTTCTGATTTAACTTTTTCTAGTAATTTTTTGTATTCTGATTCAAGCGCTTGCAACTCATCTTCTTTCGCTCGTTCGTCAATTTCAACCACAATGTATGCCGCAAAATACACCACTAATTCTAATTTTTTCACAGGCAAATCAAGCAATAATCCTAATTTTGAAGGCGTTGATCGTAAGAACCAAGGATGTGTTACTGGCACCGCCAATTTGATGTGTCCCATTCGTTCTCGTCGCACTTTTGAGTGAATCACTTCTACGCCACATTTTTCACAGACAATTCCTCGGTATCGGATTCGTTTATATTTTCCACACGCACATTCCCAATTTTTTACGGGACCAAAAATTCGTTCACAAAACAATCCATCGGCTTCTGGCTTTTGCGTTCGGTAATTAATGGTTTCTGGCTTTGTTACTTCTCCATGAGACCAGCTAACTACATCTTCTGGCGAAGCGATAGAAAGTACGATTGAAGAGAAATCTTGCTGATTGTGAATTTTTTTCGCGTTTTCAGACATGATGTATATAAAATTTTAAACAAAAAATCGGCGGGAAAACCTCCCTCCTCCAAACAACTATTTCACTAGTCGCACAGCGGATTTCTGCAATTTTTTCGCCGAAACATTCCGCCCGATGTTATTCAAAAAAGGCCAGCAGTCAAATTTTTCAACTAGTTTTCAAGCAGAGAAAAAACCCTATAATGCTTACAAAACATGAAAAATATACGATTATTATCTTTACTTGGATTTTTGGGGGGCACTTTTTTGCAACCATGGATTCAAGCTGATATTTCATTATTGGTTGGAATTCTGAGTCTCACAATCTTTGGTTTCATTTGGTTTCGAAAAATTCATCCATTGAAAAACGCCTGCGGAGTACTCGCCTTATTCGTGGGAGGATTGATTTATCCAACTTTTTTTCAAACCCCTCGTTTTCCACCAACACAATTAAAAAAAGAACTTTCGTACGAAGGCATCATCATTAGTGCCCCCGAAACAAAAAGTCGCCACCAACAAGTTATCACTAATTTAACGCACCCCACACAACAAACCGTACTCATTCAATTCCCACTAGAGACGCCGCTATTTTATGGACAAAAAATACAGTTTACGGGCGTTGCCAGCATTCCACCAAAATTTAATCGGTTCGATTACGCCAGATATCTCCAAAGGCTTAATATTAGTGCTATTGTTCGTGCCAAAAGCCATCCAAAGTTGCTCGCCACCAACCAAGCCTCCAGCTTCGTATTCTCCGCCCAAAAACTCCGCCATATTATTCAGTCGAACCTTGAAAAAATTTTCCCCAGTGACCAAGCCACTGTTGCGACCGGAATGCTCTTAGGAGTAAAAAAAAGCCTTTCAAAAACAGCCGACCAACAATTTAGAAACGCCGGACTCACCCACTTACTAGTTGTTTCAGGAGCTAATGTCAGCTTGATTATCGTGCTTGTTTCACTCGCCCTACAACCACTTGGAAGACCTATTACGTTTTTCGGTTCTATGGCAACCATTCTTTTTTTCATTGGCATGACAGGTGCCGATCCACCCATTATTCGAGCGAGTTTAATGGGCGGATTAATTGCCTTAGCGCCTCTGGTAGGAAGAATTCCTGATTATAAAATAACACTTGTTTTTTCAGCCGTACTAATTGCCCTCGTTAATCCCAAAATTGTCCAACAAGACATTGGCTTCTTCTTAAGTTTTGTGGCTACCGCGGGCATCATTTTAGGCAGCCCCATTTTTATGTTCTATTGGGAAAAACTCTTCCAACAGCGATTTTCTATACTTAAGAACATTTTAGCCGTCACCGTTTGTGCACAAATTTTTGTACTCCCTATCAGCGCCTACTTTTTTCAAAATTTCCCCTTGGGCGGATTTATAGCAAACATCGTAGCCGAACCAATCGTCCCCTTAATAACCATTGGAAGCCTTGGTATAAGTGTCCTCGGATTCCTCCCCACTATCATCGGTAAAATCATCGCCTTCCCCATTTACTTCTTTTTGAAAATCTTATTTCTTATCGCCGAGATTTTTTCACAAATACCGTCAATCAGCATCAATCAAACAATGTCTCAGATACTGATTATTCTCGAAGTCGTAATTATTTTACACCTCCTACTTTCAGAAAAAATTGAACGAACGTTTTATCTCAATGAATTTAAGTTGTGTTAACCCAATGACAATAACGATTCGTACTGCTCAGAAAACAAGAACAATTGTTTAAAGTATGATCGTTTTTCTTCTGGCAATGACTGAATTGATTGACCACCGCTCAAAACACGGTCTACTTGTACCGACACTTGTTTGTATACCGCATCTTCAATTTCTTCTTGCAGAGTTTGCGGCAATCGTTTTCGCATATAAAATGCCATACGAGCTAAACTCACATTCGGACCCGTAATGATTCTTGATAAACTCTGAACATACTCGGTCTTTCCGAGCTTCAGCAATGCAATCAGTATTTGTACTCGCAACACCCCCGTTTTACTTGGCAGTTTTTGCTCCAATTTTGGAATAAAGTCTTTTAATTTTAGTTCTCCGACCGCGTACACTCCAGAAATAATATGTTCTTCCATCAAATCATCAATCATATTGTGCAACAACGATCGCAGATAATCTTTGTTATGATAAAATTTCCAAATAGCGAGAATTACGTGCGACCGAATACGAGAACTTTCGTGTTCGAGTTTTGGCAGTAATTCATTTAAAATTTCAGGGTCATCAAACTGCATACAAGACCGCAAACAAATCGACAACAAATGCTCATCGCCCGACACCAACATATCTCGGAAGAAATCAACCGTTTTCGCATTTGAAATATGCTTAAACATATTCATCAACGCCAGTTTTTTTACGTGTGAGTGCTGCGTTAAGGTGAATAAATTTTGCCAAGTTTCGAACAGTTTATGTTCAGTAAACGCCTTTTTACGACAATACATTTTTAGTTTTTCGTCGGCATACAAAGCTTCTAGCACATGAATTTTAATTTCATCTGATTCGTTTTGGTTATTCAAAATATGCAAATACGCGTGTACCACCGACGAAACCTGTATTTCTTGCAAGGTGGCAATAATTTTTTGTCGCAAAATAGACGGCTGATTCTTTTGCAATAATATCTGAGACAAACTTTTCGCCACTTGTTCATCGCCTTGAAACGATTCTAACATTTCTAGCATATGAATTTTCTCTTCTACACTCTCGGCCGTTTGGAAATTTTCAAGCGTGAACTGGGCAAAATGACGATTCAAATACCATCCAATAAGCAACAACGTTACCACAAGCGCTAATAACCCCCAAGAAGCCGGCAACACAAACCAGATAATACCAGCCCCAAGCATACTTCCTAATGGCCAAATAATCCCATGCAACAGATGTCGTAATTTCTCACGAATTTTCTCGTTACAGGCATAAAAACTTATGTGATATGGAGAAGCAAACAATGAGTAGGTTCCGTGTTGAATTCCTTTCAAAATTTCAGCCGAACTTTTTCCAAAAAAGAACGACAGAACCCCCATCGCAAAGAAAGACAAATACGAAAGAATGGCTCCAAAAACCCCCAGTTTTTTCAGCAACCGTGGCGTCAAAAACAACTTGAAAAATAAGGCGATTAACCCCGTAATCAAAGCAAAGAACCCCAATTCGTGCGCTACAGTTTTCCCGGCCATACTTACCACTTTTTGTTCGAGTATTTGTGCTTTTTCAGCGATATCAAAAAGATTCGCCTGCAAAAAATCAAATGACCATGCATCTTGCACAATTACTTCATGATGAGTTTGAACCTCATGTAAAAATGAAATTTCTAAAACCGCAAATAGTGCCGCTTGCAACAACACCATTCCTACTACGCCACGAATGAAATTTCTTCTTAAAAATTGAGCCCCATCGATCACTGATAAGGAGTTTCGAATTCGAGGAATTTTATGTACAGAAAATTCTTTGATGGTTTGTACAAGTTGCGGTTCCCGTTTAATTAAAAATAATAATAATACAAGCGGAAACGCCCACCAATAAAACAACGACAACAAACTATTTGACAGTTGTAATACGATGAGCACAAACGCCGACCCCAACACCAATCCAATGGTTTCGGCCGTTTCAATAAACGGAATGGCTTTTTGTGCAATATGTGGTGTAAAAAACGATTCAATCTTTTTAAATAATCCCAATTGCAATTGAGGATAAATAAGTGATTTTGCCAATAAAGCTACCCCTAAAATAAACCCTAAATTATGTTGAAAAAACACTACCGACACACCAATAACCATCAACAAAACCCAAATAATTTTTTTCAAAAAATAATTCGTTTTCGTTTGTAAAAAATACTTTCGGGTCACCCACGACCCCAACATTATCAACAGCCCTTCGGCTATAAACAAAAAGGGAATATTTTTAACTCCAAAGATTTTTAAAAACAGGGTTGAGGTTAAAATCCATACAAATAAGAACCCCATTTGAAACAATAAAGAACAAGTCCACAAAAACCACACTCGGTTTCGTACGAGTTTTGGAAAATGCACCACTTGTTTTAAAGTATTCGAAATCATAACAAGTAATTATACCAGTTTTTTCAAAAAAAATCAAATGGAAAATATAAAATCATTTTTACACAGAAAATTAATAACTTATTAACTCCCCGTACTTGATACGGGGTCTTCCTTCTCACTTTTTGTCAATACTATGTTTAAAAATCACCCCTAACCCCTCTTTAAAATAAAAGAGGGAGTAAAAATAGAACACTTTTTATTTCTCTCCTTAAAGGAAAAACTAAGTGGGGTTATTTTTTACAACAGTTGTCACTCCGACTTGTTCGGAGTCCAAAAGTATTTATCGATTTAAACTGTTTTTGGATTCTGGGCTGCGTCAGAATGACACGAAAAAATATGGAAGAGATTCCGTGTCAAAGCACGGAAATTTATTGAACGCATTTGTATATTTCTATCATTCAATTATAATCGCGCCGATATGATACAAAATTTGGTGTTATTAACTGGAACGGACACGTTTCGACTGAAAGAACGAATCAATTTTTTTCGAACCAAATTTGCCGAAAAACACCCAGATGGAGAGATAATTTTTTTTGACGACAGTACCGAATTTCCCGACCTCGAAAATGCCGTTTTGACTCCCAATTTGTTTGGCGGAAAACGACTCATTTTTTGTGAGAATTTTTGGAATACGGATAAATTTCAAAAAGCTGAAAAAGTACAGTTTTTCGAACATCTACCAAATAACGCCGACACTGTTACCCTAATTGTATCTGAGCCAAAATTAGACAAACGCTTAAAAGGCTCAAAATTTTTATTAAAAAACGCCAAAACCGAAACCTTTGAACCGCTCCCCGAATACGAATTAGGACAATGGATTCAAAAAACAGCCAAACAACACGATGCGTTTATTTCGAATGCCAATGCCCAATTTTTACTTAACCGAGTAGGACCGGATTTATGGAATTTATCGCAAGAAATACAAAAACTTGCCACCGCCAACAACGGCGAAATAACCAAAGAATCGATTGAAACACAAACGATTGCTAACCCACAAAGCCAAATCTGGGGGTTTACCGAAGCCTTAAGCCAAAAAAACACGGCCTTGGCACTCCATCGTTTTCACGAATTATTACAGAGCGGACAAAGTCCACACGAAATTTTCCCAATGTTGTTACGTGAAACCAGAATTCACGCCCAAATCCGAGACGGAATTGACCGCCAACTCACCAGCCAACAAATTGCGATCGAAACCAAATTACATCCGTTTGTCGTAAAAAAAACGCATAAACTCACGCAAAAATTCTCGGCCGACCAAATAAAAACTATGTACGACGAACTATTTGCCATTGATAAAAAATTAAAAACGGGTGGTATTTATAGTTTTCAAGGTGATTACACCGAGTTTGAACTACTCATCGAAACCTTTATTATCAACACATGCCAAACTTAAATTTAATTTCGGTTCTTATTTTTGCGTTTGCAGGCGCTTGTTTTGGAAGTTTTGCCGGCGTAGTAATCGACCGACTTTTTGCCGATCAAGACGGAATATTCTGGGGTCGTTCGCGGTGCGAACATACCGGAAAATTACTCCAATGGTGGGAAATGATTCCGATTTTTTCCTATCTTGGACTCCGCGGAAAATCAGCCCACAGCGGGAAACCAATTCCATTTTGGTATTTAGCAATGGAACTAACGTTTGCCGTTGTTTTTGGGGCTTTTGCGCACCAATTTTTGCCCACTATTTTACAAGCCGAATACCTTACACCACTCCTAACGCTTGGAGCCTTATTTGCCGCCTTACTGCTATTTTTTTACGACGCTCGACATTTCTTGGTAGATCGCCGCATTTCCTTTCCAGCCATTGCCCTGGCTTTGGGCTGGGCTCTATTTAAAGAAAACACCATCGATTTATTGATTGGTGGAGCAATTGGATTTAGTTTTTATTTTGCCCAATGGAAAATATCCAACGGGAAATGGGTTGGTGCTGGCGACCAAGAACTCGGACTATTTATGGGCTTATTACTCGGCTGGAAAAGTTTACTCTGGGCATTACTACTCTCATATATTTTGGGGTCGATTATTGCCATTGGAATGATGGTTGGCAACCCCAAAGTCGGGCTTAAATCGGCTTTACCAATGGGCGCGTTTTTGATGCCAATTTTGATTTTATTTTTGTTGTATCCACAAAAAATTTGGGCGTTATACGACCAATATATGGCCTTAAATGACCACTTTTTACAAGCCCTATTTTAGCCTAACAATTGTTTCCGAATATCAGCCGCTTGCTGAGCCGATTGTCGTTTGTCAAAGTCTGATTTAAAGACTTTCAAGAATTTTTTCATTTCTACTTTGGCTTCTTTTTCCGAAAAGAATTCCCCGTATTTTTCAGCCATATACAATTTAAATCCAATCATTTTTTGTTGCTCCGCATCACTCAACACGGTTTCAAACTCTGGCCAAGCCCGAGTTACTTTTTGCGCTAACTCGGTGTGTAAAATTTCGGATAATCGTTGTGTTTTTTCGAGCGGGAAGATTGTTGGAAACAACTGCCAAAACCCTAAAAAACTTTCTTCTCGGGTCAGTAATATTTTGTTTTCAGGTACGAATTTTTCGGTTTGGTATTTTGTTTTTTTACTCGCAAAGTTTTCAAACTCGGTTTTGATAATGCCTTTGGCTCGCTGCATTTTTTTAGCCACCGCCTCAATGTAAAAATCAACTTCAACCGGTCGAGACACCAGCTTTAAATAGTAAAAAAAATAGTCTAAAAACTTCTTTTCGCCTTCAATTCCTTTATTTTTAAAAGTATGCCAAAACTTGTCCAAAAAAAAGTCTAGCGCCTTAACTGGTTGCCGTACTTTATTCCGTACGATTTCAGCATCTTGTTGCAAGGCCTCATCAATATCTTTGGCCGTTTCGAACGATATCACAAACGGATTCATTTCAAAGCGCAACGCCATTTCTACCCCTTTCATGGTGGCTTTTTTCCCGGCAGAATCAGAATCAAACGCAAACGCAATGTTTTTAGTAATACGACTCAAAATCCGCATATGGTCTTCGGTAAGCGATGTTCCACAAGTAGCCACCACATTCGTCAATCCTGCTTGGTGGGCGGAAATAACATCAAAATTTCCTTCTACCAAAACCGCCATATCCTGGTCTTTCATCGCTTTCCGAGCCCGATCGAGCCCAAATAAGATTGACGACTTATGATACAACGGATTTTCAGGTGAGTTTTTGTATTTGGCCTTCGATTTTCCGGTAATATCTCGCCCCGAAAAAGCAATCACTTTCCCGTTTCGAGCTTCGAATATTGGCACTAAAACCCGATCATTAAACCGATCTAGCAACGATTGGTCATTCGACACAAACGCCACCCCAGACTCAACAATAGCCGCTTGCTCAAACCCTTCTTTTCGCAAAAAATTGGCCACTCCATTTTTAGATTTTCCCCCAAACCCAATCCGCCACGCTTGAATGGTTTCATCGGTAATGCCCCGTTGGTACAGGTATTTTTTTACGGCTGGATTTTTACTTAATGCTGTTTCAAAAAACTTGGCGGCTGCTTCGTGCAAATCGTACTGATTTTGTTTTACTTCTTTTTTTTGCCCAAAGTTTTGCGATTCCATTTTCGGAACTTCCATTCCGACTTGCTGAGCCAATAATTCAACGGCCTCAAAAAACGAATAATTCTCAATTTTTTCAACAAACGAAATCACATCACCTCCTTCACTGGCACCAAAATCGTACCAGAGATTCTTTTCTGGATCGACAAAAAAACTTGGTGTACGCTCGTTCCGAAACGGACTCCGACCGCGCCAACTCTTGCCGGATTTTTTCAGCGAAGTGTATTTTCCGACCACTTCCCGAATATCCACGCGCGCCTTTAAATCTTCTAAAAATCTATCTTTCATAGTCGTTTTCTTTTTGACAGATTTACCCAGAAAAATCAAACAAAAAAAGCCGATTGAAGCAATCGGCTTTAAAAGAATAGAGGAACGAAACAGAAATTATTTCTTTTTCATTTCTTTTAAGATTTTTTCCAACAATTCTTCGGTAGTTGGTCCAGCTGGTGCGGCTGGAGCTTCTTCTTTTTTGGCTTGTAGTTTTTCGTACGCTTTTACAAATACAAAAATAGCCGCTCCAATAATTACAAAGTCAACAATTGTTTGCACAAACGCTCCGTAATTAAGCGTTACCGCGGCCACTTCTCCTTCCGCCGCTTTTAGTACAAATTTTAAGTCTTTAAAATCAACTCCACCAACTAATACACCAACGGCTGGCATAATAATATCGTTTACCAATGAGGTAACAATGGTTTTGAATGCCCCACCGATAATAAAGGCTACGGCTAAATCAACCACGTTTCCTTTCATCAAAAAGTTTTTAAAGTCTTTCAACATTTGTAATAAAAAATTAAATAAATACATCCGCAGTATCTCGTATTTTTAAAAAACTGTCAATTGGCTAGAATTTTACCAAGTTCTTAGTATTATTAAGATAATATGAAGATTGATTTTTCGGTAAACGAATCCACGGTCAAAAAATTTTCTACGGTGATACAAAGAACTGTTTTAGATTTTGCCGCAAAAGATATTGGGTTTTATAAACCCTGTGCCGAAGAACAAGCCATTAAAAACTTTGCTGCCGAAAACGCCGACCAATACAAAGCCTTTGTGGTGTTAGGCATTGGCGGATCAGCGCTTGGAACACGAGCCTTACGAGACGCTTTACAAACCGATTTTAGCAAAAAATTATTTATCTTAGACACACTTGATTCGCAAAGCATTTTAGAAGTAGAGTCGCAAATTGAGCTAGAAAAGACGCTCTTTATTACCATTAGTAAATCTGGTAGAACCATGGAGACGATGGCCTTATTTGATTATTTTTCATCAAAATTTCGCAAAAAAGATATTCCACTAAAACAAAACTTTGTGGCCATTACTGGTCCAACAGGACTTTTACATGATATTTGCGAAGCCGAAGATTTGCCACGGTTTTGGGTGCCAGAAAATGTTGGCGGACGGTTTAGTGTGTTAACCGCAGTGGGGTTACTTCCAGCCGCTCTGATAGGGATTGATATTGAAAAAATTCTGGACGGAGCTCAACAAATGGCTTCTCATTTACTTTGTCAGGATTTTGCAAAAAACCAACCGTTCCAGTTAGCCAGCCAAATGTTTACGCATTTTCAAAATGGACAAAAAACGGTCGTATTAATGCCCTACATTGCCAAACTCAAAACATTTACCGAATGGTTCGTGCAATTATTGGCCGAATCTACCGGAAAAAACAATGACGGATTAACGCCGATTCCCGCTTTAGGGCCGATTGACCAACACAGCCAACTGCAATTATTTTTGGACGGCCCAACCGACAAACAAGTTTGGTTTATAGGGCAATCGCACCGAGACTCACACATTACAACGCAAACACTTCACCATTACGATAAATTTTCGTACCTACGTGGGCACTCGTTTCAACACATTATTAACGCCCAATTACAAGCCACTGCCCAAAGTTTAACCGAGAAAGCCCGCCCGAACCATATCATTCAAATTGAAGCCTTGGATGAAACCACACTGGGAGCCTTAATTATATTGTTCGAAGGAGCCGTCGCCTTTTTGGGAGAATTTTTAGAGGTCAACGCTTTTAATCAACCCGCGGTTGAGCGAGGGAAGTTGTTAACGAAAGAAGTGTTGAGGGACTAAAACTCAGTCATTCCAAGCGAAGCGATGGAATCTACAACGACTTTCTACTTTAATAAGGCATTAGATTGCCAGGCAATTTTTTATAAAAATTTGCTCGCAATGACTAACATTTCTGTAACAAAAGAGATGTTAAAGGATTGCATTTGACAAATTACAAATTTAAACCTATAATAAAAGAAAATAACCCTTAAAACAATGGCATTAGAAGATTTTAAAATAACTAAAGAAGAACTGGATTTACTAGAAATAAAATCCATTATATTGACACCTGAAGATGCTATTAATTTAGCAAAAGATGGATACCAGCTAGCAGTTAAAACTCTTTTGAGTTCTAAAAAAACTCCCGCATTTTTCTTGGAAGACCCTTCTCCATTACCAGAAGAATTAGTCTTAGAACTACACAACAAAGATATTGACTCTGCTCTTTGTTCTTCACTTAACTATTTTAGAAGAATTGAACGAAATGAAATAGACAACGTCGATGTTCATTCTAAACACTTCAAACGATTACAAACTGCCAAAAATTTCTTCACAGAACACTATGAAAAATTCTCCCAAGACACTTCTATTAAGATGGGAATAGAAATCCCTGATCATGCTTATTCAGCATTTAAACTATTAACTCCATTAGTTGGTCCTGGAGAAATACACGAATTATTTGTTTCTTACCTTAATAATAATGACTCAAATAAATCGGAAGAAATTAGTCCATTTAATCCAACAAAAATACCGTTTTACGAAGAGTATTCTAAATAAAAAAAATCCGCCGTTGGCGGATTTTTTTATTCCCTGTTTTCTTATAACTTTACAAACAAAAGGATGGCACACAAATTTTTATTACGCTGCCACCAAGGTAATTTGTGGTTTTGGTTTTTGTCGCCAAATAAAAAATGAACAAATAAAGGTCACAAAGGCTAAAGCCGCCATCACCAAATTTTGAGTTTCTAATTCTGCCGGAGTTACAAAGGAACTACAGAAATACAAAGCTCCCAAAGAAAGAACCATTCCCCCGAGAGAAGCCCATTTTTTTGTTTGTGGAATAAAAACTCCCACAGCCATTAAAATTTCAATCACCGCCACTATAATTCTCATCACATCTTCACTCATTCCAAAAAACGTCATTTGAGTAAACAGAGCCGTGAAATACGCCGTGTCTACAAATTTCAAATATATAGCAACATACAGCAAAATAAGTGCCAGTACCGTTCGAGGAAGATATTTTATAAAAGTTTCTTTCATGAGGTAAAATATTAAAAAATTCGATTTTATCATAAACAACCCCGTAAATTTATCAAATTATAGATTTTAAAATGAGACAAAAAATCCTTACGAAAAGGATATAAATTGTCTTATTGGTGGGTCGGGTGAGGATCGAACTCACGGCCAACTGGTTAAGAGCCAGATGCTCTACCACTGAGCTACCGACCCAATCACGGAATTATTTTTAGTGAAAAAAAATCCTTATAAAGAAGGACCTTTGTTTTTGATTTTTGGTGGTGGGTTGGGGCAGGATCGAACTGCCGGCCAACTGGTTAAAAGCCAGATGCTCTACCACTGAGCTACCAACCCAAAGATGGTGGAGTTAAAGGGACTCGAACCCTTGACCCCCTGCGTGCAAGGCAGGTGCTCTAGCCATCTGAGCTATAACCCCATCTTCTGCCTTAGAAAAATCTTCCAAGAGTAGTACTTAAAAATGCTTGCGGTGTACCAGTAAGCCACATAATAGAAACCATACTCACGCCAATGCCAAATAATTTAACAAAGGTGTAGGTTCCACCACTTCCTATGTACCGTTCACACCAATCTATATCGCCAATATTTTGTACGATAATCTCAGCTTTTACGGTAATAAGTATTCCCAAGGGAATCCCTAACAGAGGAAAAATCATTTTCAAAAACAAAAAGAACTTTTAAAGCTTGACGATACTAATAATGACAAATTCTTTGTCAAAAAAGAATTGTATTTTTTTTGTATTTTTGATATAATAGTGAGAATTTATGCCTTATAAAGTACGTAATCATGAAGAAATTAATTGTTGTGAGTCTGTTAAGTTTTTCCCTCTTGTTTAATGGAAATGAAATATTCGCAACGGGCGGACAACTAAATTATGAGAGTACCAGTGCTACGGGAAAAAGTTTCGGAACGACTGGAAATACCGATTCTATGTTTAATAACATGCAAAAAACTAACGATGATTTATTTGAAAAAACTGAGTTTTACAAAAAGGATGATAAGGAAAAAGTTGAATATTTTAAAAACAAACTAAAAGAATCACAAAAAAATACAGAAGCATTCAACACAAACTTCTATGAAAAAAATAATGATGAAAAATATAAGGATTATAAAGAATATAGAAAAAACAAAGTTGAACCAAAAGAGGAGTCTAGAAAAAAGTTCTTATTAATTCGTTTTGTGGGACTAAATAAACAAACCATAAATAAAATAGCAATCAATCAAATTGATTCACTAGAACGAGATAAGAAAATAGGAGAAAAAATAACCGTAAACAATAGTTATTCGTACCAAGGAAAAGAAAATGTTTTGGGAAAATGGATAAAGACAGATATTAATGTCCCCGCTGGAGATAATGCAATTTGGATAAAAATAGAAGACTTAGAAAAAAAAGATGAGAATAAAGTGTTGCTAAAAATTACGCATCCAGCTTATTACCAAAAGATAATTGATACAGCAAAAGAATTAAAAAAAACAATGCCTGAAGTAACAGTAAACTTAATTCCCAAAGACGCATCAAACACTGGGAACAAAAGTCCTCACCTAACTTTAGGCGAAGCCGGATATGACCCCATTTTAAAAGATAACCTCATCCATCGTGCTGGAGATGGATTTACTGGATTCGACGATAAACATTCAGTGGGAAACGAAGATAAAATTTTAAAAAGCTTTTTCAGCAAAAAAGGCAGTGGTATTATGGTAACCGTTTTACGCGTTTTAGGAACCATCGGAATCCTTTATTTGTTGATTGGCGGAATTCGTTATATTTTTACCAATGGAGACGAAGAAAGTGCCGAAAAAGCCAAAAATCAAATTGTGTGGGCGTTAGTGGGATTAATAATCCTTTCATTAGCTGAATTTATTGGGTTTGAATTTATTAATCCATATGAGAAAGATATATTAGGAACCAATGAGGTGGTCAATAGTTTGAAAGATAAAGTTGAACAAATCATTCGCGTATTAGAGTACGCCGTGGGAGGATTATTCTTGGTAAATGGTTCAATTAGTGCCTATGATTTAATTACCTCTCGTGGACAAGACGAAAACTTAGATAATGAAAAGAATTTTGTTCAAACATTTATTTGGGGAGCCGGATTTATTTTATTCGCCGAGGTAATTGTGCGAATTGTTGCCAGCGATATTAGTCGATCAGAACAAATAAATATGCTTTCTGGTGAAATTGGCGGGATTATAAACTTCATCTTGACTTTCTTTGCTGGGGCTTCCGCTTTGATGTTGATTATTTCCGCCTTGTACTATGTTGTTTCTCTGGGTGATGACGAACGAGTCTCAAGTGCCAAAAATATGATTCGAAATTCCGCCATTGCCTTTGTAATTGCCTTCTCTAGTTATGTATTAGCTCAATTTATGATTGTATAATGAAAAAATTTTACGGAGCGGTTTTGTCAATTTTATGTTTGTGTTTCATGCCCACGGTTCAGGCCGTAAATGAGGGGGGCGACCTTCCTGCTTGCCCAACGCGGATTAAACCTTGTAAAACGTTAGGTATTTTTAAGCGATCTTCTGAATTTCGTCGCTATCAAGCCACCGCTTTGAAAATGTGTGGACGTTCACACCGAGCATTATCGGCTTTAGAAAGCATAAATACTGATTTATCAGAAGCCGAAAAATCAAGCATCAATAAAGAATTAAAACAAAAATTCATCTTTGGCGTTACCATTTTTAATAATACGGTTGACGGTTGTAAGAAAAAGAAATTCGAACAATCCGCGCAAGTTTTTGAAACGATTTATGACGATATTGAGCACTTTGTGATTGCCAAAATAAATCGTTCTAATTCAACAGCTACCACAAAAACATTAAAGGACAAATTTATCGCTGGCATTGGAGATGACGAACCATTAAAACAACGATTTCAGGGGAAATTATCTTCGAGTCAATTTTCTTCTATTCCCTCATCTAAAAACATTTTCTCTTCTGGCGATGGAGAAATATTAGGTCACAAGTCTAGGCTAAAAGATTATACTGGAAAAGGAGAAACGGGAAATGACCAACTGCGAAGCACACTAAATAATTTGTTTGCGGGCGTAAAAAAACTACTCATTCCTATTAGTATTTTCCTCATCGTTTTTGCGGGCGTACAATTATTTATGATAAGCCGTGATAGCGTGTCGGAGGAAATTCCCAAAAAACGAAACCAAATTTTCAATATCATTATTGGGTGGACTGTCTTCTCCCTAGCCTTTACGGTCGTAGATTTTGTTATTTTTGGAAACGGAAAAGAAGACTTTATTTTCCGAGATTCATTTGAGGGAAGTGAGTATCAAATAAATACGGAACGTTCACTAGAATTTGCACGTCGAATCTTTGGTGAACTGGAAGGAATCGTTGATTTCCTCCTAACATTGTTCGTTATCGTCTCTATTCTCTTCCTTATTATTAGTTGTATTCGACTCATTTTTGGTGACGATGAAAGTTATGAAGCAACAAAAAAACAAGTCATGCAAAGTATTATTGCTTCTGTTGTAGCTATTTCGCTAAAACCATTATTAGCCCTCTTCTACCAAAATGGACAAATCGTCAAACCAAATGCAACTTCGGTCATTGAGTTTGCCCTCAAATGGGCGGACTATGTCTTAGGATTTATTGGCCTCATGGCGACCCTGTCACTCATTTATGGCGGTATAAGACTAATTATTGATTATGGAAACGGAGAAGCCATGGAAGAAGCTAAGAAAATTATTCAGTACTCCGTTATTGGAATCGTATTAGCATTCTCAGCTTGGACGATTGTAAACTTCTTTGCTACGCCTGGCGACCAAATTAGTGCCTTTGTTTTAGGGTTTGCATAAAGAAATTTTAGTTTTCTCGCTGTCTCAGATGTGGCCAAGCTCCATAGATCATGGCTTTGGCCCATTTCGCATTTTCTCGCCCATCAAGACACGTAACCGTTTGCAAAGTTTCAAAATCGGCCGTTCTTCGGGCTAAAGCCGCCGAAACTTGGGGCGTAGTCCAAACCTCCCAAAAGTTTTGGTTTGATTGTTTCATTACGGCTTCAATTTTTTCTAACAATGGGTGTGGTGCCGAAAACGGAATCCGATGCAGAATTAAATGCTGAAAATCATATTGATCTAGATTCTTATCGGATATTTTTTGCAGTAATAACAAAATGTTTTTTTGATTCTTCATCATTTGAAACATTTTCCCCTGTCCGCCTTTAACCCGTTCTCCAAATATTTGTATGTCCGTATCAGACAAACTTTCCGACAACTTATTGTAGGTATTTCGAAGGGTTTCAAGACTAGAAAATGAAGTCACCACATTGGTCGAATCATTTATTTCCGCACGGGCAATTTGATCTATTTTCTGAGCACAATAAGCATTATATTCTGGCGAACGATTTGAAATTAAATCGGTCGGAACTTCCCAAGAAAAATCGGGCAACAAATGTTCAAATTCAAATTCTTCCGCTTGAGAAATTCCCAAAAATACTCGGAAAAAAGCCAACGATTCACTCGGCGTGTGTCGATGAAATAACAACGTTTTAAACGCACTTAATTTCTCTTTCAAGGCTCGCCAATCTTCTGGATGCCAACTCTCAAACACTAAGTCTCCGTTTTGTGGATAATACGTTAACCATCTCACTTCTTTGGGTTGCGGATTCGTCAACAGTTCTAACAATGGTTGATCAGACGAATCTAAAAACTGAGTGGCACTATCTGCAAAATCTGCAAACTTATCAGAGTCTTTTAACAAAATTTTTGTTGGAAACGGAGAAATTTCATGCCCTGTTTTTTCACGAATAACTTCTTGGCAAAAATTCGAAACCCAAAAGTGAGCAGGCGCCGAAATTTTTTCATCAGTATGATTCAGATATTTCAGTAACGAAAATCGCTTCGTTGGAGCATGCAATAAAGATTCCCCAAACAATTCTCCTTCATCAATAATGAGGGTTCGATCCGTAAAAACTGGTAAATCAATAAAACGCAAAAAAGCGGAGGGCGTAATTACTAAGACCCGCTCGTCCATTCGCTCTTGAATGATTTGGCTAAACAACTCTGATTCGACCGACAGCAAACACACCTGATTCCACAAATCGTATTGGTGGAGAAATAAATCAAAGAAATTTTTTCCACGGTAACCCAAAAATTGTCGCCACGCCACCTGAATAGCAAAAGTAATATCAATACTTTTCTCAAATGTTTGATTTAAATACTCAGAAAATCTCTGTGGGGCTAAAATAACTTCTGGCGTTGGAACAAACGATTCTCCCGAAAATCTATCGAGCCGCTCAGTCACAATAACCGACTTTGGATAAGCATAGGCTAGGTTTTTTTGTAATTCGGCTGTTTTTCGGGTTGTCCCCGCTCGAAGCAAATTGTGTTGGGCGGAAAAACTCTTTATATCAATCGTTTGGGTTGGCGTTTCGCGCGGAGTATTTTTTTTAGTTGGTACAGATTTCGTACTAGTTGATGCCAGTAACACCGCTCCTTCTTTCCACCAACTATTTTTTTCAATAATGGGTCTAATTTGTGCTAAAAATTCCGGACTAAGTGTTTCGATTTGCTCTACCAAAAAATCGTAAATCTCGATATTTACTTCTACATCACTCATGGCTCGATGAGCGTTTTCGTGTTTAAATCCATATTTCTGAGCCAAAATTTCCAAAGCATAACTTTCTTCTTGCAATAACACAATTCTGGCTAACTCATGGGTGTCAATCCGTCCGTTTTGTTTTACTGGTACTCCATAGGCTTCTAAAAAATTGATATCAAAATCAATATTGTGTCCAACAATAACCGCATCTCCAATTTTGGTTGTAATCTCGTCTTTAAACGTGTCTAATGGTTTAGCCTCTGTATCTAAATCGTGTTGCGAAATGCCTGTCAACTCCGATACAAAATCATTTAACGGCGATTTTTCGGGCTGAATTAATTGGTCAAAACGAGACTCTTCTTGTCCGTTTTGGTCTAATACTACGAATGAGAGTTCTATAATTGAATCTTTCTGTGGATCAAACCCCGTGGTTTCTAAATCTAAAAAACAAAGCCGTTGCGTGTATTTGGTCATATCAATTCTATTGTACAAATTTTTTAGTATAATTCATTATTTAAAATATTGACATTTTAATTCATTATTTTATATATAAAACATGGAAAATCTAGAAAATAACACAGAAATTGTTTCACCAGTAGACCATTTTTTTACATATTTGAATGAAAAGTCCCCAGAAGAAGCAATTCTATTAAAAGATTATTATGACAACCCTGATAAATTACAACCTCTAAAAAATAACATTGTTAATAGATACCGAAATAACATTGACCTATTTAGCCAAAACTTCTTTCTCTTGGAAGAAATATTTGAAAACTATCTCTTAAAAAATAGAGACACAAATAATGAAAACACGAACAAACTTTTGATTGACTGGAAAGAGTTCTTACAGAGTCACATCATTGGCATGGCAAGACTATGGTCTGATTTATTAATACATTTAAAAACAGAATCTTGCACCACCTACTTTACCAGCATCCCCATAGAAATTGGAAGGGTGTCTGATGAAACGAAGCGGAGCGTAAAAGAGGCTATTTCGAAGAAGAATGTTCCTAAAAACTTAAAACAATATTACAAAGAAACCGAAAATAGACTCTATCTTCCTTTTGTTATTGAAGTTGATAGATTCTTAACATTAACAGAATCATTCCAAGATTTTTTGAAAGAAATAATAAATCTTTTGAAGAATGGTCGTCGATTCGAACCACAAATAGCCAAACGATTTAACGAGAACATCGACCTAATCGTCAGACCAATTCCAACCGAAACAACCGAATCTTGCATTCGAATTAATGGAAAAGAATCATTTTCTGATTTCAGTTTAAGGGTGGACCTTTCAAAGAAATTTGGCAAAGTTCAATTCGACTTTGGAAGCATTCATATTCCATTTTTAGTTCAATCATTACTTACCTACACAAACAATTACAAGTCCAAAGAAAACAATTTTGGAACACAAAAGTTTGAAGATAGAGGGTTAATGTTTAGCGTTCTAGCTTCTGTTCTTTCCAATTCTGCCTACAAAGAAAACAAGGCTGTTCTTTCTCAAATGGAAACTCATCATTATACCCCAAAAGGTGAATATGAGTATCACTTTCATAAAATTTGCCAAGAAGTTCTTAAGGTTATTACGCCTGGTTTAAAAGTTTTGGGGTCAATTCCGCTTGATAGATTAAAATCGTAAATATTTGATTTTTCTACTAAAAAAAACATATTTAAGAAGATGAAAATTTCTGAACGGAGTCAAAAATTAGCCCACGTAATCCAATCACAATTGCCCGCCTTGGTCGATAAGTTTACTACGCCAAACCAAGTCGGATTTTTGACGGTATCTGCTGTGGAGGTGTCTGGTGATTTAGGGGTGGCCGATATTTTCGTAAATACCATTGGTGGACCAAAAGATTACATTAAATACCTCGCCAAAATTGCTCCAAAACTACAGCACGAAATTGCCAAAATTGTTCAAACTCGGCGAGTCTGTCGGTTTCGATTTGTCGAAAATCAAGCTCCAGCATACGTGCGAAAAATCCAAGACAAGTTTGAAGATTAAGAGATGAAAATTTTGATAGCCACTGGAAACGCCGGAAAAAAGAAGATGTTTGATAGTTTTTTCAAAGCACTCAAAAATTTTGAGTTTGTATCCCTCAAAGATTTTCCAGCCTTTGAAGAACCCGTTGAAAATGGATCTACGTATGCCGAAAACGCCGCATTAAAAGCTCGGTATTATGCCCAAAAAACTGGTTTACCAACCATTGCCGAAGATTCTGGACTCGAATTAGAAGCCTTGCCTGACAAATTTGGATTAAAAACCAAACGAGAAATTGACGCTCCAGACGATATTGAATGGCTGCGATTATTTTTAGATATGTTGGAAGACGAGCCAAACCGAAACGGAAAATTTGTATCGGCCATGGCTTTATTTAATCCTGATACCAACGATATATACGAAGTACAAGGAGACGTTCGTGGGGAAATTACCGAATTTCCGGCGGCTCCAATTGAAAAAGGGGTCCCCATTTCAGCGGTGTTTTTACCTGAAGGCGAATTAGAAGTTTTTTCGGCTATGAGTGCCAAAAAACGAAACGAAGTAAGTCATCGTGGACACGCCATGATGGCAATGAAAGAAGTTCTTGAAAATTTGTAACCTGCTTAGCCCGTTGGTTTCGCAAAAAACTTGTTTCATATATGTTTTTGGGTACCATAAAATTGATGAAAAATTTTCTACAAGGATTCGTACGATTTTTGAGTCTTATAGCCCTTTTTACAAGTCTCTCAGGATTTGCCTTTTCCGACACGGTATCTCCGTACCAATCTCAAGTAACGGTTCTAAATAGCGTGGCTCCTGCCGATGGGATAACGCCTATCAAATTCTCAGGTGTGATTCAAAATGCTTTTGGAACCCCTTTATCCAATGTGCCTATCAAAATAGTTCCTTCCAAAAAAGAAGTCCAAGTATCAGCGAGCCAACATACAAATTCGCAAGGACAATTCAGTGGAAATTTGACTACTAATCAATCAAACATTGTCACCTTGAACGTTTTTGCCAACGAAGTTGAATTGTTTGATGCCCCAGAAGTCGTATTTTCTCTTCCCAAAACCGCTCCTGGAAATTCTATTGGAGCCTCTGGCGGAATAGCTTCGTTCTTAAAAGCACAACTCTTTGACGACACACCAGAAGAAAAAGGGAACACTTCGCACTTTTCTATCAACAGCGTAAAAAATACCGCCCAAATATCAGAAAAATTGTCGGTAACTGTTACCGCAAAAGATGCCAATGGAAGCGTTGATCCTGAATACCGAGGAACCATTCGTTTCTCCGTTCCAACTGACCCCAATGCCAGCTTGCCCGCCGATTATACTTTCACCAAAGAAGATCAAGGGGTTCATATTTTTCATTTAGCCCTATCATTCAACACCCCAGGAGAACACGAATTAGCCGTACAAGACTTAGATGATGTACGAATTGCGGGAAATTTTGTGGTAAAAATTGAAAAAAATGAAGCTGACCCCGTCGTTCCAACAGGACCCAAAGGAATCACGATTACCGTTCCTAAAAATGGAGCCATTTTGAGTTCGCCACGAGTAAACATTTTTGGAACCGCAACGGGTTGTAGCGTGCTTACGATAAAAGACGGCGCGAAAGAAATCGGAACCAATATTCCCACCAGTCCAACCGGAGAATATACTTTCCAAACCCCAGGACTAAGCCATGGAGAACATCATTTTACGGCTCTCTGTACTGATGAACCAACGTTAGTTTCGCCCCCTGTGGCCATCCAAATAGACCGCGAAGGACCAAGTGTTATGAAGGTAACGCTCAGTCCGAATCCAGTAGTGGCAGGAAAAGAAGTGAACATTGTGGTTGGATCTGATGAAGAAATTTCAAACGCGAAGTTTGTGATTAATAATGAAGAAGTTCTCTTGTCTCGCATTGATAGCAAATCATTTGCTGGTACACTCATGATTCCTGACATGGGAGATTATGCTTATTCGGCTTCAATTTTTGATACGTTAGGAAACGAAAAACATGAGGCTCACGCAGGAGTTTTGAGAGTTTCGGGCGAAGAAGTTTTCTTAGACACAGCTTTAAGTCAAAATCATGTTAGCGAAGGAACCAAAGTACAAATAACCGCTACTGCCAAAATTCCTTTGGCAGAAGTTCACATGAAAATGAATGATTTAGCGATTCCTATGACCAAAAAAACCGATTTTGAATTTGTGGGAACCGTTATTGCCCCAGCCCAAGGAACCTATCCATTTATCGCTTCAGGAATTTCTGAAGCCGATGGCACAAAAATCCTCCCAAGAGCGGAAATGGCTTTGGTGGTCGTAGATAAAAATTGTAAAATTTCTGAATTTCCAAACGAAATTCTTCCGGGGCAAATGGTTCAATTTAAAGGAAATTGTAAAAAGAAAATACACTCTATTACCGCTCAATTAAATAACGATAACGCCCCATTAGAAACCAAAAAAATTGATAACAATTCATTCTCAGGACAATTTGTTGCGGCTGACACTCCTGGGAAAAATACCATGAATATTAAAGCCGTCTTCGAAGACGGTTCAACCGAAGAAGTAACACATTCATTTGATGTATCTGAAGCACTTCAAAATGCCGCCCCTACTTCAATTCAAAACTTACAAGCCAAACCCGGAAACCAAAAAGTTACTCTGTTTTGGACCCCAGCCAAAGATGATCAGGGCGTAAAAAACTATAAAATTAATTATAATGTGTGTGGACAACCACTAACAAAACTTAACATCACCCCCGATGATCGGACACAATGGTATGTTGACGGACTCACCAACCACGTCAAATACTGTTTTACGGTTACACCAATCGATATTAAGGAACTAGAAGGTCCAGCCAGTAATGAAGCCGAAGCCACTCCGGCTGGAACGAAAAACACCGTTAAACAAGCCCCTAAATCTGGTGGAGTAGATAGCGCGTGGGTAAATGGACTCATTGTGTTTGTGATTGGTCTTGGGTTCTTGTTTATAAAACGCCGAAGAGAAAGTTAGTATAAAGAACTAAAACTCTAAAAATAAAAAAGTCCTTACCGGACTTTTTTTTATAAAAACTTGGTCGCTTGTATCCCCCATAAAGCTGCGGCAATCGCGTCGGCCGCATCATCAATTTGTGGAGAGTTAGGGAGATTAAACTGTTTTTGGGCCATACGTTTCATGTCAGCTTTGCTGGCTTTTCCGTGGCCAGTAAACGATTGTTTTAATTCAACTGGTTTGGGTTCGACAATTTGGCACCCATATTTATGGGCAGCGAGTAAAATTACCCCACGAGCCTGTGCCACTTGGATGCCAGTGGTTATATTTTGGACAAAAAATAAATCTTCCACCGATAATACGTCTGGATTTTCTGCTTTTAAAATAGATTGAATGTCCGCTTCTAATTCGGCTAATCGTTCGTTAAAACTTGTTTTGGGGTCGGTTACAATCGTACCAAACCGAATTAATCGTTCGTGTTGGTCGTTAGACTCTACTACAGCGTATCCACACCGTCCAAACCCTGGGTCTATGCCTAAAATTTTCATTCGGTGTTATTTTACTTTAAATTTTATTTTTTCCTACTTTTTAAATTAAGAGCAGAATTGTAAAAAGCGTTGTCTTATAATTAATTTGCTAATTCCCTACAAAAACAGTATTTTAGCGCTGATATGAGAAAAGAAATACCAACAGTGGCTATTATTGGTCGTCCAAATGTCGGAAAATCAACCTTATTTAACCGATTTGTCGGCGAACGACGATCGATTGTATCAGATATTTCTGGTACCACCAGAGACAGCCTGATTGATAAAGTAACGCCCAATAAACATACGTATTTTTTAGTTGATACGGCTGGGTTGACGACTTCTGGCGGTGATTCACTAGAAGACGAAATTCAAACCCAAGCACAAGTGGCTTCAAAACACGCCGATTTAGTATTATTTTTACTCGATGCGCAAAAAGAACTCACGCAAGATGACTATCAAATTGCAGAAGATTTACGAAAATCAGGGCGACCAGTGGTTTTAGTTGCCAATAAATTAGATGATTCTTCTAGTGCCGAAGTCTGGCATTTGATGGAACTCGGGTTAGGAGAACCATTACCCATTTCAGCCAAAAATAATTTGGGAATTTGGGAATTGGAAGAAGCTTTGGATACGGCTTTAGATAAATTAGGTTTTGAGCCACCACGAGCATTAACCGAAGAAGAACGAGCCAAAGAAGAAGCCGATGAAACGATTCGCGTGGCCTTTATTGGACGACCAAATGTCGGAAAATCATCGTTGCTCAATGCTTTGCTTGGCAATAGCCGAGCCGTAGTATCTGACGTAGCTGGAACTACTCGCGACACCATTGATTCGCATATGTTTTGGAACGAAGAAACCGGCGAAATGGTTGAAATTAACGAACAAATAAACGAAGCAAATTACGAAGGCGAAAACTGGAAGAAATTCCAATTTTTGGACACGGCAGGACTACGAAAACCCGGAAAAGTCGAACGAGATTTTGAGTTTTGGAGTGTAGTGCGAACCTCACGAGCCATTGAACGAGCCGATGTTTGTTGTTTGTTGATAGACGCTTTAGATGGCGTAACACACCAAGATACCGTGATTTTAGGAAAAGCCATTGAGGCTGGAAAAGGAATTATGGTTTGTGTAAATAAGTTTGATTTGGCACAAGAAAAATCGAAAGCCAAAGAAGAAACCGATGAACGAGAACTGGCCGAAGTAAAAATGTGGGATGAACGGTTAGATAAAATTCGAGAAAAATATTTAGGGTACTTAGCACAAAAAATTCGGTTTGCCAATTGGGCACCGGTACTGTTCTTCTCGGCAAAAACCACGAAAGGAGTGCAACAAGTGTTTCCAAATGCCGCGGGAATTTTTGCGGAACGAAAAAAACGAATTTCGACTTCAGAAATGAATCGGTTTGTGCCAGAAATTTTTTATAATCATGTGGCTCCAAGTGTTGGAACCAAAATGGGGAAAATTAAGTTTGCTTCGCAAGTAGCGACTCGACCACCAAAGTTTGTGTTTCATGTTAATAATAAAGATGCCTTCCACTTTACTTACAAACGCTACCTCGAAAACAAACTCCGAGAAAAATACGGATTCCACGGTACGCCAATTTGGGTTGATTTGAGAGATTCAATGGAAAAGTTTAAAGGCAAAAAGAAATAAAAAAAAATCCGCCGTTGGCGGATTTTTTATATCTAAAAATAATTCCATTAAATATCACTTGAGAACATTTTTCGTATAAAAGATTTGTTTGTTTAATCGTATAAAAATTAAAACTGTTTGAGCGATTAAAAATTTCAAACTTACACTAAGCGAGTTTTTTAATTTTAGATAAAACAGATAAATCTTTAGAAAAATTTCTCGTGATTGGTTTTTTCGTCTACTTTTTGCCACCAAAAAATAGACCTCCCATACGTTCAAGGTTTCCGAACCAAGTCTGAGGAATTAAAACTCTTTTATCAAACTCAACTCGATAAACAGAGAACCTAAAAACCGTTGCCTTTTCGTAAAAAAATCCGCCGTTGGCGGATTTTCCTCCAACAATATTAAATTAATTGTGTTTTATATAAGCTGAATCTATTGCCTTTAACACTTTTTCGTGTAGACCATCAAGAGTTTCTACTGTTTTAAAACCAGCAGTAGATAATTTAACCATAGCAGCTAAATTTTCTATCAAATTAGGTGCTCCACCTGTATGAGTTTTTTGACCAAAATCGTCAGCTTTATAAATGGCATTCAAAATAATCTCTAAATTGTTCATTTCTTCAATAGATAAATGCTCTGACATATGGCTTATGTTATCTATAGATTTTTTCAACAAAGATCTTGACTGAATTTCTGCTTCATTTCTTTCGTTATTATCCATTTATTTTAAGATTAAAAAATAACACAAAACAATTCTAAAATATTTTTAAATAAAAGTCAAATAATTACTTTTTCAAATCAACCTTCTGCAATAATTTCACATCATCACACAAAGTTTCATACCAATTAATAGGCAGCGTTTCCATTTTTAGTTTTATAGCCGTGGCTCCAATTACCCATTTTTTATCAGAATTTTTCAGCAATCCAAATAATTGATCGGGCGTAAATTGCTCATTCATCCGTAATACCAACTCATACGCTTTGTGCGATACTTTGTTCAATTTTACGGCTTCAATATTAACCGCCCGTAATAATATTTTTAACTGAATTACCTTACATAAGTTTTCTACTTCTTTTGGAATATGCCCAAAATCTTCTCGTAAATCGGCTTTCAAATGCTTTAACTGTTCTAACGTTTCAGCCCCCGCTAACTCTTGGTAGGTTCTAATTTTTTCATTAATATTGGGAATATAATTGGCTGGAATATACGCCGATAAAGGAATATCAACCGTCACATTTGTCTCAGGTTTCATTTCAGTCGAAGTTTCTCCCGATTGCATTTCTTTAATCGTTTTGTTGAGCATTCGCACAAAGTGTGCCACTCCAACCGATTTCATCGCTCCTGATTGACTGGCTCCTAAAATTTCTCCTGCCCCACGGATTTCTAAATCTCGCATAGCAATTTGGAACCCACTTCCGAGTTCCGACGCTTCCACAATGGCTCGTAACCGTTTTTTGGCTTCGAGTTCGAGCCGTCGACCGTGGTACAAAAAGTAGGCATAGGCTTGCGTGCGACTTCGTCCAACTCGACCTCGGAGTTGGTAAAGTTGTGATAACCCAAATTTTTCGGATTTGTTTACAATGAGCGTATTGGCATTACTCAAATCAATTCCGTTTTCGATAATCGTTGACGCAATCAGCACATTGGCTTCCCCCGATTTAAACCGACTAATGCGCGCTTCTAATTCTTCGGGTTTTAGTTGTCCGTGAGCCACAATAAATTTTGCTTCTGGAATTAACGCTTGTAATTGAAACAAAATCGCTTCAATCGAACGCACTTCGTTGTGCAAAAAGTAGACTTGTCCGCCACGTTCCAGTTCGAATAAAATTCGCTCTCGTACTAGATTAAAATTGAATTTTCGTACCTCAGTTACCACTGGCAACCGCCCTGGTGGTGGTGTAGTAATAGTCGAAATGTCTTTGAGTTTATTCAAACTCATATTCAACGTTCGCGGAATAGGCGTGGCCGTGAGTGTTAAAGTATCTACTCCCGCTCGAATATTTTTTAGTTTTTCTTTTTGCTTCACCCCAAACCGTTGTTCTTCATCAACAATAATAATCCCTAAATTTTTAAGTTTAATATCTTTCGATAACAAACGATGCGTTCCAATCACTATATCAATCGAACCTAATTCGAGTCCACGAAGAATTTTTTTCTGTTCCGCGGCACTCTGAAACCGTGACAATAACGCAATATTTACGCCGTATTCTTTGCCAGCAATTCGTTTCATAAACGATTGATAGTGTTGTTCGGCCAAAATAGTAATCGGAGCCAAAATAATAGCCTGCATACCGGCCGTAAAGGTTTTAAACGCCGCACGCATAGCAATTTCGGTTTTCCCAAACCCTACATCTCCACACACCAAACGATCCATTGGCTGTGGTCGCTCTAAATCACGTTTTACGTCTGCCCATGCATTGGCTTGCCCAGGAGTCAATTCGTACGGAAAACTTGCACAAAAATCCGCCATCATATCGTCATCCTTGGCAAACGCTTTTCCTTTGGCCATTTCTCGAGCCGCATACAATTTTAACAACTCTTTGGCGATTTTTTCGGTTTCTTTTTTAATTTTTTCTTGGCTTTTTTGCCAATCAGCCGCTCCTAACTTTGTCAGTCTTGGACAATCTTCCCCAATAAATTTGGTAACTTTTTCAGCCGATTCAACCGGCACAAACAATTTATCGTTTTGGGCATATTTCAGTTTTAAATACTCACGAGTTCCACCAAAATCTTTTCCTAAATCGCGGCGAATAATGCCTTCAAACTCAGCCACTCCATGATCGGTATGAATCACAAAATCTCCACCTTTAAGGCTGTTCATAAGTTCCATATTCATACCAGAAATGGCTTTCTTCTGCCGCGAAGACCGATGAAACGAGAAAATTTCTCGATCGGTTAAAAACAGAATTTTCTGATCATTATTCTGAAAACTATGCGGCAAAAAATCTTCTTTATCAATTGGCAAAATTTTAATGGTCGACGGCGTTTTATCGTTCAAATCTTCCGTCCACATGGTGGTCGAATCGGCAAAAATGTTTTTGATTTCTTCCGCTCGCTTGGTCGCAATGACAATATTAAACCCTCGTCGCAACCGTTCTTTCATATCCACCACAAAATCAGGAATGGTATAAAACGGCAACACCGAAAAGAAATTCAGGTGAAAAAAAGTCTCGTCTTCCTTCGGAAACGAAGTGAATTTAATCGTATAACCATCAATATTGGGGTGCAGTTCTTCGTCCAAATCGTCTGATAAAACTAAACTTTTTTGTTGATTCAAGTCCAACGCGGTAAAAAATGAAGTCGCACAATTATCTGGAAACTTATTAGGTCGGATGGTTAACGTTGGCAGCACTTTTCCTTGGGCTTTTTTTTCTGTTTGGTTGTACTCCACAATTTCTTCAATTTCGTCCCCAAACAACTCAATACGCACACATTTCTGGGCCCCCGCTGGAAACACAAACAAGTGATCTCCAATACGGATAAATTCTCCTGGCACCAGTATTTGCTCAGTAGCAGAAGAATACCCAATTGATTCTAAATATTCGAAGAACTGAAAAATTTTAATTTTTTCACCGACTTTTATGGTTTGAGATTGTTCTAACAACTGCCCTACATATGGATAATGAGCCGCCGTGGTCGTCACTTCAAAGTCTTCGAACAAAAATAATGATGGCGTTCTAGTAGCCAATGCTTGTTGAATTTCGTACCATTTACTCGGCGTTATTTGAGCCGGAATTTCGATTATTTCGCCCTCAAAAAATGATTCGGCTACGGCTCGTTGTAATTCAGCTTTTTCTTCGGTCGAAGCCCAAAACAAGTTTTCTACTTGGGTATTTTTTTGTAATTCCGATATCAAAAAACTTTTGGCGGCGTTATTGGCCAAGTTTACAAGCGTGAGTTTTTTGGTTTTTTCCAGTACGGCTAAAGGCTCTTTTAAAGCCAAAGAAAAAGGCAATTTAATTTTCATATATAATCAAAAAGAGTTTGGGTTGAATTGGCGAATTGATTCCTCTCAATTCTCAACAAATTTTCAGTCAGATTGTGTTTTTTTTTGTGGATAAGTCAAGGCGAGTAGTTGATTTTACAAAAAATAGCTTTTTAAAAACTTAGTTCCGAGTTTAATTTTATTTTCTTCTCATTAAGTATTAAATCATTAATGTTTTCATTTTCAAAGCCTCTAATTTTTGATTTATATACCTCTGCCGTTTTCGCGTTTTCAATTTCTTTTTTTCGGTTAATACTAATATCTAAAAACTTTTCTTCTAGGTCAATTCCAAGAAAGCTACGTCCCAATAAATTAGACGCAATCCCTGTAGTACTACTCCCTGTAAAAGGATCTAAAATCCAATCATCTTTTTGAGTTGATGCCAAAATCAAACGAGTTAAAACAGATAAAGGTTTTTGAGTTGGATGTTTCCCACAAGATTTTTCCCAAGGAGCAATCGCTGGCAGATCCCAAACATCTTTCATCTGTCTGTTTCCGTTTAACTTCTTCATTAATTCATAATTAAAATAATGAGGAACTTTTTCATTTTTTCTTGCCCAAATAATTTGTTCTGTGGAATGCGTAAAATAGCGACAAGAAAAATTTGGTGGTGGGTTTGTTTTTTTCCAGGTAACAATGTTTAAAATTTTAAAATCTAATTCAGTCAAGATCTGTCCAATTGAAAAAATATTGTGCATGGTTCCACTTATCCAAATAGTGGCATTTTCTTTCATTTTATCACGAATTAACTGCAACCATGCACGATTAAAATTATTAATGAAATCTAATCCGCAAGATTTATCCCAATCACCTTTATTCACACTTACAATCTTACCGTTCTGAACTGATAAACCATTGTTTGATAAAAAATAAGGGGGATCAGCAAAAACCATATCAAATTTATGCTCAAATTTAGGAAGTAATTCCATTGTATCTCCCTGTAAAAGCGTAAATTTTTTATCTTTGGATTTAAAATAAGGCTTAACCATTTCCAAGTATCTTTATAAATTATTCTAAAAATAAATTTTCTTCGTAATAAAATTATTAAAAACTCCTTTTGTTGAGAACAAAATAGATTCATTTATTATTTTTCTTTTCTTACACTAAATTTCTTAACTTCTTTTCTACATTCATAGTTATATAATTTCTTTCAAAACTCCATTTTTTAACATCTCTAAATTTAATAAATACTCTGCCTTATCAAAATATTCTCTTAAAGGTAACCATGTGCTTAACCAACCTGCCCCGTCAGTTATCCAAATAAATTCAATATTTTGTTTATTCCAATATTCATTCATTTTTACATATTCGGTTGCAGTAGACTTCAATTTTGAACCACCACCATTGTAAAAATTAACCTCAAAAAAATAAAGTTTCTGTTCCTTTTTTATTACATAATCAATTCTTCTTGAAGATTTATCTACAGCAATTTCAATATCCCATTTTTCTTTAATCGCTTTCGCATTTGCTTCTTTTAAGTATTCTAAACCTAATTCTCCACAAACTTCTTGAATATAGTTTTCAACCAGATTTTCCATTTGGTGTCCACCTCTATTTTTACGACCATTACTGTCTAAACCAACTTCAACACCAGTAGCGTAATCAACTAAATTTTTAACCTTTTTGTCAGATATCAATTCACCTAAACCGGAGTTTATAAAAAACTCTGCAATATTATCTGCTTCATCTTTATTAGGACTACTTATCGACAAATCATAATGAGCATATTCGTAATTTTTTGTATCAATTAAAATATTTATCTTTTGTTCTGATTTTTTTTTAAAACGAATGGCAAGAAGTAAAGGAATTGCGTTTACAACTCTAGGGTATTCTAAAATTAAATTACTAAGAGTTTCTTTTATATTCTCTTTACCAACTAGAACATTTAATAAGTTTAATTCATTTTCAAATGGAACTACTCCATTGTAGACCTTTTCCCAATTTATAAAATAATCCCATTGTGTAATTCCTTTTAATTTCAAAGTGTTTTGAAAATATTTAAACAATTCATCATCAGACTTTAAATTTAATAATTGTGTTAATTTTTTCATCTTTTAGTTTGTTATTAATAACTCAGTAATCTCACCCCTCTTTATAGATTTAGAATTTATGCTTCGCCTTGCATAAATTCGATGAATCTGAAAATCTGCATATAAATAATCAAAAAAATTATCTTCTGGATCAATATTTTTCATATCAGAATTACTTAAAACCCATTTTGTATTCATACTATCCAACTTTTTACAAAATTGTTTTAAACGTACTTGCTCACTATCATTAAAGTCCAAATCAGAATAAGAGTTAAAACTTGAAGTTTTACTCAAAGGTTTATACGGCGGATCAAAATAAAAAAAAGAATTCTTACCAGCATAATCAATTGTATCAGAATAATCTCCATTCAAAATTACAACTCGTTTTAAAACCTTTGAAACAGCAAGGAGATTCTCTTCATCACAAATTTTAGGTTGTTTATAACTTCCAATTGGAACATTAAATTCATTCTTTTTGTTCACACGATATAAACCATTAAAGCAAGTTTTATTTAAAAATATAAAAAGAGCTGATTGTGAAAGCTCATCCAAATTTCTTTTATTAAAAAGCGTTCTTTTTGCATAATAAAACGATTTTCGAGCTTCTAAATCATTTTTAAAAGAATGATATTTAACTTCTAAGTCCTTCAATAGAATAATTAAATCTTCCACATTATACTTAATAACCTTATAACAATCCGTTAAGTCCTTATTAATATCATTAATAACAGCACTTTTTAAATTAGAAAAACGATTCAACATCCAAAATAAAACCGCTCCACTTCCTACAAATGGCTCAACAAAAGTAAAGCCTTTCGACGAAAATACAACTGAAGGTAACTCATCTTTAATTTCATTTATTAGCTGAGTCTTCCCCCCTGCCCATTTTAAGAAAGGCTTTGCTACAATATTTTTATTCATAACAAAATAAGCATACCTTTTCCACAGAAATTTACCACTAAAAAAACCACCTTTCGGTGGTTTTTCTGTTTCTTGTTCCCCTCTCTTTTTATTTCAGAACTATTTTTTGTCAGAAATAAGTTTTGCGTAAGCCGACACTTTTCGAGCTGACTTATGAGCGTGCCAAAGGTTTTTCTTTGACATCAAATCAATTCGTTTTTGTACAGTTGGAAATAAAGCAATAGCTTCTTTCTTTTCTCCGTTTTCAACATGAGTCAAGAATTTCTTAATTACTTCTTTCGTCAATCGTTTTACCGTTGCGTTTCGCAAAGTTTTTCGCTTTGTTTGTCGCACTCGTTTGATAGCTGATTTAATAATTGGCATATTTTGGTGGGTTTATAATTATTCTTGTACTGATCCTCCAGCTTTTTCTACTGATTCTTTTGCTCCAGCAGAAATTAATAATTCAGAAGCAATCGTAAGTTTCTTTTCAATATCTCCTTGTAACACTTTTACTTTTGCATTATTGGCTCGAATCAATCCTTTTGCCAATAAAGTTTCCAATGAAACAGTTTCTCCATCAGCAAAGAATTCGTTCAATTTTGTCAAAGACACAGTTTGTGCTTCCACTCGATTTGGGTTTTTAAATCCTTTCAATTTTGGCATTCGTTGTAGAAGACTTGATTGTCCTCCTTCAAATCCCAATCGAACACCTCCTCCAGATCGAGCATTTTGTCCTTTACATCCTCGTCCAGCAAATGTTCCTTGCCCAGAGGCTTGCCCTCGCCCAACTCGTTTTCGAGTTTTCTTCGGCATATTCGGTGATAATTGTCCTAATAAATTCATATCTCAGTAAAATTATTTATCTTCCTTTTTAGTAGTTTTTTTCTTCGCTGGGGCTTTTTTTTCAACTTTTTCAGCTGAATCTTTAGCCACTGCTTTTTTAGCTACTGGTTTCTTTTTTGCTACCGCTTTTTTGGCTGGAGCTTTTTTCTTTTCCACTTTTTTTTCTGTAGCGTCAGCTTCTTTCTTCGTTGATTTTTTAGCCGCTACTTCTTTGGTTGGCAAATCAGCCAAAGCCGCAAAGGTTGCTCGTGCCAAGTTCAATGAATTTCGAGATCCATGCGCTTTTGATAACACATCTCGGATTCCCGCTAATTCCAAAATTTTTCGTACCGCTCCACCAGCAATCAATCCTTTCCCTTCTTGCGCTGGCAAAAGGAATACTTTTGAAGCTTTGAATTTTGCTGATACTGGATGCGCTACCGTTCCTGAACCAACGGCTACTTTTACTAAGTTTTTCTTGGCCGCCGCAATAGCTTTTTGGATTCCTCCGAGCACTTCCCCAGATTTTCCAACTCCCATTCCAACGCGTCCTTTTTTATCTCCAATAACTACCGTTACTTGGAATCTCATTCGTCGTCCTCCTTTTACCACTCGAGTCACTCGAGCGATTCGTAGGATTGACTCTTCAAACTCTTTTGGTTCTTTTCGTCGATCATTTCGTCGTCCTTTTCGTCGAGGTCGATTTCGTTCGATTTTTTTCGGAACCACTGGTGCAGATTCTGTTGCAGCACTCGCTTGAGTTTCGTTTGCCGTATTTACGTTATTTTCTTCTGTCATAATACTGTAAAATTAAAATTCAAGTCCAGCCGCTCGAGCCGCATCTGCCAACTCTTTCACTTGACCAGTGTAAAAATATCCATTTCGATCGAAAGAAACTTTTGCCATTCCAGCGGCTTTCGCTTTTTCGGCAATTTCAGTTCCTACTTTTTTTGCTTGGGCTAAACCAGTTTCTTTCATTTTCAATCCTGAAACTCCTGCCACAATCATTCCTTTCGAATCATCGATTAATTGTGCATAAATTGCTTTATTTGATTTAAAAACCACCAATCGTGGCAATCCCGAAATTTTTGCTTTCGCATGAGTTCTTCGCGCTCGAGATAATCTCCGTTCTTGTTTAGTCAATACTGCCATGATCTATTTTGCGTTAGATTTACCTGCTTTTCGGAAAACAAATTCTCCTTTGTATCGGATTCCTTTTCCTTTGTATGGTTCTGGTTTTCGGAAAGACCGAATTTCTGCGGCTACTTGTCCAACCGCTTGTTTATCAATTCCAGAAACCGTTAATTCTGTTTGGCTTTTATCCGCAAACGTAACGGTTACCCCTTCTTTTACTTTGTAAAGAATTGGGTGAGAGTACCCCAATGACAATTCCAATTCTTGTGGACCTTTCATTACTCCTCGGTATCCTACTCCAATAATTTCAAGTGATTTAGAACATCCGTTCTTCACTCCTTCAACAGCATTATTCAACAAAGTTCGATACAAACCATGTCGAGACCGAGCAATTCGACTTTCATCTGCTCGTTCTACTGCCACCTCTTGCCCTTCAACTTTGAAAGACACGTATTCAGGTTCATAAGCTACTCGTAACTCACCTTTTGGTCCAGTTACAACCAGCTCTGAGGCCTTAACCTCTACTTGCACTCCGTCAAGCAATACAACCGGCTTTTTCCCAATTCGAGACATATTAAATATAATAAATTTCGCGCGGAGCATAGAAACAAAAGACATTCTGTCAAGTTTGTTTTTTATTATTTCGCCACAAATTAAACGAATCGACTATTTCACCGTCACACTTTTCGCCAAATTTCTTGGCATATCTGGATCAAGGTTTTTCAGCACCGCAAGATGATAGGCCAAAATCTGCACTGGCACAATAGATGCAATCGCTTGTGCTCCACCACAATCAACCACTTTAATCCACTCATCAAACACCGCTTGTTTTTGGGCCGATATTCCAATAATAATGGCTCCACGAGCTTTTAGTTCCATGGCATTCGACACCGTTTCGGCATCGTCTCCCAACACCACACAGGGCGTCCCTTTTTCTATCAAAGCAATTGGACCATGTTTCAATTCGCCCGCAGCAAACCCCATCGCCGAAATATAAGAAACTTCTTGAATTTTAATAGCCGCTTCTAACGCCATCGGATACAACGCCCCTCGACCAATAATAAACAAATTGGGCGTATGAAAAATCTTCTCCGCAATGGTTTTAATATGTTCTTCATAGCGAGGATTCAGCATTTCTGAAATATTTGACGCGGTCGTACTTAAAATTTCTCGCCCTCGATTTACGTGTTTCAAAAAATTGTCAGCAAAACACTCTTTGCTTGGCTTTCCAACCGCCAGCCCATGTGCGAGTAAAAACATAATAGCCATCTGAGCTGTAGCCGCCTTGGTACTGGCTACCGCTTTTTCTGGACCAGCTTGAATAGGTAAATTTACATCGGCCATTCGAGCCAAAGAAGAACTTTCCACATTCGTCAAAGATAAAATCTTCGCCCCTTTCAGTTTTGCTTCTTCAATAACTTCCATAATGTCTGCCGTTTCGCCCGATTGACTAATGGCAATCAACGCCGTTTTTTCGTGAACAAATTTTTCAAAGTATTTCATTTCGCTCGCAGGCACCACGTTTACTTTTTTCCCTGCAATTTCCGAGAAAAAATACTCCGCTGCCATGGCGACTTTATGCGACGTTCCACAGGCCACCAAAAACGCTCCGTTGGTTGATTGCAGCAACTTTACAGCCGCCTCCAACACCGACGTATCATGATTAATCGACCGATCAATCGTTTCTTTTTGGTCAAAAATCTCTTTCAACATAAAATGATCATAATCTCCTTTTTCGGCTTCTTGCACCTGCCAAGAGACTTCAATATTCCGTTTTTCAATGGGTTGCAAGGTCAGAGCATCAAAAAATTCTGCCGTTCCACCTTGTATAAACACCCCTTGATTATCATCAAGATAATTCACCACATTCGTTTGTTCTAAAAAGGCTGGAATATCACTGGCAATATAGGTTTCATTTTCTGCCCGACCAATAATAAGGGGCGAACCTCTCCGTACCGCAAAAATCCCATCAACCCCTTCGAACATAACCAACAGGGCAAATCGTCCATGCAACACTTCAGCCGTTTTTTGCAACGCTCGACGCGGATCATTCGTTTCTAAAAAGAATTTATTCAGCACCGCCGCAATAACTTCCGAGTCAGTTTCAGACGAAAATTCTTCCGCCTTAAAATCAGCTTTTAATTCCAAAAAATTTTCACAAACACCGTTATGTACCAGCGTTATTTTTTCAAAATGGTGTGGATGAGCATTGGCACGAGTCACGCCGCCATGGGTGGCCCAACGAGAATGACCAAAGGCTTCGGTTCCACTCGCAAACGGTCGATTTATATCGGAAATCTTTCCTACTTCTTTTTCGATTACCACTTGCTCATCGTTTGATTTCACAGCCACCCCCCAACTATCATATCCTCGATATTCGAGTTTTTTTAACCCCGCTAACACAAACGACCCCGCATTTTGTTCTGATCCCGATACGGCAAAAATTCCACACATAAATTATTCGACATTAATAACCTTAATATTTTGTTCTGACACTTCTTTTTCGGGCATTGGTGCTGGCGAACCAAGCATCAAATCTTGCCCTGATTGATTTTTCGGGAACGCAATCACTTCTCGAATGTTTGGCTCGTCGGCAAACAACATCACCACTCGATCTAACCCCATAGCCGCTCCGCCATGTGGTGGAACTCCATAAGAAAAGGCTTTTAAAATGTGACCAAATTTCATTTGAATTTCAGCGTCATCCATTCCCAAAATTTCAAACATTTTATATTGCAAATCTCGGTCGTGAATCCGAATTGACCCACCACCCAGTTCGATTCCGTTCATCACCAAGTCGTAGGCTAACGCTCGGCACTGCATTGGATTCGTGTCTAATAAATCTACATCATCTGGATGCGGAGCCGTAAACGGATGATGCGCCGCTTGACGCGTTCCGTCTTCTTTCATTTCAAACATTGGAAAGTCAACCACCCACAAGTACGCAAACTCGTTTTGGTTGCGCAACCCCAATCTATCGGCCACCATCAATCGTACCGCTCCCAAAGGCTCAACGGCTTTTAAAAACTCCCCAGCACCAAACAACACCAAATCACCACTTTCGGCCTTGGTTTGTTCCTTTAGAGCCTGTTTGAAGTCGTCATTCGTATTTTTCGCTACTGGCCCAGCGGCTTCATCTACTCGATACCAAGCCAGCCCCATCGCGCCATTTTTCTTGGCTTCTTCGGTAAAGGCATCTATATCTTTTCGTGAGAAAGTTCCCAAACTGGCAGGAATTTTCATGGCAAACACCGTTTCGGCGCTTTCAAACACCCCAAATCCGCTGGTTCGAGAAATATCGGTTATGTTTTCAAATTCCAATCCAAACCGAATATCAGGTTTATCCGATCCGTATTTTTCCATAGCTTCTTGCCAAGTAATTTGTTTAAACTGACCGTCAACTAAGAATTTTTTCCATTCTTTTTGCGGCGCGTGTTTTTCGGTTAGTTTTACAAAACAATCTTCAAACACGTTCATTACATCGGCTTGACTCACAAAACTCGCTTCGATTTCGAACTGCGTAAACTCTGGCTGTCGGTCACCGCGCAAGTCTTCATCTCGAAAACACCGAGCCACCTGAAAATATTTATCTAATCCCCCCACCATTAACAATTGTTTTAATTGCTGTGGCGACTGTGGCAACACATAAAAACTCCCCGGATGCATTCGACTTGGCACCAAATATTCTCGCGACCCTTCTGGAGTTCCTTTTACCATAATAGGCGTTTCTACTTCGGTGTAATCGGCCCCATAAAAATGCTGCCGAATATCTCGTACCAAATCGTGTCGCAATTGCAAATTCCGTTGCATTCGTTCCGTTCGCAAATCAAGATACCGATACTCCAATCGCAACTCTTCTCGCACATCCCCTTTATCAATTTCAAACGGTGGCACTTCGGCTTTACTCAAAATTTCTATATCAGACACTTGCACTTCAATTTCACCCGTGGACATTTCTTTATTTTCTTGTCCTGCCACTCGAGCTACAACCACACCCGTTACTTTTATTACCCATTCGGCTCGCAAGGTTTCGGCTATTTTATGCACCGCTGGTTCTTTTTCTGGGTCGATAACCAATTGCGTCACCCCCGATTTATCTCGCAAGTTAATAAAAATAAGTCCGCCTAAATCTCGGCGTACTTTTACCCACCCGCTCAAGGTTACCGTTTCTCCAATATGCTGTTTATTTAAAGCGCCACAAGTATGCGTTCGATACATATTTTTTATATTTAAAAACTTTTTACTCAAACATCATAAAAGAAATACCAACGAGTGGCAAAAAAAAGATTCACGTTCATAAAAAACACGTCAAAAAAAGACAAACCAATGTTTGTCTCTTCAGCACTAAGACTTTAATTATCTTTACTTTAGACACTCTTTTATCATCACTACATACGCTTCAAACAATTTTCTAATTACATCATTGTCTTCGTGTTTAAACGGATCAGACAAACTTTTTGTTTTTTCAATTGCTGATTTAACCATACAAACATTTTGAAATGCTATCAATCTGTCAAGTTCTGTATCATGTACAATAACCATTTCAGCCATCTTTTCTGCAAAATTGTCAGCCGAAGAATTAATAATCCAATCATCTAAGGTTTCTGGACCATATTCATTATTTAATCCCTCCTCTAGTATTTTACTTTCTCCGCCTAAACCACTCATTATTTTTTGGTGTTATAATATACAATCGTATTAACACATACCAAAAAAATTGTCAAAAAAAACTATTAACCACTCAAAATTGAAAGTTTTATCGTTTTTTTTATTATTTTAGTACATTAAAGAATAATCAGCCATGAAAAATTTATTAGATATTCTCAATTGGCGCTACGCCGTTAAAAAATTCGACCCCAATAAAAAAATTTCCGAAGCGAAATTAAACACCCTAAAAGAAGCTCTCCGCCTCACTCCCTCATCACTCGGACTCCAACCATGGAAGTTTTTATTAGTCGAAAACCCAGCAATTCGAGCCCAATTACAAGAACACTCATGGAATCAAAGCCAAATTACCGAGGCTTCACACCTCATCGTTTTATGTCGCTTAGAAAAAATTGATGAACCCTACATTGACACTTGGATTGACTACAAACGAACCCTCGGCGACCGCACCGAAGAAGCCCTACAAGGATATAAACAAATGATTCTCAATTTAGTAATAAACAAACATTCAGACAATCCAGATTTCCAAACCCATTACCTAGAAAAACAAATTTATTTAGCCTTAGGAAACCTTCTTACCAGTGCCGCGGTACTAGAATTAGACACTTGCCCAATTGGAGGCTTTGACCCACAAAAATATGACGAAATATTGGGACTAAAAGAAAAAGGACTTCGGTCTTGCGTGGTTTGTCCGATTGGCTATCGACACGCTGAAGACCGTTATCAAAACTATCCCAAGGCTCGATTCCCACAGGAACAAATCTTTGAAACCATTTAAAAAAATCCGCCGTTGGCGGATTTTTTACTTTCTAACAAACAGACATTTTTACTACTCAATCGTAAGGGCAATTACTTCACCTTTTTCAACTACCGCATTAATTCGCCCTGGTTGCAAATCAGCCGTAGTCGGCAATGGGTTTCCGTCTCGTTCTATCACTCGGAACGCAACCCCATTTTTCTTCGCCAATTCAATAGCTTTGGCTTCTGTTAATCCTACATATTCAGCCGCTGAAAATACCGCATTATTCCCCTTATTTTCATCCTCAACCATAAAAGAAACCACTGTTCCATCTTTTACTACCGCATTGATTCGACCAGGTCGCAAATCAGCCGTAGTCGGCAATGGGTTTCCGTCTCGTTCTACCACTCGGAACGCAACCCCATTTTTCTTCGCTAATTCTGCCGCCGCTTTTTCAGACAAACCATTATACGAAATTTTATTTTCCGTATCTATATCTACTTGAAACCCTTCTTCAATCGTTACTGATTCTACTTTCCCGTTCTTTACTACCGCATTCACACGACCATCTTGCAAATCAAGCGTTACGGGCAAAGCCTTCCCGTCTCGTTCTACCACTCGGAACGCAACGTTATTTTTCTTCGCCAACTCGTTCGCTTTTGCTTCTGTTAAACCTACATACTCAGCCGCTGAAGCCCCTGATTTATTATCAGAACTTCGACCTTCAACTGTAAAGGAAACGATTTTCCCGTCTTTCACTACCGCATTAATTCGCCCTGGTCGATAATCACGAGTGGTTGGCAAAGGGTTCCCATCTCGTTCCACAACGCGAAAATCTACTTTATTTTGTTTCGCTAACGCAACGGCTCTTTTTTCTGGTAATCCAAAAAAAGAAATCATTGCCACTGGTTTTTCCAAAGACACATCATTCGCTCCTTCCAACGTAACTGATACTACCTTTCCGTCTTTCATAACGGCATTTAAACGACTTGGCATATAGTCCATAGTGGTTGCCAACAATTTTCCATCTTCTTCTACCACCCGAAACACTCTGTTTTCGGATTTAGCTTTTTGTTCAGCTTCCGCCTGTGTTAACCCTTTGTACGATTCCAAGTTATTGTTCTGTTTTACTGATGTTTCCATTTTTTTATTGGTAACGGTTTCTTTGTTTGGGATTTCCAATTGACACCCCGCCAACAAAAACATTCCAACTAATAATAAAGCAATGTTTTTCATGATACTTATAAAATTAAAAATATATTTGCACCAACATTATACGACGCACTGCCCAAAAGGTAACACTATTTTGTGTTTATTTTTTTCAACCCCGAAAATTCCGCAATCGAAGAGGCTGCGAACGCTTTATTATAGCGATTTATAGCGGTTTCTCGTTGTGACAATATTTGTTCGTATTCGTCTAATAATTCTTTAATGTTTCGTTCTTGCGCAAAAAAATCATCATTTCGCAACAACACCGACGAGTTCTTACCAAATCCTAAGACTCGTTCTAAATTTTGTTTTTGTTGTTGAGATTCAGTAAAAATATCGGTTTCTGTTTTTTTATATTTTTTTGAGTTTCGTTTTAATTCGGTTTCAGAAAACGCAATATCCACCCCTAACTCTCCTAACAAGGCTTGAATAATCCGCTCTGTTCGCTGAGCCTGTTCTTGCCAAGCCACCAACTTAGCCACCATTTTTTTTACGGCTTGCTTTTTGGCCACCAAATTATTGACTGCAATAAAATACACAAACCCAACTACCACTGCTGTTACCACCAACCCCGCTAACACAAAAACCACCCACATTATTGTTTTTTTAACGCGACAATTTCTTCGGCTCGTTCCCAAATATCCATATCAATTTCTTGGGCCGCGGCTTGCAAGCGCATTTCTTTAATATCAAACCCTTGCGCTAAATACGATTCAATATGCTGGGCAACCGTTTGAGCCTGCGCTTCTTTTTCGGGCGACAATGGACCAATAAGCGTTACTTTGGGCGCAGATTTTTTTCGTTTTTTAAACCAAACAATCGCACTAACTAATACAATTAGCACAACCAACCCAACTAAAACAGGTAAAATATACGGAGAAATTGTTTCCATTATTTTTATATAAAATTCACGCTTATTCTAACGAAAAAGAAACCGTTGACAACTATAAAAAGTACGCCACTCCGTTATCGAATATTTTTTGCCCCAATCCCATTGGATTAAATTCTTCTCCGTTTCGGCGAGCAGTTTCAGCGTGTTTCGTCCATTGCGGATGATTGGCCGCAAACAAGAATCGTTCTGGGTGTGGCATCATTCCTAAAATTCTTCCTGACGGATCACAAATTCCGGCAATATCCGCCACTGAACCATTTGGGTTGTAGCCATCGTACGAAAACACAATTTGGTCGTTGGCTTTTAACTCGGCTAATCCTTCATCGTTGATATAAAAATTTCCTTCACCGTGAGCAATAGGAATCGGCATTTTTTCAATGCCTTGACTCCACACACATTTTTTTGATACGGTTTTAATATCAACCCACTCGCATTGATATTGTGTTGATTCGTTTCGCATCAATCCGGCTTGTGGTTCACCATATTTTCCACCCAAGGCTGGCACCAACCCCAGTTGCGTCATTACTTGAAACCCATTACAGATTCCAATCGCCAAGGTATCTCGTTGTACAAACGCTTGAATTTTTTCGGCCAAGTTGTTTTTTAATTTATTAGCGAGCGCCTTTCCAGACCCAGTGTGGTCTCCAAAACTAAACCCTCCAGGAAACGCCCAAATTTGGAATTCATCTAAATTTACATCGCCGTTTACCAAATCGTTTACGTGCACATATTGAGATTCTGCGCCCGCTCTATCAAACGCAAACATCGTTTCGGTTTCGCAGTTAATCCCACAGCCTCCCATTACTAGTACCTTTGGTTTTGCCATTGTTATATTATTGATTGAAAATGTATCGTTTAAAGTGTAGAGAAATCTCTTGTAAAATAAAATTAGAATTTAGCGTTTCGTGGCGTTCGAGGGAAAGAAATCACATCTCGAATATTTTCCATTCCCGAAACATACATCACCATTCGTTCGAATCCAAGTCCAAACCCAGCGTGATCTACACCTCCAAATCGTCGCAAATCTCGATACCATTCGAGCCCTTCGGGGTGCACGCCAATTTCTGCCATTCGTTTATCTAACACATCCAGCCGCACTTCTCGCTGACTTCCGCCGATGATTTCTCCAATCCCAGGCACTAACACATCCATCGCCGCTACTGTTTTTTCGTCGTCGTTTAAATGCATATAAAAGGCTTTAATATCTTTTGGATAATCGGTTACAATTACTGGTCGACCAATCGTTTCGCACAAGTATTGTTCGTGCTCTGATTGCAAATCGAGCCCCCAAGACACAGGGAATTCAAATTTTTTATCGGCTTTTTCTAATAACTCAATAGCTTTGGTGTACGGTAATCGCTCAAAGTTTGAGGTTCGCACATGGTTTAATCGCTCCAACAATCCTTTATCGATAAATTTGTTAAAGAATTCCATTTCTTCTGGCAATTCTTCCATTACAAAATTCATCAAATATTTAATCATTTCTTCCGCCACATCCATATCGTCTTCAAGGTTAGCAAACGCCATTTCTGGTTCTACCATCCAAAATTCTGAAGCGTGCCGAGAAGTGTTTGAGTTTTCTGCTCGGAAGGTCGGCCCAAAGGTATACACATTTTGAAACGCCAAAGCATAGGCCTCCGCATTTAATTGCCCACTCACGGTTAACCCCGTTTTGTCGGCAAAAAAATCGTTCGAAAAATCAACTTCACCTTGTTCGGTTTTTGGCACATTCAATAAATCGTGCGTTGTTACCTGGAACATTTCTCCTGCTCCTTCACAATCGTTTCCTGTAATAATTGGAGTTTGTGTGTAGACAAAATTTCGATCTTGAAAGAATTTGTGAATAGCAAACGCCAACTTTGACCGCAACCGAAACACCGCTTGGTAGGTATTAGTTCGTGGCCGCAGGTGAGCAATGGTTCGCAAAAACTCAAACGAGTGTCGTTTTTTCTGTAACGGAAAATCTGCATCCGAACCCGCTAATACCTCGATAGCCGTGGCTTGAATTTCGATTGATTGTCCTTTTCCTTGTGATTCAACTAACGTTCCCGTAATTTTTAACGCCGATCCAATACTGGTTTTGGCGATAGTTTCAAAATTTGAAACCACCGATTTTTCAAATACTACTTGAATCGGTTGAAAGAATGTTCCATCGTGGAGAGATATAAATCCTATTTCGCTTGAAGAACGAATAGTTCGCACCCAACCAGAAAGTTCGATAGTTTTATTTAAAAATTCAGCAGAATTTTTTACTAGATTACGGATTGTTATTTTTTTCATCGTGTGTGAGTATAAAAAAATTTACAAGACACTCAATTTTTTCAAATAAAAAAACTCAGTGTAACGACTGAGTAGTTCTTTTTGTCTAAATTTGCTTCAAACAGAACTACTCAACCGAGTAATTATTATTGTTCGAATTCAAATTATTGTGTCTCATTCGAGACAAAATATAACAGACCCCAGCCATTAAAACAAATTTAAATTATATTTCGCTTTCTAAAGACTTACTAGCTCATTTCTTCCAATAATCAAAAAATGGACCAATAATCAATCCCACACACTCTAAAAAATTCTCGTGCGTTTAAATTGATACCACATAAACACTAACGACACTAGCGTAAACACGCCCAACAATCCTAAAATAACTCCAAAAGCCTCCGACGAAGATTCATAGCCGTTTTTTACATTCATTCCGTACAACCCAACTACCACCGCTAAAAATGAGAACACCGTAGTAATAACGCTAATTACCAAATCAAAACGAATAATGGTATTTCGCATGTTCGCAATTTTAAGCGAAAGGATTTCTTGACTATCTTCCAGATTCTCATCGATTTCATCAATTTTATTACTCGTTTGTTCTACCTGTTGCGACAGATTCTCTACCACCGATTCTACTTCTTCTAATTGATCTGGCGTTGGATTTTTCAAAAACCGCAAGTCGGCTAAATTTTCGTCATCATCCAAAAATTCTTCCAAAATTTCATCATACGACTGAATCTCTGATGACACTTTCCCCAACTTTTTTTTCAAAGACAGCAAGCGTTCCAAATACGCATCCGTTGGATTGTCAGACAAGGTTGATTCGACCTTTTGGGCTTCTTTTTCAATTTTTTGTACACGTTCTCGTAGTTGAGTAATAACAAAAAAGAAGGCTTGATCTAACAAAAAAAGTTCAAACGGCAACACGCCCCGATACGTACTCATTTTGTCTTCCAAAAATTCTTTTAGTTTTGGAAACGAACGCTCCGTCGTGGTAAACAACAACGCTTTATTTCGACCTACCAAAAACTTTACGTTGTTTAGATTCACAATTAACGCTTTTTTCCGTCGTGACACGGTTGACACTTGTTTATGACTCAAAATAGGGCGTAAATCTCGTGTATATAATTCAAACTGTTCTAAAATCTCTGGACGACGAATTTCTAACGGTTTAAACACGCCTTTTTTCTCAATCAAAAACACATTCATACCAAACTAAGACAAAAAATAAGCAAAACGACTGTACTCAAGAATTGTTCTATTTCAAGTATTGCCGAGAAAAAAAAATTTGCCAAAGACAAAATGTTCGTACTAGAATGAGAAAGCTTAGACATTTTTTAACCAAATCAAAGATGAATTTTTTGAACAAAGCACAGGTAATTGGAAACATCACACGAGACCCAGAAATGAAAGAAACCAAAGGCGGACAAAATGTTGTAACCGTTGGCGTAGCCACTAACCGAAAATGGAAAGACACCAACTCTGGCGAATACCGAGAAGACGTTGAATTTCATAACATTGTTTGTTGGGGGAAATTAGCCGAAATTGTAAATAATTACGTAAAAAAAGGTACCAAGGTATTTTTCGAAGGACGACTTCAAACTCGAACTTGGGAAGATGAAGCCGGAATTAAACACTACCGAACCGAAATTGTAGCCCAAGATTTAATTATTTTATCGCCAAAAGATAAATTTGACGGAGAAGCAAATGACACCGATACACACGAATTATCAACTGAAGACATTCCGTTTTAAAATATTTTACATCAAAAATAAACTTAAAACTGCCAATGAATATTGGCAGTTTTTTGATATAAAGATAGAATAACAGCAATGAAAACAGAACACTCAACACAAAAACAGTCTTTATTTAAAGCTCTTGGATTTACCCTGATTGAACTCTTGGTAGTCATTGTCATGATTGGGATTCTTTCTGGCATGGGAATTGCTCAATATAAAAAATACACCGAAAAAGCTCGTCTAGCAAAGGCACAAGCAGCCGCCGTACAATTTAAACATCAAGCCTTAGCCGCTAATGCCAGTTTGAACGACAAACTCTTTACCGCTTGGTATACATTTGATGATGATTTTCAAACCAATGGAAATATCTCTCAGATAACAGACAAATCTTCCAACAAAAATCATTTTTTGCGCAGCAATCAAAATTTATCAAAAAGTGAGAATACCCCAAACAACAATGGAGAAGCTCTTACAATAAATAAAACCCCCTTAACAAAAAAAGTTGAAAACATCTTTCATATTCCAACCAATAAAATAACTTTTGCTTTTTAGGTAAAGAAAAAACTCAACAATGCTCAATCTTATTTTGTATGGACCGACCATAACACCGGAGTAAAAACAGAAAACTTCAAAACAGAATTTTATATAAACAACCACACAACAAAAATCTTTGGAGGAAAAATCTCCCCAAATACTTGGTATTTTATTGTAGCCAGTTACGACGGACAAAAAGCTCGCCTCTGGATTGATGGGGATTTACAAGCCGAAAAAATTGCCCCCCTAACAACACATTTCACAAAGGGCCCTTATTATTCTCTTGGCGATGGAAGTTTCTATGGATCACTGGATGATGTCATGCTGATTCCCTACGGCTACGACGGAGAGAAGTTTTACTAAAAAAACTGTCATTGCGAGCGTTAGCGAAGCAATTTACCTTCATTATTCCAAGAATAATGATTATATTCTTCATCTAATTCAAACCCTACTTTACAATACAAATTATTCCCAATAGTATTTAATTTAGAAGTCTCCAAAATTAACCCACAGGCGTTCGTATCACGACTTAATTTTTTGGCTCGCTCAATCAACAACACCGAAATACCTTGCCCTCGACTACTTTGTACCACAAATAAATCATTCAACAACCATTGCCTTTTCATCTTTAAAGATGAAAAAATAGGATACAACTGAACAAAGCCAACTAAATCACCATCTAAATCCTCTGCCACAAAAATAATTGATTCACACTTTTGAATTCTTTCAGACAAAAATTGCTTTGCTCCCAATAAATTCGGAGAATTATCGGAACGATAACACTCAAAAAGTTCTGATAGAGCCCTTATGTCGGACAAAGTTCCTTGCCTTATTTTCATTCTTTAAAATAATAAACTTACTCGTCTAAGTGTTTTTCTGGCAAACCAATCTTCTTCCGTACTTTCCACAATTTTTTATTGGCCAAAAAACGCGCCGTCTTCGTACCAGTTTGTAAAATTTTCTCCACGGCTTGTGGATTCGCCTCAAAAAATTCTTTTTTCGCCCGTGCGTCTGCAAAATAATCCCAAATCAGTTCTAACAATTCTTTTTTACTGTCGCCAAATCCAATACTCCCCGCTCGGTACTCTTGCTCTAATTCAGCCAACCGCGGATTAGCAAACAATTTGTGAAATGCGAACACCTGGCACGTCTCAGGGTTCATCGGCTCACCAAGATTTAACGATTCGGTTTTAATCGACATTACTTTTTTCTTCAGTTCTGATTTTGAACAAAACACTGGAATCGTATTACCGTAACTTTTACTCATTTTTCGTCCATCCAACCCTGGAACTGTTTGAACGTTGGCTTCGATTTTAGCCTCAGGCAAGGTGAAAATTTGTGAACCATACGCATAATCAAACTTTTGCGCGATATCACGAGCCATTTCTACGTGCTGTTTTTGATCTTTCCCCACCGGCACAATGTCCGCATCATACAATAAAATATCTGCCGCCATTAGCACTGGATACGTAAACAAACCCGCATTGGCATCAACTCCATTGGCTTTTTTGTCTTTATAACTATGGGCACGCTCTAGTAATCCCATGGGCGTGTGATTGAGCAAATACCAAAACATTTCGGTATGAGCCGGAATATCCGATTGCCGATAGAATACGACTTTTTCAGGATCAATCCCGAGCGACAACCAGTCGATAACCGCATTTTTAAGATTTTGCTTAAACACTTTCGATTCTGGATGACTGGTAAAGGCATGTAAATCTGCCACAAATACAAACAATTCAGTATCTGGATTGTTTTGTAAATCAACCATTTGCTTAATAGCTCCAAAATAATTTCCAACGTGAAAATCTCCGCTTGCTTGAATCCCCGTTAATACTCTTTTTTTCATCAAGGTAAATTGTAGACAGAGTTTTGGGTTCGTCAATGAAACTCCCATTGCCAAAAAGGGTCTAGTTCATATATTAAACCATGATGAAACAATTTAAATACTGGTTTTTCATTTTTTTAAGCGGATTAGTTTTGACCGCCTGCCAAACAGATTTACCCAATAAACCCGTTCAATTAACGGACTTTATTCCTCAAGAAGAAGTCACACAACCAACTTCTAAATTTATTTTCCCAACCGATTGTGAATGGAAAATTGTAGCTAGAATTGTTGATGGAGACACGATTTACACCCAAGATAAAACGAAAGTCCGATTTTTAGGAATCAACACCCCTGAAATGCATCTAAAAAAAGACGATTCTCAAAATCCAGACGGACAAACCGCCAAAGAAGCGTTAGAAAAAATGCTCCAACCAAAACAAAAAGTTTGTTTGATGTTTGACCCACACGGCGACCACCAAGATAAATATGGCAGACTGCTCGCCTATTTATACAACGAACAGGGAACCGATATTAACAAAACCCTCATTACACAAGGCATGGCCGAATATTACCGTAAAGCAAAATACAGCCGAAAGTCTGAGTTTAAAAAAGCGGAACAAATTGCGCATCAAAAGAAAGTGGGATTGTGGAAAAAAGGATTTATTTCTTGGCAATAAGCCAAATAGTCAAAAAATAGAACCAAAACCCAAAATATGGTACAGTAAAAAAGAAAATGAAATTGTTTGATTTACTCCAAATCTTCGTGCTCGGAACCATACTCTCTGCTGGAGTAGTTTTTTTAGCGGTTCAATATTTTCCCAAACTAAACTTGCTTGATTTTCCAGAACGATACGGATTAAAACGAGCCAAGATTCCGTATCCAGGCGGATTAGCTTTGTTCCCACTCTTTGCGGGCGGATTACTCTGGTTTGATGTTGCCCTCTATCCAGTAGTAATTTTATTATCAATCCTAACGGCCATCTCATTTGCTGATGACCGCCACAATTTACCCGTTCTCCCACGACTCATTACGCAAATTGGACTCGCCGTGGCTCTGATACTGCTGGGCATAAAAATCTCACAAGTAAGCGACCCGCTTAACCAAACAAATTTAACCCTTCCTCTAGTGGGACAATGGATTATAACCATTGGTTGGTGCGTGTTTTTGCCTAACGCCTTAAACTGGTTTGACGGACTAAAAGGACTCTGTGTCGGAACCGCTGGTATTGGATTTTTAGCCCTTGGGGTATTATCGCTCTTTTGGCCAGAATTATTTTTTGACCCAGCCCAAATAACCGCCACCAAAAGCACCTTTTGGTTGGCAGGCATTTGCCTAGGCGCCTTCCCATTTTTCTTCCGTGGGAGAATATTACTCGGAGACACTGGTTCACAAACTCTTGGATTTTTACTAGCTGTGTTTTCTATTATTTCAGGAGCCAAAATTGCCACCACTTTAATCGTGTTAGCTATTCCAATCTTAGACACCATTATTGTGATGTTACGAAGAATTTTTATTGATAAAAAATCGCCCTTCAAAGGTGATTTAAACCATTTTCACCACCAACTCGCTCAAAAATTTGGAGAACCCAAAAGTGTGCTCTTGTTGTGTGGAATAACGACAATTTTAGGGGCGTTAGCGGCTTTTTTACATGGGTTCACAAAAATGATAACCCTCGGAATAGTCGGCGTATTTATTCTGGTATTGATAGTAAAATTTCAACCCCTTAAGGGTGAATAACTTTTGATAATTCAGACTCTAAAAACTGTTCTATCCCTGATTTTTCAGAGGCATTTTCTGACGGTTCCAAAGATGATTTTACGAAACTCATGCTCGGAATACGCTGAAACTTTTTGACGGGTTTTCCTTTCCGCTTCCAAAAGTTGCCCACCTTTATTACCGTTTTCGGTGGCACAAAATCAGCATTTAAATGTGGATACCGCTGAAACACAAATTGTAGCATTTTCTTCCAATGAGGCCCAAGAGCCGTAGTACCAAACGTTCCTTGTTCCATATTTGCCCCGTTTGTATTTCCGCCCCACAGCAAAAACGTCATATTGGGGTTCGTCCCAATGAGATAATTATCAACTGGATACAAAGACCCATAAATGGATTTCGAAGAAGTCCCACTTTTTACCGCCACGGTTTTCCCGGGCAACGTTGTATTATCACGCCATGGTCCTTCTGGGCGGTTCATCGGATTAGCCAATGACGAAAGCGTAAAAAATCGTGCTTCCTCTGACACAAAACGACGAGTTGAAGGGGAACACGGTGATGGCAACGGTTCTCCGGTCATTGTTTGTAATGAAATAATTGGACACAACTCCCTCCGTACCCCTGTTGCCAGAGTCGAATAAGCGTTGGCCAAATTTTTTATAGCAATAGGCGCGGTTCCTAAAGCTAATGACCAACCAAAATTATGTTGCGGATGATTTTTCCGAATATCTAAACCAAACGCATTATCAAGATATTTTTTCACTTTGACTTCCCCACCCGCTAAATAAAACGCTTGTGCGGCTGGCACATTACGAGATTGAGCTAAGGATAATCCAGCAAAAATTTCCCCTTGATATAGACCATCTGAATTTTGAATAATTTTGGTATCGCCACTGAACCGTACTCGCGTATCCCACATCTTTGTGAGCGGACCAAACCCGCGTTCAAAAAAGGCGGTAAACACAAACGGCTTAATAGCTGATCCAGTCTGGCGCAAACTCCGTAACAAATCTACTTGTCCATCAATGGTTTCCTCCCAAAAATCACGAGAACCAATCCATACCAACGGCCCTCGAGATTCGTTCTCTAATAAAAGAACCGCGTTATTGTTCATACCATTATTTTCTGTTAATTCGTGCAAAACGCCTGAACGCAAATAACGCAATAAATCCGTTTGCAGTTTCGTATCAATTGTAGTTTTAACACGCAATCCGCCCGGGAAATTTTCTAAATTTAAATGATGGTTTTTCAAAAAATCAACCACATAAAACCGGAAATGCTGAAAATCATTATTCGCCCAAAATTGTTTTCGTGGCAAACGTTTGCCACGCATGGCTTGCCAGGTAGTAAGAATTTTTTCAGTTGACCATTGTTGTTTCTTTGCTACGGCCAACAAAACCGAATCAAGCCGTTTTGGTTCAAAATCTGACGAAAAAATCGTGCATTTCCGTGATTTTTTACACGACCCAAACCATTCACTCAAAAACGTTTGACGCGAGAGTCGAACCGGATCCTTCGGCAACACACTTAACACCAACGATTCTTCATCAGATAAATCCGACACCGATTTTTTAAAATAAAAATCAGCCGAACTCTTAATTCCAGACAACGTGGCTCCATAGGGTGCAATATTCAAATAGAGCTCTAAAATTTCATCTTTTGTCAGCGCTTGTTCAATCCCATACGACAAAAATATTTCTTTAATTTTCCGTTCAAATGTCCGTTCGTCCGATAAAAACGCTTTCTTGGCAATTTGTTGTGTTATCGTCGATCCTCCTTGAATAATTCGCCCCGCTTTAATATTCGTCGCCATGGCCCGCGCAATCCCCCAAAGGTCAATACCGTGGTGCTGGTAAAACCGTTTATCTTCCGACATTACCGTAGCAATTTTTAATGTTTCTGGAACCGATTCAATATTAACCCATTCTCGGTTTTGGTTTCCAAACGAACGATAAAACTCTTTGCCGTTGCGATCTTCAAACACAATGGCAAACGGCATCGTTTTGGGCGAAATGGTTTTCCCGAGTTGAATATATTTGTAGCCATCAAATTTTACAAATACAAAAGACGCCACCGCAAGGCCTAATAAAAACAAGAAAAACAGCGACCAAAAACAAAATTTTAAAATTTTTCTCCAATTCATTTCGAATCATTATAACATAAAAAACAATTTTTTTAAAATTAGGACCACACAAAAAAACACTCCCGATTTCCAAGAGTGCTTTTTTGTTTTTATAAATCAGTATTAAACCTCTTCTGAAAACATTTCAGTCAAAACTTTCCCAATTATATCGGCGTTTACTCCAGCCGAAGCATATAGTTCGTTTGGCGTTCCTGATAATTGATATTCTCGCACAGCCAATGGGGCAAACTGATCAACAATCAAACCGTTTTGCATCACAAATAATGATACGGCGGAAGCCAATCCATTCAGCGGATTATGATCTTCAATCGTGATAACGTTTCCAGTTTTCATAATTGATTCTACCAATGTTTTATCAAATTGTTTAATCGAACTCACGATGACAATTTCTACTTTTTCTGGATTAGCAAAGGCCGCTCGTGCTTTTAAAGCCTCGTGCACCATTGGCCCAGTAGCAACAATCGTCACATCTGATCCGGTTCGCAAAACATCCGTTCGACCTAAGTCGTATTGATAATGTTCATCGAAAAACACTGATCCGTCTTCGGCCAACAGAGTTGGTAATTTGGCTCGTCCCATTCGTACATAAAAGTTTCCGTAGTGACCAGCCACATATCGCACCAGTCGATCACAATGATTCGGATCCGCTGGTTCAAGTGGGTAAGTATGCAACAACCCTTGCATAGACCCTGCATCATCAATCGCTTGATGTGTTGGGCCATCTTCTCCTACACTCAACCCACAGTGCGTTGACACCATTTTCACATTACAATTATTGATATCGTTCACTCGGGCTTGGTCTTTCGCTCGGCTCGTCATAAAGGCCCCAAAAGTTGAACAAAATGGCACAAATCCATTCAAACTCAAACCACCACACACCGAAACCATATTCTGCTCACAAATTCCAAACTCGATATGTTGTTCTGGAGTTTCTTTACACATGGTATGCGTTTTTACACTGCCCCCCAAATCAGCGGTCGATCCCAATACGGTTTTATTAAGTTTCGCTAAATCGGCTAACGCATTTCCATACGCCGATCGACAATCCGTCACGGTTTCGGCGTCATACACTCTTGGCGTTCCCATATCAATGGTATCGTTTCTTTCGCCAACCGTTTCAAACGTATTTTTTACACTTCCAAAATTTCGCTCTTTTCTAAACGCTTCCAAGACATGAAATTCTTCTGTCGTTAATGCGCCTAATTTAGCCAACATTTCATCCGCCATATCTGGTTTTGGAGCTTGTCCATGCCAAGTTGGTTTCAAATTTTGTCCGTCTTCTTCCATTCCTGGCACGCCGTATCCCATAATGGTTTTTCCAATAATGGCTTTTGGTTTCCCATTCGATTTCGCTTGAATCGCGTTCCAAATTTCGTCAGCATTATGCCCATCAACTTCAATCACGTCCCATCCTTTTTCTGTAAAGAAAGTCGTTGGATTAATAAACAAAGTGTCTTGCAATGAATCGGTTAACTGCACTCGATTCCAGTCGACATACACACAAAAGTTATCAAGTTTTTCTTGAGCCGCCCAAAGCGCCATTTCGTGGACTTGTCCTTCTTGCATTTCGCCGTCTCCTACTACGGCAAACACCGTTTCATTTGAGTTTTTTTGTTGCTCAGCTTTCGCAAACCCAGCTGCAGCCGACACCCCTGCGCCTAACGGACCGGTTCCGTACCAAATTCCGTCTACATGTCGTGTAACGTGCCCTTCAAATTTTGATCCAAATTCTCGGAAATTTTTAATTACGTCTTCTTTATCAATCGTTCCACATTCAGCCAAAACCGAGTACACGGCTGGCGAAATATGTCCATTAGAAACAATTACTTTTTCATTTGTATCCGACACTCGGAATGCATACAAAGCAGCTAAAAAATCAAGTGCTGACAACGACCCACCGGGGTGTCCTGATTGAGAATTTTTAACCATTTTAACAATCGAACGCCGACACTCAGTCGTAAAAGCCTGCAAAAAGTTTTTTTGTGCTTCGGTTAACGAAGCCCCCGCAACAGGAAGAGAAAAATCCATAAATGTATATAAGTAAAATAAATCGAGCGAATTATACCCAACTTTAAAACAAAAGGAAATGCTTCTCTCACAAAATTATTTTAGTTTTCCCCACAACAAATCGAACATCTTTTTATGAAATTCTGCAATTTCTTCTGATTCTATCAAAATAGCCATTTGTTCTTTCCACGACGCATACAGAATTTTGTTGTCAAACACGTTTATTTCAGGAGAAAAATCGAATTTTTGAGCATCAATCAAACGAATTTCTCGATTTTCCACTGCATCAAACTGCTTTCGTTGCACAGAAATTTCATTGTCTGGACAAATAGTATCAATCCAAATATTTGCTTTCGTCCGATGCTGATAATACTTTGGGAAAAAATTTGGAAGTCCTTTATGCATTTCTTCAGCATTTGCATAGGCTCTTATTTTCTTTTCCGAACATTTGAGTGTCTGCAAATACGCCTGACGTAACCCAACTTTTCCTTCAAAAAACTTTACCTTGGGCTTGGTTTCACTTTTAATTTCTATTGATTTTAATAACGGTAAAATATTCTCAACCAATTGTTTTTCTGTCTCAGTTTTCTTAATAAAAGACTCTTTTTCTTGCTCCAAGAAGACCAATAAATTTTCTGGAGAAAGCACTTCAAATACCGTAACACCAGCTCTATCTCGTTTGTTTACTAACCCTTTTTTCATCAACCCCTTTAGTATGTCGTATACACTTGACCGACTAATTCCGGTGCGACGAGCAATATTACTAGCTGGTTGAACTCCTAAAGAAAGTGAAACCAAATAAATTTTTATTTCTTTTTCTGATAATCCAATCTTTTTTAACACCTCTTCTATCATTTCCTCGAATAAAATAAATGTTGTCGAAAATAAATCGACAATTTAATTGTACTAATAATTAAATATAAAAACAAATAATTAAACAATGAAAATTAATTGTTTGAAATTAAATAGAAAGTTTGACATAATTATTTTACATTTCTTTTTAAATTAAAAATGAAAACCAACGAATTGAGAAACACCATAGCCCCCGTCTTCCCTGACAACTTCCCACGAAATTATGAAAACGATATTAACGGTTGGGCATTCGACCAACAAACACTACAAGAAAACAAAGGAAAACTACTGACACTTGATATCGATTTTGGACAATACTGTTCGCTCAAATGTCCCAACTGTTTTCGAATTCCAACTCCAAACAAATATAAACCCGAAACGCCATTACAAAAAGAAATTCGTGAAAAAAACATTTCCAATATGAAAAAATGGATTGAAGAAGCCATTCCACTTGGATTAAAAAGTGTAAAATTCCTTGGGAAAGGGGAAATGTTTGAAAACAAAGGATTTATCGAATTTCTAGAATTTTTACACGAAAAAAACATTACCCCACTTATTTTTACCAAAGGACACATCATTGGAGATGATAACGCTATAGAAAATAAATTCGGATACCTTGGACTACACAATGGAGAACAACTAGTACAAAAATTAAAGGATTTGAATTGCCGAATCATGCTCGGATTTGCATCATTCAATGATGATGTTCAACGAATCTTAATAGGAGATCAAAACAACCATTTGGATTACATTAAAAAACGAAATAAAGCATTAAAATTATTTATCGATGCAGGATTTAATAGCACCGAACAATTCAACGAAAAAGGCGAAATCATTACTCGACTTGCCCTTTGTACAAATCCGGTTACAAAATTCAACAAAAACGATGTATTAGATGTCTATACTTGGGCAAGAGAACGAAACATCTACTCAATCATTACCCCAACTATGATTTCTGGAAACGGTGAAAAACTTTTTAATTCAAAGAAATACGAACAAGGACTCGCTCCAAACGAACTCATACATTTATACACGCAAGCCTACAAATGGAACATTATGAAGGGCTTACAAACTCTAGAACAAATCAAGCAAGAAGGAATTTCTCCTTATGCAGGAGCACACCCTTGCAACCAAATATCAGCCGGTATGTACATTCAATTAGACGGAAAAGTACTTCGTTGTCCTGGCGGAAACGCTGTCGAAGGAAATTTAAAAGAAAAATCATTGTCAGAAATTTGGAACCATTCGAAAAATAAACAAGAATTCGCAGGAACCTTTAATGTCGGATGTTTACCGAAAGACGGAAAATCCATTCCTAAAAATTTGTACCAACAAGTGCTTGCAAACCTAACAGAAAACAATCTATAAATTTAGATAAACCAAACTATTTAATTTATTCTTAAAAAGAACTTACGAAAATATCTCTAATGAAACAAACTTGTCCCGTCTCTGGAAAAGAATTTATCGTAACTCAATTCGAACAAGATTTTTTGAAAAAAATCGCTCCAACTTTTGCGGGGAAAACGTTTGAAATTCCGCTTCCAAAACTTTGTCCCGAAGAACGAATGCGACTTCGAACACTCCACCGAAACGAACAGTTTTTATACCGAAATGTATCGGCTTTCTCACAACAAAATGTCATCTCAATCTACCCAACCGACACAGATTTTACTATCGTGAGCAAAGACGAATGGTTTAGCGACACATGGGATGGATTAGACTACGGAACAGATTTTGATTTTTCAAAAAACTTTTTTGAGCAATTTCAAGTGCTCAGAAAAAAGGTACCACGGGCTTCAACCGTAAACGAACAAAACGAAAATTGCGAATACACAACAGGAACCGCTTATTCTAAAAACTGTTACCTTATCAACTCGTCTGAAAACTGTGAAGATTGTTATTATTCAAAACTATTACAACAATGTACCAATGTGGTAGACAGTGCCTACTGCTACGATTCCGAATTATTATACGAATGCTTCAATGTAAAAAACTGTTATGACTGTAAATACACTTACAATGCCCAAAACAGTTCCGATTGTTGGTTCTGCGACGATATAAAGAACTGCCAAAATTGTTTTCTTAGTACAAATTTAGTAGGACAACAATACGTTTTTATGAATCAAAAACTCAGCAAAGATGAATACGAAAAACGAATCCAAACCATCTTGAATTCTAAAGAACACTGGGAAAAATGCTTTTCTCTATTTAAAGACGTACAAAAAAATCGATGGTACAAATACGCTCAAATTTTAAACAGCGAAAACTGTACCGGAGATTTTATTGCCAATTCCCAAAACTGTTTAAATTGTTACGACGTAACTAAAAGCCAAGATTGCTTAAATGTACAAGTTGGAGTGGAAGTCAAAGACCTACTTGATTGTTCAAATATGTATCTAAAACCAGAATTATCATACAGCGTTCTAGGAACCATTAATACATACAATGTTCATTTTTGTCTCTACGTGTTTAATTCCAACAACGTTTTTTATTCTGAACTTTGCTATAACTGCCAAAACTGTTTTGGTTGCGTTGGTTTACGAAACAACAAATACTGCATTTTCAATAAGCAATATTCCCCTGAAGAATATGAGAATACCGTTACCAAAATAATTGAACACATGCAAACCACTGGAGAATGGGGACAATTCTTCCCAGCTTGGATGAGCACGTTCCCTTACAACAAGAGTCTCGCTTATGAATATCTTCCATTAACAAAAGAAGAAGCAATCGCTCGTAATTATCAATGGGAGTCGCCAAAAACAAAAAGTTTTCTCCCTCAAAATTACGCGATTCCAAACCGAATCGAAGACACCCCGGATGATATTTGTACGAAAATACTAGCCTGTGAAGTTTCTGGAGAAAATTACCGTATTCAACCAGCCGAGCTCCGTTTTTACCGAACAATGAATCTCCCTATTCCGAAGAAATGCCCTAATACCCGATATCAAGAACGAATGAAAATGCGAAATGAACGAAAATTATACCAACGAAAATGTGTCAAAAGTGGTGAAGCCATTGCAACCACATTTGCTCCAAATCGACCAGAAAAAATACTCTGCGAAAAAGAATATCAAAAAATAATTCACGGATAAACTCCTAGCTATTCCCACAAATTTCGAAGTTTTTGTATTACTTCATTTGTTCGATACACCGATTTTCTTCGCTCTAAAGCCTTTCCATTCCACAGAGCGTTATCGTATTCGAAATATTTTCCTAACGATTTTTGATACCAATCAATTCGTTCTGACACCCAACCACTCTTTAGAAGCGTTAAAATTTGCTCCCCACGCTGAACCATTAATTCTGGAGCGGCAAAATGCGACACATACAAAAACAATTGGTTAAAGTTTCCCGTTGTATCTCGCAGATAATACACAAACTTTGCCAAATCTATGGTCAAATTTTTAGTTTGAAAAGACTCGTCACCATCCCACGGAAACAAGCCCCACTGATTTTTGGTTTTGTCAAAATACACATAATAATTCCGACTGACACTGTCCCACCCATTCAAAAAATACGTCAACCACGCATAGTCTAATACTTGTTTCACATTTATTTCTGCGGTCATATCGGTTTTTAAGTCAGACAGCCCCCGAATAAAATCAAGGAATTTCACACGATCACCATGAATTTTATAAGGCGACAAAGTTTTGGCTGGATTCCCCAACCAGGTCAAATTGGGGTTATACACCGACCCACTATTCTTCGCGTAAAAATAGTCACTAACCGATAAATTTCGTTTCTTGAAAAACGGCTTTTTAATTGGCTCTACTAGTTGATACACCCCAAATGGTTGGCCATTTATTTCTACCAACACCGTAGTGAAATTTGGAGCTGGCAAACCCAATTTTCGGAAAACATCATACCAAAGTTTTTCTCGAATCATCGATTCATCGCTCAACACACTTCGAAGTTTAAACTCGTTTCCGTCTGCCAAAAAGGGAAGCGCAAAGGTTTTCGGAAAATCCTTAAACGTCTCAACGGTAAACGAGGGTTTTATGTAGCCTAAACTTCCATTCCCACGAGTTTTTATTCGAATCGAACGGGTAATTTTACTCTTCTCATCCGCTTGAAAATCTAACCACCCCACATACCGCTGACGAGTCGTACGATTCTGTAACATTTCTTGAAACTGAGCGGGTTCTAAAAATATTTTCACCACCGGAATATTAATATTTTGAGGTTTTTGAACCGAATTCGGCAACCACTCACGCCGCGATAAAAACTGTCTCACTTCATCATTATTTTGCTGTGGCAACTGGGCCAACATTTTTTTATTCGGCGTTACTTTGTACCACTTTCTCGTTCCGTCACGCAAAACAATTTGAACTTTCCCCGTAAATTTCTGGGACTTCCACCATAATTTTACACGCTTCACCGAATCTTTCACCGGCATCGACCATAAATACTGATACACCCCCGAGGCTGACACACGGTACACCATCAAACGATTGAAACTCGTTTGAAACCACCAAACTTTTTGCGGCACAAGTCCCTTTGTATTTGGTGTATCAGCGGTTTTATATGGTTTTGCTTGGTAAGAAATCAACCTATTTTCTCGAATCACCGTCGGAGCTGATGGATATGAAGCCGTCGAAAAGGATTTCAATACGATTTCATGCTTCCAACGCCAAAACCGATACGCAATATCTAAAAACTCCGCTTGTGTTAATACTTTATTCGGCCAAAACGACTGATTTAATTCCGACCGCAACACTCCATTTCGATACGCCATGGCCACCATGGGCAAAGCCAAGTGATACTCGTTTATCCCTTCTAGAACCGATGGTTCAATCAATGCCCAATCAGAGAATTTCTTAGGAACTTTTATCTTTGAGTTTTGATATAAAAGTTTCAGCAATCCCCACAAATTAATTCCCAAATCAGGATAAAATTTACCATCAATTCCGTTCACGAGCCCTTGTGATTTAGCATAACAAATTTCACCGCTGTATGGATGTTGTGGAGTGATATCACCAAAACAAGCCGCCGCATACGACTGATATTTCTTTCCAGGATCATTCCAATTCAAAATAAATTTCAAGGCTTCAGCTCGAGACACCATCTTGGTTTCTTTTGCGGTTGGAAAATGAACATCTTGCCCATTAAAAAAAGCGAAAGCCTGACGTCCTTTGGAAGCAAAAGGCTCAAACGCCTGAGAACGAGTTTTTATTTGCAAGTTTTTCACCACCGAACCAAGGCCGGTTTTACTATAACAATACTCCGTTTGGTCAAAAAACCGTCCACACTCAAAGGCTCGCTCATGAAACACTTTTCCTTTGCGTTCAAATAAGACGAATGAAGTCTGCTTGGTTTTGTTATTTTGGACATACCAAATATCTTCAAACCGTTTTACGGAATGATCATTTTTAAACTGAAACGAAAAGTATTCCGTATCATAAAACTGAAAATTAGAATCAATTTGCGGTAATGCGGCTTGAACTGAACTAATTCCTACAACATTCACGAACAACGCCCCTACTAATAGATATATTTTTTGAATACTTGCTTCCATTTGTTTCGCGGTAAATGTGAATATTTGTAACATAGTCCAACGCAATATTTAGAAAAAGAAATTTCTTGTATTCGATGTGAGTGTAAGAATTTTTTCAAAATCGAAAAGGTTCGTCCCCCGTTCTTGGGCACTTTGATTTCTAATATTAAAAAATTCGGCAAAATTTTTGTTTGTTCTACCGTCAAGAATCGGTCTAAGGTCACTTTGACGTTCGTTGATGAGGACAGAAAGGATACTCGTTTATAATGAATCGACAATGATTTTTGCAAATTACTTGCATCAAACTCTTGTTGCAAAATAGTTGCAAAATCATCTTTTTCTGAAACTAAAACACGTTTTTTAATCGTTTTTTTCGATTTTGTTTTCGTTTTTTCTTCTAAAAATGATTCTCCCGTGGCTTTGTACAATCGATACCGCCATTTTTTTCGGGGTAACTTCCCACAACGGTGATGATGGAAACTCGTATAATGTTCATCATCAAAATACACCGTTTTATATTCATTCACGGTCACCCCATTTCCTAAATCGACCACGGCAAAATCAAGCGACCGTAAACAATCCAACAACTCATCTAACAAATTCTCTGGCACACAAAATTTATAATCAACTCGCTCTGTCTTTGTATGAGTATCCAAAACCTGCAAAGCAACAGGCTTAAAATTCTCAACGGTCCAAGTAGGTAACAGCAATTTTGGTGGCATCACGCAAATAGTCTACTGTAAGCACTTCAAAATGCAAAACCCGAACCCCAAATTCTTTTTGCAATCGTTTTGCAAAATCTTCTTTTTCTTTTTTATTTTTCAGTATTATTAGTTCATCAAAAGTAATTTTCATCGTTCTTTGCTCGGCCACGAACCCATATGTATCCAGCAAAATAATTCCCAAAAAGACGAACAAAATCACTCCATACGACAGCAACAACCAAACTGGATTTGGCACTTGAGCCGCTAAAATCCCAATCACCACGGCCATCAATAACATCACCGTATCGGTAAGTGAATCAATGGAAGAACGCAAACGAATAAACGACAATACCCCAAAAATACCCAAGCCAACCGAAATATTTTGCTCAAACGACGCTAACGACACCAATAAAAACAATAACAACGCCAACGGCACTATCGCCAAAGATACTTCTTTTTTACGATTCCAAATAAAATACCCTACCGACAAAAAAAACGTCGTACTAAACAGTCCCAACAAATTCCAACCGTAGAGTGTTATAAATTCTTTCATGCTTGATGAGTATACGAAAGATTTTCGTTCAGAGCAAATTAAGGTTCCAAGATGTTGGACACTATGCAGAAATATCTATTTCGGACATTTATACTTAAAATTAATTGTTTTACTGAAGATTATTCATTTTCATTTTTCCATCGTATCCAGAGCAAAAAGGTCGAAGCAATGGGAAACAAAAGTGTTCCTACCGTTAAACACAACGTAAGGGTTTTCTCAAATGGCACAAAAATAATGCCCAACAAGCACAAAATAGGAACATATAAAAAATGGTTTAATTTTTTATATAAACTCCTCATATGGTTCGGAATTTCAATGACCCGAATGAGTCCCACACAAGAAAGGAGAAAAATTATCAAAGGAAGAATGATTAACAATTTATCTGACACTGAAAAATCTACGGCATATTCTAATATATTCAGTATTCCCGTATTAATAAGCCCTAAGCTCGCTAATAATGGAAAATGCAATCCAACCCAAGTGGCACGTGCAATATCATTCTTTTGCGGAATTTTCCCGCCAATAAAATCAAAAAATATCCACCAAAGTCCTGCTAAAAGCAAAAAACTCCCAATAATATTCAAAATATTCCCCATGGTCCATTGATGAATATAAGTAGAGCCTTCTATTAAGGAAATAATCCCTTCCCCCAAAATAATAATCGTTAACAAATCAAAGCGTTCTACAAAAGAAGGACCAATATGTTTTACGGCCTCTAATTGTTCTTTTTTTACCTTTTTATTGGGGTGAGCAATAATAAGCAACGTCCAGCTCAGAGATATCAATACCGAAAAAAACCACAAGAAATAAGAAATATCTGATGGTGTAAAAATAGAGATAGCATACGCTAAAGTGGTTCCACAAAATAACCATACAAACGGCTTCGCAATCGGTTTATGATCCACATCATGCACGCCCGTTCGCCACCACAAGAACGTTAGAATCGTCAAAAAAATAGTATAAGACAGTGCAAACCCTTGATACCCCTCTCCAAAGGCGGTCGGAATAAATATCCCCATTCCAACCAAGCTGATCATTTGTAAAAACGTAAAGACCCTAGTTTTTATATCTTTGTTTCCATGTAATTCGTAGTACAAACTTCCATTAAACCAGGCCCAAAGAATCATCGAAAGAACTCCCAAGTAGGAAAAAATCGTATTCCAAGAAACATGTCCGGCCACGAGGTGTGATAACTGAATAATAATCGCTACATATACCAAATCGTAAAAAAGTTCCAAATATGTAATTGACCGATGCGTATCTCTCTGAGTAGCATCAGCGGGTTTTTGCCACCAAATTCTAAAGGTTTCTTTTAGTAATTTCATACATATGTTATAACACAAAAAATAGTATCTTAAAAATTTATGACCTACATAAAAAATCAAAAAATTAAATCATTTACGTTGCTCCGTGAATGAAAAATTTTTATAAATAAAAAAACACATTTGTATTATATTTTCATTTACTCCCGTTGGTCGTGAATGAAAGACTTTATTTTTATAAAATAAAAAAATAACTCACACATGTGAGTTATTTGGAACATCAGTTCCCTTTCATTTCGAACGCGATTGACTTTGTGGAATTTACAAAAGTAAGAACTTTGTTCAATTAAACTTACTTTCTTCTCGCAGAAAAGTTCCAAGTGGAACAGTATTTTCTTGCTTACCATTAGAGCCTCTGGACGAGGCGGTATTCCATCCGCACATTCCCGTACGGATACCTTGTTACGACTTAAGCCCAGTTACTGGTTTCACCTTAGGCCACAATTACTATGCAGACTTTGGGCGCCCCCAGCTTCCATGCCTTGACGGGCGGTGAGTACAAGACCCAGGAACATATTCAACGTGCCATGACTGATACACGTTTACTAGCGATTCCAACTTCATGAAGTCGAGTTGCAGACTTCAATCCGAACTGAGACAAGCTTTTTCCGATTTGCTCCACGTCGCCGTATTGCTTCAGTTTGTACTTGCCATTGTATCGTGGGTGTAGCCCCAGACATAAGGGCCATGCTGATTTGACGTCATCCTCTCCTTCCTCCCGGTTATACCAGGCAGTCTCGCATGAAAATATAACATACGACGAGGGTTGCGCTCGTTCACGGAATTAACCGCACACCTCAAGGCACGAGCTGACGACAACCATGCAGCGCCTGTCACTAGTCCAACCGAATTGACCCCTCTATTTCTAGAAGGTACGACTAGGATGTCAAGTCTGGGTAAGGTTATCCGCTTATTGACGAATTAAACCCCGCGATCCACCGCTTGTGTGGGTCCCCGTCTATTCCTTTGTGTTTTAATCTTGCGATCGTACTACACAGGCGGTATGCTTATCGGGTTACCTTAGGCACAGAGACCAAGTCAAGGGTCCCTACACCGAGCATACATCGTTTACGGCGTGGACTACAGGGGTATCTAATCCCTTTCGCTCCCCACGCTTTCGTCCATGAGTGTCAGGAAATGTCCAGTCTGCTGCCTTCGCTTTTGGTGTTCCTCTACATATCTACGGATTTTACCCCTACTTGTAGAATTCCACAGACCTCTCCATTCCTCTAGTTTGCCAGTTTTGACTACAGCACCGAAGTTAAGCTCCGGTATTTCATAATCAACTTAACAAACCACCTGCGGACGCTTTACGCCCAATAATTCCGGATAACGCTTGGACCTTACGTATTACCGCGGCTGCTGGCACGTAATTAGCCGGTCCTTATTCCTGAGATAACGTCAGATTTTCCTCTCTCAGAAAAGGTGTTTACGCCCCGAAGGGTGTCATCCACCACGCGGTGTCGCTCCGTCAGGCTTTCGCCCATTGCGGAAGATTCCTCACTGCTGCCTCCCGTAGGAGTATGGGCCGTGTCTCAGTCCCATCGTGCCTGGTCATGCTCTCACACCAGGTATTCGTCATAGCCTTGGTAAGCCATTACCTTACCAACTAGCTGATAAACCGCAAGCCTCTCCTATACCGCCGTAGCTTTACTCTTTCGAGACCATCCGGTATTAGCCGACCTTTCGGCCGGTTGTCCCTGAGTATAGGGCAAGTTCTTACGTGTTACTCACTCGTCCGCCGCTGTCAAGATTCTAAGTAAACTCAAAATCAATCTCGCTCGACTTGCATGTGTTAGGCGCACCGCCAGCGTTCATCCTGAGCCAGGATCAAACTCTTCGTAAAGAAGAATCATTGTCTTATGTGTAACTAAGACTGACTCATATAAAAGTTGATCGTACCTGAAACCACTTAGTGGCCAGCATCGATACAACGTAAAAAAAATTTCAAAAAGAAATAAACAAATTATTTTTGCTGTTTGTTGCGTTCGAAATGAAAAAGAACTTTTGAAGGAGTTCTGTTGGGCGCCTCCTCCAGCGCGAGTGAGACTCTATAGAAATTTAATCTTTCGTCAACCCTTTTTTTGCTTTTTTTTCCTCCAATCTTACGAAGTCGCTTAAACCCTTACTTTCAATCGAAAAAAAACTTTGTTTAATTTCTATTTCTCCTATAATTTGCCTGAATTTTTGATAAAAAAACACCTATCATGTCAGAAGAAAATCGATTTATAACCGAAAGAAAACAAAAAATAAACCTTTGGGAAGAAAAAGGATTTGCTGGATACGCCAACAAATTCGACCGAACGCACACTTCCCAAGAAGCAAAAAAGAAATCCGAAGACGAAAAAGCGACTCTTCGTGATGCCACCATTATTATGAATGACATTCCTTCAGAGGAATTATCCTTATGTGGAAGAATTACCAATAAACGAGCCATGGGAAAACTCGCCTTCCTTCGTATTAACGATACCGGCGGAGATTTCCAAATATGTTTATCACAAAAAATTATTGGAGACGAGTTTAAATCATTCTTAAAAATGATTGATTTAGGAGATTTTTGTGGATTTAGTGGAGAGCTCTTTTTTACGAAACACGGTGAACCAACGTTGATGGCTAAAACGATTACGCCACTCAGCAAAGCGTTACGCCCACTCCCTGAAAAATGGGCGGGGGTTTCTGACACCGAAATGTGTTACCGCGAACGAAATCTCGACTTAGTTTCTAATAAAGAAACGTTTGAACGATTCAAATTACGATCAAAATTAATACAAGAAGTACGACATTTCTTTGAAGAAAAAGATTTTTATGAAGTAGAAACCGCCATTTTGCAACCCCAAGCCGGAGGAGCCATGGCTAAAGTGTTTGAAACCCACCACAATGCATTAGACCACAATTTTGTATTACGGATTTCGTTAGAGTTGGATCTCAAACGAGCCATCGGAGGTGGATTTGAACGAATTTTTGAAATCGGAAAAAATTTCCGAAATGAAGGATCAGATCCTTCACATTTACAAGAATTTACCATGTGTGAATGGTATGCCGCGTACCAAGATTTGGAAACCAACAAACAATGGACGGAAGAACTTTTCCATCGGTTCTGCCAAAAAGTTTTCCGAAAAGAAATATTCACAGTAGTAGATGCCGACGGAAACGAAACCGAAATCAATTTTGGTGGAAAGTTTGCGGAAGCCAGATTCCCAGATTTACTAAAAGAATACGCCAACATTGATATGTTTGCGGCCAGCGACGAAGTAGTAGTAGCCAAAGCCAAAGAAGTCGGCGTAGAAAAAATTGAAGGCGTAGGACGAGCTAACCTGCTAGACGATATTTACAAAAAAACCGCCCGCGGAAAACTCATCCAACCAACGTTTGTGTTTGACTACCCAGAAGACCTAAAACCACTCGCACGTCCCAATGGGGACGGAACCGCTAGCTGCTTCCAACTGGTAGTAAATGGTTGGGAAATTGTCAACTCGTACGGAGAACTCATTGATCCACAAGTACAACGAAAATTACTTGAAGCCCAAGCCGCAGCCCGCGAAGCGGGAGACGATGAAGCGATGCCAATTGATGAAGTTTTCTTAAAAGCTATGGAGCACGGATTCCCACCAATGACGGGGTCTGGATTTGGAATTGACCGTCTAATGGCCATTTTTACCGGACAACCAAACTTACGAGACGTGGTGTTGTTTCCAACCATGCGCCCAAAACAGTAAAAGAAAAAAAATAAGAACCAAACATCAACCACTCAAAGGAGTGGTTTTTTGTATATAACCTATTGACTTTTTCATTAATTTAAATTAAAATACATTCTCGTATTTATTAACATTATTAACGAATCAAATGACAAAGGAGTTTCCATCCGCAGACACATTGCAATCAAAAGAAGGGACAGACAGACAGACAGTAGTTTCAAAAGAAACTGAATTTACTCAACGGAAAGTAGATGCCGAAATTAAACAAAATAAATTCCCTAAACACTTCCCTCGCTGTATCGCATGTAACAACGAATACTCTCAAACAAATGATGCTATTAACCACCTTTATGAACTTTATCCATGGGCAACTGATGCAGCAATTTTGAAATGGCTCACTTCATTTAAAGATAACAAAAAAATACTCCCAAGAATACAAGATATCATCACAGCTTTATCCAAACAAGTTCATAGCACACACAAACTAAATACAAAAAGAGGTTATAATCACAATAGCAAACAATACCATTATGGTTATTCAGGAGATTAAAACTTTAAATTAATATTTCCTAGTACAAAAAAACCATGAACAGTTCATGGTTTTTTTATTCCTTTTCGTATTGTTTTCGTTTTTACAATTGTTTCAAATATTTCGCTACGGCATCAACTACGGTTTGCGCTTCTTCTACTGAAATACCAATTTCAGCCAATTCATCCGCTTTCAACCCTTCAAATTGCTTAATTTGTGATAATCCAATTTCCATCAAAGTTGCTACCACTTCTGGATTTACGCCATCTAATTGATCAATTGTTACTTTTTCATTCACTTCTCGTTTTTCTTTCTTTTGTTTTGGTTCTGGTGCTTTTACGATTGATTCGTCTTCTTCTTCAGGTCCGTCGAATGTCAACACATCAATTTGCATTCCAACTAGTTGCCCAGCAATTCGTACGTTTTGTCCTTTTCGACCAATTGCCATCGCTCGTTCTTCTTCTCGCACAAAGATTTTTACTCGATCTTCGCCTTTTTCGCCTTTGTAAAATTCTACTTTCGAAATTTTCGCTGGAGCCAAAGCCGCCAACAAGAATTTTTTTGGATCTTCTGAAAATTGAATAATGTCGAGTCGTTCTTCTCCCACTTCTTCCATAACGGCTTTAATCCGAGATCCTCGTTGTCCTACAAACGCTCCAACTGGATCTACCCCTTGTTCGTCAGAAGCCACGGCGATTTTACATCGAACCCCCGCTTCTCGAGCAATACGAGCAATGTAAACCAATTCTTGTCGCATTTCTGGAATTTCAGCTTCAAATAAAGCCTCAATAAACCGTTTACTGCTTCGGGTAATTTTTAATTGTGGTCCTTTTGAAGATTGTCCTACTGATTCTAAATACACTTTAATTCGTTGCCCAGTAAAATATTTTTCTCCTCGGATTTGTTGTTTGTTGTACAACAACGTTGTTACGCCTTCAATTTCCACCAAAACTGAATCTCGATCTACTTTTTGTACTCGAGCGGTTAACAATTCTCCAACTTTATTGGTGAATTTTTCGTGTAACATTGATCGTTCTGCTTCTTGAATTTGCTGAGTCAACACTTGTTTGGCCGTTTGAGCGGCAATACGTCCAAAATTTTCGTGTAATTCCACTGGAACATAAACCGTTCCCCCTACTTCTACATCTGGACGAATAAGTTGGGCTTCTTTTAAAGAAATTTCAGTGTCAAAATCGACCACTTTTTCTACTACCGTTCGGATTTCAAAAATTCGAATATCGGCAATAGAATCACCCATATGAACTTTTATGTTTTGAGTTGGACGCCCAAAATCTTTTTTGTAGGCCAGGGCAATGGCACTCTCAATAGCTTGAACAACCACTGATTGTTCAATGTTTTTTTCGGCACAAATTTGATTTATGGCCGCTTGTAATTGACTCTGCATGGAAAATAAATTAGGAAATACGCAAAGGAAAACGTAGGACAAACGCTGCTTGAAATAACAACTTTATCTACAAAAACAAGTGATGATTTCTAATAAATCATCACTATTTCGCTAAAAATTGTCTCTGATTTTCGTGAAAAGTCAAGTTTTTATGACATTATTTTAATTTTTTCACACTTTTCCGCTATGATACATTTGATGAAAAAAATCCTTTTTATTCTTTTTTGTTTTTGTCTCATGAGCTGCCAAACTGTGCTTCCAACCACCGTTATCAAAACCCAAACGCAAAACTTTGAAGTAGAAGTTGCTACCACCCCACAACAACGAACTCAAGGGCTCATGCATCGGACAAATCTTCCTAAAAATCACGGCATGTTATTTATATTTGAGACCGAAGATTTATATGGATTTTGGATGAAAAACACCCACATACCATTAGACATTGTGTGGATTTCACAAGACAAAACCGTGGTTGATATTCAAACGGTTCCCCCTTGCACCACAGAAAGTTGTCCAACCTTTACCCCAAAACAAAAAGCCCAATACGTACTAGAAGTTAATGCACATGAATTTACAGGGAAAGTTGGCGACCCAATTACGTGGAAATTTCCGTCTACCGATCAGGCGGAATAGCCAGATAGTCAAACAAGAAGCGAGCAACTTTTCGAAACGTTCTAGTAGCGGTTTCTGATCCCCACTGAGATTTTTTCGGGTAGTCATATTTTACCAAAATAACAAATTGTGGGTCATCAATCGGAGCCATCCCTGCAAACGTCGCAATGGTGGTGCCTACGCCCGTCAACGCTTTTCCGTTTTTATACGTTTGCGACGTCCCTGTTTTTCCTAAAATCGAATATCCAGCAATGCGAGCCCCACGACCCGTTCCTCGTCGCACGGTTGAATACATCATTGAACGAATTTTTCGCGATGTTTCTTCTGATATCACCCGCCGAACACGCTCAGGCTGATTCTGTTTTGTCGTTCCGTTTGAATATTGAATCTCGTCTACCAAAATCGGTTTCATCAAGTACCCACCATTGGCCAACGCCCCAAACGAAAGCGCCACTTGCAAAGGCGTCGCCGTGAACCCTTGTCCAAATCCACGCGTAATCAATTCTGATTCCACCCATTTTGAAGCGTCTTCTAACCGACCTTTTGCTTCACCACCAAAATCCACATCGGTAAACGAACCAAACCCAAAGTTTTTCAAGGCTTCGTACATAAGTTTTACCCCCATTTTACGAGTAATAAACGCAATCCCCGTGTTAAGAGACCGATCCAACACTTCAATCATACTCGTTACTCCCGCATATACTCCATCTGAATTACGAATTTGAAATTTCCCTAATTTAATAGGTCCCGTATCTTTATATGTTGTTTCAGGCTCAATCTCGTTGGCATTCAACGCCGCGGCAAACGTAATCGCTTTAATCACCGACCCCGGTTCGTATTCATCGGTAATAATTTTATTCCGAAACACTTCCGCACCCCACGTATTAAAATATCGGAAAAATCTGTTTTCTATTCGGACCGTGGGAATCCGTTGGTTAAACTCGTTTTTTTCCCCGTTTTCTAACGGTTCTTCATTTCGATCAATGGCTTCTTGCTCGGCTGGAATCTCGTATCGACTGTACACTTCTCCAAATTCATTCGGATCAAACGTAGGCGCGTTCGCCATGGCTAAAATACGACCTGTTTGGGGTTGCAACACAATCACTTGCCCAAAATCAGCCTGAAAATCTTCTAAATCTTGCTCCAAAATTTCTTCAACCTTTGACTGCAGCACTCGGTCGATAGACAAAACAATGTTTGCTCCATCTTCGGCTTTTTTAATTCCAAATCCTCCCCGAATAATTCCTTGTCCTCGAGTATTCGTGGCTCCAGAAATACTCCCTTCTTTTCCTCGTAAAATCTCATCAAAATAGCTTTCCATACCGTATTGCCCATTCCCCTTCGAGTCAACAAATCCTAAGATTTGGGCACCCAACTTTCGTTCTGGATAAAACCGCCAATACTCATCTTGCAATTGCACTCCGTATAATAATTTTCGGTATTTTTTGCTTTTTTTGAGTTTCAAGATTTCTTCTGAAATACTCGGTACAATTTTATCGGTAATTTCTTTGTACCGACGGTAGCGTTTTTCTAAGTATGGCAAAATTTCGTCTGAATTTTTCCCGAGCAACGGGGCTAATTTTTCAGCTACCTGGGGTGCATTCGTAATTTCGAGTGGATACACCGCCAACGCCGCATTTTCAATCCGAACGCCCCCTAAATGCAAATCTTCAATATCTTTTTGTCGAGACAAAGAAAGGTCTGTTTCTAACACAATTCGGTTTCGAAAAATTTGCGTAAATTCTTTTCGCAAAGCGTCTTCATACAACGAAATAGCTTTTTTTTGTGCTTCACTCCATTTTGTCTCATCAAACTCAACCTTACAACCATCAATTTCCTGACAATGCGCGTTTATCAAAATCGGAGCCAATAACTTAGCCACTAATTCTGGATTTCCCCGTTTACTATTATCCAACGGATTTTCGGCACTCGGGTCGTACTCAGGGTAATTTAAAATCAACGGATCAATAAACAATTTTTGCAATGTATTATTCGTTGCCAACGCAGTGGTATCTTTCGAAAACCGATCTTTTCGCACCAAAATTTTCCCTCGCCGAGCATTTAAGACTGATTTTCGGATTTGCTGCGCATTAGCCGATTCTAAATAATATTCGTGATCTAAAATTTGCAATTGAAACAAACGCCCAACGAACAAAACGAACACCGCAATGAAAAACCATCGCACTATCTTTATCCGCCGAGAAAACATATATCCCATCAAATAGATACTAAAATTTTATATTTTTTTTAAAAGCCAATTCGTGCCAAATTAGAACGAAGCAGATAAATATTTTTTCACGTATTCTTCGGTCGTCAATCCAGTTGGGGCTTTACTCAAAAACTCCGTAACCGACCGTCGATCGTACCCCAAACTTTCCAACGCCGCAATCGCTTCTGATTTAGACGCCGTAAGACTACTTCCTTTAGCTAATTCTGGACTTAAATCAATCTTTCCACGCAACTCAACAATCAGTCGTTCCGCGGTTTTCTTTCCAATGCCAGGCATTTTCGTCAAAAACGCCACATCACCTTGCTCAACTGAATTCATAAACTGATCAACCGGCGTGCTTACCATTCCAAGGGCTGTTTTCGGCCCAATTCCTGATACCGAAATAAGTTTTTCAAATAATTTTTTTTCATCCAAATCACCAAATCCGTACAACGAAATTTCTTGTTCGCGCACAATAGTAACCACTTCCGCCGACAAAATTTCGCCTTTCTTGGCCTTCGCTAACAAGCTTCCCGCTGGAAAAACAACATACCCAACCCCAGTCGGAGTTTCGAGTAAAATTTCTTTCTCACTGGCTCGTAAAACGGTCCCTTTTAAAAAACCTATCATCACGCCATATTATGCATTTTTACGACTGATTAGCAATTGACTTTTCAAGCAAAAACAGGTAGAATAAGACGAATGAGAAAAACGGTTTTACCAACAATATCTCTCAAAGAAGAACTCACTCCTGAAGAGTTTGAGAGTTTTAATAAAATTTCGGCAGAATTTGGAGAGAAGCTTGATGAATTAAGATTATCAATACGAAACAAACTACAAAAACTCGGAAACAAACACAAGGCTTTGCGATTTTTAGCCAAACCGAAGTATAAACGAAAAATAGATAATAAAGAACAAATAGCAGACATACAAGGAACTATTCACACTGGAACCGAAGAAATGTTCGTACAGATTGAACAAGAAAAAAACCAAGCCGATTTAGCCATTCAAGAGGGAATAGAAGATAAAAAATTAAACACGAAATCACTTATAAACATCTCGAATAATAATCCATACAAGGATCAAAACGATTATGTATTTGCCACAGCAAATGACATAATTTCAGACACATCAGAAAAACAGATAAATGAGACCCTTAAAAAACGATTAAGCCCTACCGAATTTGAAATATTCCAAACTCAATCGAAGATTACAGACTCGTATGAAAATCATTTCCAACACCAACAAAACCATTCATTATACCTTAGTGTCCAAAAAGGCAACAAAGCAGAAATGGTAGAAGATATGTTTTGGGGAAAAGAAGAATTACCTGACCAATTTTCAAGTGAAAACATTGAAAAAACAGCAAATTTAGAAGGAAATGAATTAAAAGAAGCTTTATCAGAAAGTATAAACCAAATAAATTTATATGTAATTGGAGTAAACAACTCCAAACCCGGAAAATACCAAGACAAACTTATTTCAAATTTACAAATAATAAAAGAAACTTATCTCTACCCACTAAAATATATTTGGCAAAAAAACGGAGAATATACAAAAATTGACTGGCTAAATAATCAAATATTACGGTTCACCGACCCGAATTTACACATACAAATGGTATATGAGGAGACCATATTAGAAGAACGAAATAATATTGCCGTGTCAACAATTAGTAAAACCGACCCAAATGAACACCAAACAATTCACGCAAACTATGGAGAAGCCCATTTATCGGGAATGCACGAGCGAATGCTCCAAGAAGGATGGACATTAGAAGACATTGAATTAATGGGAATCAAATACCCCAAAGTGCCCTGGTGGAAAAGACTTGGAGAAACCCTTAAAAAACCTTTCTGGTATTTTAAAAACCGAAAAGAACGAAAAAAACTCAGAAAACTATTAAAACAGGCTCGAAAAGAAAACCAATCATATGTAAAATCATTCGATACACAAGTGGAGATTTTTGACAAGAAAGGACGCCCCAAATTAGTTCCATTCCCAGAAATAAGCAATCCACCTGAACCAGAAAAAGTCGAAGAAAAAAAATCTGCCTAAAATACATTCTACTCGCAATCGTAAGAATTTACTTTTTGAACAGAAAATGAAGATTCTGAATCAGGTTCAGAAATTTTTTTATTGAGTAAAACAAATTCAAGCCTCTATTTCTTCTGTTCTCGGTACTGAATCGCTTCCGCAATATGATTGGCTAAAATATTCTCTGAATTATCAAGGTCAGCAATGGTGCGTGCCAATTTTAAAATTCGGTAATACCCACGACCACTTAACCCCATAGTTTCAACGGCTGCATTGAGCAACATTTGCGCATCAGGTTGCAACGCACACACCTTTTTTACCACCGCCGAACTCATTTCCGAATTAGTACGAATATCCAAACCCTCAAACCGCCGTAATTGAATTTCGCGCGCTGATTCAACTCGGGCACGCACCACCGATGATGACTCGCCCGCTTCCATTTGGCTCAATTTTTCAAACGGAATATGTGGCACTTGAATATGCAAATCTATTCGATCTAGAATAGGTCCCGATATTTTGTTTTGGTAACGTAGAATTTCAGAAGCCGTAGAAGTACATCGTTCATCGTCAGCGTCGTATCCGCACGGCGTTGGGTTCATCGCCGCCACTAACATCATTTGAGCCGGAAATACAAAACTCCCACTCGCTCGAGACACCGTTACTACACCGTCTTCCAACGGTTGTCGTAACACTTCTAGTGTTTTTTGTGAAAACTCGGGAAACTCATCTAAAAACAAAACCCCACGGTGAGCCAACGAGATTTCGCCCGGTTTTGGTGGATTCCCACCCCCAATAATAGCGACGCCACTGGCGGTATGATGAATTGACCGGAAAGGACGAACCATCGACACTGGTGATTTTTCATTCGTTTTGCCCGCAATCGAGTAGATTTGAGTAATTTCAAGGGCTTCATCAACCGACAATTTCGGTAAAATAGTCGACAACGCCTTGGCCAACATTGATTTTCCGCTCCCTGGCGGACCAGACATCAAAATATTGTGCCCACCAGCGGCCGCAATTTCGAGCGCGCGTTTCCCGTGCTCATTCCCTTTAATATGACACATATCACAGTCGGAATTTTCAGCCATTTTCAAACTCTCCCACGAATACAACGTCGGTTGAATTTGCTCACCACAAGTAACGTGTTCAACTAATTCTTTTAACGTTGACACCCCAAAAGTTTCAATTGATTTAATCAAGGCTGATTCTTTGGCATTCGCTTGCGGAACAAACACACTTTTAAACCCGTTTTGAGCGGCAAAGTAGGTAATAGGCAACACCCCAGAAACCGGCCGAACTTCGCCTGAAAACCCCAGTTCGCCCACGAATATTTGGTTTTTTGAAGTCTCCGACAGCGCGATTTCGCCACTGGCGTGCAAAATTCCTAACGCAATTGCTAAATCAAAACGGGGACCATATTTTTTTAAATTAGCAGGAGCCAAATTGACCACAATATGTTTATTCGGAAACGCAAACCCCGAATTTTTAATGGCCGACTTTACTCGTTCTTTACTTTCTTGCACAGCGGCATCCCCCAATCCCACAATTGAAAAACGCGGCAAACCACCGTGAATATCTACTTCTACGTCAATAAGTTCTCCTTCGAGCCCTAATAATGTAACCGAGTGCAGTTTTGCCAACATATTTGGTATTTTTTTATTACTTTCAAAGGCTAGCAGAAAAATGAGCCATTGTCGATTTTTAGAAAGAAATCCAGCCTACGGCTGGATTTCTTTCCCATTCCACTTTTCAAGCAATTGGTTTTTCCATTCCGAGTAATCTCCAGCCACAATATGTTTACGAGCTTCCCGCATCAAATCGTGAAAAAAATGGAGATTATGCATTGTCAAATATCGTTTGGCTAAATCTTCTTCTACACGGTGTAAGTGATGTAAATACGAACGAGTAAAACCTCTCTTGCAAATCGGACTATCAGAATTTTCATCAAGCACGCGCATGTCTTCTCGGTATTGAGCGTTTCCAATTTTTAGTTTTCCGTCCCAGGTATAGACCGTTCCGTGCCGAGCGTTTCGCGCCGGTAACACACAGTCAAACATATCTATTCCGCGTTCAATGGCTTCTAATAGATTTTCTGGCGTTCCTACGCCCATCAAATAGCGAGGCTTATCGGCGGGCAACTGCACCGCCATTTCATCTAACACTTTGTACATTTGTTCGTGCGTTTCTCCCACGGCTAATCCTCCAAGAGCAAACCCGTCAAAATCGAGCGCCGTAATTTCTTCTAACGATTTTTGTCGCAAATCGGAAAAACTTCCCCCTTGCACAATTCCAAAAATTTGCGGACGCTCGGTTGGACCCAAATCTTTCGAAAACTTAGACCAATGATACTCTAAACTCCGTTTAGCCCATGCGGTTGTTTTTTCAACCGCTTTTCTAATTTTGTGCCAATTCGGTACATTCGGCGGACACTCATCAAACGCCATAATCATATCAGCCCCCAAATTATGCTGAATTTCTATTGATTTTTCCGCATCGAGATAAAACCGTTGCCCATCAATGTGCGAATTAAAAAACACCCCGTCTTCGGTAATTTTTTTCCGTTTAATCGAAAACACCTGAAACCCTCCCGAATCGGTAAGCATGGGCTTATCACATTTCATAAAATCATGTAGTCCGCCGTGCTTAGCCACCACTTCCGATCCTGGTCTCAAATGCAAATGATACGTATTACACAACACCACGGGCGCTTGAATCGCTTCTAAATCTTGCATATCAACGCCTCCTTTAATGGTCGCTCGGGTAGCCACACTCATAAAAAACGGAGTTTGTACTTCGCCTCGTCTGGTTTTTAATACTCCGGCTCGTGCTTTTCCGCACTTAGCTTGTAATTCATAATTTTTTGTCATCGCTTTTAAACTATTTAAAAAAATATTTTTAGCGAATGAGAAAACGAGTTTTATCTTTCTTTGTCCCCCAATTTATATGCTAATCAGATTGCCGCGTCGCTCACGCTCCTCGCAATGACAGACGCGAGTTTATGCCGCCAATTTTTCTTCCGTATTTTCTGGACTTGTTTCCATTTCAACCACCTGAGGTTTATTCTCTTCTTTTTTATCAGAACCTTCAACCTGCCCACTTTCGATAAAGTTTTTAACGGCTTCTTTATCATCAAAATTCAACGTTTCATCTACTTCTTTGACCATTGCATGGATTTTGTCTCGGTATTCAGCCATTTTCGGAGAAATTTCCTCCAGCTTAACAGTATTACTTCGTTCAGGCGTATAATTTCCTGTCAACGTTTCGGTTAATAACAAAGCGTTTTTCAATAAACTTTCACTTTTGATATTTGGTTGTTCTAAACTGACAACAAATCCTTTTAATAATTCCTCCCAACCCATAAATGCTAATTTTTCTTTACTGTCCGAAGTTGCTTGCAAAAGTGCATTTAACTGTTCATGACTTAGTTTATGAGCCCATAGAGACATATCTTTATAGTCTGCCTTCATAATATTCGGCACAAAAGACTCATTAAACGCTGTATCAAAATGTTCCGACTGCGACCATTGTTCAAAGTACAATTTTTGCCAATTTTTCGGGTTAATTTCAGTAAACTCTTTAGCCGTAACAGGCACTTTACCACTATTTAAATCAGTCGCCCATTGTTTAAACTCTTCAAAACTCGCATTCGCAAACACATTCAAAAGCGGCATTGATTCGCCGAACTCTTTATTCATTCGCACCAAATCAGCCTTCGAAATAAATCCAATAGCCGCCCCATAAATTAGAGATTGTAATACAAAATCTCCATCCAAACCATTGTTTAGTTTTCGTCGTTTTAATGTTAGTCGTAAATGAGCCATAACAAATCCTTTATCTATTCGAGACAAAGTCTCAGCATCTGATTCAGGCGAAGCAAAATCAGCCAAAGACTCTGAAACAATCGATGAAAATTCTTCTGGACTCCCAAGATTTTTGTCTACATATTCAAAATAATCACCATCAGCCGCCGCCATATTATCCGCTAAAAAATTCTGTTTCCACAATTCCGCCTTCGCCTCTCCCAACTCAGGTGTATTTTTTACCCAATTATAAAACTTCTTTTCCAACTCATTATCCGACAAGTTTTGCCAGTCATTATCAGCAAATATTTCCTGTCCAGCTAAACGATTAACTGTTTGCAGTAAATAACGATCTCTCAAGGCAATATCACTCCGCTTGGCACATGTTTCAAACGCCATCAAAAACTCAAAAATATCATTCGTTTTATACAAAAATTGAGATTTAATTTCGCCCGTACTTCTGTTTTTTAAAACTTCTTCTCCTTCGCTCGCCGAATCTATCTTTTCATAGTTAACCTCTGTAACGCCTAAAATTTTATGCTTAAAAAACTTTTTTGTTTTCTCCCACATCCGCCGAAACAAGTTTTTGGGTTTTTCGTTATTCAACACCGACTCAACATCCTCTCTATTTTCTTGAGCAAGGTTTTCAACCGGATTTTTAACTTTTTCTGCCACTACATCCGCGTACTCGTCTACGGATTCTTTCCACAACCATCGTGTATTTTTTGCCTCCAAATCTTGTCGAATAAATTTCATCTGATTATTGTACCACAAAATTAATCAATATTCAAGCCTAAATCAAGTCTGAAATTCGTTTTTTTGCTATTTTTTTGGCATAATAAACTCCGAAATGGAAATATTTACATCGCTTCCAATTGAGAACTTATTATTATCACTCGGACTTGGATGTTTTTTAGGAATCCGACGAGAACTAAACCAGAAAAACTCTGAAAAAAAAGGATTTATGGGGGTCCGTACCAGTATTTTATTTGCGGTGCTTGGAACCGTCTCAGTCTTATTTCCGACGCTCCCACAACTGCCACTTTTCACGTTTGGCGCCCTCACCTTATTTGTGGCTATTTCATACGCCCATGACGTTGTTACTTTTAAGCACAAAGGATTGACCAGGGAAATTTCGGCTTTGATTATTTTTTGGATTGGAGTTCTAGCCGGAATTGGACAAAGCACGTTAGCCATTCTGCTAACAATTCTCCTCGGAATTATGGGAGAATTCAAAACCTCGATTCATAATTTTGTCTACACATTGACCGAACAGGAAGTAAAAGGAGCCCTACAATTACTCGTTTTCTCTGGAGCGGTATTACCATTTTTACCACAAACGGCTATCGACCCCTGGGGGATTTTTGTTCCATTTAAAATTTGGTTACTCGTTATTTTAATCTCTGGACTCGGATTCTTAGGATATTTCTTGACCAAATATTTATCTTCCAAAGGGGGCGTATTATTGTCGTCATTCTTAGGGGCTCTGGTCTCAAGCACGGCTGTGTGTGCGTCATTAGCCGAACAATCGGTGCGGAGCCGGAAACTTAATCTCTTAGCCAGTGGAATATTTCTTGCATTAGGAACTATGCAAATCCGCGTCCTCATAGAAATTCTCGCTGTAGGAGGATCAAATTTCCAAAACTGGTTCCTCCTCGTTCCAACAGGAATGGCGCTCGGAAGTTTTGGATTCGCTTGGATGTTTTTCCGCGGTATGAAAGATTCAAAACCAAACAAAAAACCTGAACTCAGCAGCCCGTTTGAACTTTTACCCGCGTTGAAATTTGGACTCTTATTTGTCGTTGTTTTACTGGCTTTACACTTTGCTAAAAAATTCTTAGGAAACCAAGGAGTTTACGCTGCAGCAGCTCTTTCTGGGTTGGTTGATGTCGACGCCATCGTGTTATCTAGTGTCGAATCGGCAAACAACGGTGAGCTCACGCAACCAGTTTCCGAAATCGCCATTTTCTTGGCCTTATTTGTCAACACCTTGGTCAAAATATTTTATGCCAGCCTTATTGGTTCAAAATCATTCGTAAAAAAATTAATCATACCAACGGTTCTTGTGTCTCTCATCGGGGCCGGACTTTTGGAATTGTCCGTTTTTCTCTAAAAACTCCAAAAAAATTGTAACATTTTCTCCCTCTCCGTCGTTGTAATAAACAGATGAGCTTTCACGACCTAGAAATACTTTTGAAAACTATTTTCCAGCGTGCCACACGTACTGGAAATGCTACCCATAAAACGACCCTCAAAAACTTATGTTTATCAACGCTTTCTGCCACGCATATGCCTTGGTGGAAAATGTTTTTATTGGGGAAATTTTCGTTCCAGATTAAATCAGCATTGGCAGTGTTTTTAGTATTCGGAGCTTTGTTTTCATTGTTCCAAAGTGAATCATACGCCGGAGAAATCAAACCAACGTTTGGACTAGTCGAATTAACTCGAGACGGAAAAACACGAATTATTCGCGACACAACCAAATTAAAAGTCGGCGACATTGTTCAAGTAGCCAGCAGCGCACAAGCCAATATCAAGCTCAACAACCAAGCTATCGAATCTGAAGCCCTTGCTCATACGGAAGTCCGAATTATGGATAAAGATAAAATATTTCTATCAGAAGGAACTTTAGAAAATCAAATCAAAAAACAAGCTGAAATTGCTACCAAACGAGGGAAAATCTCGGCGCAAAATGGAAAAGGCATCATTTCGGTTACGCCAACCGGAGAAACAAAAGTCACAGCCGTAAAAAATCAATTAGAAATTTCTGATTGGCTCGATCGCTCAATACGTTTGACCTCTGGAGAAACCATAAAATTAACCACTGATTCGAATCTTACCAATACAAATCCAAGCAAAACTGATATTTTGACGGAATCACTGTTAAATAAAATTCGAGCAAAATTATTGATTAGTCAAACCAAAATTCTAAACGGAATTCATACTATTAACGAGCAAAAACAACGAACCATCGGACAAGCCGAACTTCATTCTGCTCAAAAATCATTCAAAACTATTTATTCGATTTTGAACCAAGCCTTTACTGGGAAAAAAGTAAATATCGAACAAATTACCCTCGCACAAGTTATTGAAATCATACAAGCACACACCAACGACGCACAACTGTTGACCGAGGCCAAAGCCACAAAAATATTTTTGGAAAAAGCCATGAATGAAAGCGTGGCTTTTGCCCTCCCAGACGAACAAGAAAATAAACATTTTTATAACTATCAAGTGATAGAAAAAGTGTTCGAAACCTACGCAGAAAACAACGTAAAAGAAAAAAATCTTTTACAAAAAAAATACCTCACGCGGGCACAAGCTGAATTTGCCGAACTAAAAACTCCCGCAGAACGCCGATTTTATCTCTCAACCATTCCACAACGAACACTCTTCTACGCGTCGTTAGTCTCTCTCACGACTGAATAGTTTACTATATCATCCCCGCAAAAGCGGTGGCACGATCACAGTTTTTTTGGTCGAAAGAAATCTTCCCGTCATCAATACGAATAACTCTTGGGGAGAGATTCTCCACCAACACAGGGTCATGCGTTGAAAACAAAATAGTTAACCCAATTTCTTGGTTTAAATAGCGAAAAAGTTCCGCTATTTCGCGGGAATTTTTTGGATCAAGGTTTCCGGTCGCTTCATCAGCAATCAATATTTTAGGATTATGTACCAATGCCCGAGCAATGGCCACCCGTTGCGATTCTCCGCCAGACAGATTTTCGGGGAACGCCGCTCGCAAATCCCACAGCCCGACTCGTTTTAGTACATTAGGAACCACTTTATCTATCAACGATTCTTCTCCACAAACTTCTAACGCGTACGCCACATTTTGGTATACAGTTTTGTGCGCTAATAGTTTAAAGTCTTGATACACCACCCCAATTTGCCTTCGGTATTCTTGAACGCTCAACCAAGACAAATCATTAATAGCCAAAGCATCCAGAAATATAGCGCCTTCGGTTGGTTTTCGTTCCGCGGTTAATAATCGAAAAATAGTAGATTTACCAGCCCCAGACGGCCCGAGAATGGCCACGACTTCTTGCGGTAATACTTCAAAAGACAAAGTATCTAATATTTTTTTTCCTTGTACAACAAACGAAACCGAATCAAATTTCAACATAATATTCTACAGACAGTATAACCCGAATTATTTATTTTTGAAAACAAATTTAAGGCACGAGAAATTAATTTGACAAAAGCAAGGTTTTTTCTACTATCAGCCGTGATTTCTTAGTAGAATATATACCTATGTTAGTAATTCGTCTTGCAAGATTCGGAAGAAAAAAACAAGCCTTCTTTCGGCTAGTAGCGGCAGAAAAAAGCCGAGCAGTACAAAAAAAATACATAACTTCTCTTGGATACTACAATCCATTGACTGAAAACGGAAAAGGAGAATTTGTATTTGATAAGGAAAAAGTAGAAACGTTCATCAAAAACGGCGCACATCCTTCTCAAACTGTGGCTCGGTTATTGGTAAAAAACGGGGTAAAAGCCGCTGAAAAATTTATCAAACAACGACCAACCGTAGAAAAGAAACCGGCTGAAAAAACCGAAGAATAAATCTACGCGTTCACTTATTTAGTTTTTAAAATAATAAACCATGAATACAAATATTCGAGATTTTGTTGAATACTTAGTTTTATCTTTGTGTGAAGACAAAGACGCGGTAAGCATCACTGAATCAGTTGATGACCGAGGAAATTTAATTATCATTTCAGTAGCTGAAGCCGACATGGGACGACTTATTGGTCGAGCTGGGAAAAACATTTCTGCTCTTCGAACACTGGTAAACGTTATGGCGGCTCGAACCGAACAACGATATTCTCTTAAAGTAGTAGAATAATAGACCATGAACGATTTTTCTCCTCGCGACAATTTTCAAACCAATCCATTTGTAGATACCCCGCTTATTCAAAGTGACAGTACGCTGCAAGGATTAATCATAAAATTGTTAGTGTTTGCGTTTGTCGCGGCAGCCATTATTTCTGCCATTTTCATTTTCTGGGGAGGAATTTCTTTTATCTTATCGGGAGGAAATGATGAAAAAATTAAAAAAGCCGTTAACACCATTCGATATGCGATTATTGGCTTAATTATTACCATCATTAGTGGAGTATTTGTAACTTTTATTGGAAAATTCTTTGGGTTTGATTTTGAACAATTCATTCCGAGTGTTGCCGAAATAAAAGGCTACATTAACCAGTTTGCTGGAAATATAAAAAGCTCAACTGGAGCGGGCAGAATAAACAACACTCGTCCTTTTTAGAAACAACAAATATGAATCTATTCTCACACATTTGGGAGGCGCTTTATCCACCCAAATGTGTTTTTTGTAGAAGAGATAATGGTCTAGTTTGTCCTCAACACCAAAAAGAACTCGATTTACAACCCGAAAAATTCATTAGCCCAAAACAGTTCACGGTTTTTAGTGTCGGAAATTATAGCCACCCAGCTATCAAGAAGTTTCTCACTTTTTATAAATTTAATGGCATTTTTACTTTGTCTGATTTTATGGGACAACAGATAATCCAACATTGGAGCCATGAGATTCCCCCCAAAGCCATACTAATTCCTATTCCGCTTCATTGGAGTCGATTCCTTTGGCGAGGATTTAACCAATCAACACGTTTGGCACAAGCCCTTAAGAAACATCGCCCCGATTTAATTGTCTGCCAGAACCTTAAAAGAGTAAAACGAACCAAACAGCAGGCAAAATTAGACCAAAAAAATCGGCTGAAAAATATGCAAAACGTCTTTCAACTAAAACCATTAAATGTTCCCACAAATACACCCATTTTTTTGATAGATGATGTTTATACCAGTGGAGCCACCCTACATGAAGCCAAAAACACCCTGGCCCAACAAGGGTTTACCAATATACAAGGAATCTGTTTTGCCCGCACCAAACACTAGCAAGGTTTCGGCAATTCATAAAAGGCAATTCCAGCCGCTACCGATACATTAAGCGAAGTTTTTTGACCGAACATCGGAATTTCAATGTGTCGAGACACAAAATTCATAGTTTCCGCCGAAACACCTTCCACTTCATTTCCCAAAACAAGAGCAAAATTATTTGGTAACGATTGTTTCCAAGTGGAATCCAATAAATTGACCGAAGTATCTGATTGTTCCAACGCAAACACCTCAAATCCGTCATTTTTTAACGTCGTTAGTACCTCTGTGATATTTTCATAATGCTCCCACGGCAAAAAGTTTTCAGCCCCTAACGAAACCTTTTCAATGCGACGATCTGGAGGACATCCTGTGTATCCGGTAAGAATCACTTTGTCCCAACCAGCCGCATCGGCTGTACGAAAAATCGCTCCAACATTGTGGAGCGATCGAATATTTTCTAAAATAACAATTCTCATTGTTTTATGAGTACTTAAGCCGCTTTGTTTGGTTCAACCGCTTCTTCTACACCCGCTTCTCGAGACCATTTTTTTAAGGTTCGAATTGCTTTTGCAGACAATACCATTGTTTCTACTCGTCCAGTTTCTGGATTCATAATTCGTCGTTTAAACAAATTAGGTCGAAACACTCGTTTCGTAGCTTTCAAAGAAAACGGTCGGTTGTTTCCAGCTGAAGTCTTTTTTCCGAATAATTGACACACTCTTGCCATATTTATAAAGAGGCTAAAATATACATACTTGATTTTCGCGCACGATACTAGAAAAAATGTTGTATTCGTCAAGTTTTTTGTACAGAACTTATGCAAAACAAGCCCTTAATTGAAAATCCGCCCACAAATTCCTAAAAAGAAGGTCTCATTTTTTGACGATTCAATCGTTAAATCAACTGGTTCTGAATCAGAAAATTGACTCCCTAAATAAAATTCTAATTCGGATTGCAAATCAGCCGAGCTCCACGCAGGATGATGACAACTAAGCACCACAAATAAGGGATTTTTACTCAGAATTTTCGATAAATTTCGCAACAAAGGTTTCAAGTCTCGTTCAATTTTCCATTCGCCCCCTGGACCACGCCCAAACGCGGGCGGATCAAGAATAATGGCATCATATTTCGATTCCCGTCGGACTTCTTTTTTAACAAATTTACTCACATCTTCACAAATCCAACGGATTTGGTTTTCAACGCCTGTCAATTCGGCATTTTCTTTCGCCCACTTAATAGTTGATTTGGCACCGTCAACGTGTGTAACCTGCACGTGCGAATCAGCTACGGCCACCGACAAAGAAGCCATACCCGTGTATCCAAATAAGTTCAAAATTTTCAGTGGTCGAGCCGCCGTACGAACTTTCTCTTGCATCCATTGCCAGTTTTTCAATTGCTCAGGGAATACCCCTGTTTGATGCGAAGACGGTTTCAACCGCACTTGAACTTCTCCAAAAGACAGAACCCAGTTCTCCGGAAAGACCGAATCTTCCGTCCAAATATTTTTATTCCCAACGCGTTGGCAAACGGCTTGTGCCTGGCTCAAATTTGATTCATCTGCCCAATCCCCAAACGCTTGCGGAGCTGGGCGACACACTAAATGACCGTTAAAGGACTCCAACCGTTGTTGGTGGCCAAAATCGATGAGTTGATACTTAAAATCTTGTTCCATATTTGGTTCTACCATACCAAAGTTTGCGGCAAATCCAAGATGAAATATTGACAGAATAAAAATGAATTCATAGAATGGTGCACGGAATGAAACAATTTATCACTAATACGTATTTTATTTGGCACACAAATCTTTGTGTGATGAATTAGTGAAATAAAAATTCCCCCATCCACACAAAGATGTATCACACTGGCTCGTCCCAGTTATTTTTTTATTTAAAATCCTATGAACAAAATTTATCGCAACCCTATTTATCACCGTAGCAACAAATTTTTAAAAACAAATTAATTTATTTATCTTCTTAACACAATGAAACTAACTGAAAAATACGGACTATTGACAGCCATTTCACTCGTATTTGGTGGCTGCGTGGGCTCAGGAATATTCTTCAAGAGCGACGACATTTTAAGACTCACCAACGGCAACATTTCACAAGCTATCCTTGCTTGGTGCCTCGGAGCGTTGGCAATGGTATTTGGAGCCTTGGTGTTTGGCGAATTCGCCCAAAGAATCAACGACTCTTCGAACGGAATTGTCGATTATTTTGAGGTCGCCTACGGAAAACTGCCTGCCTATTTAGTAGGCTGGTTTAAATGGATTTCGTACCTTTTACCGCTCACGGCTATTGTTGCCTGGGTATCAGCGAACTATACGACTTCGTTATTAGCCGAAACGCTAAATTTAAAAGCAAATGTTTGGATGATTGCTAGTGCGTACCTCGCTGGATCGTATGCTTTAAATTACTTCGCCCCTAAAATTAGTGGGAAATTCCAAGTCAGTACGGTAGCCATAAAATGTATTCCAATATTTTTTATTGGCGTGATTGGGTTTACACTCGGACTAAAAAACGGTATAACACTGGAAACCTTCACCGCCGTTCTGCCAAACAATGAAGCTGGAGGATTATTTGCGGCGGTCGTATCTACCGCTTTTGCCTACGAAGGATGGATTGTGGCGGTATCAGTTACTAAAGAAGTAAAAAATTCGAAAATTAATATGCCAAAAGCTTTGTTGTACGGAACATTAGCCGTATTTGCGGTGTACTTATTGTACTTTTTAGGACTTACCCAATTAATCGAACCAGCGACTATTCTTGAACAAGGGGACAACGCACCCTACCAAGCCGTAAAAACATTGTTGGGAAATTTTGGCGGAGCGTTATTTACCTCGCTCATAATTGTTTCTTGTTTAGGAACTATGAATGGACTGGCTATGGCCTCAATTCGCGACCCACATTCAATTGCCGTACGAGGACAAGGACCTATCCCGAAAAAAATGTCGCAAATTGACCGAAAAACCAATATTCCCGTTTACGGAACCATTATTTCCGCTCTATTGGCTTTTGTATACTTGGCTTTATGGTTTTGTAGTCTCACAAAAGTGTTTGGAACATTTGTCGACATTAGTGAAATACCAATCGTCGCTATCTACACCATTTACATCTTCTTGTACGGATGGTACATGATACACTTCAAGGATTTATCATTTTTCAAACGATTTATTATTCCAACCCTCGCAACCATTGGCGCTGGAATTATCCTGTACGGAGGAATGAGCAATCCGAACATTGGCTTATACTTATTCGTATCGTTTGGTATTACGCTATTTGGGCTCGTGTTTTACCGCACAAACCCAGCCCCTTTGACAGAATAAAAACAAAGAACTACCATACACCACGATTTAACCTATTATAAATATGAAACACCTATCACCACTTGGATTCTGGGAACGATTTTACCAAATTGTTTGTCCACAATTCTTACAACGGTTACTCGCCGAAAAAACCATGAGCGGAAAATCGTGGGGATTTTGGTTTGTCAGCAACACTATTTTAACCCTCATTTTAGTGGTTGGAATGATTTTGGGCGGACAGTATTTAATAAAACAAGCCCCCGAAAAAATTGAATCCGCTTTAGCCGAAGAAACTATATCTATTAACGGACAGAACACCACTGCTCTAGAGTTTATAAAAAACGCAAAACTGACTTTAGCCAACGGAGAATTATCAGTTGAAAATATCCCGGATCCAATGGTCGTATCAACGCCGAAAAACAAAACAACGGACAAACAGACTCCGGCCGTTATTTCTTCGCAAATAATCCCAGAAAATCAAACTTTTTTCGTGTTAGATACCAACAACACGTTCAACCTTAAAATGGAAACATTCCAACAGCTCGCTCCCAAGGGGGGAATTCTCATTCAGAAAAAACGAGCCTTTGCTTGGGACCAAAAGAAAAACCGAGTTCAAGCGTTTGAGTTCGCTGATATAAACCAAAAAGCCGACGAACCAATCGTACTAAACTGGCAAAAATTAACCGAAAACCGAACAATTCTATTACCAGTTATTTCAGCCTTAGCCTTTTCATTCGGAATTGTCCTTTGGTTATTTATTGCTATTGGACGACTACTTAACGTATTATTTTGGACCCTCGTCTTTTGGGGAGTAACCTCGTTCTTCAAAATAAAGCACTTAGGATTCGAAAAGGTCTTCGAAGCACTCTTACATTTTGGAGCTATTACGTTCCCCCTTGCCTTTGTCGGACTATTCGCCTTTGGTTCACACTTTTTCTGGAATTTAATTATTCTAGGATGTTTATTCGGCATGAATATTTGGTACATTAAAAATTCCAAAACCAACCAATAACATAAAAAGTGTTACTTTTTTACTTTTGAATCGTATAAGATTATACTTTATACGATTCTTTTTTATTTTCTATGAAAAAAAATACCCTCTGGCTTTCGCTGTTACTCACACTCAGTGTGATTCTTACTGGTTGTAGTACCACCACGCATCCGAGCAAAGATACGTCTTCAAGTACCGCCTCTGATACAATGGTGCACACCAAAACAGCCGACAAGAAATTACTCACGTTTAATTCGTGTACCGATTTGCAAAACACGCTAACCAAACACTTTGAAGCGAAACGAAAAGAAATTCGCACCCGAAGAAAACAACAGTTCCTTCGTGGGTTAGTAAGTGCTCCAATGGAAATGCTCACCGACAGTGCGGCCCTCGAAAAAACTACTTCAAATGGTGTAATGAAAGAAAGCGGCGCCGCTGTATCAGGAGCCAGTAGCGATGTTCAAAGAGTATCAAGAACCAACGTACAAGAATTTGGTGTAGACGAAGCTGACATTGTAAAAAATGACGCTCATCATATTTATATGATTAAAGATAACACTATTCGTATTATCAAAACAGAAAACGGAACCCTTACACCAATCGCAAGCGTGAACATTGATGAGGAAGATTTCCGTCCCCGAGAATTATATGTAGACCACAATACACTGACTGTTATCGGGTCTTACGAAGTAGACGAAACAAAAGACAAAAACATTGAAACCGAAAAAGAACCGCTCATTGACGATGTAGTCAGTGCCGTGTTTGGCACCGCTCACGCCATGATTCGCCCAGATTATTACTCACGTTACCAACAAATGACGGCCGCCGTTGTGTTTGATATTACAAATCGAACGCACCCAAAACAAAAACGAATGGTAAGTGTCGAAGGAAATTACACTAACTCACGAAAAATCGGAGACGTGGTTTATCTTATTACCAATAAATACAATAACTGGTACTACGACGGACCAATTCGACCATTTGCGTTACCAAAATTTGTTGATACCGCACAAAAAAGTGACCGAGAAATTATTAAATGTGGAAATATTCACTACGTGCCACACTTTGAACGACCAAACTATTTGATTATTGCGGCCGTCAATACCAATGATATGAAACAAAAAGTTGGCCGAGAAATGATTGTTGGAAGCGGACACCAACTCTATGCTTCTCTTAAAAGTTTGTACATTACCCGCAACAAATACGGACACTGGTACCAACCAGACCACGCACCAACCACCGAAATTTACAAGTTTGGACTCGACAAAACCAATATAAAATTTGCAGGACAAGCCGAAGTAAAAGGAACCGTGCTCAACCAATTTTCAATGAGCGAAGACGCCAATGGATTTTTCCGAATTGCCACCCAAGAAGGAAATAAAGGGGCTCGAATGACAATTTTGAATAAAGATTTAAAAGAAACAGGACACCTTAAACACATTGCTTCAGGAGAACGACTAAAATCAGCTCGATTTATGGGAAACAAAGGATATTTAGTAACATTCAAGAATGTTGATCCATTGTTTGTGCTTGATTTGAACCCAAGTAATCCACAAATTTTAGGAAAACTAAAAATTCCTGGGTGGTCAGACTACCTACACCCATACAAAGAAAACTATCTTATCGGCATCGGAAAAGAAGTTTCGCCAGCAGCCGAACAAAAAAAACGACTCACTGGAGCCGATGTTTTAGGCGTAAAACTTTCGATATTTGATGTATCTGATTTGAATAATCCAAAAGAAATATGGAAAACCGTTATTGGAGACCAAAACAGCTACACCGAAGCCTTACACAACCACAAAGCGTTCTTGTTTGATGCCCAAGAAAACGTGTTAGCGTTGCCAATGACTGTACAGAAAAAAGACGGCCCAAAACGAAAACACTGGCAGCCAACAAAAACCGTGTACAAAGGGGCGTACGTATACAATGTGTCATTAAACGACGGATTCAAATTGCGAGGACGAGCCACGCATTACCCAAATAATTACTGGAATCAAAAATCAAACCGACGACACGGAAACCATGATTTTGATATTCAACGAATTATGTTTATGGGCGATTATTTCTATACGATTGCTCCCAATACTGTGGCCAGCCATACATGGAAAGACGTAAAAAAACAAGCCCAAATTACGCTGGATGCGAAACAATGTGAAGAAATTTACGAACCAATGGAATGCGGACTAAACCCACAATGTGCCATGGTACAAAAAGAATGGCAAGAATGTACGATTGATAACGAAACACTTACCAAAACCTGCGAACAAAAAACCGACTTTATGCGATGTAAAAGCAAGTAAATTGCCAAAAGTACAAAAAACAGAAATCCTGCTGAATAAGCAGGATTTTTTATATTCCCTTTCCACCTAACACACTGGCTTGTCCAGAGTCTGAAAATCATGTTGAAACATAAAAGAATAATTTTCTGAACTTGATTCAGAATCTCCCTTTTTACGCTTAAAAAAACAGTCCTTTCAAACAAAATAAAAAATCTACTACTTATTTTGAAGACTCCGAATCAAGTTCGGAGAATTAATATGTCTCACTGAAAATATTTTTTATTTTATAAACAAAAAATACCCAGACCAATGTCTGAGTATTTTTAGCAGTGAATGATTCCGTTAAGAATTATTCAATTTCTTGTTTCCAGTTATGTCCAAGGAAGTTGTTTAACCCTGGTGGTGTTTGTTCAAACACTCGTAGGTCGTACATAATTTTTACCGCTGGCTGGATCGAACCTTTGGGCTCATTAGGGTTTCCAATATATCGTCGAGAGATAAACAATTTTTTCGCATCTCCAATCAAGTTTCCTGAAACTTTCAATTGTTTTTTTGATATTTCATTGTTCTTAGCAACAATTTCCCCACCTTTGTCTCCATCAGCCAAGGCAATAAACACTCCGTGAAGTTCGGTAACACCTTTGTCGATAACGATGTTTCCTCCTTTCACGATAAACGCTGGAATGTATTTGTTTCCTTCAACTACCAAGTTTTTATTAATAACCAAGTCCATTCCCTCGATAATAAATGTTTCTGACCGTCCGAGCGTTTTTACTCCATCAACTGGTAATACTAATTTCTCCTTATCTCCTTTTTCGAATTTTTTGAAGTAAATTCCGTTATTTCCAGCCGCCGTAAACATCCCTAATCGCTTTGGTCCAATTGTAGACTTAGCTGCCTTACCAATTTTATCAATTTTTTTGGTAATAGTAGCGGTTTTCACTCCTTCATTTACCTTTTCACACTTTACTCCTTTCGTTTTGGTTCCAAATTTTCCTTTGGCACACAAGTTTCCATTTTTCGTTTCTACGTATGGTCGAAGGATTTTAATTTTGGCACGAGCAGTATCTCCAACAGATTTAATAAAGTCTTGTTCACCATCTTTTAACTCTCCACAAGCCACTGCTTCAACATTTCTTCCATCAGGGCCTGCATAAGTTACTGTTGCGACAGCAAAGGCTACATTTGTAATTTCACAAGTATTTTTGTCATCTACTTGACTAGTTCTCAAACTATATACCAATTTTATCTGCAATGGATTATCTTCTGTTGCGTCTCGAAATTCAACGATTTCATCCTTATGAAATTCATACTTCAATTGCATATGGTCTCCCCCTGTTGTTTTTTTAACAAACCTTTCCGTTCCTTTTGCTTTGGTATAATTTTTATCTCCTTTCAATTTCAACTGTATATTTTCCAGCCCCAAACCTTTATTTCTATCAGTCCAAGCAAACCCTGCATGAGAGGAGACAATAACATCGTTTAATGACAATTCAATTGATCTAATATTCGAGATATTGACCTTTTGAATTGGAACACCTGAACTGGCTACATAGAAAGACTGTGGAAATACCTCCGTAATAACTTGATAAGTTATTTCATCTCCTACCGCTGCAATTGGCGTAATAGTACTGTTAACTGTATCCCCTTCAATTTTTGTAATATTCTTTTTAACACCAATTTCCCCTTTTGTATTAATACACTTTGATATATTCACTTTAGGTTTACAATCTACATCTCGACTACATGTTGTAATCCCTTTTGCTGCAATCCATTCGTCCAAACATACTTTTTCCTCTTTACCACTTCTCATACAATTATTATAATCAACAATCGTTGAATCAAGCGTATTATCAGTATCTGGATATACCTTTCGACAACTGTATGCTCCATTACCATACGAACACATTCCCACCATTGGACCAGTCGTAACACCTCCACCACCACCATTTCCACCAGTAGAAACAGTGTGTTTTGTTTCGTTAGAAACTTTTACCTTTGTCCCATCGGCGAACAACTCAGCGCTGTTTAAAATCGTATCCGATTTCTCGGTTGTTGTTACTTTTACATCAAATACTACTTGTTTTGTTGAATTCGGCTCCATCGTTCCAAAATCAAATTCCAAATTCGGAGCCACACTCGTTGAAGTTTCAACCACGCCATTAGAAGTTTTGGTTAAGTCAATCTCAACAAACTTAATTTTGTTTGAAAGACTATCTTTTACCGCTACGTTTGACTGAGCCGCATCTCCAGTATTAGTAACCACAATTTTATATTTATAAACTTTGTCATTTTGCCCATCTTGTTCGGCGTCTACCGTACTATTTGTGTGCCAATCTTTGTTAGCAATCGTCTTGGCTGATTTATTAATATCTAAGTCCGTTGTCGGGTTCGGGGTGGTATCTTTCACCACGTGTTCCGTTCCACATTTCGTTTCCTTATCTGTATCGACCACTCCGTCTCCGTCCGCATCACAGTATCCTTTATTATCT